>ERZ772960.3639-NODE-3639-length-10276-cov-14.663927_pt1 | contig 10276 bp, 9 predicted proteins | sample MGYA00580678_ERZ772960 | MGnify/ENA primary metagenome ERZ772960 (study PRJEB29015, sample SAMEA2737930) | human oral metagenome | biome: human oral; feature: human-associated habitat; material: dental | place: China | collected 2059 ...
CGAAAACCGTTGTACCGCAAGGTACCGGGGGTTCGAATCCCCCTCTCTCCGTTTTTTAACGGAGCAACGCAGTCAAGCATCTTCTTTACGCACTTTACGGAACACCTTGAAAATTTTAATACTTTCAGGTGCTTTCAACACTTTGGAGAGATGTCCGAGTGGTCGAAGGTACACGATTGGAAGTCGTGTGTGCCCGAAAGGGTACCGAGGGTTCGAATCCCTCTCTCTCCGTACCGGGACCTATGCAAAGAAGGTTTTTCAAACCCCGTCAGATCCGGAAGGAAGCAGCGGTAGATTAATTTTTCTTGTGCCGTAGTGCTCCCGGTTTTTTTATATCTACCCCTCGGGTACTTCTCTATTTATATCAAACTATGCCTTTACGATAGGCACCCACCGCTCCATGGTATAACGGAGTATGCGAGCAGCTGTCGAGTATTTTCAAGACGTTACTTGTCGTAAATTGTTCTTCTATGACCGATAGTGAGGGCAAGAATAACAAGCTCATTGTCCTGTATCTCACATATAAGCCGATAATCTCCTATCCGATATCTCCATTGCCCGCTTCTATTTGCGGTTAATCCTTTTTGTCAATATTTCGCATGACGCGGCAGAATAACGAGTTAATGTTGTTGTTAAAATCCTAGACAAGAACAGAGAAATATTATACGGTGTGAACCTGTCGATTAACAATTTTACTATTTTATTAATCGCTTTATTTATAATTAGCTATAGTTAATATAGTAAGAAGGAGCTACGATAAAAAGCTCCGCCTAAAATAGCGTCGGAGCTTTTTATCTCAAGTTTGCGTAAGCAAACTTGATTATTTACGTGTGCGCGTAATGCGCGCACGACTAAAAACTTTTTCGGAAACTTATGTTTCCTGCAAAAGTTTTTATAGGAGTGTAACATGACGTTAAAACAGAAAATCATCATACTCGGTTGTAGTATTGCCTTAATCGCAGGTGTACCTCTTTTTGCAAAACCGAAAACGGTTTCCGTTGCGGTCTTTGTACCCGGAATTGTCAAAGGGAATCCGACGTATGAATTGCTCGTAGAGGGTGTACAGGATGCAAAGGCGCAGTTGGACAAAAAGGGGAAACCGGTTACCGTCAAGGTTGTGGAAGGCGGTGTTAATCAGGGTGAATGGCAAAACGGATTGACAGCGCTGGCAATGAGCAAAAAATACGATTTAATTATCAGTTCCAATCCTTCGTTGCCGGCTATTGCAGAAAAGGTGCTGCAATCCGCGCCTAAACAAAAATTCTTGCTGCTGGACGGCTACCTTGCCGGAAACGCTCAAATAAAAACCGTCGGATTTAATCAGTACGAACAGGGTTACCTCAACGGTTACTACGCCGCGCTTATCAGTAGCAGTTCTATGAAGAATGCAAATGCTGCCTATAAGATCGGTCTTCTTGCCGGGCAGGAATTTCCGGTTATGAATGACAAAATCCGGAAAGGCTACTTGGACGGAGCAAAAGCCGTCAATAAAAACTTTGAGCTTGATTTCCGTGTCCTCGGTAACTGGTATGATGCAGCAAAAGCCTCCGAGCTTGCCGCTTCGATGATTAAAAACAATGTGGATGTGATCTTAACAATCTGCGGCGGCGGAAATGCAGGCGTTGTTGCCGCTGCCCGTGAACACGGCGCATACGTGATGTGGTTTGACCGGCCGGGCTATTCCTACGGCAAAGACATTGTTGTCGGTTCAACGGAAATCAGCCAAAAGGCAGCCTGCACCGATTCCGTAATCGCCTTTGTGGAAGGACGCTTGGAATTCGGTACATCGGTAGAACTCGGCATAAAAGACGGCGCGGTAAACTTCGCCTTTGAAGGCATACCTTCCGTTGTGCCGGCAGACATTACTCAAAAAGTAAAACAGTTGCTGGATGATATTAAAACCGGAAAATTGATCTTAACCGACAAATAGGAAGTATTTGTGTTTTCGACGGAAAACTTACGATTTACGTTTCCGGAAAACGGTATTACCGCTGTCGACAGAGTGAGCATTGAGTTTGAGGCAGGCAAGATATATGCGCTGTTAGGCGAAAACGGCGCCGGAAAGTCAACGCTTGCCCGTCTCTGCACCGGTCATTTACAGCCGGACAGCGGACGCATTCTTTACAACGGAGCGCCGCTTAATCTGCACTCCGCGGCGGACGGTATTGCACGGGGGATCGTGCTGACGCCGCAGCATCCGCAGCTTTCGACGGAGCTTACGGTATGGGAAAATCTTGCGATCGGATTGCATACCGCAAAAGACATCGCATCGAACTTTCTTTCACCTCAAAAAACTCAAAACGCAATCGCTGCGGCGCTCGCCCGCTACGGCATTACGCTGCCGCTGACGCAAAAAGCGGAGACGCTCGATACGGCGCAGCTGCACTGGGCGGCAATCGGAGAAACGCTGCTTAAAAATCCTTCCGTATTCTTTTTAGACGAACCGTCCGCCTCCTTTAGTCCGCAGGAAATTACCCAACTGTACGGCATACTCCGCAGCTGCGCGGACAGGGGTGCGTGTATTATCGTCGTAACGCACCGCATTCAAGAAGTGTTGAGCTTTATTGATACGGTGCATATTCTGCGGAACGGCAAAACGGTCTGGCACGGTTCGATCGATTCTACCGTAAACGCAAATCTCCTGCTGCAAGAAATTTTCGGTTCCGAACAGGCGGAATGGACTGCCGTCGAAGCACCACCGGATACTTCGCCGATTCAAGCCGATACCGGTATAGCCGCCGGCTCATCAAACGTTGATACTCCATCGTATGCAAACACACCGCAACCCGACGCAGCATCTTCGGCACAATCGGCGGCGGGACTGACTGTTTCGCATGTTGCTGCCGTCAGCAGTAGGGGTGTCCGCTTTTCGGATTTTTCAATCGATATTCCGCACGGGAAGATAACCGGCGTCGTCGGCATAAAAAAACAGGGGCTGGAGCTTTTGGAGTATCTACTGGTCAACACACTCAAACCGGATAGCGGTACTATCAGGTTTGACGGACAGCCCCTTACCCGTATACCGCGCGAAACCTACGCCTACATCCCCAGCAAGCGGATGAAGAACGGTATTGCCGGCAGGCACAGCATTGCGGAGAACCTCTACGTCCGCGCACGCGCCTCGCTGTACCGCTTCGGTATTTATTCCCCCGCGGCGGTTGAAGCATGGAAGCGCAGCTGCTCATTCGATATTCCCCGTTCGTGGAAAGATTCGGTGTTGAGCTTATCGGGAGGCATGATTCAAAAACTGATTTTCAGCCGCGAACTCGACAATCCGCCGCCGCAGTTGGTTATCTGTGCCGAACCCTATTGGGGGCTGGACAGGAAGGTACAGCTTGCATTGCTGCAACGACTCCGACACCTTGCCGCAGCAGGGGCAACGATTATCGTGTTGACCTCGGACGTAGATGCCGCGCTTGAAACCTGCGACAGTATTCATGTATTATACCGCGGCATCCTAACCCGTTTTATGGAACGTTCCGCATATAACCGCGCGGAAGTCATTGCGGCTATGATGCAGGCGGATAAAGATGAATAAAGATAGGCAACACCACCGTTTAAAAAAAACGGCTCCGCTTTTAAACAGTATTATTTCGGTAACGGCAAGCGCAGCGGCGGCGGCAATCTGTCTGGCTATGCAGAGCGAAGAACCGCTGGAAACACTCGCCGCGTTTTTTATCGACCCCTTTACCGACACATTTTACTTAGGCAATATGCTCGACCAAGCCTCCCTCATTTTGCTCTGCGCGATGGGCTTTATCCTTCCGGCAAAAGCAGGCTTTTTCAACCTCGGCGGCGAGGGACAGGCATATCTCGCTTCGTTTATCGCGGTGGAATTCGCATTGCTGACACCTCAATTCCCGCAGCCGGCCGGTCTTATCGCCGGATGTATACTCGCCGCTCTTTGCTCCGGCCTTTTGGGCTTTATCTCCGCTTTTTTGAAGCAATTTCTCGGCATTACCGAACTGATCAGTACCTATTTATTATCATGCGCACTTCTCCCGCTCATCGACTACGGCGTCAACGATAAATTCAGAGATTCCGCAAGCAACCTGATGGCAACCCCGTATACAACCGAAAGCTGGTACTTTCCTTCTTTTTGGAAGCCTTCGACATTGAATAGCAGTATCTTTTTTACGCTGATAATAACGGCGCTGCTTTTCTGGATGTTCAAGCGAACCCGCTACGGCTACGAACTGGGATTGACCGGCACCAACCGCGCCTTTGCACAGTCCCAAGGCATTAAAGTAGGGATGATTTCCATCTTAGCGCTGACGTTCGGCGCAGCGTGCCACGGACTTGCGGGCGCATTCAGCGTGTACGGCTCGCGGCACTATGTCTATGCGGGGATTACATCGGGACTGGGCTGGAGCGGTATCTCCGCCGCGCTTATCGGGCGCAATCATCCATTGGGTGCGGTATTCGGCGCGCTCTTTTTTGCGTGGATGGAAGCAGGCGGCAAGGCTGCGATGCTCCAGACAAGTACGTCCTTTGACCTTTCGTCAATTGTACAGGGGATTGCGTTTATATTGATAACGGTTGATTTTTTCCGGCAAAAACGAGGGAGAAAACCTTTATGATAACCGCGATTACTTTGATTGCACAAGCCGCGCCGCTGCTGATTGCCGCCTGCGCTGCCCTCGTTTCGGAATACGCGGGGCTATTGAACGTCGGGATAGAAGGACTGATGCTTTTAAGCGCCTTTACGGGAATCGGCGGCATCCTGCTAACCGAAAGCCTCGGCGGTCTTATTCCGGGGCTTGCCGTCTCGCTTACGTTGGGGGCAGGGTTAAGTATGTTTATTACCTATCTTGCTATCTATCGTAAGGCCAATATCTACATACTCGGACTTGCAGTAAACTTAACCGCCGCAGGCTTTGTTTCCATACTGAGCACACGGTTTTTCGGTAACCGGAGTATTGTTGCGCTGCCGCCGGAGCTGCTGCTTCAGCCGCAGCTCGTCAAAACGGCGAGCGCCGCGCTCGCCGTTTTGACCGGCCTCGGACTTGCGCTCTTTTGCCGCTACACCAAAACAGGCTTACGGATAAAGATACTCGGAAAAGACTCTGCATTTTTGGATTCGATTGGGGTGCATACCGCACGGTTAAAGATAGCGGCAATGAGTATGTCCGGGGCGGCGGCGGCATTGGCTGGCTGCCTGTTATCTCTCCAGCTGGGAGCCTTTGTTCCAAACCAAAGCGCCGGCAAGGGGTGGATCGCCCTCGTGCTTGCGTATGCAGGCGGACGTTCCGTTATCGGAACAATCTGCGCCGCGCTGCTGTTCGTCTATCTTGAAAACACCATCGCAGCGGCGCAAATCGGTATGGAACACCCGGCGCTTTTGATCGGCCTGCCTTTCGTGCTCGGACTCTTCCTGATTATTGCCGAAAAGCTGATTATCCGCCTATGGAAGCGGTATAGGGGAACATAATTAATAAGGGATTATTTTACCGCGGCAGACGTTTAAACCATCCCTATTTAATAAGACGGTCATAAGAGGTTTGCACTCTTTGGGTTTTAGAGATCTTATCGGTCGGCTGCGGCGCCTTATTGAGTTTACTGAGGTACGCATATAACTTATCTGAGGTATCTTGGCTGATTGCATGTTCCATTTCACACGCCTCGCGGTCAGCAGTGTCTTCGTCAACACCCAATATATCGGTCAAAAACTTATACAGCGTGTTATGCCGTTCGCGGACATTTTTTGCAACGGCACATCCGCTTTCGGTAAGACGCACCAGCCCATACGGTTCATGTTCGACAAACCCTGCATCCTTTAACAGGCTAAGGCGCTTGTTCACGCTCGCCCTCGAAACCCCCAACAAATGAGCGATATCGATTGAACGGACAGACTCGGAACCGTGCGATAAATCATAAATAACTTCCAAATAATCTTCTTGCGAAGCAGAAACCCTTGCTATCATACGCTCATTATATACCCCTTTGAGTCCGTTTGCAAGTTTTAATTTTTCCGGTATAGGACAAACGAAGTAGATATGCCGTATATTTTCAAAAGGATACGCTTTGTGCTATACTACCGCTATGATGCCCAAAATATGCCTTGTATTAACTGAGAACACAATCGACAAGGACATACAACTCATCGAACGGTATCGTCCGTGGATCGATATTGTTGAACTGCGGGCAGATTTTCTTGATCCGCAGGAGTTGCTGCACATCCGCACGTTTCCTAAAATTGCGCATATACCGGCTATTTTAACCATACGCAGATTTCTGGACGGCGGAACGTTCAAAGGCGGAGAAGGCTCCCGTATCACACTGTTTGCGCGCGGTCTTGCCTTTGCAGATACCGAACCGCTGAATAATTTTGCATATCTCGACCTCGAATCCGATGTGCAGGCACCGAGTTTGGAAGAAGCGGCGCAGGCTTTTAATATCGGCATTATTCGCAGTATTCACAGTATCAAAGCGCCGATTAAAGATATTGCCGCTAAAATACGCGAAATCCGGCGGACGGACGAAGAAATTGTAAAAATTGCATATAAGGCCGATAGTCTTACGGATGTAACGGCGCTTTTCAAGCAAGCACAGCAGTTTAACGGACAAAACATCCCGATTGCAATGGGCAAGTACGGTATTCCTTCCCGTATTTTAGCAGCGAAGCTCGATTCTCCGCTTATGTACACTATGCCGCGGGAGTATATCGCAAAACATCATTTGGAACAGGAATCTATCGATCCTATTACGCTCAGCGACTTGTACCGCTTCCGCACAATAAATGATAAAACGGACATATACGGGGTTGTCGGTACGGATACGACAAAGAGCCTCAGCCCGGCTATTCACAACAGCGGTTTTGCACGAAAAAATATCAACGCCGTTTATATTCCGATTTCCGCCGCGGACAGTCGGGAAGCCATTGCATTTGCCGATTGTACCGGAATAGCGGGACTTTCGGTTACTCATCCGTTTAAATTCGATATTATTCCTTTTTTAGATTCGATCGGCCCCGCTTCGACCGTATGCGGTGCAGTGAATACGGTGCTGTTTGACGGCAGCAAAAGGCGGGGCTTCAATACCGATATTGACGGTTTTTCGCGGGCTTTGCAAGAATTTTTAAAGGTTCAAAGCTTGAGATTTAAATATATCGCTATCATCGGTACCGGCGGAGCGGCACACGCGATTGCCAATGCCGTACATCTGCTGCATGGGAAAGCCTGCGTTTTCGGCCGTTCCGCGGAAAAGGCAAAACAGCTGGCAAAACGGTATAACTTCCGGTGGGCGGTATTGGATTTGGCTTCCGTCCGTACACTCAAAAAATATTCCGACATTATTATACAGGCAACCTCCGTCGGTATGCATGAGGCCGAAGATCCGCTTGAATTTTACAGTTTTTCGGGTGCCGAAAAGGTATTCGACGTTATCTATACTCCCGAAAAAACCGCACTTTTAACACGTGCCGAAGCTGCCGGCTGCGACATTTGCAACGGATACAATATGCTTCGGTACCAAGCATATAAACAATTTGAACTATTTACAGGAGATTCCTATGAGTAATACCATAAGCATTGAAGATCAAAAACTATTGGTTGCACACGCCGCTGTCGATAAGCTGATTTCCGAGGGACTCATCCATTCAGGTATGAAGATCGGTCTTGGAACCGGCTCTACCGCGATGCCTGCCGTAAAACGTTTGGCTGAGTATATTGAAAAAGGAAAATTAAAAAATATTGCGGCTGTTCCTACCAGTTTTCAGACATCAATAGCGTGCGAGGAATTCAACATCCCTATTTTTTCTCTCAGTTCGGGGCGAATCAATGGGGCGTTGGATTTAACGATCGACGGAGCGGATGAAATTGATGCCAAAAAGAATCTGATTAAAGGCGGCGGAGCTGCTTTGCTGCGCGAAAAGATTATTGCGTATAACAGTAAACTGTTTGTCGTTATCGGGGATGAAACAAAAAGCGTCAAAATGTTGGGTGTACATTTTCCGCTTCCTATTGAGATTGTACCGGAAGCACGGCTCAGTATTATGAAAAAACTTGAAGGCTACGGCGTTTCGATGATTATCCGCGACGGTATCCGGAAAAAGGGGCCGGTTATCACCGACAACGGAAACTTTATCATGGATATAAAATGGCCGCCCAATGCAAAAATCAATCCCGTCAAATTAGAAAGCGAATTGAACGCCATACCGGGGATTATCGAAAACGGATTTTTTACTCAGAAACCGCCTCGCGTCTTTTTAGGCAGAGCAAACGGAACCGTCGAAGAATTCTAACAACAGGAGATAGAAATGAGGATAGGCATATTTGCGGCAGAGCAGCAAGAGATTGAAAACATTCAGCAAAGTCTGCAAGGACGGAAAACCGAAAGAGCCGGACTCGTGTTTTATGAAGCGGAGCACGGTACACATACGGTTATCAGCGTATGCGGCGGCATCGGTAAAGTGAATGCAGCGATTTGTACGCAAGTGTTGATTTCGGAATTTCATGCAGAGATAATTATCAATACCGGCACTGCCGGAGGTTTAAATGATTCACTGCATATATTCGATTTGGTCGTTTCGACCGATGCGGTACAGCATGATGTGGATGTTTCGGTATTCGGCTATGCGAAAGGGCAGATTGCCGGTACGGCATCTCCGTTTTGGAAAGCAGACGACGGTCTACGCGCTATGATAATGAAAACCTTTACCCGGCTGAAAAATGACCATGCAGAAGATTTTGCAAATACCGACAGTATGATTGCCGGGCGCATCGCTTCGGGAGACCGCTTTATTGTAGACCCTGCAGTAAAACAGGAGATTATCTCGACGTTTAAGGCCGACTGCGTTGAAATGGAAGGCGCCGCGGTTGCTCAAACCTGCGTAATGAACGCCGTACCCTTTGTAATACTGAGGTGTATTTCCGACAATGCAGGAGAGCCGGCCGCAATCTCATATCAGCAGTTTTCAAAAGAGGCTTCCCGTATCTCCGCTATGCTGGTGCTGCATACGATTGCCTTACTATGAGTTCCTTTTGAAAAGATTTCTTTATACGGAGAGTAAACGCATCAGACAGAATAAATACAAATCGCAAAATAATGAGGTTGGGACTCCATTTGAACCGCACCGCGGTGAAACTCTGGAGAAACAGCCTCATTATTTTGCGGGGTTATTAAAAAACAGCCTAATGCGTTTACCGGTTGACAATGTCAAAAGGAAGCGTTGCAGTTTATCAAGAAATCGCATATACTTTCATTGTATACTGGAGTTTAAAAGCAACCGGCGATTAAGCGCCGCATTGCAACGGTATATAATTTGGAGGAACAGATATGGCAACAGTTAAAGCGATGGATCTTTTTGAAGCGTATGCAAAGCAGAAGCTGCCGATGGATCAAGGGTATATTGTTTCATCATTTTTTAAAGAAGATTCTGCATACAGTATTTACGAAATTGTTTCTTACGCAACCTTAAAGGATATTTACCTAACCGGCAACGGATTAACTTTTCAAACGAACGGAAAAAAACTTTTCTTGTTTGTTGAACCTGAAAATTATTCCCATAAGTCTATGGAACCCTACTGCCGTGAGCGCGACTTTCAGGTGCCGTTGCGGTTTAAAGATTCCAATATCATCACGGCAAAAAACCAATCAAAAATTATTTTCAGCAAGGAAGCGCAAGAGGCGCTGTCGGCATTTACTATCGTAAAGCCTACCGGAATCAACTTTGCTTTTCTATTCTATCCGCTCCCCGATGTATTTCAATCCATAGAGCTGTTCTTTGAGCAAACTTTAAACAAGGAAGCGGGAATTCCGCTCCGCGATGCCAAAGCAGCGGCAAAGGAATTTGCTCAGTTAAGTTCACAGGTTCTAACATGGCCGAACCTTGAGGATTAAAAAACCGAGAAATAATCGGACATCTCTAAATAATTGAACGCAAAGCCGGAAACGGCTGCATAATTAAAATTCAGTTAAAACCGCTCTGAATACAAACTACTTTCCATTTGAAATGGGAACAGAGCGGCTTATTTTTCTCCAAGCAGCTGTTTTAATTCTTGTATTTGTGCGACCAGTTCCGAGCGCTGAATTTTCTGATACTGTTTAGGCAGCATCTCTTTACTGGTGCATTCGAGCACGGCGACTAAATTCTGTAATTCAATATCATGCGGGTAGGAAGGCGGAATAAAATCGTCGATTGTTTGTTCGATATCTTCCGTTGTTAACATCATACGGTTATCCGCACTTGCATTCATTTTTGACCGAACCAAAATAGCCTCTATGTCCGCTCCGGATATAGGAAATTTCAGTTTTTTATTGATGATATTGGCAAAAG
>ERZ772960.3644-NODE-3644-length-10268-cov-10.186919_pt1 | contig 10268 bp, 8 predicted proteins | sample MGYA00580678_ERZ772960 | MGnify/ENA primary metagenome ERZ772960 (study PRJEB29015, sample SAMEA2737930) | human oral metagenome | biome: human oral; feature: human-associated habitat; material: dental | place: China | collected 2059 ...
CAGAAGCAGATACTTCCCAAGAAGCTCCCACTTCTAAAAGCGGGAGTAGTTCACTGAATTAATATTATTTTACTTAATTATAAATTAAATGTCAACTTTTATATTTTATATTTTTTTTATAAAAGAAAGTAATAAAAACCAAATTTATTTTCTAATAAATAAAAAAAAGCCGAATTTTCATCCGACTAATTTTTTTATTTTATAACTAACCTACTAATTTTCTATTTTTTAATAATCACAGCATTTCTTAAATATTCTCTAGCAACATCTTCCGCTCTCTCACCTTTCACAGAAACACGGTAATTCATTGTCGACATTTCTTCATCTGAAATTTTGCCACTCAATTTTTCCAAAATCTCTTTCAATTTAGGGTATTTTTTCAAAGTTTCCTCACGCATCATTGGAGAACCTTGATATGGCGGGAATAAATGCTTATCATCCTTTAAAATAACCATATTATACTGAGCAAGTTCGGGGTCAGTAGAATAAGCGTCAACCAAGTTAATATTGCCACTTTGAACAGCAACATAACGAAGTTTTGGCTCGAATTCTTTAATATTCGGAATTTCAAACTGGTACAATTTTTTAAGTCCAAGATAACCATCTTCACGGTCATTAAATTCTCTTGTAAATCCAGCTTTTATTTTATCTTTTACTCTCACCAAATCAGAAATCGTCTTCAAATTATTTTCATTGGCAAATTTCTTGCTAACAGCGATTGCATAAGTATTGTTATATTTCATAGGTTTTAGCATAACCATTTTAAATTTAGTTTCCATACCTTTTTTTGCTTGATTGAAAACATCTTCGGCATTATTATTCACAGGAGTTTCATTCAAAAAAGTGAAAACTGCGGTTCCTGAAAATTCAGGATAAATATCAATATCGCCATTTTTCAAAGCATTGAATACGAATGAAGTTTTTCCAAGTCCAGGTTTTAACTCAACACCAAGTTTACTATTTTCTTCAATCAAAATTTTATACATATTTATCAATATTTCTGGCTCTGAACCAAGTTTTCCAGAAATTATCAATTTATCTTTTTTTGTATTATTAAAACTGCTAATTGACCCAAAAAGACATGCAAATGTGATTAAAATTAGGAAAATTAATATTTTTTTTATACTCAATTTTTCCAATTGTTTAAAGATAAAATCGAATAAAATCGCAAGTAAAGCAGCAGGAATCGCTCCTAACAAAATCAAATAGTTATTATTCCTATCAAGGCCAAGTAAAATCAACTTTCCAAGTCCTCCAGCTCCAACAAGTGAAGCCAATGTGGCAGTCCCAATAATTAAAACTGCAGCCGTTCTAACTCCTGTCATTATTACAGGCATAGCCAGTGGAAGCTGAACTTTTGTAAGTTGCTGAAATTTATTCATTCCTAAAGCTCTTGAAGTTACCATATACATTGGATCTACGCCAGTAATACCAGTGTAAGTATTGTGTAAAATTGGAAGCAGAGCATAAAGTATTAAGGCGATTATCGCTGGTTTTCTTCCAATTCCAACGATTGGTATTAAAAGTGCTAAAATCGCTAAAGACGGTATAGTTTGAATAACGCCGTTAATCGCAATAACAATGTTCGCTAATTTTTTGTGATAGCTTAAATAAATTCCTAGTGGAATGGCAATAATTAGAGCAATTATTAGTGCGATAAAAGAAATTTGAATATGTTCTACGATTCCACTAAAAAGTTCGTCTTTTTTTTCTAAAAAAGTCAAAATTAATTTATTCATAAATTTCACCTTCTTTCTTTTTAATAGCTATAAATTTTTTCACAAAATCATTTTTAGGATTTGATATTATTTCGTGTTTGGTTCCAGCTTGAACTAACTCGCCGTCTTGAATAATACAAATTTTATCCCCCAATAAAAATGCTTCTTCAATGTCGTGAGTTACAAAAACAATTGTTTTGTGAATTTGTTTCTGAAGTTTTTTCACATCTTCCTGTAAATTTGCACGAGTGATGGGATCTAACGCACTAAACGGCTCATCCATCAAAATAATTTTTGGATTAGCGGCTAGAGCTCTGGCAATTCCAACTCTTTGTGCTTCTCCGCCAGACAATTCTGAAGGATTTCTTTTTCGATATTTTTCAGGCTCAAGTCCAACCATATTTAATAACTCATCAATTCTTGCATCAATTTTTTCTTTCTTCCATTTTTTCAATTCAGGCACAATCGCAATATTTTCTTCAACTGTCATATGCGGAAAAAGTGCCACTTGCTGCAAAGCATATCCAATATCCCAACGCATTTTGTGAATATTGTAATCCTTCACATTTTTTCCATTAATTTTCACTTCCCCAGTCGTATTATCCTCCAACCGATTAATCATTTTCAAAAGCGTAGTTTTCCCGCTCCCAGACGGTCCAATAAAAACCGTAATTTCAGACTCATTTATAGTCAAGTTTATATTTTTTAATCCAACATTTCCATTTGGATAAGTCATTCCAACATTGATAAATTTTATCATTCATTTACCTCCAGTTAAATACCAAATAAATTTTATAAATTTCAAATTTTGTTCAGTACTTTAAATTATTTTTTATTAAATTTTTGTTCAGCTCTCTCAAAATTATACAAAACTTTTTCTAAAGTCGCCTCAAAAGCTAATCTTTCCTCATTTGAAATTCCTTCAAAAGAGATTTCAGTCATTTTATCAGAAATTTCATCATATTCACTTTTCAAGGATTTTGCATAATCCGTCAAAAAAATTAAAATTTTCCGTTTATCAGTCGGACAAAATTTTCGTATCAATAAATTTTTTTCTTCCATCCGCTCAAGCATCGTTGTAAGCGAACTCATAGCAAGACCAGATTTTTTCGACAATTCTCTGTTACTAATCCCATCATTTTCCCAAAGTACATGTAAGATTCGACCTTGTTCCCCATTAAACGCCGTTATATTTTTTTGTGCCAAAAATTTATTCAAAAGTCTAGTATTTACTTGTTTTATTCTGCCTATATAAAATCCAGAGTTTGATTTCATAGATTTCCTCCTTTACAAAATTATTACTATATGATAATATATTTATATAAAAATATTACTATATCGTAAATTTATATTACCATATAGTAATAAAAAAGTCAAATATTTTTTATAAAAATGATAAAATGTTTTAAAAATAAAAAAACAAAAGGAAGGAAGTTAAAATTTATGGAAAGAAAATTTATGAAGGCAATGGTGCTTGAAAAACCGTGTACTGCTGAAGAAATGAAAGTAAAAACTGTGCCAATTCCAAAAGTGAAAGAGGACTGGATTCTTGTGAAAATAAGGGCATTTGGAATAAATAGAGCGGAAATTTTTACTCGTCAAGGAGATTCGCCATCGGTAAAACTTCCAAGAGTAATTGGGATTGAGTGTGTCGGCATTGTGGAAGAGCCGTCTAACAGCGATTTTAAAAAAGGCGACAAAGTTTTTTCGATGATGAATGGCATGGGAAGAGAATTTGACGGAAGTTATGCAGAATATATTTTGATTCCGAAAAATCAAGTTTATAGATTGCCTGATGAAAAAGATTTTTTCAAAAATATCGAATTAAAAAGTAAAGAATTGTTAAAAGAAAGATTTTCAAAAAATTTGGAAATTACAGAAGAAAATATTTTCTGGTCAGAAATTGCAGCATATCCAGAACTTTATTATACGGCGTACGGCTCACTTTTTAAAAGTTTGAAATTAAAGGAAGGAGAAACACTTTTAGTTCGAGGTGGAACAGGTTCGGTGGCATTAGCAGCTATTCAGTTGGCAAAAGCTATCAATGTAAAAGTTGTTGCTATGAGCAGAAATGCATCTAAAAAGCAGTTTTTGAAGGAAAAAGGCGCAGATGAAGTGATTGTTGGAGATGAAAATTTTGATAAAAATCTGAGAAAATTATTCCCAGATGGCGTGGATAAAGTTTTGGAATTAATTGGAAGACCAACTTTGAAATCGTCGCTAAAATCAGTAAAGCAAGGTGGAATCGTCTGTATGACAGGATGTCTTGGAGGCTGGATAATTGAAGATTTTGAGCCGTTAGTAGACATCATTTCAGAGTCGTATTTAACTTCATTTGACAGCACAAATGTCAATAAAGATACAGTTAATGAAATGTTTGATTTTCTTGAAAAACATTCGATCAAACCTAAAATTTCAAAAGTTTTCTCATTAGATGAAATTGCAGATGCGCATAAATTTTTGGAAGGGAATATGGCGAATGGGAAAGTTGTCATAGTTGTGGATTAATAAGGAAAATATGATGTAATTATATTAAGAATTAAAATAATAATTATAAAAAAAATAAAGTAGCAGATAAAAAAGGAAAAATAGTAAAAATTAGTTAATTTTTTGAAACTAAAATGTTAATTAAAAATATTTATTTACTTTTTGCGAAATTTATGTTATTTTATAACTGAGAAAAAATTAGAATAAAAAAATTATGCGAAAAGGAGAATTCAACGATGAAAAGTCAATTAAAAAAAATAATTCCATGTATTATGGCTGGAGTCGCAGGAATAAGTTATGGAAAACCAATAGATAACAGCAATAGTGAAATGAATGGCATCTCTACTGCTACTGAAGAGGAAAATGTTGCCTCAAATAAAGATGAACTTGAAAATAATGATGAAAATAAAAATTTTGAAATTGAAAAAATTAGTGTAAAAGAATTTGAAAATAAAAGAGCTGAAAGTAAAAAAAATAAAAATCAAACTGTTGCTGTCAAGCAAGAAAAAGAGAATTATTATAATGAAAAAGCTACTATAGATTCTCCAAAAAATTTAGAAAATATTGCTTCTAAAGATTCGAAAATATCTAGCTATAATTATAAAAGAAATAATAGCAGCAGAAAATTTCGAAATAATTACAGTGAAGACCCTGATCTAATTCAAATTAATGTCGAATATAAAGGCGGCTTTGCAAAAAAACATAGAGCCGAAGAAACACCACTTAAAAATCAAACATTCCTTATGCCTACTTATCATGCTCCATCAGACGGAGATCCATATTGGGAAAGTGTTGCGAAAAATGGTGCTGGAAAAATTCCTTATGCAATTATAAATCCTAATAATGGACCTGATACTCAAGTAAATGACAATTTTACTAAACAGATTCAAAAAAATAACGAAGCTGGAATAAAGAGCGTTGGTTATGTTGAAACTACAGGATTTACAAGAAATCTTGACGATGTATATGCTGATATTGATAAATATGTTGAGTTTTATGGAAATAATAATATTTCTGGTATATTTTTTGATGAAACTTTGAACGGAAGTAATCAGAATGAAGTAAATTATATGTTAAATCTGTATAAATATGTCAAAACTAAATATCCTAATATGACTGTAATAGGAAATCCTGGTGCCGGAATTAATGATGCAATTGCACCATATGCGGATATTTGGCTTACAAATGAAACTTCAGCGAGTGATTATATAAATAATTTTGCCAACAGAACTTCTGAATTTGAAAATAATCCAGAAAATGCTAATAAAATTTATCATATTATTCATTCAGCGACACCTGAACAATATGAAGAAATTATAAAATTATCTCGTGAGAGAAACGCAGGACTGGTTTATATTACAACTGCTGCGACACCGAATGCTTACGATGACTTGCCAACATATTTTGAAGATCTGATGATGACAGTTAATAACTTTACTCCAAAAACTGGAAGTTTATTTTCACCTGAAAATCAAGCGGCGGAAAAAGTTACAGTTGAGATGCCTCGTTCAAAAGTCGATTTGGATTTAGCAAGATCGGCTAGAAATACAACATTAAAAAATCTTGAAAAAACAAAAGATGGTCAGTATAAATTGGATATTCAATATTTGGATAACAATGGTGATAGATACAAAGATAAACAGAGCAATGTAAAATATAATTCAGTTAGCGACGGTGTTTTAATTAACGGATCAAAAGATTTTGGGAAATTTACTTTGGGAACAACTTTTGGATATGACACATCCAATGTTTATTACAAAGAAAAATTTGAAGATATAAAAGAAAAAATTAAATCTTATCAGCTTGGATTAAGTGGAAAATATGACTTTAATGACAACATTGATTTAATTGGAAATTTACTTTATTCGACAAATAAGCATAGATTTGAGACAAGTAAGACTCTTGGAGCTATAAGTGATGCGGAATTTAAGTCAAAGATTTTGGATTTTTCAACAAAATTAGGTTACAAATTTTTATTTGACAACGGTTACATAAAACCGTATGTTGGTCTTGGAGTTACAAGAGTTAAAGAAGGAGATATTGACAAGCTTAACTTTTCAGGAACATCAACAACTTTGCCAAATGGAACGGTCGGTATTTACGGAGAAACATCACTTGGAAAAGTTGATTTATTTGGGAATGTAGAATACGAAAGCAGATTTGCTAAAAAATCTTATCACAGAGAAAGAGAACATTTGACAAGATATGAACTTGCGCCGTTATCTTATTCAAGAGGTGGAGTAAATGCGGAAGCTGGTTTAAAATATAATGTTGCAGACAACTTTGGAGTAAAATTGTCCTATGAATTGCAAGATAATAAAAATAGTGCTGTAAAATTAGGATTTAATGCTGCATTTTAAAAATAAAGGAGAAGAATAATAAAATTATATATGAACGAGAGTAAAAATTTTATAAATAAAAAAAATATAATAATTGTAGGAGTAGTAGCTTTTATAGTTCTAGTGATTATTATTTTGGTGTTGACATTTAATGGTACAAATAAAAGTAAAAAAAATAATAATGTTTTTGAAGAAGAAGACAATATTTTTAGAATTAATCCAGTGAAAAATCCACAACTTGCATATTATAATTTTCGTGGAGAAGAATGTCCTGACTGGTCAAAATTTGGAAGGGTTCGGAGTAATGGTTTAAGAGTTCACCAAGGAGTTGATATTTTTGCAGAACCTGGTACTGATGTGTATGCAGTTGCTGATGGAAAAGTTGTTGATTTGTATGTTGACAAAACAGGTTATGGGTTAAATTTTTATCTAGAAGTAAATCCGGCTGATTTAGAAAAAATAAAAAGAAAACATTATAAGCCAAAAGAAAGTGCAAGGGAACAGCTTTACGGTCCTAATTACAATCCTGCGCTTCCAATAAAATACATAAGATATGCGCATCTGAGTGAAGTTAAAGTAAAAATAGGAGATGAAGTAAAAGCTGGACAAGTGATAGCAAAAACGGGAACAACAGGAAATGCCAGTGGAACTCATGCACCGCATTTACATTTTGAGATAGCTTTTGAAATGAGAGGAAAAGGACTTATAAATAGAGTTGATCCTGAAATGTATTTTAAAATAAAAAATGGAAATAATTTGACCAAGGATGAGAAAAAAATTCAAACTGAGAAAAGCAAAACACAGTGGTTTGAGCCAAAAGGTTACGATATAGGATTTAGAACAAAAAGTATATTTTTTAATAAAGAAAAAGAAGAAAAAAATTTAAAAGGTTTAAAAGAAGAACATAAATTTGAAAAAAATAAAAGAAATGCTCAAAAAATTTCAAGAAGAAAGTAGGAAAAATTTATGAAAAAGCTAAAAAAGGCACTTTTGGTATATAATCCGAAATCTGGAAATTCGAATATAATTTTTAATAATTTCGATTTGATAGTGACTAGACTTTTAAAAAAGGGAATTATAGTAACTTTTTACAGTATAAATAAATATAGTAAACTCTGTGATATTTTAGCAAATGAAAAATACGATATTTTAATTTTATCTGGTGGAGATGGTACGCTTAGCCGAACTTTAAGCGAGATTTATATAAAAAATATAAAGTTTCCAAAAGTTGCCATTTTTCCAACTGGAACTTCAAATGATTTTGGAAAATCACTAAATTTAGGAAATAACATCAGTGACTGGATTTACAATATTTTAATAAAAAAGCCGAAGTATGTTGATTTTGGTTTAATTAACGGGAAAAAGATTTTTTTGTCATCTTATGCCAGTGGACTTTTTTCAAAAATTTCTTACAATACAGACAAAAATTTAAAAAAGACAATTGGAAAAGTTGCGTATTATTTGAATGGACTCACAGAATTGACAAATATAAAAAAATTTGATTTAAAAATGCAGATTTTTGATGGAAAAGATTATGAAGATATTGAAGAAAAAGCAATTTTATTTATGATTTTGAATGGAAAAAGTGTTGCTGGATTTGATGAAATAATTTACAATGCAGATGTAAATGATGAATTTTTACATATTTTAATTGTAAAAAATATTGACAATCCGCTTGATATTTCAAAAACATTTTTAGATTTGTTAAATAATAATTTGATGAACAACGATTATGTGAGAATTTTGAAAATAAAAAGCTGTAAAATTAAAAAAATTGAAGAAAAAATAGGAGTTAGCATCGATGGCGAAAGAGGAAGAAATCAAGATGTAAACATAAAAGTTATTAGCGGTAAATTAAAAATATTTTATTAATTTTCTTAAAATTGTAAATAAAAAAAAGATATTTAAAATAAGACTTTAAAAAAGTTAAAAAATGTGGTATAAATAATATATAATAAAAAATTTGAGTATGGAGGAAAAAAAGTATGAATAATGGATATTTAAGTTTTGTTTTACACGCACATTTACCTTATGTGAGACACCCTGAATATGAAGAATTTTTGGAAGAAGATTGGCTATATGAAGCGATTACTGAAACATATATTCCGCTTTTGGAAATGTTTGACAATTTGACAAGGGATAATATTCCTTGGAATATGACAATAACAATGTCAGGGACACTTGTAAATATGATGAATGATGATTTGTTGAGAAACAGATATTTAAAACATATCAACAAGCTTGTTGAATTTTGTAAAAAAGAATTAGAAAGATTAGCACCTTATCCTGATATGAAAAAAGTTGCTGAACATAATTTGTGGTTTAACCAAAGAGCAAAAGATGTCTTTGAGAAAAAATACGGAAGAGATTTAGTAGGAGCATTTAGAAAATTTCAGGATCAAGGGAATTTGGAAATTATACCTGTTACAGCGACACATGGATTTTTACCTGTTATGAAAGATTATCCAGAAGCAGTAAACGCTCAGGTTTATATGGCAAAAAAAGATTACATAAAAAACTTTGGAAGAGAACCTAAAGGAATATGGCTTGCAGAATGTGCTTATTATCCTGGACAAGATAAGTTTTTGGAAAAACACGGATTCCGTTACTTCTTAGTTGATGCTCACGGAATAATGCATAGTGATCCAAGACCAGTTTATGGTATTTATTCACCTGTTTATACAAGAAATTATGTTGCGGCATTTGCACGTGATTTGGAATCATCAGAGCAAGTATGGAGTTCGGAAATTGGGTATCCTGGAGATGGAGTATACAGAGAGTTCCATAAAGATGCTGGATATGAGTTGGACTACGATTATGTAAAACCTTATTTACATAGCGACGGCGTAAGAAGAAATATCGGAATAAAATATCACGCAATTACAGATAAAAAAGGTACTTACAAAGCTGTTTATGACCCTGATTTAGCTTATAACAGAGCTAAAGAACACGCTTACAATTTTGTGTTTAACCGTTCAAAACAAATTGAATTTTTGGCTTCAAAAATGAAATATAGAAAACCTATTGTAATTTCACCATACGATGCAGAATTATACGGACACTGGTGGTATGAAGGTCCTATTTTCTTGGAATGGGTATTTAGAGCAGCGGCAGAATCAGATTTTTCAACAATTACACCATACAAATATTTACAAAAATATCCAACTAACCAAATTGTAGATGTAAGTATGTCAAGCTGGGGAGCAAATGGATATTATGACGTTTGGATAGATGGTTCAAATGATTATGTGTATAGACATTTACACAAAGCGGCAGAAAAAATGATAGAACTTGCAAATGGAAGAGAACCTTACAATGAATTAGAATATAGAGCATTAAATCAAGCTGCAAGAGAATTACTCATAGCTCAAACTTCTTGTTGGGAATTTATAATGTATACAGGAACAATGGTGGGTTATGCTCATAAAAAAATAAGTGACCATGTAAATAGATTATTCAAAATTTACGAAGATTTCAAAGGTGGTTCGCTTGACGAAAGCTGGATTTCTGAAATAGAAAGCAGAGATAATATTTTCCCTGAAATGGATTATAGAATGTATAGAAGTGACTGGCTATAAAAATTAAAAAATTAGAAAAATAAAAAATAAAAAAAATTTTATTAAATCGGACTGGACTTGAGCCAGTCTTTTTTATAAAATTTAAAAAAATATAAAGAAAAAAGAAAAAGAAAAAGAAAGAATGCAAGAAAGAAGAAAAAAATGAA
>ERZ772960.3647-NODE-3647-length-10264-cov-6.466549_pt1 | contig 10264 bp, 9 predicted proteins | sample MGYA00580678_ERZ772960 | MGnify/ENA primary metagenome ERZ772960 (study PRJEB29015, sample SAMEA2737930) | human oral metagenome | biome: human oral; feature: human-associated habitat; material: dental | place: China | collected 2059 ...
TTTCAATAATGGTCCGAGACCTGTCACTGGCAGGAAAGACGCGGCCGTGGTCTTCGACCTTAAGTTTGACCCCATTTTCCGTAAAAAAGTTGATGATATCATGGTTATCAAACTGAGAGAAGACACTGTATAGAAAGCGCCCGTTACCAGGAATTCCAGCCATTAGGTCATCTAAAGTTCCATTGTTGGTTACATTACAACGACCACCGCCTGTTCCAGCTAATTTTTTGCCAAGTTTTCGATTTTTTTCGATGAGAAGAGTTTTCTGACCATAAAAGCTACTAGAAATTGTAGCCATCATGCCAGCAGGTCCGCCACCGATGACAATAGTATCAAAATGTTTCATAAGCATATTGTACCACAAAAAAACAAGAGATGAGTCTCATCTCTTGTTGCTAAAGATTTTAGTTAATTTCATATCCCATCAACAAACCGCCATCTTCTGCATAGAAACTGCAGAGACCAGACGTCGGGATGATTTTGATATCCGCTTGTGGGAAGGTTTCCAGCAAGCGTTCTGACAATTGCTGACAAAATTTTTCATTGCTGCGATGAGCCATGACGATACGGCCACCAGCATAACCAGCCTTGATGAGTTCTTCATAGGCTGCTTGAAGGGATTTTTTTGGTCCACGAGCTTTTTGGAGCAGTTCTAGGGTTCCAGTTTCACTTGCTTCCCCAACCATACGGATGTTGAGAAGGCCAACGACTGTACCGATCAGCTTACTCAAACGGCCATTTTTTACCAAGTTATCGACCTTAGCGAGGACAAAGAGCAACTTCGTTTTTTCTTGGTAGGCAGTAATAGCTTGAACAATTTCCTCATAAGAAAGTCCTTGATCAATCAAACTATTGATTTTTTCAACAATCAAGTCAACCTCACCACCTGCAGACAATGTATCGATCACATGAATCTGAGTGTCAGGATGTTCTTCTAGATAGATATTCTTAGCGAGCTGAGCACTATTATGGCTACCTGAAAGATTGCCAGTAATGGTGACGACAAAGATATGCTTAGCACCTTCAAATGCACGCAGGTAATCATCAGGGCTAGGACAGGCTGATTTTGAAGCCTCAGAAGTCGCATACATGGTTTCCATCATGTGGTCAATGTCAAGATTGGCATCATCGATAAAGACCTGATCAGCTACTTGAATGGTTAAAGGAACACTAACAAATTCCGTATCAATAGCAGGAGTTGCCAGTTGACGATAATCACAACCAGAGTCAGCTACAATCTTCCAAGTCATAGAAATTCTCCATCTTTGTCACTTATACATTGACAAAGGTTCTGTCTTTTTTTACAATTATATCATGAAAGCCCTTGAAACAAAAGTACCACCTCTCTGTTGTCACAAGTAGAAAGAAATTGTTATGTCTGAACGTAAAATATCTGAAAAATCTCTTGAAAATCTCAGAAAATCAAATCAAGAATCCAATTTCTTGACCAGAGAAGCGATTGAGACTGCTCTTTTACAACTTCTGGAAAAAAAAGACTTGGCTAAGATTAGTATTTCAGAGTTGGTCAAGCGGGCGGGTGTCTCTCGCGCTGCCTTCTATCGAAATTATGATTCTAAAGAAGAGATTTTGGAAAGCGTCTTTAAACGTAGTGTTCATAATATCATGGAACAGCTGAGCCACTACGATGTCAAAACAGACCTTTATCTAGTCTGGGTACACCTTTTCCGCGCAGCCAAGAAAGAAGCCAAGGTTATCCAACTTGCTCTGGACTACCACTTGGAAAAGATTTTCGTCCAAGCCATGCAGGAATTTCTGGAAAAATACCACGGAAAATCAAAAGGTGTTAGCAGCTATCTGCATTCGTTTTGGAGTTCTGCCATCGTATCGGTTCTGCTCAAATGGATCAAAGATGGAATGAAGGTTCCAGCTGAAAAGATTGCGGATTTACGCTTGCCATTTTTCAAAAAATAGGGGATAAGGAGAAGACTTATGACAGAAAAAAGACTGGCTTGGGATGAGTACTTTGCGGCTCAAGCCTTACTGATTGCCAATCGTTCTACTTGTAAACGCGCCAAGGTGGGAGCTGTCCTAGTCAAGGATAATAAGGTCATTTCAACAGGTTACAATGGTTCCGTATCAGGAACAGAGCACTGTATCGATCACGAATGTCTGGTCATTGAGGGTCACTGTGTCCGTACCCTTCACGCTGAGGTCAATGCTATTCTCCAGGGGGCTGAACGAGGGGTTCCTAGAGGATTTACAGCCTATGTGACTCATTTCCCTTGTCTGAACTGCACCAAACAATTGCTACAAGTTGGTTGCAAGCGCGTGGTTTATATCAACCAGTACCGAATGGATGACTATGCCCAGTACCTTTATCAAGAAAAAGGCACCGAGTTGACCCATTTACCATTAGAGACTGTTCAGACAGCTCTTCAAGAGGCAGATTTGATTTAAAAATTAATTAAAATAAATGGTTTAGAAAGCTTTTTAAACCGTTTTTTGATATAATAAGAAGAATAAATTGAAAGAAGGAACTCAGAAAATGGGAAAAATTGAAGTCATTAATCATCCACTCATTCAACACAAATTGTCAATCTTGCGTCGTACAGACACTCCCACAAAAGCTTTCCGTGAGCTAGTAGATGAGATCGCAATGTTGATGGGATATGAAGTACTTCGTGATCTTCCACTTGAAGACGTGGAAATCGAAACACCTATCACAAAGACCGTTCAAAAACAATTGGCTGGTAAAAAATTGGCGATTGTCCCAATCTTGCGTGCAGGTATCGGGATGGTAGATGGCCTCTTGAGCTTGGTTCCTGCAGCCAAAGTTGGTCATATCGGTATGTACCGTGATGAAGAAACCCTTCAACCAGTTGAATACTTGGTGAAATTACCTGAGGATATTGACCAACGTCAAATCTTTGTCGTTGATCCAATGTTGGCAACAGGTGGCTCAGCAATCTTGGCAGTAGATTCCCTTAAAAAACGTGGCGCTTCAAATATCAAGTTTGTCTGCCTAGTTTCTGCTCCAGAAGGAGTGAAAGCCCTTCAAGAAGCACACCCTGATGTAGAAATCTTTACTGCGGCTTTGGATGAACGCTTGAACGAACACGGTTATATCGTTCCAGGTCTTGGAGATGCTGGAGACCGCTTGTTCGGTACTAAATAAAATCCCAAAGTAAATAGTGAAACTAGAAGTTCGTTTTTGACTTGAAAGGAGGTTGAGTTTTTGTTTCTGTTTAGAGAATAGAGCAAAAATTTGACCTTTTTTGACCAAAAAGATATAATAGTTCTGTATTGAGTCGTAAGACTAAGAAAATTCAACATTAAAAGGAGAAATGAATGATTCCTGTAGTTATTGAACAAACAAGCCGTGGAGAACGTTCCTATGATATTTACTCACGTCTACTAAAAGATCGTATCATCATGTTGACTGGACCAGTTGAAGACAACATGGCCAACTCCGTTATCGCCCAATTACTCTTCTTGGATGCCCAAGACAGCACAAAAGATATTTACCTTTATGTCAATACACCTGGGGGCTCTGTTTCAGCTGGTTTGGCAATCGTTGATACCATGAACTTTATCAAAGCGGATGTCCAAACAATCGTTATGGGGATGGCTGCATCCATGGGGACTGTCATTGCATCAAGTGGCGCAAAAGGCAAACGTTTCATGCTTCCAAATGCAGAGTACATGATTCACCAACCAATGGGTGGTACAGGTGGTGGTACCCAACAAACCGATATGGCAATCGCTGCAGAGCACTTGCTTAAAACTCGTAAGACTTTGGAGCAAATCCTTGCAGATAACTCTGGTAAATCAGTTGAGCAAATTCATGCAGATGCGGAACGTGATTACTGGATGAGTGCCCAAGAAACACTTGAATATGGCTTTATCGATGAAATCATGGCCAACAATTCTTTAAGCTAAGCAACCTAGAAAGCAAACTCGACGGAGTTTGCTTTTTTTGGTATAATAGGGTAAGATTTCTTAGAAAGAGGATTCCTCATGTTTGAAAAAACAAATCGATCAGGATTAATCATCTATCTCTACTATAATCGAGATGCAAAAAAACTTCAGGAATACGGAGATATCTGTTACCATTCCAAAAAACATCGTTACTTGCAGCTCTATGTTCCAACTGAGGAGCTAGATGACTTAGTTGAGAGATTAAGTAAGGAAAGATATATCAAGAAAATTAGACGTTGCCATATTCAAGAGCTAGAAACTCCCTTCGTTGGGAATCTCTATCGGACTGAAGAAAACGTTATCATTTAAAAAAGTTAAACAAATACATTGACAATTTTCTGATAATTCGGTATATTCTTAACATACAATTTTTGAAACAACTATAAGGAGATTAAAAATGAAGAAAAAATTTGCCCTATCTTTTGTGGCTCTTGCTAGCATAGCTCTTCTCGCTGCCTGTGGAGAGGTCAAGTCAGGAGCATCAAATACAACTGGTAACCCAGTAGACGAAAAGACTATCAAAATCGGATTTAACTTTGAAGAAACAGGTGCCGTAGCAGCCTACGGAACATCTGAACAAAAAGGGGCCCAACTTGCCGTTGATGAAATCAATGCAGCAGGTGGTATCGATGGAAAACAAATCGAAGTTGTAGACAAAGACAACAAGTCAGAAACTGCCGAAGCAGCTTCTGTTACAACGAACCTTGTAACCCAATCAAAAGTAGCAGCTATTGTAGGACCTGCGACATCTGGTGCAACTGCTGCAGCTGTAGCTAACGCTACCAAAGCAGGAGTGCCATTGATCTCACCAAGTGCTACTCAAGATGGATTGACCAAAGGTCAAGATTACCTATTTATCGGAACATTCCAAGATAGCTTCCAAGGGAAGATTATTTCAAACTATGTGACAAACAAATTGAATGCTAAGAAGGTTGTTCTTTATACTGACAATGCTAGTGACTATGCTAAAGGTATTGCTAAATCTTTCCGTGAAACCTACAAGGGTGAGATTGTAGCAGATGAAACGTTTGTAGCAGGTGATACAGACTTCCAAGCAGCCCTTACTAAAATGAAAGGGAAAGAGTTTGACGCTATCGTTGTCCCAGGCTACTACACAGAAGCAGGTAAAATCGTAAACCAAGCGCGTGGTATGGGAATTGATAAACCAATCGTTGGTGGTGATGGATTTAACGGTGAAGAATTTGTTCAACAAGCAACTGCTGAAAGAGCATCAAACATTTACTTCATCTCAGGATTCTCAACTACAGTTGATGTTTCTGCAAAAGCTAAAGCTTTCCTTGAAGCATACCGTGCTAAATACAATGAAGAGCCTTCAACATTCTCAGCTTTGGCCTATGACTCAGTTTACCTAGTAGCAAATGCTGCAAAAGGTGCTAAAAACTCAGGTGAAATCAAGGACAACCTTGCTAAAACCAAAGATTTTGATGGTGTAACTGGTCAAACGAGCTTTGATGCTGACCACAATACAGTGAAAACTGCTTACATGATGACCATGAACAATGGTAAAGTAGAAGCAGCAGAAGTTGTAAAACCATAACATTAGAATAGTAGTTGAAATAGGGAATGAGCCTTTGACTCACTCCCTGTTTCGGTGTTTATGAACTTGTGAAAATGATGAAATTTTCTAAAAAATAACGATAGAAAAGAGTGAATGCTATGCTCCAACAACTTGTGAATGGTTTAATTCTGGGTAGTGTTTATGCACTTTTGGCCTTGGGTTATACCATGGTTTATGGAATTATCAAACTCATCAACTTCGCCCACGGTGATATTTATATGATAGGTGCCTTTATTGGTTACTTTTTGATTAATTCCTTCCAAATGGATTTCTTTTTAGCTTTGATTATTTCAATGGCAGGAACCGCACTACTTGGTGTTGTGATTGAATTTCTTGCCTACCGTCCTTTGCGACACTCTACACGTATTGCTGTATTGATTACTGCCATCGGGGTGTCTTTCCTACTGGAATACGGAATGGTTTATCTCGTGGGCGCCAATACTCGTGCCTTCCCTCAAGCAATTGAAACCGTCCGTTTTGATTTCGGGCCAATTAGCTTGACAAATGTTCAATTGATGATTTTAGCAGTTTCTGTACTCTTGATGGTTTTATTGCAATTGATAGTCCAAAAAACAAAAATGGGGAAAGCCATGCGTGCGGTATCAGTTGATAGTGATGCAGCTCAATTGATGGGAATTAATGTAAATCGTACAATCAGCTTTACCTTTGCTTTGGGTTCAGCCCTTGCTGGTGCAGCAGGTGTCCTCATTGCCCTTTACTACAACTCTCTTGAACCTTTGATGGGTGTGACTCCAGGTCTGAAATCATTCGTTGCGGCCGTACTCGGTGGTATCGGGATTATTCCTGGTGCAGCTCTAGGGGGATTTGTGATTGGCTTGTTGGAAACTTTTGCTACTGCCTTTGGTATGTCTGATTTCCGTGATGCTATCGTATATGGAATCTTGCTTTTGATTCTGATTGTTCGACCTGCAGGTATCCTTGGTAAGAATGTGAAAGAGAAGGTGTAAACAATGAAGACAAATCTTAAAGTAAATATTCTCTGGTTATTCCTTCTGTTAGCGGGTTATGGATTGATTAGCGTACTGGTTTCTGCTGGTGTTCTCAATCTATTCCATGTCCAAATTTTAGAACAAATTGGGATTAATATCATCCTTGCAGTAGGTTTGAACTTAATCGTTGGTTTTTCAGGACAATTCTCACTCGGTCATGCAGGTTTTATGGCGATTGGGGCTTATGCAGCAGCGATTATTGGTTCAAAATCACCAACCTATGGTGCCTTCTTTGGAGCAATGGTCTTGGGTGCCTTGATTTCTGGTGCAGTCGCTTTGCTCGTTGGGATCCCAACACTACGCTTGAAGGGTGACTACCTGGCTGTTGCGACACTAGGTGTTTCAGAAATCATTCGTATCTTTATCATTAATGGTGGAAGTTTGACCAACGGTGCTGCTGGTATCTTGGGTATTCCAAACTTTACCAACTGGCAAATGGTTTATCTATTTGTGGTGATCACAACTATTGCAACTCTCAACTTCTTACGTAGTCCAATCGGACGCTCTACTCTATCTGTTCGTGAGGATGAGATTGCTGCAGAATCCGTTGGGGTAAACACTACAAAGATCAAGATTATCGCTTTTGTCTTTGGTGCCATTACAGCAAGTATTGCTGGTTCACTTCAGGCTGGTTTTATCGGATCTGTTGTGCCAAAAGATTACACCTTTATTAATTCCATCAACGTGTTGATTATCGTTGTATTTGGTGGACTTGGATCTATTACTGGTACCATCGTTTCAGCGATTGTTTTAGGAATTTTAAATATGCTCCTTCAGGATGTAGCAAGCGTACGTATGATTATCTACGCTTTGGCTCTTGTATTGGTCATGATTTTCAGACCAGGTGGACTTCTTGGGACATGGGAATTGAGTCTATCACGTTTCTTTAAAAAATCGAAGAAGGAGGGACAAAACTAATGGCATTACTTGAAGTTAAACAGTTAACCAAACATTTTGGCGGTCTAACAGCTGTTGGAGATGTCACTCTTGAATTGAACGAGGGAGAATTGGTTGGTCTGATTGGACCAAACGGGGCTGGTAAAACAACCCTTTTCAATCTCTTGACCGGTGTTTATGAACCAAGCGAAGGTACTGTGACACTAGATGGTCACCTCCTAAATGGGAAAACTCCCTACAAGATTGCTTCACTTGGTCTCAGTCGTACTTTCCAAAATATTCGTTTGTTCAAGGACTTGACAGTTTTGGAAAATGTTTTGATTGCATTTAGTAATCATCATAAACAACATGTCCTTGCGAGCTTTCTACGTCTACCAGTTTTTTATAAGAATGAGGAAGAATTAAAAAGCAAAGCTTTGGACTTGCTGAAGATTTTTGATTTGGATAGTGACGCAGATACTCTTGCTAAGAATCTGGCCTATGGTCAACAACGTCGATTAGAAATCGTTCGTGCTCTGGCAACTGAACCTAAGATCCTCTTTTTGGATGAACCTGCAGCTGGGATGAATCCACAAGAAACAGCTGAATTGACAGAATTGATCCGTCGTATCAAAGATGAATTTAAAATTACCATCATGCTTATCGAACATGACATGAATTTGGTTATGGAAGTCACTGAGCGTATCTATGTTCTTGAATATGGTCGGTTGATTGCTCATGGGACTCCGGATGAGATCAAGAACAACAAACGCGTTATCGAAGCTTATCTAGGAGGTGAAGCCTAATGTCTATGTTAAAAGTTGAAAACCTCTCTGTGCATTACGGTATGATCCAAGCAGTTCGTGATGTAAGTTTCGAGGTTAATGAAGGTGAAGTTGTTTCCTTGATTGGTGCCAATGGTGCTGGTAAAACAACCATTCTTCGTACCCTTTCAGGTTTGGTTCGTCCAAGTGCTGGTAAAATTCAGTTTTTAGGAAAAGAAATTCAAAAGTTACCAGCGCAAAAAATTGTGGCAGGTGGCCTTTCACAAGTCCCTGAAGGACGCCATGTTTTTCCAGGTTTGACTGTTATGGAAAACTTAGAAATGGGAGCCTTTTTAAAGAAAAATCGTGAAGAAAATCAAGCCAACTTGAAAAAAGTCTTTTCACGTTTCCCTCGTCTGGAAGAACGCAAAAACCAAGATGCGGCAACTCTTTCAGGCGGTGAACAGCAGATGCTGGCTATGGGACGCGCTCTCATGTCTACACCTAAGCTCCTCCTCTTGGATGAGCCGTCAATGGGACTTGCCCCAATCTTTATCCAAGAAATTTTTGATATCATTCAAGATATTCAGAAGCAAGGAACAACGGTTCTCCTAATTGAACAGAACGCTAACAAGGCCCTTGCTATCTCTGACCGTGGTTATGTACTTGAAACAGGAAAGATTGTCCTATCAGGAACAGGAAAAGAACTCGCCTCATCAGAAGAAGTCAGAAAAGCATATCTAGGTGGCTAAAACAATCCAGTGGATTGTTTTAGTCGGCAGATAAGGATTGCAACCAAGCGAAACCTAATACGACTACTTATCAAAAATATAAAATATTTCAGGGCTCCAGAATAAGGAGCTCTTTTATGTATATGTTTTTCAGGAAAGGGAAGAAGGTCTTAATTTTTACTCATTGTTTCCCTATTTGAATTGACAGTCCTTTTTGTTCATATTATAATATGGGTAAGTGGAAATTGAACAGGAGGACTGAGAGATGGTAACAGAAAAACAATTTAAACTTTTGCGTTTTATGTTGACACATAAAGAAAAGACCTTTACTCAGAGACAGTTAGCTGAAGAGCTAGATTTATCTTTAGGGACAGTTAACACATTGTTGAAAAAACTGAAAGAAGAGAAGTGGATTGATGAGGAGCTTCACTTAACAGAACTAGGCCAGAAAGTTTTAGAACCCTATCGAGTAGAAAATGCTATTATAATGGCTGCTGGCATGAGTAGCCGTTTTGCTCCTTTGTCTTATGAAATTCCTAAAGGATTGCTTCAAGTTAAGGGGGAACGCTTGATAGAGAGGGAAATCAGACAACTGCAAGAAGCAGGAATAGAAGATATAACCGTTATCGTAGGCTATCTTCAAGAAAAAATGTTCTATCTTGCTGAGAAATTTGGTGTAAAAATTGTAGTGAATAATGACTACTACAAATACAATAACTGTTCATCTCTCATGTTGGTTAAAAATCAACTTTCCAACACTTATATTTGTTCATCGGATAATTATTTTGTGGAAAATCCGTTTGAGCAATATATTTATAGAGGTTATTACTCGACCATATTTGCAGAAGGTCAAACGGACGAATATTGTGCTATAGAGGATTCGAATCACACGATCATTGATATCCAGATTGGTGGAGAAAATACTTGGGCCATGGTGGGGCACGTTTATTTCGACCGTGCATTTAGCGAGAAATTCAAGGAAATTTTAGAAACCGAGTTTAAGCACGAACCTTATCGGGAACAGCTTTGGGAGGATTACTATAGTCGCCATGTCAAGGAACTCCTTTTAGAAGCTCGCCACTATTCAGCGGATAGTGTTAAAGAATTTGATTCACTAGATGAACTCCGTCAATTTGATGAACGTTATTTGGTAAATGCAGATTCGGCCATTATTGATAATATCTGTAAGACATTAAAGTGTGTGGCTTCAGATATTGTCAATATCAAACCTCTAAAAGATGGGTTAACCAACACATCATTTTCATTTGACTGTCTAGGGAAAAAATATGTTTACCGACATCCGGGCAGGGGAACTGAAAATTATATCGATCGAGCTAGTGAAGCAGCTTCTATGGAAATTGCCGC
>ERZ772960.3650-NODE-3650-length-10258-cov-5.048319_pt1 | contig 10258 bp, 7 predicted proteins | sample MGYA00580678_ERZ772960 | MGnify/ENA primary metagenome ERZ772960 (study PRJEB29015, sample SAMEA2737930) | human oral metagenome | biome: human oral; feature: human-associated habitat; material: dental | place: China | collected 2059 ...
CCGCCGCGCTCCTGCTCAACCCCGTCACCCTGCAGCCCGGTGAGGCGCTGTTCGTGCCGGCTGGCAGCGTCCACGCCTACATCTCCGGGCTGGGGGTGGAGGTCATGGCCTCCTCCGACAACGTGCTGCGCGCCGGGCTGACGCCCAAGCACATCGACGTCCCCGAGATGCTGGCCTGTGTCGACTACGTGGCCGCGCCGCCGGTACGCCCGGCACCTGAGTACCTCTCTCGCGCCACCCGCGCCTACTACGCGCCGGTGGACGACTTCGAGCTCATGGTGACCACCGTGGTGGCCGCCGACGGCCGCCTACCGGTCCCCGGGCGGGGGCCGCGCATCCTTCTGGCCGTCGAGGGCGCCATGACCCTGGTGACCCAGGCCGACTCACAGACCCTGGCCCAGGGAGAAGCCGTTTTCATCGGTGCCGATGAGCGCAGCCTCTCCGTTGAGGGGGAGGGGACTCTCATCCAGGCCGACGTTCCCTGACTGCAGGGCTCGGAGCCCGGCCTCCTGCGCCCGAGGCGGCTGGACACCGATCCTCTGATCGCGATCGTCAGTCGCTCCGGGCCTCAGTGGCCGTTGTCAGTGATGCCCTCCTGCCGGATGGCGGCCGCGGCGACGTCGTCGCCCGCCTCAGGGGTGAGGACGACTGCCGTGCGCCCGGCGCTCCAGGCGGACAGCACCTTCTGTAGCGTCTGAGTAGTCCGGGTGCAGCGGACCAGAGCGGCGCGTGAACCGGCCTGGCCCTTAGTACCGGTGGCAGCGGCCTCGACCCGGGCGGCCAGCTCGCGGCGTGTCAGGGTGGCGGGCTCTGCGCCGTCCAGTACTCCGCTCCGTGTCCCGGAGGTGGTGAGGTCAGTGCCGAGGTCGGTGAGGCAGGGCAGGTCGGCGGGGGCGCTGACCGGCGTGAATCGGTCGGGGTAGGACATGAGGTCCGCAGCGCCGTCGAGCACGAGGGCGGGCAGGACGCCCGGCCAGCGCAGCGCCAGGGAGGCAGCCGGGACGAGCACCTGAACCTCTGCCGTGTCACACAGGTCCTCCGGAGTGAAGGCCACACTCAGCTCGGGGCTGAGACCGGCGTTATCGATCTTCTCGGTACTTCCCAGGAGCACAGTGCGTCCCGCCAACCACGCCCCGCAGGCCCACGCCACTGTCCGCCAGTGCGGCGGGAGTCCTACATGAACTCCGTCACCCCGAGTGGACTCCGCTGTGATCAATCCCGCTACTTTGGCCAACCACATGGACAGAACGTGTCCGGTCAACTCGACTCGCTCATCGACTCCATAACAATTCAGCCACGGTCTGTCGGCATCATGAGGGCTGGGAAACAGCGCTAGCAGGGGGTCATGCATGGCTCCAGATTGAAGCAGATCTACTGACATTCAGGAAACTTCCTGGTAGTGTCCAGCCGGTCGGGTCAATGTGGAATCACGTGTCGGAGGCCCTGAAATTTCCTGGAAAATCATGTCCCTCCCCGCTGTCAGGCAGGCCGCGGGCACCTCCCAGGAGATTTGTAGGAAGTCAACATATGGTGGCAGCCAGATGGGGATATTCCTTGAGATATCAAGGAATGATGTCTACGGTAACGAGAGGGTGAACTTTCCCTCGCCGGCTTGACTGGCCTTGTCTCACACGCATGTAATTCTTACTGACAAGAAGCTCGGATCGAAGGGAGGCCGACATGTGGAACATCCTCGGCGACGGCCCGCTCAAGCAGCCGGAGGAGCCTGACGCAGAAGTCCTGTCGCTCCTCTTCGGCGGTGGTGACGACGTCGATGAAGGTCCTCTGGCGTGGCAGGAGCGCGCGCTGTGCGCTCAGACGGACCCGGAGGCGTTCTTCCCCGAGAAGGGTGGTTCCACACGCGAGGCCAAGCGAGTCTGCGCGACCTGCGAGGTTCGCGAGGAGTGCCTCGAGTACGCCCTCGCCAACGACGAGCGCTTCGGTATCTGGGGCGGCATGTCGGAGCGCGAGCGGCGCAAGCTCAAGCGTCGCGCAGTATGACCCCCGCCGGCTCCACACAGGGAGCCAGTCGGGTAGGAGCCCTGGCCGTCGTCGTGTCGGCCGGGGCGAGCCCGTTTCTGGCGCAGACGCTGACCGCCGTCGCCTCGCAGACCTGCGCGCCCGACGTCGTTCTTGTCGTCGATGTCGCCTCGCGTGTCAACGGGCTGGGGGACGGGACCCCGATCGAGGAGCTGGTCGAGAGCTCCGGGCTGGACAAGGCCACCGCGGTGCGTGTCGTACGGGTCAAGGAGGCCAAGAGCTTCGGGGACGCGGTGTCGCGGGGACTGGCTGCTTACGCAGAACTCGTCGCCACCGGTAACCGGAGGCGACGAGGTTCGGGCGATGCCGACGGCTCAGACGTTGGCAGTACCTCAAGTGGCTCACGCACCTCTGTTCGCGATCTTCTGCTGACGGGTTCCGGTCCCGTCACCGGCCCCACCGGTGCGCTCTCGCCGATTACGTCCTACGAGCAGCAGCTCGTCGTGGCTCCCGCAGAGGAATCGGAGGAGACGGCGGAGCACCAGGTGTGGTTCTGGCTCCTCCACGACGACTCCGCCCCCGAGCAGGACTGCCTTGAGCAGCTCCTCACCGCTGCGACCAATGCCCGATCCGTGGGGATCGTCGGTCCCAAGCAGGTGGGCTGGGACAATCCGGAGCTGCTTCTGGAGGTCGGACTGCGCACCACGGCCTCGGCCCGCCGCGCCAACGACATCGTTCCCGGCGAGGTCGATCAGGGGCAGCACGACGACCGCAGCGATGTCCTGGCCGTGGGGACGGCCGGCGCCCTCATTGACCGTGCCGTGTGGGAGGAGATCGGCGGCATCGCCCCCTGGCTCGGCCCCTTCGGGGACGGCCTGGAGCTCTCCCGCGCCGCGCGCCTGGCCGGATACCGGGTCATCGTCGAGCCTGGTGCCGTCATCCGCCACCGGCGGGCCTCCTACCAAGGCCTACGCCGGCCTGCTCACGTATCCCACTCGTCGCGTCCCGAGACTCGCAGTGACACCGAGGCCATCGAGGTCCGACTCCCCGAGCCCGACCCGGAGCGGTCCTTCCGCGCTCGGCGCAGCGCCCAGCTGACCAACTGGGCGGCCTTCTCGACTCGTCCCATCTGGCTACTGCTGACCTGGTTCGTCATTCTCGGTGCAATGCGTACCGTGTGGCGGCTCGCCTCCAAGGCGCCGGCGCTCGCCCGTGACGAGCTCGGTGCGGCTCTGGCAGTAGCCGGTCGCGGCCGTCGGATCAAGGCAGCCAGACGGCGGCTCGCCCGGCACGCCAAGGTTCCCGCTTCCGCGCTGGGGCGCCTCTATGTCACCCCTGCCGAGATCAGGGGCATACGCCGCGACCGCACCCGTCAGGAGCGCGAGCGCCGAGCCCGTGCTGCCGCCCCCAGCGAGCTCGAGCTGCGGGAGCTCGCCGCCCTGGCCCGCAGTCGACGTCGGACCCTGGGCGCTGTCATGGTGCTGGTTCTGGCGCTGAGCGGCTACGGCCTGTCCCGGTTGCTGCTCACCCGCTCGGTCAACGGAGGGGCGCTGCCCCTGTTCAGCGGTGGCTGGCGACAGATGTGGGACGCAGCCTGGAGCACCTGGATCGCCACCGGCGACGGCTACCCGGGTGGGGTCACCCCGTTGCTGGGCATCCTGGCCCTGCCGACGGCGCTGGGACGCTTCGTCGGGCTGGGGGACGGTTCCCTCGTCAGTGCTCTGGTGCTCCTGGCCGTGCCGCTCGCTGCCCTGGGGGCCTGGTTCGCCTCCGGCACGATGACCCGGAAGGTGGTTCTGCGGGCCTGGGCCGCACTGGTGTGGGCTCTGGCTCCCAGCCTGCTGCTCGCCCTGGGGCAGGGGCGCCTCGGCGCGTTGCTGGTTCACATCATCCTTCCCTGGGCGCTGCTGGCCCTGGCACGTGCCGTTGGTGCCGACCGGAGGGATCTCGTCCTGTCCGGACTCGTGGGCGCTCACCTGCTCACCGATCAGGAGCGGGCCGAGCTCGATCGCTTCTCCCACGAGAAGGTCACTGACCTCGCCCACCTCGACGAGGAGGAGCAGGCTGCAGTGAGCGCCGAGGACGGGGCCGACGAAGACGCCTCCCAGGAGGAGATCGAGTCCGACCGCGACCGGGGTGGAGCTGATGAGGAGGTCGGTGCAGCGGAGTCGGTAACGGTCGGCGAGCCTCGTGATCCTCACGATGCCTCCGATGCGGTCGCTGCCGAGGGTGACCTGCCTGAGACCGAGAAGTACGGCTACGGCTCGGCCACGGCGGCCGCTGTCGCCGGTCTGCTGCTGAGTGTCGTCGTCGCGGCCGCCCCCGCCACAGCGGCGGTGCTGGCCGTCATCCTTCTCCTGCTGTCCGTGACGACACGACGCGGGTTCAAGCTCGTCCTCACCCTGGTTCCCATGGTGGTCACCGCCGCCCCGGCCTGGTGGGGCGCCTGGCGCCTGGGGCAGAGGGCCGGTTGGGTCGAGGGAACTCGGTTGCTGCTGACCGATATCGGTCTGCCTGTCCGGGTACCGACGCCGAGCAGCCTCGACCTGCTGGCCGGCTCACCAGTGGCCATGGGTGCCATCGCCGGCTCCGGGGCCTGGAGCATCCTGGTCCGGGGACTGCTGCTGCTCGTCCCGGTCCTCGGTATCGTCGGCCTGTTCATCTCCCGGCGCGTCCGGGTGGCCCGAACCGGCATCCTCCTGGCCCTGGGCGGTCTGGTTCTGGCAGGGATCTCGGTGCGCATGCCCACTGGGCTGGGCGGTGACGTCTCCGGCTCGGGCCTGGCCCCCGTCAACGGCTGGGGCGGTGTCGGGGTCTCTCTGGCGCTGAGCGGGTTCCTCACCGCGGCCCTTCCCGCCGGCGAGGCCATCTGGAGCACGATCGGACGGCGTGCCACGGGCGGTAGCAGGACCCTGAGTCGCCAGCACCGCAAGGACGCCGAGACTGCCGCTGCCTCCTCCGCGCTGTCCGTGCTGTCCACAGTGTCCGGTGATGGCCTGCGTCGGCTGAGGACGGGCTTCGTGGTCGCCGCCTGCCTCGTCCTGCTGGCTCCGGTGACGGTCGGTGCCGTCTGGTCCTACCAGGCCCATCGCGGCAGCAATCCCCAGGTCCTGGCGCTGCGCCCCACTACCCAGCAGGTCCCCCTCATCGCCGAGCAGTTCCAGGGTTCGGCCACGGCCGGCCGGGTCCTCAAGCTCACCTCCACCTCTGAGGGGCTTCAGGCCACGATCTGGCGCGGACCCGGAACTCAGATCAGCGACGCCCTGCCGGGGGCGGTCAACGCCCAGGCGCGCAGCCGCGCCTCAGGTGCACTGAACGATCCTCGTCTGAGACCCACCAGGACCGGTCAGACGGGGCGCAGTACGGCCTCCGGTGAGGGTCTCGTCCTGGAGGACACGGCCGACGCCGAGCTCGCCCAGATCGTCACCCGTGCCACCGCCGGGCAGGATACGGAGGTCGCCGACGCCCTGGCGGCACACGGGATCGCCGTCGTCCTGCTGACCGACAAGGAGGGCGACGCCGTCACCGCCGAGGCCCGAGTGGGACTGGCCTCCACACCCGGACTGGAGCAGCTCGCTCAGACCGCCGCGGGCAACTCCTGGCGCGTTACCTCATCGGCGTACCCCGACTCGGCCCGCCTGAATCTCATCGACGAGGGCGGAGAGGCGACTCCGGTCGCGTCCACCGGTGCCGGATCCGGGACCCGCACCCGGATCCCCGTCGGCTCCGGCACCCGCACGCTGGTCATGGTGGAGCGGGCCGACGCCGGCTGGAGGGCCACTCTTGACGGTCGGCGCCTCCAGGCCACCACGGTCCCCGCTCAGGACGGCAGCTGGAAGCAGGGCTTCGCCGTCGGATCCGAGGGCGGGGAGCTGGTCATCACCCACACCCGCCGGTCCACCGCCGCCGCGACCTACACGATCTGGATCGTCTGGGCCCTGACCCTGGTGGCGGCACTGCCCCTGCGACGCGGAAAGGAAATGGCCTCATGACTCAGCCTCACGATGACGATTCCCGCCGTCGGCAGGACGAGGACGCGCAGGACCAGCACGGGGACCAGCAGGGCAGCCGGCGGAAGGGGCGGCACAGCCATCAGGAACCGTCCGAGTCGCAGTCCCTCGAGCACGGGACGCTCCCGGAGACGGACCAGGCCGATGACGAGGTCGCCATGGACGAGGCCGACGAGGAGCCCCGTGCCGGATCCGGCGTCGGGCCCGTCGGGGACAGCCCGGACAGCGCCACCAGCCAGGATCAGGGCCACGACCAGCAGCCTGAATCAGGTGGTGATGCTCCCGAGCAGGACTCGGTCGAGGTCGAGGCGGACCATGACGAATCGGCCGGTTCGGACGGCGACGACACTGCCGAAGCCTCTGACTCCGCCGGCTCCGCTGACGTCCCTGAAGCTACTGATGCCGGGGACTCGGCCGAGGCCGACGACTCCGACGCCGAGGCTGCGAGCCGATCGGAGACCGACGCCTCCTCCCGGAGGCGTCGTACCAGGGCCGGACGGCGCTCTCGCACCGTGGGGCAGTCGATCGTCCGTGGCATTGGCATCCTGACCTCGGTCGCACTCGCCGGCGCCGTCGGGGGAGTCACCTGGTGGGGCTACACCGCACCGCGTACACCGACCCCGCAGCTGGAGGCTCTCCGACTGACCGAACCTAGAGCCGCCACCACTTACGTGTGCCCTCACGCCCCCACCAATACGCTGCGGGGCACCGACGTCGGCGCCGTAGAATCCACCACCACCATCGTTCCCGCGGACGGGGCTGAGTCGATCCAGTCGGCCACCTACGCCGGCAAGTCGATCCCCGTTGACGCCGCCACCTCCATGAACGCCGCCGAGGGAGGCATCCTCAGCCTCGCTCCTACTGGTGGTCGGGTGGCCAACGCCGTCGGCTCGGTCGCCACCGTGACGAAGAGCGGTGACCTGCGGGGACTCACCACCGCTCCCTGCGCCCAACCGGGTGCCATGTCCTGGATCGTGGGCGGCTCCATCGCGGCGGGCTCGTCGGCCGAGCTGCGTCTGACCAACCCCGGCGCCACCCCGGCGACGGTGAAGGTGAACCTCTACGGATCCATCGGCCGCCTGAGTCTGCCCAGTAACGGGGAGGTCACTGTCCCGGCAGGCGGTTCCTCCTCGCTGGTCCTGGAGACGAAGGGCAGCCAGGACCCACGCATCGCTGTGTCCATCGAGGCCGACGGGGGTTCCGTGGTCCCCACCCTCGTCACCGAGTCCCTCGATGGTGAGACCCCCGCTGGCACCGACGTCATCACCCCGGGAGCTGCCCCGGCCACCGACCTCGTGGTGCCCGGTGTGGAGATCGTTGAGCCGGCCACACAGGGCGAGGTTCCCGACGCCAAGACCAGCGCGGACTCCTCCGACACCCCGGCAGTGCGCATCGTCAACCCGGGACAGGCTCCGGCGACGGTGTCGGTGACCATGCTCAGCAAGGACGGTGCCCACCCCCTGGCCGGTGCGCAGTCGGTGACCATTGATGCGGGTTCCGTCTTCGACATCCAGCTGGCTGGCGTGGCCGCGGGTACCTACGGTGTGCAAGTCACCTCGAGTGCGCCGGTGGGAGCGGCGGTTCGCATGGTGCGCAGCGGCGGTGAGTACCCCGCGCGCTCCAAGGCCCTCGTCCACGATCAGGCTTGGGCACAGGCCGCCCTTCCCGGCGCTGCGGACTCCGGCCTGCTGGCGGTGCCGCGCGCGGCCTCCCTGACCTCTTCGGTGACCGTGGCCAACAGCGGCCCCGCCACGTCTTTGACGCTGTCCTCCCTTGATGGCTCCTGGAGTCAGGACGTCACTGTCGCCAAGGGCAGCGCCGTCGTCGTTGAGGTACCGGCCAAGGTTGCTGCGGTCCGCCTGAGCGCTGCTGGCAGCTCCTCAGGGCAGTCGCGCACACCCAGCGGACTGGCCGCCGCCACCGTTGTCACGGCGCAGGCCGGAGGACAGCTGGCTGGGACGCTCATCTCGACGGTTTCTGCTCAGCCCGACGCCGCCGCTCAGGCCCAGCGCCGCATCCTCCTGGGCTGACGCAACGCCCCCTTTTCGCCCGCCGGCACTCCTCGCGCAGCCCAACGGAAGAACGGTAGGGCTCCGCAAAACCCGCCCGGCTCGGAGAAGTGCGCCGTCGGCTCACAGACTCGAGCCCGGGTCGATCTCCTCGGGGCGGCGTCCCAGCATGAGGGCGACCTGCTCGACGACGACGCGGCGCACCAGATCGGCCAGATCCGCCTCATCCGTGGCCCGAGAGGCCACCGGGCGCCGGTAGATGACGACCCGTGCCGGCAACCCCGCACGCGGTTCCGCCGTGAAGCCGCGCCCCAGCACCACCGAGCGCTCCCAGGGTGCAGGGTCGGAGGGCGGCACCTCCTCCACCGCGAACTGGATCTGGTCCACCGACGGCCAGTGCCTGGCCAGGTCCTGGGCCGTTTCCACGACGAGCTCATCGAAGCGTTCGGCTCGTGTACGCCAGGCCGGAAGGTTCGGCGGCAGAAGCGGACCGCGCAGCCCCCGGCCGTGACGATCACGACGCCTGCCCGGGCGCCGCGCCGGCATTGTGGCGGATCGCGGCGGAATCGGCCCGGGTGAGAAGGGAAACAGCTCAGTCACGTCAGCCAGCCTAGGCGCCGCCTGGATGACCGCCGGGCAACGGCACGGTAACCTGCGGGCGTGAGAAGAGTCCGACACTGCCGCAAGCCCGGCTGCGAGCGCCCAGCCGTGGCCACCCTGACTTCCGTCTACGCGGACTCCACCATTGTGTTGGGGCCACTGGCCACCGAGGCTCAGCCCGAGGCCTATGACCTGTGCGAGAAGCACGTCTCCTCCTTCACGGCGCCCCGTGGCTGGCAGATCATCCGCCTGGCCACCGAGTTCGAGCCCGCGCCCCCCAGCGAGGATGACCTCCTGGCCCTGGCCGACGCTGTCCGCGAGGCCTCCCGCGCCCCGCGACCGGTTGCCTCACCGGCCGAGCACCGCCCCCGGCCAGGCGGGATCATGCCTGCCTCTCTGACCGCCCCGCTGCCGCCCCCGCCGGAGGTCGCCGAGGACGAGATTCTACGGCGCGGCCACTTGCGGGTCCTGCGCGGGCAGAAGGATGACGCATGAGCCACGACGCCCGCGTTCCCGGTCCCGACGAGCAGGGGCCGGTGCTCTCCTCCGTGCTGCGCTCCAGCCTGCGTTGCCCGTTGAGCGGGCAGGAGCTCGCTGACGGCGTCGACGACACCGGTCACCCGGTACTCATCTCCCCAGCCGTGGGCCTGGCCTACCCGGTGCGCGACGGCGTCCCGATCCTCCTGGTCCACGAGGCCCTGCGCGCTCCCGCGCACTTCTGACCCCCGGTACCGAGCCGGCTGGACGCAGCCATTCAGGTGCTTCCCCGCGAGGTCCAGGACGGAGCTGCTCAGCGGCGTCGGGCTTCTCGACCGACGCCGTAGGGCGGGCGCGCCATGTCTCGGAGCACATCCTCCTCCAGACGGCGGTCGCGGCTCTCCAGTACTAGCTCGCGGTTACGCCGCTCGGTGAGCACCGCGGCGAGGAACCGCTCAGGGTGCGTGCCCGCAGGAGGCGGGGGAGAGACGTAGTCCTGGACCTGGGATGCCAGCTCTATCCCCAGACGGTGGCGGGAGACGGGTGTCAGGACTGAGGCCCGCTGCAGGAAGGTCCGGGCCGTCAGACTCAGCTCCCCCGGTAGAGCGCGCAGGTCCGTTCCCGCCGCCCACTGCGTCAGCTCGGGGGGCATGAGCAGGGGCGGAGTGGCGGATGAGCGATTCCGGTCACGAACCACATAGGTGCCGGCCAGCATGTCTCCGAACCGCTTGCCCCGTTTGGTGACGATGCTGGCGCACAGCGCCGGTACGGCCCAGGTCGCCCAGATCTCGACGATGGCGAGCAGCGCGCGCACCAGGCAGTGGCGAAACCTCACGGTACCGCCGTCGTCGCGCACCACCCGGGTCCCGGTCACCATACGGCCCAGGCTCCGGCCTCTACTGAGCAGCTCAACGAGCAGGGGGATGACGACCATCCAGGCCAGCACGACCAGGGAGATGAGGACTCTGTACAGAGCGAGGTGCCCGGCCAGCGCCGACTCGGGGCCGGTGCCCAGGATCAGGGCCCTCACCGCGAGGACGGACAGTAGACCGCCCAGCGAGTAGGCGGTGTAGTCGATGATCCCCGACATCATGCGGTTGACGGCTGTTGCCGGGATGACCTCCAGGGCGACGGCCTCACCGGTGACCATGAGCTCGCGCTCGATCATCCGCTCGGAGGATG
>ERZ772960.3658-NODE-3658-length-10244-cov-15.096084_pt1 | contig 10244 bp, 10 predicted proteins | sample MGYA00580678_ERZ772960 | MGnify/ENA primary metagenome ERZ772960 (study PRJEB29015, sample SAMEA2737930) | human oral metagenome | biome: human oral; feature: human-associated habitat; material: dental | place: China | collected 2059 ...
GCTCTTCGGTCGCGTTGAGTTCCTGTTCTAAGAGACTCTCGTCACACACTGCGGCGCTTGCCGCATAACGAAATCCCCCTCCATATGGAGGGGGATTTTACTATGCTCGAATCGGAATGCACAATTTACTTCAGATAGTTCACCATCTGAATGAGATATTTGCCGGAGAATGCGTCCTTTTCGTCTCCGTCCAATTTTCGCGTACCGAATGATGAGAATCCGTTTTCTTCGTAGAAGCGTATGAGAGAGGGCACGTCTTCGCACTCCAGGTAGACGAGCCGACCTCCCGTGATGCGTTGTGCCTCCCGCACAGTATCACAGGCAATCTTCAGAAGTTCCTCTCCTCGGATCAGCGCGTCGTATCCATGGGTATAGTTCTTTCCGAGCTGTCCAATCAGGATGGAGGAAACAAGATGGCGTTTCATTCCTTCGTCGTAACGTGCAAACTTACGGATGCGTTTTCCCAATGACTTGCTTGTGTTCTTTAGGGAATCGCTGATAAAATGAAGTCCGTCGGATTGGTGCAGATTTTTTGTCCTGTCAAGGAGACAAACCGGACGCATAGCATAGACTATGTGGAGGATTTGTCGACACAGACAGGGCGAAAAAGATGTGCTAAGACGGCGGTGCTGAATTTATCAGTGCTTCCTTAGATTGATATGGAAGAATTTAGAGGCAAGGGCAAAATATCCGACCAACACCGGATGGTTCTGATAGGAAGCAAATATCAGGTAGGGAATATCCCTGTCGCGTAAATTCGATGGCCTTTGTATGGAGGAAATCCTCTACGTCCTTGTTATATGGACATGAAAAATCCGAAAGGATACGATGCAGCTGCTCTGCATCCTCCGTTCCGGACAGTAGTTCAGATAGATTTACTTTTTGATAGCCCATCATAGCGTGATACCTTTATCGCTCATAGTCTCTTAGAAAAGATTTGATTCGGTCTGCATGAATCTCCACTACGGGGCGCTGCAGGAGGACTTCCTTTTCGGGCTGTTCGATGGAGCGTTCCAAGGCGTTCACAAAATCGTGGACACGCCGCCTTCCTCGGATGTTGACGTTCTTCAGAATGCTTTTCGTCGCCATGGTAAATCCCTCCTCCGTATGCTCATTATAGTTTCTTTTGTATCGAAAATCAAGAAAAAGCTCCCCCTCATATGCCGTGAGGAGGAGAGCTTTTCCATATTCACGCGTAGATGTCAACGCTGTTTCCGAGGTTCGGGTCGAGGCTTGCGGTGGTCTCCTCGATGAGGTCGAGGGCGTCCTTGCCGGAGTCCATTGCCATCTTTGCGACGACGATGCCGAGGCTCTGCTGTGCCTGTGCCTGGTGCATACCGACCGACATCTGTGCAACATCCATATAGTCCATTGTTTTTCCTTCTCTCTTAAGGAAGCACTGATAAATTCAGCACTGCCATCTTGGCGTATCTTTTTCGCCCTCTCTGTGTCGACAAATCCTCCACATAGCCTTTGCTATGCGTCCGGTTTGTCTCCTTGATAGGACAAAAAATCTGCACCAATCTGACAGACTTCATTTTATCAGTGATTCCTTAGACATAGATACTGAAGAGGTTCAGTATGTTCGAGTAACGCTGCATGGTGGGCAGGGATCTGCCGTTGAGCATGTTCGCTGCGTAGTTCAGCTGTCCGCCGATTGCCTGCTCCATCGAGGGAATGACGCGGCTGCGTGCCATCTGTGCGTACTGCGCGTGACGATCCGCGCGTCCCGCGAGTCCGTCCTTACCGAGGATGGCCTCGGACTGTGCGGGGGAGTCGGTGAGGGCACGGGCGAGACGGCTCTCGTTCACGCTCATCTTGCCTGTCTTGGCATCGACGGTGATGCCCATCTTGGCATAGGAATCGGCTTTGTAGGTGGTGTCGGAGAACTCCGTTGTGAGCTGCTGCACGCCCTTGCCAAGGCTCTTGTTCTCGCGTAGGAAGTCGCTGGTCTCATTGTACTCATTGACGAGATCCTTGACGCTCTCGATGGCGGTCTTGAGCTTGTCGCTGTAGGACTTGGAGCCGTCCGCGTTCGCCCTTATGTCGGACTTGTCGAGTTGGAAGTCCGTGCCGCTGAGCTTACCCGCAGCGCTGCGGAGATCCTTCATGTTCGTGTCGTACTCGGCGTAGAACTTGGAGCTGGTCTCTGCGTACGACTTGCGCAGGTTGCGTGCCTGATTCGCAATGTCCATAATCGAGCGAAGTTCCTGCGCACTGGACTCCGCAGCTCTGTACTGCATGCTGTAGAGACTCGAGCCACGCCGTTTCTGCGCTTGGCTGCCGCCGAAGAGTGCGGCGGTTGCGTCCGTGCGCGAGTTGTTTGCGTAGAGCGAACTGTAGATGGTACGGGCTGCGCCGGTCATCTGCGATATGGTTGCCATGTATCTTCCCCCTTCCATGGTCATGGCGTTCCTGCTATGGGAATAATTTCCTATGTATATTATATCGTTTTTTGCGGAAATGTCATTAGTTTTGGGAGAAAAATTTGATGAGCTGTGATACAATAGGAAAATATTTGGAAGGAGGTGCGGCTTGAGGGCTGCATTTATGACGCTCGGCTGCAAGGTGAATCAGTTCGAGACGGAGACGATGGAGGGGCTGTTTCGTGCGCGGGGCTACGATGTGGTGCCGTTCGAGGAGCGGGCGGAGGTCTATGTCATCAACACGTGCTCGGTGACGCATCTGAGCGACCGCAAGTCGCGCCAGCTGATTCGCCGCGCGGCGCGTACGAATCCCGCCGCGTGCATTGCGGTGACGGGCTGCTATGCACAGGTCGCGCCCGAGGAGATTCGTGCGCTCGAAGGGGTGCGTGTCGTGATCGGGACGAAGGAGCGCGCGCGCATCGTGGACTATGTGGAGGAGGCTCTGCGTGCGGATACGGGCGCAATCGGAACGATCACGGACATCATGCAGGCGCGCGTCTTTGAGGATATCCCGCTGCGCTCCATGCCGCACCGTACGCGTGCATTTCTGAAGATCGAGGACGGCTGCCAGAATTTCTGTACGTTCTGCATCATTCCCTATGCGCGCGGCCCCGTGAAGTCGCGTGAACTCTCGGCAGTGGCGCGCGAGATGAAGCTGCTGACGGGGGCGGGCTTTCGCGAGGTGGTACTGACGGGGATTCACCTCGGTGCATATGGGATTGATCTCGCGGAGCGTCCGACGCTTGCGGATGCGTGCCGCACGGCGCTCGCGGCGAAGGGGCTGTGGCGGCTGCGGCTTGGCTCGCTTGAGTCGGTGGAGCTCTCGGCGGATCTGCTCGAGCTGATGCGGACAGAGCCGCGCTTTGCCGCGCATCTACATTTGCCGCTGCAGGCGGGGAGTGATAGCGTCCTGCGCGCGATGAATCGTCACTATGATACGGCGGCGTTTGCCGCGCTCCTCGCGGATGTGCGTCGGGCGGTGCCGGGCGTTGCGATCTCGACGGACATCATCGTGGGATTCCCCGGCGAGACGGAGGAGGACTTTGCCGCCGGGATGGACTTCGTGCGACAGATGGGCTTTGCGCGGATGCACGTCTTCCCCTACTCGGCGCGGCGGGGGACACCTGCGGCGCAGCGCACGGATCAGGTGCCGCCCGTGGTGCGCAAGGAGCGTGCGGCGCGGATGCAGGCGCTCGCGGAGGAGCTGGCGGAGGAGTACCACCGTGCAGTCCTTGGCTCGGTCGCAGATGTGCTGTTTGAGACAACAGAGGACGGCGTGACGGACGGGCTGACGGAGACGTATGTGCGCGTCTATACGGATGCGCCCGTGATGCGTGGCGAGATTATACCTGTGCGGCTGACGCATCTCTATCGGGACGGGATTTGGGGGGAGATGGTGTGAGTTTTACAGCAGGAGTGCCGCAGCGCGTATCTTTTGTGAAAAAATCCCTTGACACGCTTCGCCCGATCTGCTATTATAATCAAGTCGCAAGACACGTGACTCAGTAGCTCAGCTGGATTAGAGTATTTGACTACGAATCAAAGGGTCGGGGGTTCGAATCCCTCCTGGGTCACCATTATGAAGTATAGGACGTTGGTTCGCCAACGTCTTTTTTTGTTCTCAATTAGGTACTGAGAATGAAAATATGAACGGCGTTCATTTTTTCCTTTTCAAATCCATTATTTTTCGCTATAATAGTTCTGTATGACGAAAGAAAGGGTGAAGTTCTTTTGGAGGAGAAGATGGGCCGTCGGGAGCGTAAGAAGCTGCAATCCCGCAAGACGATTCTCGAGGCGGCGATCAGTGAGTTCTCGAAGAAGGGCTACAAGGATACGTCTGTTGCGGATATTATGAGTGTCGCCGATCTCGGGATTGGGACGTTCTACAATTATTTCAACTCGAAGGAGGATCTGCTGTTCTCTCTGCTCGGGCGACTGGGGGAGACGATCCGTATCGCGCTTGCAGAGGCGCGGGCGGCGGAGCGCACGTCGCTTGAGCTCCTTGAGATCGGCGCGCGTGTGACGGCGAAGTTCCTTGATGAGAACCGCTTTGTGATGCCACTCTTTCTCTCGGGGGCGCACCACGGGGGACACCCCGGAGGAGGCGAGGGGGCGCCGCCACCGCATACGCACGCGGGCAAGCAGCCGAGCAGCCGCATGACGCCGCAGATCAAGCAGGTGTTCACGGAGATTATCCGTGAGGGGCAGGCGGCGGGAGAGATTCGCAGCGATGTGCCGGTCGATCTGATCGCGGAGATGTTCCACTCGCTCTATCAGGCGGCGGCGTTTAGCCACCTTGATTTGACCTATCAGGAGAATATCGCGCTCAAGACGCGTCTCCTGCTTGACGGGATTCGCAAGCGGGATGAGCAGTCCGTTTGTGAGTGACTTTGGGAAGCACTGATAAATTCAGCACCGCCGTCTTAGCACATCTTTTCCGCCCTGTCTGTGTCGACAAATCCTCCACATAGCCCTTGCTATGCGTCCGGTTTGTCTCCTTGACAGGACAAAAAATCTGCACCAATCCGACGGACTTCATTTTATCAGCGATTCCTTTGTTTTGTGTATTTAGGAGATTTCGATGATCAGTGTAACGAAGCTACTTTTTATGGATGAATACTACGGCGATGCGCTGCGCTACGGGCATAACGCGCACCGCATGAAGAGCGGCGCGGCGGAGGGGATGGGCCCTGTGGTGGTCTGGAACTCGACGCGCACGTGCAACCTCCGCTGCCGCCACTGCTATATGTCCTCGGACGGGCAGAAGTACGCGGGCGAGCTGACGACGGAGGAGGCAAAGCGCTTCATCGACGGGCTCGCGGAGTTCCGCGTGCCCGTGCTGCTCTTCTCGGGCGGCGAGCCGCTGATCCGCCCCGATTTCTTCGAGCTGGCGGAGTATGCGCGCGATCTCGGCGTGCGCCCGACGCTCTCGACGAACGGGACACTTATCACGCGTGCGGTGGCGCAGCGGATCAAGGATCTCGGCGTCGGCTACGTTGGCATCTCGCTCGACGGGCTTGCGGATGTGAACGATATGTTCCGCGGGGTCGAGGGCGCGTATCAGCGTGCGATGGAGGGCATCGAGAACTGTGTCGCCGTGGGGCAGCGCGTAGGGCTGCGCTTTACGATCAACCACCACAATATCATGGAGCTGGACAAGATCTTTGACTTCATCGAGGAGAAGGGCATCAACCGCGTCTGCTTCTACCACCTCGTCTACTCGGGGCGCGGCGGACAGATGATGGATGAGGATGTGACGGCACAGGAGTCGCGGCGTGCGATGGATACGATCATCGCGCGGACGAAGGACTTTGAGGCGCGCGGTCTCAAGAAGGAGATCCTGACGGTGGACAACCACTGCGACGGGGTCTATATGTATCTGAAGGCACTCGCGGAGGGGAACGATGCAGGGGCGGAGCAGATCAAAAACCTGATCGGCGCGAACGGCGGCAACCGTTCGGGCATTGCGTTCGGCGAGGTCGATCACCTCGGCTATGTGCATCCCGATCAGTTCACGCAGCATCATACGTTCGGCAATGTGCGTGAGCGCAAGTTCGGCGATATTTGGCAGGATATGACGCATCCGATTCTCGCGGGGCTGAAGGACAGGAAGCCGTTGCTCAAGGGACGCTGCGCGAAATGTCAGTATCTCAGCTGGTGCAACGGCAATTTCCGCACGCGTGCCGAGGCACGGACGGGGGACTTCTGGGCGTCCGATCCATCCTGCTATCTGACGGATGAGGAAATCGGTCTGACGAGGGCTGCGCTGTGAGCGCCCCAATGGAGGCGGCAGAGGTCGCACAGGGCACGATGGGGACACATCCGCACGCGGCGGGACACCCTGCGGGTGCAGGACATCCCCACGCGCATATGGGCGGTCACCCCGGTGGACATCCGCACGGCATGGGTCATCCGAGCGGGCACCCTGCGGGGATGCCGAAGGGGCATCCGAAGGGAGTCGCGGGCGGCGGGGTGAAGATCATCTCGTGGAATACGACGAATGCCTGCAATATGTACTGTGCCCACTGCTACCGCGACGCGGGCTGCCGCGCAGACGAGGAGCTCTCGACCCAGGAGGGCAAGAAGCTCCTGCGCGAGATCGCAAAGGCGGGCTTCCGCATCATGATTTTCTCAGGCGGGGAGCCGCTGACGCGCCCCGACATCCTCGAACTTGTTTCCTATGCGCGTGGGCTTGGACTCATCCCCGTGTTCGGCACGAATGGGACGCTCATTGACCTGCCGATGGCAAAGGCTCTCAAGGAAGCGGGCGCGTGCGGCATGGGCATCTCGCTCGACTCGCTCGACAAGAATAAGCACGATACGTTCCGCTCGTTCCCCGGCGGTTGGGACGGCGCAGTGCGCGGGATGATGAACTGCCGCGAGGCAGGGCTGCCGTTCCAGATCCATACGACGGTAATGGATTGGAACGCGCACGAGCTTGAGGCGATGACGGACTTCGCCGTGGAGATCGGAGCGAAGGCACATCATTTCTTCTTCCTCGTGCCGACGGGACGCGCAGAGACGATCGAGGAGGAATCGCTGCGTGCAGAGGCATATGAGGATGTCCTCGCGCGCATCATGCGGAAGCAGGAGACGGTGGACATCGAGCTGAAGCCGACCTGCGCGCCGCAGTTCCTGCGCATCGCCGATCAGCTCGGTGTGGACACGCGCTTCTCGCGCGGATGTCTGGCGGGGCTGACGTACTGCATCATCAGTCCGCGCGGCAAGGTGCAGCCGTGTGCGTACCTCAACCGTGAGCTGGGCGATGTGCGCGAGACGCCGTTTGATGAGATCTGGGCGAAAAACGAGGTGTTCAAGGAGCTGCGTACGCTCGACTACGGCGGCGGCTGCGGCTCGTGCAACTACAAGAAGGCGTGCGGCGGCTGCCGTGCGCGTGCGGCGTACTACCATGACGGCGACTTCATGGCGGAAGAACCGTGGTGTCTGTACCACGGGCGACGCGGAGAAGCGTAGATGAACGTGAGAAAGCCCCCTGACGACTGGTCAGGGGGCTTTCGTGTATAACTCGTTAATCTTCCTTGACGCTCAGCGCACGCATGGCGTTGAAGATGGCGAGGACGGTGACGCCGACGTCCGCGAAGATTGCCGCCCAAAGTCCCGCGTAGCCAAGTGCGCCGAGGACGAGGACGATGCCCTTGATGCCGATGGCAAAGACGATGTTCTGCCATGCGATGCGCATGGTCTTGCGTGCGATGTCGATGGCGGTTGCAATCTTCTTCGGCTCGTCGGTCATGAGCACGACATCCGCCGCCTCGATGGCCGCATCCGAGCCGAGTGCGCCCATCGCAATGCCGACATCGGCACGCGCGAGTACGGGCGCATCGTTGATGCCGTCGCCGACGTAGGCGAGTGTCTTGCCCTCTGCCTGTGCGGCAAGGAGTGTTTCGACCTGCGCGACCTTGTCTTGCGGGAGGAGCTCGGCGTGGACGGTGTCGATGCCGAGGCTCTTGCCGACGCTCGTGCCGATCCAGCGCGAGTCGCCTGTGAGCATGACCGTCTCTCGGATGTTGCGCTCCTTCAGCGCATGGATCGCCGCTGCTGCGTCCTCCTTGATCTCGTCCGCGACGTGGACGACACCCGCAAAACGTCCGTCGACGGAGAGGTAGACCGCGCCCGTGTGCGGGATGGCGGGGATGCCTACAGTCTTCTTGGACGTGAGGAGGTCATGCGTGCCGAGCAGGATGAAATGTCCGCCCACGTGCGCGGAGATGCCGCGCCCTGCATTCTCCTCCATCGCGTGTACGTCCGTGTCCTCGGTCGTGTTCCCGCCGCCTGTGAAGGCGCGCAGGATGGAGCGTCCAATCGGGTGCGTGGAGTAGCGTTCGGCGTTCGCCGCATAGAAGAGGACATCCTCCTCTTTGAATCCTGCGGCGGGGACGACGCTCGCGACGTGGAAGCTGCCCTTTGTGAGCGTGCCCGTCTTGTCGAATACGACGGTATCCGCTTTTGCGAGTGCCTCGAGGTAGTTGCCGCCCTTGATGAGGATGCCGGCACGACTCGCGCCGCCGATGCCCGCAAAGAAGGAGAGCGGCACGGAGATGACGAGGGCGCAGGGGCAGGAGATGACGAGGAAGGTCAGCGCGCGGTAAATCCACATGGAGAAGGGATCGCCCGTCACGAGCGGCGGGATGATGGCGAGGAGCAGTGCGCCGATGACAACGGCGGGCGTGTACCAGCGTGCAAAACGCGTGATGAACGCCTCGGTCGTTGCCTTTTTGTCCGTCGCCTCCTCCACGAGCGACAGGATGCGCTCGACGGTGGAGTCCTCGTAGGGGGTTGTGACGCGCACCTCGAGTACACCGGACTGGTTGATGCAGCCGCTGATGATCTCATCGTTTGCACGCACCGCACGCGGCATGGATTCGCCCGTGAGCGCCGAGGTGTCGAGGTGACCCTCGCCCTTCGTGACGATGCCGTCGAGCGGGACACGCTCGCCCGGACGGACGATGATCGTCTCGCCGACCTCGACCTCGTCGGGGAATACCTCCTCCTCTGCGCCGTCTCGGAGGACGCACGCCGTATCGGGGCGGATGTCCATGAGAGACGAGATGGAGCGGCGGGAACGCTGCACGGCGTAGCCCTGGAACCACTCGCCGATCTGGTAGAGCAGCATGACGGCAACGCCCTCGGAGTAGTCACTGAGTGCAATCGCGCCGATGGTGGCGACCGCCATGAGGAAATTCTCGTCAAAGACGCGCCCGTGGCGGATATTGACTGCCGCACGCCAGAGGATGTCCCAGCCGATGAGCGCGTATGCTGCGAGGAGGAGCACGACACCGACGGTCGTGTCTTCGAGGATCATGCCCGGGATGAAGAGTGCTGCTGCTCCGCCGATGCGCATGAGCATTCGCTTCTGTTTCTTCGTCATGACTGCCTCCCCTTTTCTCGTTTAGGCCTCGAGCACAGCGTCCGGCTCGATGGTCTTGACGATCTTCTTGATCTCTACGACGATTTCGTCGAAGCGTGCGTCGTCCGCGTCGAGCGTCATGCGTTCGCTGAGGAAGTTGACGCGTACCTTGTTCACGCCTGCAACCTTCGATGCTGCGTCCTCGATCTCCTGCGCGCAGTGTGCACAGTCGATGTCACGAATCTTGAATGCTTTTTTCATGAGTATCGTCTCCTTTATTAGGAAGCACTGATAAATTCAGCACCGTTATCTTGGGGTATCTTTTCCGCCCTCTCATCGTCGGCAAATCCTCCACAGAGCACCACTCTGCGTCCGGTTTGCCTCCTTGATAGGACAAAAAATCTACGCCAATCTAACGGACTTCATTTTATCAGTGATTCCTTATAACATATGAACAACTATTCATGTGTTGAGTATAAATGAAGATGGGGAGGATGTCAAGGATGTAGGAAGAATTTTGTTTTTATGTTATAATCTTTGTGCTGTCGCACCTCAAAATCTAGCGATAGGTGGAGGGAGGTGCAGGTTATGGCGGATATTTTCATATCTTTGGCGGTGGGTATCGTGGCGAGCTTGATAGCTGCGTGTATCTACGACCGTATCCGTTAGCGGCAGTATCTCTCTATGCTGTGCTGGAGCGGACTGACTACCCGTGAACGCACACGAAAAGCCCCCGCAGGTGACTAATCTGCGGGGGCTTTTGCGGTGCAGATGACGAAATATCATCTTCATATCTTTGTGTTCAAAGTATAACACATTTTGCAGAGTGTTTCAAGCCCTATACTATTACAGCTTAAACTTCGACGTGATGTCGTTGAGCTTCGCGGCGGTCTGTGCGAGGGACTCGGCACTGTCGCTCACGTCGTGCAGGCTCGCGCTCTGCTCCTCGG
>ERZ772960.3660-NODE-3660-length-10244-cov-12.468545_pt1 | contig 10244 bp, 9 predicted proteins | sample MGYA00580678_ERZ772960 | MGnify/ENA primary metagenome ERZ772960 (study PRJEB29015, sample SAMEA2737930) | human oral metagenome | biome: human oral; feature: human-associated habitat; material: dental | place: China | collected 2059 ...
GCGAAGGCTCGCAGCTGGGACTGGGGGACTCGGTCTACCAGCGCCTGCTCAAGGAGCGCATCATTTGGCTGGGCGGCGAGGTCCGCGACGACAATGCGAATGCGATCTGTGCGCAGTTGCTGCTGCTCGCGGCCGAGGACCCGGACCGCGACATCTATCTGTACATCAACTCGCCCGGCGGGTCGGTGACAGCCGGCATGGCCATCTACGACACGATGCAGTACATCAAGCCGGATGTCGTCACGGTCGGCATGGGTCTGGCCGCGTCGATGGGCCAGTTCCTGCTCACCGCGGGCGCCCCCGGCAAGCGCTACATCACGCCCCACACCCGCGTCTTGCTGCACCAGCCCCTCGGCGGCGCAGGCGGCTCCGCGACGGAGATCCGCATTAACGCGGATCTGATCTTAGGCATGAAGAAGGAACTCGCTGCGATCACCGCGGCCCGTACGGGCAAGACCGTCGAGCAGGTGGAAGCCGACGGCGATCGCGACCACTGGTTCACGGCGCAGGAAGCCCTCGAGTACGGCTTCGTCGACCGCGTGATCGACACCCCGCAGGAGATTGGAACGCGAGGAGAAAACTGATGAGCACCCAGCCCTACTTTGAGGCGGTCGCCCGCCAGATGCCGCAGGCCCGCTACGTTCTGCCTGACTTCGAGGAGCGCACGGCCTACGGTTTTCGCCGCCAGAACCCCTACACGAAGCTGTTCGAGGACCGCATCGTGTTCCTGGGTGTGCAGGTGGATGACGCCAGCGCGGATGATGTTATGGCGCAGCTGCTGGTCCTGGAGTCCCAGGATCCGGATTCGCTGATCACCATGTACATCAACTCGCCCGGCGGCTCCTTCACGGCGCTGACCGCCATCTACGACACGATGCAGTACATCAAGCCGCAGATCCAGACGGTGTGCCTGGGCCAGGCTGCCTCGGCCGCCGCCGTGCTGCTGGCCGCAGGCTCGCCCGGCAAGCGCCTGGCGCTGCCCAACGCCCGCGTCCTCATCCACCAGCCGGCGATGGAGGGTATGCAGGGGCAGGCCTCGGACATCCAGATCGTTGCTGACGAGATTGATCGCATGCGCGCGTGGCTCGAGGACACTATCTCGAAGCACTCGGGCAAGCCGGTGGAGCAGGTGCGCCGCGACATTGAGCGCGACAAGATCCTGACCGCCCCGCAGGCCGCCGAATACGGCCTGATCGACCAGGTCTTGGAGTCCCGCAAGGCTCTGTGACTCCTCTTTGTTGACGAGGCCGCGGCTTTCCCGCACCTGTTCGTGCGGTGGTTGCCACGGCCTCGTTCTTTGCGCGCGCCGCCCGGTGCAGCGTTGCGGCACCTGAGTGCGGTGACATTTGTGAGCTGCTGGTGAAGATTTTGTAACAATTGGCGTGCCCGCGCGGATTTTTTGCGCGTGTGGACTACGTTGTTTGCTAGTAAGTGCGAAAGTGCATCCGACCGAACGGCAAAACGTTCAACACCTTGGAGGTCTCGTGGCTCGTCTGACTGATGGCGCGGAACTGCTCAAGTGCTCCTTCTGTGGGAAGAGTCAGAAGCAGGTGCGTAAGCTCATCGGTGGCTCCGGCGCGTATATCTGCGACGAGTGCATTGAGCTGTGCAACGAGATCATCGAGGAGGAACTCGGTTCACAGCAGTCCTCCTCGTCGACGACGCCGCTGCCAAAGCCGCGCGAAATCAACGAATTCTTGAACACGTGGGTGATCGGCCAGGACCGTGCCAAGCGCGCCCTGTCGGTGGCCGTGTACAACCACTACAAGCGCGTGCGCTCGCGCGAGGCTGGCAACGCTGAGGACATGCTGGGCACCAAGTCCAACATCCTCCTGCTGGGCCCCACGGGCACGGGCAAGACCCACCTGGCGCGCTGCCTCGCCCGTCTCCTCGACGTGCCCTTCGCAATCGTGGACGCGACCGCCCTGACCGAGGCCGGCTACGTGGGCGAGGACGTGGAGAATATTCTCCTGCGCCTCATCCAGGAGGCCGACGGCGACATCAAGAAGGCTGAGAAGGGCATCATCTACGTCGACGAGATCGACAAGATCGGCCGAAAAGCTGAGAACGCTTCGATCACCCGCGACGTGTCAGGCGAGGGCGTCCAGCAGGCCCTCTTGAAGATCATCGAGGGCACGGTCGCCTCCGTGCCTCCCACGGGCGGTCGTAAGCACCCCCACCAGCAGTTCCTAGAGATCGACACCTCCGGCATCCTCTTCATCGCTGCCGGTGCCTTCGCGGGCATCGAGGACATCGTGAAGGGCCGCCTGGGTCGCCGCTCGACGGGCTTCGGCTCCGAGCTGAAGAGCACCTCCGAGATGGGCGACCTCTACGAGGCCGTGTCCGCCGAGGACCTGCACAAGTTCGGCATGATCCCCGAGTTCATCGGCCGTCTGCCCATCCTGACCTCCACGAAGGAGCTCACGGAGAAGGACCTCGTGCGCGTCCTCACCGAGCCGTCGAACTCGCTCGTGCGCCAGTACCAGCACCTCTTCGAGCTGGACGGTATCGACCTGGAGTTCACCCACGAGGCGCTCCTGGCCATCGCGGCGCGTGCCAACGAGCGCAAGACGGGTGCCCGCGGCCTGTCCTCGATCATGGAGCAGACCCTGTCGGACCTCATGTTCGACCTGCCCAGCCGCGACGACGTCGCCCGCGTGGTCATCACCCGCGACCTCGTCGAGGGCGTTGGCCCCGCTGAGCTCTACCCGGAACGCTCCTCGGAAGGCAAGCGCAGCGCCTGAGTCCGCCCGCTACACTGAGGTCAGTTGAGACCTTAGGGGAGGAACAATGGCACAGTGTGACGAGGCTTCGGTGGCCGCTTCGGCGGATGCGGGCGTGAGCGGCATTCCCGCCGAGCTGGCGGAGGCTCGCGCAACGATCGACAACATCGACGCTGCCCTCGTGCACATTCTCGCCGAGCGCTTCCGCTGCACCCAGCGCGTCGGGCACATCAAGGCTCGCCTGGACCTGCCTCCTGCCGACCCGGATCGCGAGGCTCGTCAGGTCGAGCGCCTGCGTACCCTGGCGGCGTCCTCCGGCCTCGACCCCGATTTCGCCGAGAAGTTCCTGGGCTTCATGGTCCGCGAGGTCATCCGCCACCACGAGGACATCAAGGCCGAGTACGACGAGGGTTCGTGCCTCTAAAACACGCGCTGGGGGAGTGCCAAGCCCCGGCCACGCGAACTCTCAGGGTTGTCTGACGAAATTCTGCGCGCGCTTTCGGATAGTTTTCAGGTACCTTTCAGGCTTGTGATCTCTAATATATCCAGGCAGTGAGAACCACAGCCCCACAGTAGTCCACAAGGAGTTTTCGATGAAGAATCGCGCCCAGACGCGCGCCCTCGCCGTCATCGCCATCACCCTGGCAGCGGCCCTCAGCGCATGCGGCTCGACCGGCTCGACCGGCTCGTCCGCCTCCAGCGCTAAGAGCCCAAGCTCGGCGGCCACCAACGCGGCCAGCAACGACCCCAACCTGGTTTTCGCTCAGTGCATGCGTGAGAAGGGCTTCGACGTGCCCGACACCGGGCTGACGCCCGAGCAGATCAAGGACAACTCCGATGCTTTCAACTCGGCGCTCAACGAGTGCATGACGAAGGTGTCGGGTCTGACGGGCGACGACGATCTGACGAAGGATCCGAATGGACGTGAAGCCCTCGTCAAGGGCGCCCAGTGCCTGCGCGATCTTGGTTACGACGTGAAGGACCCCGAGCCGGGCAAGGGCGTCAACATCCAGGACATCCCGCAGGATGCTCTGAACAAGTGCTTCGGTAACCCCGGAGGCGCGAAGTGAATTGTCGACGCACCTCACGCTTCGCCGCAGCACTAGCGATGGTGGCGGTCGCGGGAATGACCCTGTCGGCCTGCTCGGGCGCTCAAGCCGAGGCCGATGCCCCGCAGTCCTTTAACGGTGCCACCGCGACCGTCACCCGCGGGGACCTGGTCGGTGAGACCACCGTCCAGGGGTCCCTCCACTACGCCGACTCCTACACCCTCAAGAGCGCCTTTGAAGGCGTCGTCACAGCCCTGCCCACGCCCGGCACAACCCTCACCCAGGGATCACACGTGTACACGGTCGCCGGGAACAACACCTATTTGCTCCACGGCTCCACCCCCGCCTGGCGCACGTTCGAGGAGGGCATGAGCGACGGCGAGGACGTGCAACAGCTGGAGACCGCACTCGAAGCCCTCGGATACTTCGAGGCCACCCCCAACGCCCACTTCGACTGGAACACCATCGCTGCGATCAAGAGGTGGCAAAAGGCCCTGTCTCTGCCCCAAAGCGGCTCCCTGCCGCTGGGCACCGTGCTCTTCGCCCCTGAAGACCTGCGCATCGGTGCGCTCAAGGCCCGCGTCGGCACCAGCGCCACGATGGAGACGGAGCTGTTCACTGCCTCGTCCTCGCGTCAGGTGATTTCCGCGAACCTGAAGCTCTCTGACCAGGCACTGGGCGTCGTCGGCAACTCCGTGACCGTGCGGCTACCCGGTTCGGCGACGACAACGACCGGGACGATCACCTCCGTGGAACCGCCCCGCGAGAAGGAAAGCGAAGAAGGCAGCAAGGAGACGAACAAGGAGAGGATCATCCCGATCACGGTCACCCCCGATGACACCTCCGCCCTGGAAGGCTTCCAGGAGGCCTCCGTCTCCCTGGGCCTGACCTCTGAGACCCGCAAGGGTGTCCTGTCCGTGCCCTTGGGTGCCCTCGTTGCTCTCAGCACCGACCAGTTCGGCGTCGAGGTCGTGGATGAGAAGGGCGAAGTTCGTCGGGTTCCCGTCACCGTCGGCCTGTTCGCGGGTGACCGCGTCGAAGTGAGTGGCGATGAGATCGCCGAAGGCCAGCGCGTGGTGGTGCCCAACCGATGAGCCACATTCTGCAACTGACCGACGTGCACCGGTCGTTTGGCTCGCCGCCCGTGCACGCCTGCAACGGAGTATCCCTGAGCGTCGACGAGGGCGAGTTCGTCGCCATCGTAGGCCCCTCAGGCTCCGGTAAATCCACCCTGCTCAACCTGATCGGAACGCTGGACCGGCCCACCTCGGGAAGCGTGTGCATCAACGGCACGGACGTGTCCTCCCTGCGAGACACCGAGCTGTCGGGCGTGCGCTCCTCCCTGATTGGGTTCGTGTTCCAGCAGTTCCACCTCACGGCCGGCGTGTCCGCCCTGGATAACGTCGCTGACGGCCTGCTCTACCGGGGAGTGCCGCGAGCCAAGCGGCGTGAGGCGGCCCGCGAAGCCCTGACCCGCGTGGGGCTGGGGCACCGCATGGACCACAAGCCCCACCAGATGTCGGGCGGCGAACGCCAGAGGGTCGCTATCGCCAGGGCCATCATCGGCCACCCAGCCCTGCTGTTGGCTGATGAGCCCACCGGCAATCTTGACTCGCGTTCGGGTGCTTCGATCGTTGAGCTCCTGCGGGAGCTCAACGATGCCGGCACCACCATCATCGTGATCACTCACGACAACGAATTGGCAGCGTCGCTGCCTCGCCAGATCGCCATCCGTGATGGCGAGATCGTTTCCGACTCTGCGCACCCGGGAGGTGGCCATGACGAGTAAGAAGAAATCGGGAGCCGGCCGTTCCGCGCTGCGCGCCTCCGACGTTGCTCGCCTCGGCCTGACCGGGCTGCGTGCCCGGCCCATGCGAGCAATCCTTTCGGCCCTGGGTATCGCGATTGGCATTGCGGCAATGGTCGGCGTTGTCGGCGTGTCAGCATCCTCGCAGGCCCGCCTGCAAGAACAGCTGCGGGCGCTAGGAACGAACATGCTGACCGCGCGCAGCGGGGCGGACCTGAGTGGCCAGGACCTGATCCTGCCCGAAGACTCCGTCGGACGAGTCCGCATGATCCCGGGCGTGACCGACGCGGCTTCGACCTCCACACTCGGCGGCATCTCCGTGTACCGTTCGCGACTGTCAGACCCCAACGCCACCGGCGGTATCCTCACGATGGCGGCCGACACGAACCTGCTCAAGGTTGTGTCGGGCACCATGAAGAGCGGGTCCTGGCTCAATGATGCTACCGCTCGCTACCCGGGCGTCGTCCTGGGCTCGAAGGCCGCCGCGCTGCTCGGCGTCGTCGAGCCGGGTACCCAGGTGTGGCTGGGAGGGCGCTCCTTCACGGTCCTGGGCATTATGGAACACGCGCCCCTGGCCGAGGAACTCGACAACGCCGCGTTGATCGGCGTGCCCGCCGCGAAGTCGCTTTTCGATGCTGGCAAGACACCCACGACCATCTACGAGCGCTCCACCGAGGACCAGGTTGAGACCGTGCGAGAGCTCCTGGGTCCGACTCTGGCCCCGCAGGGGGCCACCGGCCTGAAGGTCTCGCGCCCCTCTGACGCACTGGCCGCCCAGAACGCGGCCGACCAGACCCTGACAACCCTGCTCGCAGGTGTCGGCTCGATCGCCCTGCTCGTGGGTGGCATCGGAGTGGCGAACACGATGATTATTTCCGTGCTGGAACGCCGCAAGGAGATCGGCCTGCGCCGCTCTCTGGGTGCCAAGCGCGGACATATCACCGTGCAGTTCCTAGCCGAAGCCCTGCTCCTGTCCTTCCTCGGAGGACTCGCCGGGTGCCTCATCGGCGCGGGCGTCACCTGGGGCATGTGTTACGCATACGGTTGGCCGCCCACGCTGCACTGGTGGGTGATCGCCGCAGGCCTGGGCGCCACTCTCCTCATCGGCGCCGTCGCCGGGCTCTACCCCGCGATCCGAGCGGCCCGCACGCCGCCCACAGCGGCGCTCGCCTCGCAGTAGGAGAGCCCATCCGATAAAGCCGTGGCCGGCTCGCAACCCCCGTCTCCTTCCGGGGAAGCGCGAGCCGGCCACGGTCTCGTTTATAGGGGCGTCAGTTCTGAACGGGACCGCCGTAGATCTCGTCGATGACGGAGGCAAGGCGGCGCGTGGCCTCCAGGCGCTTAACCTTCAGCGAGGGCGTGAGCAGGCCGTTCGCCTCCGTGAAGTCCGTGGTGAGGACCTTGATCTTGCGGATCGACTCGGCGCGTGAAACGTGCTCGTTCGCCGAGGCCACCGCCTTCTCCAGGGAAGCCAGGACCTCGACGTTCGTGGCCGCCTCCGCCACGCTCATCGGGGGCAGCGAGTGTGCGGCGAGCCAGTCGGGCAGCATCTCCGCGTCCAGCGTGATGAGCGCGGCGACGAAGGGACGCTGGTCGCCCACGACCAGGACCTGGGAGATGAGCGGGTGGGAGCGCATCGGGTTTTCCAGCGCCGCCGGCGCGACGTTCTTGCCGCCCGCCGTCACGATAATCTCCTTCGCGCGGCCCGTGATGGACACGTAGCCGTCGCGGTCCAGGGACCCGAGGTCGCCCGTGCGGAACCAGCCGTCCTCGGTGAAGCAGGCGGCCGTGGCGCCCGGGTCGTTGTGGTAGCGCTGGAAGACGCTGGGGCCCTTGAGGAGGATTTCCCCCTCGTCGCTGATCTTGAAAGACATGGGCGGCAGGGCCGGGCCCACGGTGCCGATCTTGGACAGGCGGGGCGTGTTGACGGAGACCGGGCCGACCGTCTCGGTCAGGCCGTAGCCCTCCAGGACGGGGATGCCGACGCCGCGGTAGAAGTGCGCGAGCCAGGCCGCCAGGGGCGCGCCGCCCGAGACGATGTAGTCCGCGTTGCCGCCCACCAGGCGGATGATCTGCTGGTAGACGAGCTTGTCCGCCAGCGCGTGCTGGGCCTTGAGCGACACCGACGGGCCTTCCTCGGTGTCGAGGGCCTGGGAGTAGGTGATCGCGACCTTGGCGGCCCAGCGGAAGATCTTGCGCTTGGGGCCGGATGCCTTCGTGTCCGCCGAGTTGTAGATCTTTTCCAGGACGCGCGGGACCACCAGGAGGTAGCTTGGCTTGAACGACGCCAGGTCGTTGAGCAGGTTCTTGATGTTGGAGGCGTGGCCGAGGACGCCGTTGCCGCTGATCTGGAAGACCTGCAGGAAACGCGCGAACACGTGGGCGAGCGGCAGGAAGAGGAGCAGGCGCGAGTCCTTGCCTGCCGCGATTTCTGGCATCCACGCGTGGGCGTTGAGGCACAGGTTCGTGAAGTTCTCGTGGGACAGGACCGTGCCCTTGGGCGTGCCCGTCGTGCCCGACGTGTAGACGATGGTGGCGATGTCGTCCTTCGTGAGGGCGTCTGCTCGTGCGGCGACGCGGTCGCGGGGCGTGGTCGTGCCTTCCGCGATGAGGGTCTCGATGGCCTCGGAATCCAGGGAGAGCACGTGCGTGTTCGCGCGTTTCTCGCGTTCAGCGGCGGCGCGCACGATCTCGGCCATGGACACGGTCTCGGTGATGATGAGGTGGACGTCCGCGTCGACGAGGACGTGGGCGACCTGGTCGATCGAGCTGGTCTCGTAGATGGGTACAGGGACGAGGCCGGCCGCCCAGCACGCGAAGTCGAGGAGCGTCCACTCGTAGCGGGTGCGGCTCATGATCGCGACCCGATCGCCGGGCTGAAGGCCTCGCGCGATGAGGCCGGCGGCCACCGACTGTACCTCGTCGTAGAAGTCGCGCGCCGTGATGGAGCGCCACGTGTCGCCGATGCCGACCTTGCGCAGAATCAGCGGGCGGGTCGCGCCGCGCTGCACGCGCTCTTTGAGCAGGTCGGGGATCGTCGTGTGCTCGTCGATGCGCACCAGGACGGGGGCGTGCCACTCGAGGGCTTCGGTGGTCGCCTGCGCCTGCGTCGGTGCGTCGTCGTTGGACGAGGCCGGGGTTTCTTCCGCGGTCATGTCTGCTCCCTGGTCGCTGGTTGGTGTGCGCTGCGGGACGAGGCCAGCGGCGCTGCGGTTCCTCCTATCCTACGCGCCCGTAGGGTGGGGGAGAGGGAGCGTCTTTAGGGGCTCTTCATAATTGGGGGTGTAGTTGGGGTTTGAATCCTCCGGTTTCGAGGAGTGCTCGGGTGATGTAGTGGGTGAGGTTTCGCAAGCCCGAGTGCGGATCCGCGTAGGTGTTCGAGGTGTGCGTTGATGGCTTCGGTGGGGCCGTTGCTGGTGTGGGGGTGGTCGAAGTAAGCCAAGATGTCTCCGGCTCGGCGTTTGAGCGTTCTGCCCAGCGTGGTGAGCTCGGTCAGACCCCTGGGTATGCGCGTGGAGGTCAGTGTGTTGATTTCGGCTTGTATTAGGGCCTTGCCGCGGATTTTGTTGGGATCTCGGTAGGCGCCAGGTGATGTTCTGGTAGACGCTCCAGGTGACTTCGAGTGCGACGTGGCAATCGCTGACGAACAGGTCGGCTAGCTGGTGTTGTTGGCGTGGGGTGAGCAGGCATGAGCGGGTGTGTAACACCCTGCGGGCCTTGTACAGGGGGTCCGTGGAGCGCCCGCGCCGATGGTGGAGTTCTTGTTGGATGCGTCTGCGGCACTCGTCGAGAGCATCACCGGCCAGGTGTACGACGTGGAAGGGGTCCATGACTGCGCTTGCGTCTGGGAGTTCTTCGGCGGCAGCGCTCTTAAAGCCGGTGAATCCATCCATCGCGACGATCTCAATGCGCTCGCGCCACGTATCGGGCTGGGAGGCCAGCCAGGTTTTGAAGACCCGCTTGGAGCGGCCTGGAATCATATCCAGGAGCCGGGAGGGACCGCTGCGTTCGTGGACGGGTGTCAAGTCCAAGATGACGGTGACGTATTTGTCGCCGTATGGGGTGTGGCGCCACACGTGTTCATCCACGCCGATGACGCATACCCCCTCGAAACGATCAGGATCACCTGTGAGTATGCGCTGGCCTTCACCTAAGATCGCGGTATTGGCGGTATTCCAGGACACGCCCAGGCCCTGGGAGATGCGCGCCACCGTCAGATGGTGGACCACCAGGCCTACCAGCGCCCAGCGCACCGCCGCGCGCGAGAGCTTGGCGCGCGGATCGGCCGCTTGGCTCATGTTTTGACGCCACACGTGAGAACACTCTGGGCAGCGGTAGCGGCGCACGCTCACGTGCAACATGGTGGGGTGCCACCCGTAGGGTACGTGCGCCAAGCGCCTGACCACCGTGTCACGTACGACGCCCTCGCCCCCACACTGTCGGCACCACCGATCCTCACCAGTAATACGGCACGCCAACACAGCACGGTCTGGCTCGATGCGCTGACCCGTCACCTCCAGGCCCAGGCCATCCAGGCGCGTGAACGCGCTCAGGTCGGGGCGATCAAAGGTAGTATTGGGCATGTCGAGGTCTTTCAGATGGACGGTGTAGGAACCCCCATCATCGGAAGACCTCGACCTCTACCCCGCCACGACACGCCGAACC
>ERZ772960.3661-NODE-3661-length-10244-cov-2.431642_pt1 | contig 10244 bp, 6 predicted proteins | sample MGYA00580678_ERZ772960 | MGnify/ENA primary metagenome ERZ772960 (study PRJEB29015, sample SAMEA2737930) | human oral metagenome | biome: human oral; feature: human-associated habitat; material: dental | place: China | collected 2059 ...
AAACGCGGACAGATTATCTCTTTTGCAGAGCTGATTCGTCCGGAGGCACAGTTTACCAAGAATGCTGTGCATGGGCTGGAAATCTCTCTAGGGCAGCGTGCGGACAATGGAGAAATGCTCTGCCTTCCCGTTGGCGATCAGCCGCCACATACGTTGATTGCAGGAAGTACCGGCTCGGGGAAATCGAATCTGCTGCACATTCTGATTTTGAGTGCATGCTGGCACTATTCGCCCGATGAGCTCAATGTCTATCTGCTGGATTTCAAGGATGGAGTCGAGTTTGCCGCCTATACACGCCCCGTTCTACCACATGCCCGTCTAGTTGCAACACAGGCGGATCCCGACTACGGCTTGACAGTGCTGGCGCATCTTGTTGATGAGATCAAGCGGCGCAATGAGCTGTTCAAAGCACGCAGTGTAAACGGTTATGCCGCCTGCCGGAGTGGATTTCCGCAGGAACGATTGCCACGACTCCTGCTGATTGTCGATGAATTTCAGCGTATCTTTGATTCCGATCCAAATTGTGCGGTGAAATACTTGGAGATCTTGACGAAGCAGGGGCGCAGTGCAGGTATCCATCTGGTCTTTGCAACACAGACACTGAAGGGAATTGGCGGCAATAGTGCTTTGAGCTTTCCGAAAGATCAATTTATGGGACGCATTGCACTGAAATCATCGCCGGCAGATGCCAAGGAGATTTTCTTCGGACAAAACAACGAGGATGCTACGGAGCTGACCATTCCCTATGCCATATTGAATACATCCAATGGGATGGTAAGTGGTAATCAAAAGTTTGCCGTACCCGAGGCGAAGGCTGAATACATCACCCAGACGTTGCAGGAGCTTGTCCGTATCAGTGGGAAGAGTGTCGCTGATACGCGAATTTTTCAGGGGCAGGAGCTGCCGGAATTTCCAGCGAAGGAGGATTTTTTCTGTGATCATCTGCGTTTTTTACTCGGACAGCACCTCGATTATGCGGCAGAGCATTTTATTCTGCCGCTTGCAGATGAACCGGAGCAAAATCTCCTGATCTGTGGGAGTCCTGCGAAATCGTTGCTCCAATCTGTGTGCTTGTCGGCAGAGTCCTCCCGTGCAGTGGACGAACTCGTCTATATCGGTGCGCAGCCGCCGAAGGGCTGGCAGCATTATGCCGACCCGCAGGAGTTCTTTGGTTCTGTCAAGGAGATACAATTCTCAAAGAAAAGGCTTATTCTTTTGGATGGGGGTGTATTTCCTAAAATGCCTTTTACGCCAAAACCCGAGGATCAGGAATTTTTTACCTTTTGGAAAGCACTCAGCGAGCATGGCTCTCATATTGTTGGATATTACAAGACATTTCAGGCACTTAAGGACAATCAGCTTCCCTACAAACAGCTCTTTACACATCGTATTTCCTATCGATTATCGCCCTCGCAGATGCAGGAGTTCGGTGCGGGCATGTTAAGGAGCGGAGCAAATCTGACTGACGAATATAAGGCTGTGTATTTCTATCAGGAACAGCCTATGTTTTTCCGTCCGTTCCGAGAGAGGGAGGAGTGCACAGATGTCTGAACGATTGAATGTGGTGGTCGATGCTTCCGGCAGTATGGGGGCGGACGGCAAGCTCGATGTGATGCGCGCCTTGGTTGTGCGACTGAAATCGATTGCGCAGCACTTTGACATGGAGACCTCTATTTTCCTTTGGCGTGAAGATATGCAAGAGCTTGGGCGGCTGAAGGATCTGGTTCCACAGGGGCGAGCCGAGGCTGCTGCGCTCTCCTCATTTATCCGCGAGGGTGATGAGGGGGCGTGCCATTTGCTCCTGAGTGATGGCTTTTGGGGGGTGGAAGAAGCGGGGGAGCTCAAAAATGCGATCCATCAAAAGGGCGTCCGCCTATCCCTTGTGGCTGTGGGCATAGAAGCACGTCCGATGGAAATGAAGTGCAGCCTTGGACTCGATATGGTATGGCGGGGAGAGGATATTGTTTCTGCCATACAGTTCCTGCATTGTGATATTTCCCGTGAGGCTGCGTTATGAAATATGGCGGCGTATCATTACAAGGGAGTTATCATGCAGAGAATCAGGACGCCTATATGGTGTGCGAGCTCGATGGAAATTATATACTGGCGGTATCGGATGGCCTCGGTAGCAGACCACATTCAGCGGTTGGTTCTGCAGCTCTTTGCAAAGTTGTCTATGAAACATTGGTGGAATGCTCCTGCCAGATCGTGTCGGCAGAGGACTTCCTGCGGGATGTTCACGAGCGATGGAAAATTGCCGTTGCAGAAAAAGAGCTGGATATTTCCGACAGCAATGCAACGGCGCTCATATGTATCGTGACAGCGGAAGATATCCATGCATATCGTCTGGGGGATGGCTTTCTCGCCGTGGCGGCAGATGGAGAGAGAGCTGTTCTGTTTGATGAGAAAGAGGATGGTTTTGCAAATCTCACGGATTGTCTCGATAGTGATTTTATACTGGCGTCGTGGGAGTATCGACACCTGTGCATGCGAACATTTGAAGGTGTCATCGCCGGGACGGATGGGCTGGATCTGCATATGAATGCAACGAATCTGACGGATTTTCTGTATGATTTTTGTGCAGAGTATCAAGCGGAAACAGCAGAGGAGATCGAGGCGGATATTCGCATGTGGCTGCCGCGTCTCGGCGGTGTCGATGATACGACCCTGGCATTTTTACTGCCGTCATAGTGTAGCTGTAGGGAGGCGAAGGAAATTGGGGGATGATCAAAATGTATGCCATGATGAGTTTGGGCATAAGTATCACCTGATCAAGAAGATTGCAGAGGGTGGCCAAGGAGCTGTCTATCGGACACAACATAAGGATCTCGTGGTAAAACGGGAATTGAAAAATGGGCTGCCTGTACCGGCAAGTGAAGGTATGTGTCAGCTCTTTTTATCCCTGCGGCTGCTGCCCATCCCGCAGGGGCTTAATATCACGTTGCCTTTGGCGGTTCTGAAGGAAGACTCCGGCTATGTGATGCAGCTGATGGATGAAATGCAGTCCTTCCGTTCAGCGTTTTCTGCAGCTCCGGAAAATGATGCTGCGGAGAATGAATGGATTACGCAAGTAAAGTCACAGAACACGGAGGTTGGCGCTATATGTTCCGGTCTTATCGCACGCGGCGGTATGCGGCGCTTTCTGCGGGCGCATTTGCATGCAGCAGTGCTCATGGCCCAGCTGCATGCCGCTGGGCTTGTCTATTGTGATTTCTCGGCGAACAATGTATTTATTTCACGCGATGTAAATTTTTGTCATGTTTGGCTCATCGATGCAGATAATCTGGATATTCAGGAGGAAACGCGCAAGAGGATTATCTATACGCCGGGGATTGGCGCACCGGAACTCTGCGACCCGGAGGTGCGGGTGGGATGCACATTTTCTTCCGATTGTCATGCCTTTGCTGCCGTTTTCTTCCAGCAGCTTACGCATCATCATCCGTTCGAGGGGAAGTTGTTTGAGGAGCAGATCGAGGAGCTCGGCGCCCTTGAAGAGGCGGAGTTCTGTCGTGACCGTGGCGATTATCCTTGGGTTTTTGACACAGAAGATGACGCCAATGTATGGGAGGGCGGAGCATTCTATAGGGCATTGCTTCCAGATGGCATATGGGAGATTCTCGATAAAACCTTTGAATCAGGGCTTTTCAAACCATCTCTGCGTCCGTCCATGGCGGAGTGGAGCTATGAGCTTGCACGTTCACTGGATGTGCTCGTGTGCTGTCCTCATTGTCAGATGGAATACTATGAGGCGCAACTGAAATGTCCGTGGTGCGACCATGTGCATCCACAGCTTGTCCTCTCTGCACGATTCCCATCAGGAGAGGCGCTTTGGAGTTTCGCTCATGAGCTGGATGAGAGGGAAACCATTGATGTACCGCTCCGTCTCGTTCATGGTTTTCGTGCATCGGAACTCGAAGAAACGGCATTTCGAGTCCGTTGGACGGGACATACCCTTGAAATTCGCAAAATAGGAGAGCGCTTTGCAACGGAGTTTTCCGGGGCGGATGGAATACGAAAAGAGGCTGCGAATTTTGTAACCAGTACTATAACAGAACCGTTTTTTATCTTTTGTCAGGACACAGAAAATAATTTCAGTATAATTATTGAGGGAAGGATCCTGTATGGAACTGAATGAACTGCAAGCAGATGAGCGCTTCCTCTTTGAGAATATACCCTGTGCACGGTTGGAACCGGGTGAGATTATTGTACGAAGCGGACGGGTTGAGTTGGGCAGGGACAATTCTTTTTTGCTTCGACACAGAGAAAGTACGTTTTCTTTCCGCATTACGGATTCTTCACAAGAGCGGGCGGTACAGGATCTGCTGCAGCGTCGGTTCATCTGTCTTGCATCACTGGACAAGGTGGCAGAAAAACGGTTCTTTTCTTTGAGAGCTGTTTTTTTCCTGCGTAAGCAACGATTTGGAGACTTTTATGTCCTCCTCAATGACCGCGTTAAGAAAGGCTTTCGACAAAAAGGTTATTCTACAGAAAACAATGCAGAACTGGCGGATCTTTTTCGATTTTCGGATGGTGTCAGTGAGGAATCCTGCTTTGCCTTTATGGGGCAGAGCGCAGATCGTGTTGCAAAGGATTTTTCGGAAGAAGAGAGCGTGTCTAAAGGGGATAATGCTGAAGATTATGATGCTGCCGAGGGAAATAATGAGAATGCTGATAAGTTGCTGAGGGATTCGGATAAAGGAACAGGCAAGACACTCCTTTTATGTGGAAAGGGTTGTTTTCTTTTTGTGCGATTGGAAGGAATGGGGAAGGAAAGCCGTGCAATCGCGTACCGTGTGAGATTCACTGACCGCAAGACACGATATGATGCTCTCCACTTCCAGTTGGCATATGGCGAGCTTATGTTCTCGGATGAGCAGCGCTATGTGGCGGAACGTGTACGGGAGATCCTGCATGAAACGCCGAACTATATCACGATATGGAATGAATATGCAAAACGTGAAGGGACGTTTCTTCTGGATCGGGCACGGGCAGTCGGTACAATCTCCTATCCTCCCAAATACAATGCAACCGCAGGCGGTATAGAGGTGTTTCTGGAGCCCGGCAGTTTCGATTCGTTAGCTTATCTCTCAGTGGGCGATTATCTGGAGGCGCGGTCGGAAGCACCTCCCTACATTGAAGACAGTGCAATGGATTGGACGGGGTATAGGGCTTGGCAGCAGACTGAGGAGGAGGGCGAAGAAGCAACGGCTCCTCTGAGGGAATGTGCAGGAAAGCAGCGAAAAAGGATGAAGAGACGGCCTTCGTATCCTCGTTTTGAGGTGGTTGGGAAGGGGAAAAACAGTCTGGTCCTAAAGGGTGAGGGAAGCCTGCCAGAAGGCGATAAACTCTATCTTTCGATCTATGGCGATGAGCGGCAGATCGAAACGAGGGAGATTGCCCGTCAACGCATTGAGGACGGAACAAGCGCGTCTCCCGCCCTTGGATTGGTGCTTGGAAGTCATGCGGAAGATACAGGGCGGCATGTTGCGTTTTTAGAGAAAAATCGTCGTCATATTCCGCCGCGTTCGGCAATCCTCAGCGATAAAATCTTTCGCAATGAGCCAACGCCCAACCAAATCCAAGCGATTGATATCGCTTTGAATACCCCGGATATTGCCGTTATTCAAGGACCTCCCGGCACGGGGAAGACGACGGTGATTACAGCAATTTTGGAACGGCTCAATGAGCTTTCGGATAAGAGCAATGTCGCTCCCGGACAAGTCCTTGTGACGAGTTTGCAGCATGACGCCGTACAGAATATCATTGAGCGCATTGAGATCAATTCGCTGCCGACCATCAAGTTTGGCAACCGAGCTTCGGATGATAATATGACACTTACGGAGTCCGTATCGCGTTGGTGTGGGAAGATATGCGGAGCTTTGGAAAAGAAGCATCCCATGCTGCGCCAAACGGAAGAGGAACGACGCATCTTTGAGGCGTTTGATTTTTATAACCAATCTCCGAACCATGCGAAAGCAATCCGATTTCTGCAAATGGCACGTGACTATGTACATGATCAAATCGTGTTGGCAGAGATAGGGCACATCCTTCGGGAACTTGCACCCGAAAGACCGGCGGATGAAGGGCGGCTGCTGTCAAAAATTCGACGTCTGCGCACAAAACGTCAGGCCTTTTTGGATGACGGTCGCGATGCTGCCACGGATTTATACAATGACCTGAAAGACTTGTATGGAGAGCACCCGTCAAAATTGCAGGGACAAAATCTCGATATCCTGCGTATGGCTGCTATGAGCGTGGAGGCAGATGAAGAACTGATGTTTTCCTTAAAGGAGCTGCAACAGAGGCTTCTGTCTTCCTATACACGGATGACCATACCGGAGGAGGAAGAGGTCAGGGAAGACATCGTGCAAATCTACGTGTATATCAAGCAGTCCTTGCAGCGTCCGAATGACAAAATGGAAAATGCAATCTATGATCTTTATCGTGAGATACGTGATAATCCCTATGCCGTGCGACAGGCCGTTGCTTCCTACAACTTCGTCTTTGCGGCGACGGCACAGCAGTCCGACCGCAAGGAGATAAAAAAAGCGAAGGGCGTGGAGTGGCCCGCGGATCCCAATACACATGCGGAATATGAAACGGTTGTGGTGGACGAGGCGGCGCGTGTGGCACCGGGGGATCTGATGATTCCGCTCAGTCAGGCATCTCGGCGCATTATCCTTGTGGGCGACCAGCGGCAGCTGCCGCATATTTACGATGAGGAGATCTTCCAGTCGCTGCGTGAGGACGGCAAGTTGGAGGATGAGGGCGATGTAAAGACCAGCATGTTCGAACATCTGTGGAACAAGGCACGCGAGTTGGAGAAAACGGACGGCATTGTTCGTGCTGTTACGCTTGATGCACAATACCGCATGCATCCCGTCCTTGGACAGTTTGTCAGCGATCATTTTTATAAGCCTTATGGTGAAGGTTTTTCTTCTCCACGTCCTGCCGAACAGTTTTCCCAAGGTATTTGCGAGACTCCTCTTTCATGGATTCATATTGGTGCAGAGCACGGTACGGATCGGCGAACTGCGAATCGCAGTTTATGCAGGAAGTGCGAAGTCGATTATATCGCCGCAAAGCTCAAAGAGTATCTGGCAGATTCGAGAAACGACGGAATGACGTTTGGTGTAATCAGTTTCTATCGTGCGCAAGCACAGGAGATCAAGAAGTCGCTTGGCCAGGAAATCGCAGAGTTTGGCTCACGTGTACGCATCGGAACTGTGGACGAATTTCAAGGAATGGAATTCGATGTGATGTTTCTCTCTGTTGTACGCAGTGGCAAGGATTTCTCTAACATAGATTTCGCAAAGCTGGAGGAGATTGTAAACGGGGCAGAAGAAGAGTCTGCACGCAGAGCCTATGTGCAAAGAGTGGGGGCAAAGCTCTATGGATTTTTGACAGATAATCGTCTCTGTGTAGCTCTCAGCCGCCAGAAATGTCTGCTCATTGTCGTGGGGGATGCGGATATGTTCAGAACCGGAGCAGCAGCCCGTGCCGCACGTACTTGCGTGCCTGCCATGTACGCGCTTTACGGGCTTGCCGAAAGCATGGGGGCTGTCGTGGAGGGATAGAGGATGAGCGAGAGTGTAACGGTAGTGAGCGTATTTCAGAAGTTGTCCTATCAAGAAAAATTCCCACAGATTCCCGTGTTGCATGAAAGGGATTATTTCATTCAGTTTGATGGGTACACCGTGTATTTGCCAAAGCAAAAGCGAACAGAGGATGTACTCAATATTTTTGAACGCAGTGTTCTTAAACTGCTCTCTTTGGGGCATTTCAGCGTGGCAGAGATGGGGGAGAAACTTTGTATACCGCAGGATCTTGTGCGGTTCATCTGTCGGCGCTTAATATCATTGGGGCTTATTTTGGAGACGCATAAGCTGACAGCGAAGGGGGGGGGAGATAATCGGCGAATCGTCGGAGACATCCGCTGAAGATGTGGCAGAGCCATACTGGCTTCTTGTCGCGCGCGACACATGTGAAATTCTTCCGCTCTTTTTCCCCGTTGGTGCACAGAAGACAGGAGCTCCTGAAAATGGGCATATTACTTTTTATGTCGGCAGTACAGGAACTCGTCAGGCGGTTAGTGGGCGAATCCTTCACGTACAGGAAACAGGACGCAGGAAAGATATGCTTTCATCGGCAAAGCTGCATGCTGCACTGAAAAAATTCAATGCCGGACGCGCGGAAAAAATCCATGTTGATCCCACACGCCATATAGTCTCTACCTATGAATGTCCTGTTTTCCTGCATATAAAGACTGTATTGCAGGATGGAAATGTGGATTATCTCGTCGTCAGTGAGGGGTATGCGCATCATAGCGGATTTCTTCATGCGTATGCGGAGCGGAATTACGATGGTATTCTGCAATCTCTGAAGCAAGCGGCGACACAGGCTTCTGCAGGACAGAGAATGCGAAGAGAACTCGGCGGCCGTTATCGAGAAATCAGAGCAGTGATGCGCCGAAAGATGACTGAGGAGGGCAATGTCGACCAGCGCAGGGATGCGGAACGGATCGAACGAGAGCAGACGGAAAACCTTGTCAAGGCGGTGGAATGGGCGCTCTTTTACCATCTGCTCAAATACCCGTTGTCAAGGCCGCTCGTGGAGAGTATAGAAGCGCAGACGCTGGAAGAAAATCAGCGGATGCTGCTTGGCTTTGCAGAGCGTCTCGGGCTGAATACAGCACCATCATATCCGTTGTTTTTTCGTGGAATCGGAGGTGCTGCGGCAAGGAATTGCGGTCGCGCGGAAAATCCGAATATCGTTCCTCTGTTGGCGTTCAATATCGCAGCGGCGACGCGGCATCCGAACAGCTGCCTATTAGATGCTTTGGCTGTGCTGCCGGGAGATGCACTGGGATTTTTCGCACAGCTGCGCAGCTATGGGAATGCGATTCGACATGAAGATTCTTCAGTCGTCAAAGGAGATATGCTGCAGCGTCTGCATAAGACTGTCCTACGATTCGTACAAACCTTGTTGCCGGATTACGAAAATCCGACGGCAGTCGGTGTGGATTTGACGAATGCCTCCCAAGTGCGGCTGAATGCAGAGATTGCCGCTGTCCGGATGCTGGGGGAAAACGTCTTTCGCCGTATGCCTGCAGAGCAGCGGGAACTTGTTTTGCGCACTGCATATCAGGGGCACGGACGGATGTTTTTGCCGATCGAGTTCGTGGAAACGCTGTCAATCCTTATGGAAAAAATATTTTTGGGAAAACTTGCAATGCTTCCTGTAATCGCTGTGTCGCAGAAGGAAATTCTGAACAGGATGTGCAGTAACGGGATCGCCATGGATTTGAGAACTGTTGGGAATCACTATTACAGAAAGGCATGTAATCACGAAAAGGCAACGCTTGGCGCATATGTGCTTGCTTATATGGCTGCATTGGACGAAGCAGAATTTACCGCCTTTGCAGAGGCAGGGATACATGAGATTGCTTTTCGTATCAGTACATATCGGGGGCATGGAAATAATATAGGTCTGGTCATGGATGAAGCGACGTTGGCTGAACTTCGTGATCAAACATTTGCGGCTGTGAAATATATGTGGAGGAATGATGAAAATGGATGATGTACGTGAGATGGATGTAAAGGCGGAGGGCGCTGAGATTGCCGAATCAGTCCGTGCAGAGGAGGCGGGAACGTCGGAACAAGGCCTTGTTCGCAAGGGGGAAGGAAATATGTCAGAGGCTTTGGCAGAGTTGGAGAAATGGGACGCTGAACTGAAGGAGCGGGAGGGGCGAATCGAAGATCGAGAGCATGGGCTGCAGGTGCGTGAAGCAAAGGCGGCAACATCGGATGTAGTCCTTTCTCAGAGAGAAGAGCAGATTGAAAAAAGGATAGAGGAGCTTTCTCAGAGAGAACGTCTCTTGGCAGAGCAGGAGGCACGTTCGGCTGATTTTCCTGTGCGTGAGCAACAGCTCCTGCGAAAGGAGCGGGAGCTTGAGGCACGAGAAGAGGGACTGGATGCGCGACAAAAGGAGCTTGATGATCTGCATTCAGAAAGTATTCGTCGCGCCCAGGAAGCCCAAGTTGCTTTGGCAAAGGCACAATCGGATGAAGCAGGAAAGCTGCATGTACAGCTGGCTGCACTTCGGCAGGAGAGAATAGAGGCTCTTGCCAAAGAACTGGACGGTATGCGCACATCGGTCGAGCAGGAGATTGCCGGGCAGCGCCGGAATTGGGAGGAAGAAAGCAAGGGCGTGCGGGAGGCACTCGAGCAGGCGCAGGAAGAAC
>ERZ772960.3662-NODE-3662-length-10241-cov-13.646476_pt1 | contig 10241 bp, 8 predicted proteins | sample MGYA00580678_ERZ772960 | MGnify/ENA primary metagenome ERZ772960 (study PRJEB29015, sample SAMEA2737930) | human oral metagenome | biome: human oral; feature: human-associated habitat; material: dental | place: China | collected 2059 ...
GGGAGTCGTTGACGCTGCGGTCCAGGTGCGGGGCGACCTGGGCCACGCGCGCGACCGGGCCGGTGCGCACCAGGTGGACGGCGCCGTCGCGGGTGACCAGCCGCCCGGCCAGGCCGAGCTCGCGGTCCAGGAAGGAGTTGAGCAGCGGGCCGCCGTAGACCTCGACGTTGAGGACCTGGAGGCCGTCGCGCACCATGGCGGCCCCTGGCTTGAGCTTCAGGGCCGGGGAGTCGGTGTGGGCGCCGACGATCCGGAAGCCCGCACGCTCCCCGCACCGCTCGGGCAGGATCCAGGCGATGATGGCGCCGTCGCGCACGGTGTAGCCGCGGCGCGGCAGCCCGGCGTCCCAGGGCCGGGTCTCGTCGACGGCGGACAGGCCGGCGGCGCCCAGGCGCACGGCCGCCGAGGCGGCAGCGTGGTAGCTGGTCGGGGAGGCGACGACGAAGTCGATCAGGCCGGCGGTGTAGGCGGCGTCGCTCAGGGCGTCGTCCGGGGCGGCGGCACGGGGCGGGGTGGTCGGCATGGCCCCAGTGTGGCACCCGGGCTCATGAGCCCGTCCGTCCCGCGCACGAGCCCGCCCCGGTGTGCCACAATCGGCGGTGGACACGGGGTGCGCCGTCCGGCGCTGAGATCACACCCGTGGAACCTGATCTAGCTCGCACTAGCGAAGGGATGTCCGCATGACACCAACACGCCCCGCCCTGCCCAGGGTCCTGTCCATCGCCGGCACCGACCCCTCCGGCGGCGCCGGAACCGCCGCCGACACCAAGTCGATCAGCGCCGCCGGCGGATTCGCCATGACCGCCGTGACCTGCCTGGTCGCCCAGAACACCACCGGGGTCCAGGCCATCCACACCCCGCCGGCCGACTTCCTGAGCCGGCAGCTGCGATCCGTGTCCGACGACGTCGAGCTCGACGCCGTCAAGACCGGCATGCTGGGCACCACCGAGATCATCGCGGCAGTCTGCGCCTGGCTCGACGAGCACCCGCCGGCCGTGCTCGTCGTCGACCCCGTCATGGTGGCCACCTCCGGCGACCGCCTCCTGAAGCCCGAGGCCGAGGAGGCGATGCGCCGCTTCTGCGAGCGCGCCACCGTCATCACCCCCAACGTCCCCGAGCTGGCCGTGCTGCTGGGCGTCGAGCAGGCCCGCACCCCGCAGGAGGCGGTCGACCAGGCCCTGGGGTGGGCGCGGCGCACGGGTGTGCCGGTCGTGGTCAAGACCGGCCACCTGGGCGGCGAGGAGGTCCTCAACATGTGGGTCGACGACGACGGCGTGCGCGCGACCGCGAGCGCGCCCCGGGTCCGGACCGCCTCCACCCACGGGACCGGGTGCTCCCTGGCCTCGGCGCTGGCCACCCGCCTGGGCGCCGGGGACGGCCCCGAGGACGCGCTGACCTGGACCACGCAGTGGCTCCACGAGGCCGTCGCCCACGGGGCCGCCCTGCGGGTCGGCGCCGGGCACGGCCCGGTCGACCACTTCCACCGCGCCCGCCGCCTGGCGGACGCGGGCCTGGCCGACCCCTGGGCGGAGGTCGACGAGGTGCCGGCCGAGCTGCACAGCCCCGGGGACCTCGCGCCCGAGATCGTCCCGGCGCCGCTGCACATCGCCGCCGCCGGGCCGTGGACCGAGGCGCTGTGGCGGGCCTCCAGCGACATCGCCCGGGACATCAGCGCCGGTGACTTCGTGGCGGGCCTGGTGGACGCCACCCTGCCGGTCGCCGCGTTCGACCACTACCTGGCCCAGGACGCCCTCTACCTGGAGGAGTACTCCCGGGCCCTGGCCCTGCTGGGCGCGCGCGCCCAGCGCACGCAGGACGCGATCTTCTGGGCCCGCGCCGCTGACACGGTCCTCAGCGCGGAGAGCGAGCTGCACCGCACCTGGCTGGCCGGGCGCCCCCGCGCCGAGGCCGGCCCGGTCACCCGCGCCTACACCGACTTCCTCGTCGCCCGCGCCGCCGTGTCCCCCTACGTGGTGGGCGCCGGCGCGGTGCTCCCCTGCCACTGGCTGTACGCCGAGATCGGCGCCGCGGTGCCGCAGGTCGACCCCGGTCACCGGTTCGCAGCCTGGCTGTCGACCTACCACGACCCCGCCTTCGCCGCGGCCGCGGCACAGGCCGTCGCGGCGGTGGAGGCCGCGATGGAGGCGGCCACGCCCGCCGAGCGCGCCCGGGCGGCGCGGGCCTACCTGCTGGCGAGCCGGCACGAGCTGGAGTTCTTCGACCAGGCCCTGCGCCTGAGGGCGGGCGGCTCGCGGTGAGCGCCCGGGCCCCCGGCGCGACCAGCGCCGCCGTCGGGACCGGCACTACCGGCGCGACCAGCGCCACCGCCAGGACCAGCACCACCGGCACCGATGCTGACGACGTCGGGCCCGGTGCGCCCCCTGCGCACCTGCCGCCCGAGGGCCGCGCCGCGCTGCGGGCGGGCGTGGTGGGCAACTGGATCGACAACATCCACGTCTTCCTGCCGCTGGTCGCCCTGTCCCCGGCCCTGGAGAAGGTGGCGGGCCCGACGGCGGGAGCCTCCGCGGGGGCGCTCGTGGTCATCGCCATGCTCCTGGGGCGCCCCGTGGGCGGGGTGGTGCTCGGCAGGGTCGCCGACCGCCTGGGGCGCACCCGCACCACTCGCCTGGCCATCGCCGGGACGGCCGGGTGCAGCCTGGCCATCGCGTGCGTGCCCACCCATGAGGCGCTCGGCGCGGCGACCCTGGTTCTCATCCTGCTGCTGCGCCTGGCGGGCGGCGTGCTCGTGGCCGGGGAGTACTCGGCGGCGATCCCCCTGGCCATGGAGTGGTCCGCTCCCCGGCGACGGGGCCTGATGAGCGGGCTCATCCTGTCCATGGCTCCCCTGGCCCAGGCCTCCATCGCCTTCGGGACCATGGGCCTGCTGATCCTCCTGGGACCCGAGCGCTACGCCGCCTGGGGCTGGCGGGCGCTGTTCGCCCTCGGGGCCCTGCTGTCGGCGGGCATGCTCCTGTACTACTCCCGCCAGGTCGTCGACGCCCCCTGCTTCCACCGGCGTCGGAGCGCGGAGGCGGGCGGCCGGCGCCTGCGCTCCCTGCTGGCGGGGGCCTGGCGGCGCTCCTTCTGGCAGGCCTTCACCATGATGAGCGGGCTGTGGCTGCTCACCAGCGCCACCGTCCTCATCCTCACCGCGCGCCTGGCCTCCGACGCCGGCCTGCCGACCAGGACGGTCGGGCTGGTCATGGGGGTGGCCTCGCTGGCTCAGGCGGCCGCCATGGCCGGGGCCGGCCACCTGTCCACGCTGGTGGGGCGCCGTCGGCTCCTGATCGCGTGGGGGCTGGTGGCGGCCGCCGTCGCCCCCTGGGTGTGGCGGGCCGTCCTCGGCGCCCCCGGTGCCGGGCGAGCGGCGCTGCTGGCCGCGCTGCTCCAGGTGATCACGGTGTCCGCCTACGGCCCGGTGGCGGCCTACCTGTCCGAGCGCTTCCCCGTCCAGGTCCGCTCGACCGGCTACGGCAGCGCCTACAGCCTGTCCCTGGTGGCGCCGGCGCTCTACCCCTTCTACCTGCCGCTTCTGGAGCACCTGGCGGGTCGCACCGGAGCGGTGCTGGTCCTCGTGGTGTGCGGCGGCCTCCTGGTGGTCGTGGGGGCCGCCCTCGGCCCCGCCCTGGGGCCGGGCGCGGTGTCCCGCGAGCTCGACGACGTGGCGGGGGGCGGCCGGTGAGCAGTCCCGTGAATGATCCGGACCTGGAGCGGGTGCGCCCCGTCCTGGACGCCGTGCGCGGGCACGCGCCGCTGGTCCACTGCCTGAGCGCGGCGGTGTCCATGGAGATCGTGGCCGACGGGCTGCTGGCGGCGGGGGCCCGCCCCATGATGACCGAGACGGCCGCCGAGGCGCCCCACATGGTGCCCCTGGCGGACGCCCTGCTGATCAACCTGGGCACCCTGTCCACCGACGGCGCGGAGGGCATCCCGGCAACCGTCGAGGCGGCACGGGGGCTCGGCCTGCCGTGGGTGCTGGACCCGGCCGCCGTCGGAGCGGCACCGGTGCGCACCGCGCTGGCCCGTCGACTGCTGGGGCGTCGTCCCGCCGTCGTGCGCGCCAACGCCTCAGAAGTTCTGGCCCTGGCGGGCGGGGCCGGAGGGCGGGGAGCGGACTCGACCGCCGCCCCCGACGAGGCGTTGCGGGCGGCCCGGGCGGTGAGCGCCCTCACCGGCGGGGCGGTGGCGGTCTCCGGGGCGGTGGACCTGCTGCTCGACGCCGCCGGGCACGAGCTGCGGGTAGCGTGCGGCACGCCGCTGCTGACCCGGGTGACCGGCACGGGCTGTCTGCTGGGGGCGCTGACGGCGGCCTGCCTGGGGGCCGGGGCCGGGCCCCTGGAGGCCGCCCACGCCGCCGCCGTGTGGATGGGGGCGGCCGGAGAGCTCGCTGAGGAGCGGGCACCGCGACCCGGCAGCTTCCGGGTGGCGCTCGTCGACGCCCTGGACGAGGTGGGGCGGTGAGCGGCCCCCGGGCAGCCGGGATGCCGGACCTGACCTGCTACCTGGTGACCGCCGGAGGCTCGCGTCGCACGGTCGAGGTGGCGGCGGCAGCGGCGGGCGCCGGGGCGGGGGTCGTGCAGGTGCGGGCCAAGGACCTCAGCGCCGCCGGCCTCCTGGAGCTGACCCTGGCGGTGGCGCGGGCGGTCGGGCGGGCGAGCGCGGCCACGCGCGTGGTCGTGGACGACCGCTGCGACATCGCCTTCGCGGCCATGCGCGCCGGGGCCAACGTCCACGGCGTGCACCTGGGCCAGGACGACCTGCCGGTGGCCGACGCGCGGGCCCTGCTCGGCCCGCAGGCCGTGATCGGGCTGACCACCGGGACCCTGGAGCTGGTGCGCGCCGCCCAGGAGGTCGCCGGCCTCATCGACTACGTGGGGGCCGGCCCCTTCCGCCCCACGCCGACGAAGGACTCGGGCCGCCCCGCCCTGGGCGTGGCGGGATACCCGCCGCTGGTGGCGGCCACGAGCCTGCCCGTGGTGGCCATCGGTGACGTCAGGCCCGCGGACGCTCGGGCCCTGGCGGGCACCGGCGTCGCCGGGGTGGCGCTGGTGCGGGCCATTATGAACGCGCCGGACCCGGCCGGAGCGGTCCGCGAGGTCCTCCGGGGCTTCGCCGCCCGCCCCTGACCGGGGGCGGGACGGGCCCGACGTCTCCCCTCGTCGAGATCGGTAGATCTCCGCGCCGAGATCGGTCGCGTCCCGCGCCGGCCGCACCCGCGCTCCCAACAACAAGGACCTGGGTCCTATGGACCGCTCAACAGATGCACCCTAGACTTGCAATCGTTCCCGGGAACGTTCGCACAACCTCTCGGACCCCGCACCGCCACCGATCGCAAGGAAGCGAGACAGCCATGACCGCCCCCGACCTCCGCGGCCTCAACCCGGCCCCCGTCACCCCCTTCACCCCCGACGGCGAGATCGACTTCGCCGCCATCAAGCGGCTGGGCTCCTGGCTCGGCACCTTCCCCGAGGTCACCTCCCTGGTCGTCCTCGGGCACGCCGGTGAGGGCACCTTCCTCACCCAGGCCGAGCAGGTCGCCGTCATCGAGGCCTTCGTCGCCTCAACCGACGGGCGCGTCCCCGTCGTCGCCGGCATCACCGGGGAGGGCACCCGGGTCGCCGTCGAGGAGGCCCAGCGCGCCGTCGACGCCGGCGCCACCGCCGGCCTCATCTACCCCTCGCACGGGTGGCTGCGCTTCGGCTTCCAGCCCGGCGCCCCGCAGGACCGCTACAGGGCGATCTACGAGGAGACCGGTCTCAACGAGATCCTCTTCCAGTACCCGGACGTCACCAAGTGCTCCTACGACCTGGACACCCAGCTCGCCATCGCCGCCCTGCCCGGCGTGCACTACACGAAGAACGGCGTGCGCAACATGAGGCGCTGGGACACCGAGATCCCCGCCCTGCGCGAGGCCTTCCCGGAGCTGACCATCATGAGCTGTCACGACGAATACCTGCTCCACACCGTCTTCGACGTCGACGGCCTCCTGGTCGGCTACGGCAACATCGCCCCCGAGCTGCTCATCAAGCTGCTCAAGGCGGGTCAGGCGCACGACTACGACGCCGCCCGGGCCGTCCACGACCAGCTCTTCCCGGTCACCAGGACCGTGTACCACCGCGGCTCGCACATGGAGGGCACCGTCGCCCTCAAGGAGGCGCTCGTCGCACGGGGCGTGCTGGACACCGCCACCGTCCGCTCCCCGCTGCGCCCGCTCGCCGCCGGCGCCCACGAGGAGATCGCCGCGGCCCTGGCCTCCGCCGGCCTGGGCGAGGCGCAGGTGCCCGCCTGAGCCCCGTCCGGGACCTCCGGCACCGCCCGCCCTGGACCCTGCCCCGCGGCCACGGCCCGCCCTGGGCCCGGCGGGGCGGCACGATCATCACGCGCCGCCCCGCCGGGCCCGCGCCCCGGGCTCCGCAGTCGCGCGAGGCCCGCCTCTCAGCCACCTGACCACCACGCCCCGCAACGGAGTCGGCCGTGATCCTCATCCAGTTCCTCGTCTTCGTCCTGTTCATCATCCTCGGAGCCCGTCTGGGCGGGATCGGCGTCGCCTTCGCGGGAGGCGCCGGGGTCGTCGCCCTCGGTCTGCTGGGGGCCGCGCCCGGAGACCTGCCGATGCAGGTCATCGTCTTCATCATGGTGGTCATCTACGCCGCCTCGGCGATGCAGGTCGCGGGCGGCCTGGACTACCTCGTCAACCTCACCGACCGCCTCCTGCGCGCCCACCCCAAGTACCTCGCCGTCCTGGCCCCGCTGGTGACCTACCTGCTCACCCTGGCCGCCTCCACCGGCCAGGTCTCCTTCGCCACCATGCCGGTCATCGTCGAGGTCGCCAAGGAGAACAACATCCGCCCCACGCGCTCCCTGTCGGTGGGCGTGGCCGGGTCCCTCCTGGGCATCACCGCCTCGCCGATCTCGGCCGCCGTCGTCTTCCTGTCCACCAGGCTCGAGGAGGACGGCACCGGCTGGACCTTCATCGACCTGATCGCCGTGTCGATCCCCGCGACCTTCCTGGGAACCATGACAACCGCCGTGCTCTTCATGGTGTGGGACAAGGCCCGCGGCAACGACAGGCTCGACTCCGTCGAGGAGTACCGGCGGCGCCTGGAGGCGGGAGAGGTCGCGGCCCCCAGGCGCGAGGTGCGAGAGCTGCGCCCGGGCGCCAGGCTCTCGGTCCTCATCTTCGTCATCGCCCTGCTGATCGTCCTGGCCTACTCGGTCCTCACCTCCGAGAAGGTCGGCGTCATCGCCGACCCGGTCATGGACGCCGGGCAGTGCCGCATCTCGGTCATGCTCGCCGCCGCCGGAGCGATCCTCGTCCTGTGCCGCGCCAGCCCCAGGGCCGTCCCCGCCGCCTCGATCTTCAGGACCGGCATGAACGCCTGCGCCTGCATCCTGGGGGTCGCCTGGCTCGGCACGACCTTCATGACCGCCAACAAGGACTGGATCCAGGCCCACCTGGGCCAGGCGCTGTCCGGCAAGCCGTGGCTGTTCGCCATCCTGGTCGTCGTCGCCTCCTCCCTGCTGTACTCCCAGGCGGCCTCCACCAAGGCGCTGTTCCCGACGGCGCTGGCCATCGGTGTCGCCCCCGCCACCGTCGTCGCCTGCTTCCCCGCCACCTCCTCCCTGTTCATCCTGCCGACCTACCCGACCCTGCTGGCCGCCGTCGAGCTCGACGACACCGGCTCCACCCGGCTGGGCACGAGGTTCTTCGACCACCCCTTCCTCATCCCGGGCCTCGTGGCCACCGGGTTGAGCGTGGTCTTCGGCTTCCTCCTGGCGGCACTCGTCATGTGAGCGCGCCGCCGTCCCCCTGGAGCCGGCCGGGGGCCGCCCCTCCGCCCGCCCATACCGGCGTCCGGATGACGTCGTGCCCCGCCGTGCGGGATACAGTGCCGCATGTGGACCGCCACCGGTCCGGATGGAGGTGCCCACCCGTGAAGGCCACGACGCTCAAGGATGTCGCCGCGGAGGCCGGCGTCTCGGTGTCCACCGCCTCGCGGGTCCTGGACGAGCGGCTCCCCGCCTCGCGGTCGGCCACCGCGGTGCGCGTGCGCGAGGCGGCCGCCAGGCTCGGCTACCGGCGGGACGCCGCAGCCTCGGCGCTGCGCCGCGGGGACACCGGCACGGTCGGGGTCCTCGTGCCCCGGCTGTCCGACACCGTCATGGCGATGCTCTTCGAGGCGGTCTTCGCCGACGCCGCATCCCGCGGCCTGTTCGCCCTGGTGTCGGTGTGCGGCGACGACCCCGACCGGGAGCGCGCCGCCGTCGACTCCCTCCTGGCGCGGCGCGTCGACGGGCTCGTCCTGGCCACCGCCCGCCTGGACGACCCGCTGCCCGCCTCCCTGCGGGACCGGCAGGTCCCCCACGTCCTGGCCGTACGCACCGACTCCGAGTCCCCCTCCTCGGTCTGCGACGACGAGCTCGGCGGCTACCTCGCCACCCGGCACCTGATCGACCTGGGCCACACCGAGATCGCCGTCATGCCCGGCCCGGACTTCGCCTCGACCTCCCAGCGCCGCCTGGCCGGATTCGGCCGGGCCATGGCCGACGAGAGACTGGAGGCGCCCGCGGACCGCATCCGCCACTGCGGCTTCGGCTTCCAGGAGGGGCGCCGCACCGCCTCCGAGATCCTGTCGGCCTCGCCGGGGACCACGGCGGTCTTCGCCGCCAACGACCAGCTGGCCCTGGGCGCGCTGGCAGCTGCGGACGCGCTGGGCCGCCGTGTGCCGGAGGACCTCAGCGTCGTCGGCTACAACGACACGCCCCTGGCGTCGCAGCTCCCCGTGCCCCTGACCACCGTCCGCGTGCCCTTCGACATCATCGCCTCCGGCGCGATCGACCTGCTGGCCGCGCAGACGCAGGGCGCCGCACCGGCCCGGCCCGGTTCTCGCACGGCGATTCCCACGCTCATCCCCCGCCGCTCGGCAAGCAGACGGCGCTGAGGGGCCCGGCGCGCCGCAGGGGGGCGGGCTGGGGCGCCGGCCGCCCGCGGTGAGGCAGGATGGGCGCGTGACTACCGCCGCCTCCTCCGAGTCCTCGTCCTCACCGCCCCTGCCGCCGTTGGGCACGACGGCGGTGCGCGCCGTGCTCCTGGACGCCGACGGCGTCCTCCAGCTCATCGGCACGCCCTGGTACCGGGCGCTGTCCGCCAGCGGCGGAGAGGCCTTCGCCAGGGCCCTCCTGTCCGGGGAGGGACCGGCGCTCTCGGGCAGGGAGAGCCTGCGGGACCTGCTGGAACGGCTCGTCGTCGAGCTGGGCCTGAGCAAGGACGCCGATGCGCTCATGGTCCTGTGGCGCCGGGCGACGCCGGACCCGCCGGCCTGGCGGCTGGTCCGCGACCTGAGGGCCGCGGGCTACCTCACCGTCCTGGCCACCAACCAGCACGAGGAGCGCCGCGAGTGGATGCGCACCGCGCTGGGCTACGACGGCCTGTGCGACGTGGACGCCTACTCCTGCCTGCTGGGCGCGGCCAAGCCCGACCCGGACTACTTCCGCGCCGCCCTGGAGATGGCGGGCGTCGGCGCCGGCGAGGCGCTCTTCGTGGACGACAGCGCCGAGAACATCGTCGCGGCCACGGCACTGGGCCTGCGCACCCTGCACCACCCGACCGACGCCGGCGGCCGGGTGCTGCGACACGGGGTGGTCGAGGCGCTGAGCGCCTGACAAGACGGTCGCCGGGTGCCGGCCTCCTTCTGAGGAAGGAGACCAACGCGACTTCTTTCTCATCCCGCAGAACTTGTACAGCACGCTTTATCGCGAAAGACTCAACTCATAGGTGAACCCGACTCACAAGGCGCCCCGAGAGGACGATATGACCACACAGGATGCAGCTGGACCCGCAGCCCGGTTCTGCGCCCCGAAGCGCAGGGTCACAATGCCTGTACGCTCCGCCGCATCCGCCCGAGAACGCATCTCCGACAGGCTCGACGAGCGTCTCAACGACCCCTCGCGCCGCGCCCCGCGGGCGTTTCTCCACGTCATCAGCCGCATCCACCGGCTCCTCCCCCGCATCCTGCGCGGACGCGTGCCCGTGACCTTCATCGGATACGCCCTTATCAACGGCTCGGCGTTCCTCATTGACATCAGCTTCCTGTGGCTCTTCTTCGACAAGCTCCACTGGTTCTACCCGCTGGCCGTCACCCTGGGATACATGATCGCCGGGGCGTACTCGCTGCTGCTCAACCGGTGGCTGAACTTCCAGTCCCGCGGCCATCTCGCCGCACAGGGCTCGCGCTACATGA
>ERZ772960.3663-NODE-3663-length-10241-cov-9.358335_pt1 | contig 10241 bp, 9 predicted proteins | sample MGYA00580678_ERZ772960 | MGnify/ENA primary metagenome ERZ772960 (study PRJEB29015, sample SAMEA2737930) | human oral metagenome | biome: human oral; feature: human-associated habitat; material: dental | place: China | collected 2059 ...
AGGGCTATGCCCGAAAATGAAAAACCACCCGCTATGCGGGTGGATATTTATTTGTCTACTATTTGTCTACCGTTTGCCTACGAAAACCATGATTCACCGCCATAAACTGCTATAATCGGATAAAACAAAAGAACGAGTAATATTTCAGCACATCCTTGCGGCTGTAAGGATGAGTGAAACTTTCTATAAAGCGTCATAATTGGTACTTGCCAAAAGTCAAAAAATCAAATATAATAGAGAAAAGCACAATTAAGAAGTACAGAAGCAGGTGGTATGATGAGCAACATTGCCGATATGATCGAATCCTATATCCTGCGTCAGCTTGCCACGCGGCAGGATGGACAGGTCGAGCTGCGGCGGACGGATATTGCGGATGAGATTTCATGCGCACCATCGCAGATCAGCTATGTGCTCTCCACGCGGTTTACGCAGGATAAGGGATTTGTGGTGGAGTCGCGGCGCGGGCTGGGCGGCTTTATACGCATTGTTCAGGTGCCGCTGCGTGATCTCGTCTATCAGGATATGCTGTCAAAGATCAATGAGGATACGGATATGGAGACGGTGCAGTCCATGGTGCGCTACCTCACCCAACATGGGATGGTGGAGACGCGCGAGGCTGCGCTGCTCATGCAGATGATAACGGGGCTCTTTCAGTCGGAGACACTTGCCGCACAGGAGCGTGTGCAAATGCTGAAAACAATGATATTGACGCTAGAGAACTTCAGATAGCTGCTCGATATATAAATAGGAAAAACTATATTATTCTGAGGATGATGGAAGGAAACACAATGATTTGTGAGGAATGCGGCAAAAATGATGCGATTGTGCATATTGTGCAGATTGGTCCCGATGGTCGGAGTGAAAAGAATATATGTATGAGCTGTGCTGCACGCTATGGTGCGTCCATTCTCCGCGCGCAGCAGGGAAATGTGTCGGCAGAGGATTTCCTGAGGGGGATCTTTGGCAGCAATCAGCAGGAGAATGAGATCGAGGAGGATGCACCACACATCACATGCCCGAACTGCGGGATGCGGTTTCAGGATTTCCCGCAGACGGGGCAGATTGGCTGCTCCGTCTGCTATGAGACGTTTCATCATGAGATGACGCCGCTTCTGCGGCGGATTCACGGGTCGAGTGTTCATCGCGGCAAGATTCCGCACCGCTCGGGGAGTTCGATTATGCTGCGCAGGGAGTCGGAGCAGCTCCGTGCCCGTCTGAAGGAGGCGGTTGCGCGCGAGGAGTATGAGAAGGCAGCGGAGTATCGCGACCGGATTCGTGCACTGGAGAGCCGGATGGAGGAGCAGGCACATGGCAGTTGAGGAGCTTCTCCGGAGTGGTCGACTCTCATGGTTCGGTACGGAGGGGGCGGACAGTGATGTCGTCCTTTCGAGCCGTGTGCGTCTTGCACGAAATCTGGTGGGGCTTCCGTTCCCCGGGCGAGCCGATCTGGGGCAGCTGGCACAGATTCAGCAGATGCTGGATGCGGTGCTTGCGGATCTTGACACGGAATTTGGACAGCCATTTGATCGGATCGTACTCGATCAGATGAGTGCACTTCAGCGGGAGGTGCTGATCGAAAAACGGCTTATCAGTGAGAAATTTGCAGAGGAACAGCCTCATCGCATGGCGTACATCAGCGCGGACACGCGCGTCAGTATCCTTGTCAATGAGGACGATCATCTGCGCATCCAGTCCATGACGCCGGGGCTTTCGCTCGCCGCAGCGTTCAAAATGGCGTCGCGTGTGGATGACTTTATCGAGGAGCGTCTGGATCTTGCTTTCGACGAGACGATGGGGTATCTGACGGCATATCCGACGAACCTAGGGACGGGGCTGCGTGCCTCTGTCATCCTGCATCTGCCGGGGCTGGTCTACACACGCAACATAGAGAATATCGTCAACACAACGCCGCAGCTTGGCTTGGGGGTGCACCCGCTTGAGGGGATTGGCGAAGGTGCACATCTCTACAAGATCTCGAACCAGCTCACGCTTGGGTACTCGGAGGCGGAGATGATCGAGAACCTGCAGGCTGCTGTCGGGGAGATCGTTTCGCATGAGCGGCGCGCCCGTAAGGCACTGTCTTACTTTGGCAAGGACGGTGTGGAGGACGGCGTATGGCGTTCCTTTGGCATTCTGTCCTACGCGCGTTCGCTGACAGAGCAGGAGTTTTTTGCACTTGTCTCACGTATGCGCTACGGCATTGACCGTGGAATCATCAAAGAGGTAATGCCGGCCGCATATTCGGAGATCATTGTTGCGGCACGCGACGGTCATCTCAAGTATTTTGCAGAAAACGAAAATTTATCTGCGGGGGAAATCAGTGCCATACGCGCTACGCGTGTGCGCGCGATCTTACAAAAATATCGAACACAGGGATGAGGAGGGGGACAGCTTGAACTACCGTCAATTTTTTACACAGGCGGCGATTAAAGCCGTAGAGTTTTCACAATACATCGCGCAGCGGCGCGGCAAGGGGTATATCGGAACAGGCCAGCTTCTGCTGGGGATTCTTCACATGCGCGATACGATTGCGGCGACGGCACTGGATAAATTTGGCGTGGATTACGACAGTGCGGAGCAAGTGATTCGCGCATCGGACGGGTTTCAGGATGTCCTGCACCCCTCTGAGGAAGTTCCGTACTATACGCGGCGTGCCCAGCGTGTCATGCAGGGGGCGATTGATACCGCACGCGAAGAGCGTTCCTTTGTGACGACGGAACATATTCTGCTCAGTCTGCTCACGGAGGCCGAAGGGACGGCAGTCCGTACGATTGAGGAGATGGACGTCGATATCGAGGAGCTGCGGCGCGATGTCTTGGCGCGTATGAGCGATGCGGAGGAGTCCAAGGAGAAGGCTGTGCGCAGAAAGCCATCCAAGGGAGAGGGCAAAGGACTTCCCGCCTCGCTTAAGAAGTTCGGGCGTGATCTGGTCGGCGTTGCGCGTACGGGCGGGATTGACCCTGTTATCGGACGTGCGGCGGAGATTGATCGTGTCATTCAGATCCTCGCGCGGCGGACGAAGAACAACCCCATCCTCCTCGGAGAGGCGGGGGTTGGCAAGACTGCCGTCGCCGAGGGGCTGGCGCAGCGCATAGCGGACGGTGAGGTGCCGTTCCTGCTGGAGGATAAGCGTGTTGTCACGCTGTCGATGACAGCGCTTGTTGCGGGGACGAAGTACCGAGGTGAGTTTGAGGAACGTCTCAAAAATGTCGTGGATGATGTCATCAAGGCGAAGAATATCATCCTATTCATCGACGAGATCCATACGCTCATCCGTGCCGGCGGGGCGGAGGGCTCGCTGGATGCGGCGAATATCCTGAAGCCCGCCCTTGCACGCGGGGAGATGCAGATCATTGGCGCAACGACGCTCAGTGAGTACAAAAAGCATTTTGCAAAGGACAGTGCACTTGCGCGCCGCTTTCAGACCGTCATGGTTGAGGAGCCGAGCGAGGAGGATGCGGAGAAGATCCTTCTCGGTCTGCGCGGCAAATATGAGGAGTTTCATCGTGCGCACATTGAGGATGCCGCCGTACACGCAGCGGTGCGCCTCTCGAAGCGCTATATTACGGATCGCTGTCTGCCGGACAAGGCGATTGACCTTATGGACGAAGCAGCGTCGCGCGTACGCATGAAGAATATCGGTGACACGGATCAGATCATGGGGCTGCGCACGGAGATTGCAGAGGTCGTAAAGGAAAAGGGGACGGCGATTGACGCCCAGGACTATGAGGCGGCAGCGCGTCTGCGTGACCGTGAGCAAAAGCTGCGCACACAGCTTGAGGCAGCGCGGCGGGGGGCGGATCAGCATACGGAGATCGTTGTGTCGGAGGATGATATCGCGGATGTTGTGGCACAGTGGACAGGCATTCCCGTGCAGCGCATTGCGGCGAAGGAGTCGGATCGTCTGCTTGCCCTTGAAAAGCAGATCGGGCGCCGTGTCATTGGTCAGGAGGAGGCAGTGCGTGCCGTCTCCAAGGCAGTGCGCCGTGCGCGTGCAGGGGTGAAGGATCCGCGCCGTCCGATCGGATCGTTTCTCTTCCTTGGCTCTACGGGAGTTGGCAAGACGGAGCTTGCGCGCGCGCTCGCGGAATCCGTATTCGGAACGGAGGAGGCGATCATTCGTTTCGATATGTCCGAGTACATGGAGAAGCATACGACGGCACGTCTGGTCGGTGCGCCTCCGGGCTATGTCGGCTACGAGGAGGGCGGTCAGCTTACGGACGCTGTCCGCAAGAAGCCGTTTTCCATCGTTCTGTTTGATGAGGTGGAGAAGGCGCATCCCGATGTTTTTCACATGCTCCTGCAGGTACTTGAGGATGGGCGCCTCACGGATGGACAGGGCACGGTCACGGATTTCCGCAATACCATCATCATCATGACCTCGAATGCGGGGGCGAACCATCTGCGCTCAACAACGGGGACGATTGGCTTCTCCGTTGGTCAGCAGGCGATGGATACGGATGAACAGCGTACAAAGAAGCGCGTTATGGAGGAGGTGCGGAAGCTTTTCCGCCCCGAGTTCCTGAACCGCGTGGACGATATGATCGTCTTCAATGCGCTCGGTGAGCCGGAGCTGACGAAGATTGTGGACATTCTGCTGTGTGATGTGAAGGCGCGGCTTGCCGAGCAGGAGATCAACATTGAGATCAGCCCCTCGGCGAAGCGCGTTCTCATCTCCAAGGGCACTGATGTCAAATTCGGTGCACGTCCGCTGCGCCGCGCCATCCAAAAGAATATCGAGGACGAAATTGCCGAGCGTATTCTGGCACGCGCCTTTACGGCAGGAGATATCATCTCTGTGCGCAAGTCCGGTGACGGACTGGACTTTGTAAAGAAGGACACGAGCCGCAATAAGCGTGCGAAGAATGAGAAGCAGGCGTCCTATCATGAAGCCTGAGGGATCGCGCAATGTGCTCGCCCCGCCGACACAGGCGGGGCGCATCGGCGACTTTCTCCTCAATCTGGGCTGGTCATTGTACTGGCTCGCGCGTTCGGCATTTCGCATGCTGACACATCGGAAACGGAAGGGACTGTAACCGCAGTCCCTTTCTTTTGTAGGAGATTCTATGGCGAAGAAAAAAAAGACTGCTTATGTCTGCCAGGAATGCGGCTATGATACCTTAAAGTGGATGGGAAAATGTCCCGGCTGCGGTGCTTGGAACTCGCTTGTGGAAGAGATTGTAGCTCCTCCTGCCGAGGAGCGTCGCGGAGTCGGCGCAGGCAGCGCAGAGCCGCCGCAGCCAATCGGGAATATTGCGGTGGAGGATCTGCCGCGCTTTTCGACCGGATCGGGCGAACTCGACCGCGTGCTTGGCGGCGGTGTTATTCCGGGCTCTATGGTACTCATTGTCGGCGATCCAGGGGTTGGCAAGTCGAGCCTTACCCTCCGTGTATCGGCGGATATTGCGCGTGCAGGGCAGCGTGTCCTCTACGTGACGGGGGAAGAGAGCGCGCGGCAAATTCGCATGCGCGCGGATCGTCTGCAGGCGATTGCGGATGACCTTCTCGTCGTCAGTGAGACGAACCTCGATGCGATCTGTGCCCATGTGGAGCGCGAGCGGCCTGCACTCTTCATCATCGACTCCATTCAGACCATGTATCGTCCCGACATTGAGAGTGCACCCGGCAGTGTCTCGCAGGTGCGCGAGTGCGCAATGGAGCTCATGCGCGTGGCAAAGACGGCAGGAATTGCCGTCTTCGTCATTGGACATGTAACCAAGGAGGGCAGTCTTGCGGGGCCGCGTGTCCTTGAGCACATCGTCGATACCGTGCTCTACTTTGAGGGGGAGCGCAACGCCGAGTACCGCGTGCTGCGCGCCGTGAAGAACCGCTTCGGCAGCACGAATGAACTCGGCCTTTTTGAGATGCGCGATGTCGGCCTTGTCGATGTGCCCGACGCATCGAAACTCTTTCTCTCAGAGCGTGCGATGGAGAGCGGATCGATCATCGTGCCGACGGTGGAGGGGACACGTCCCCTGCTCGTTGAGGTGCAGGCGCTTGTTGCTCCGACCCCGTATCAGCCGCCGCGCCGCACGGCGGACTCCGTGGATGTAAAGCGCATCCAGCTCCTGCTCGCCGTGCTCGAAAAGCGCGTGAAGCTGCCCATTGGAGCCGCCGATGTCTATGTGAAGGTCGCGGGCGGCATACGGCTCGATGAGCCTGCCGCCGATCTCGCACTCAGCGTTGCGATGGCATCGAGTTTTGCCAACCGTCTGCCGCGTCCGCATACCGTTGTCTGCGGTGAGGTCGGACTCTCGGGTGAGGTGCGCGCCGTTTCACAGGCGGAGCTGCGCGTCGCCGAGGCGCGGCGGCTGGGCTTTCGCGCTGCCGTTCTGCCCATGAAAAACTATCGGCAGCTTGCAGGGAAATTCACGGATATGCAGCTCTTTGGTGCAGAGACAATCGGCGATGCACTGAAATGTGCCATGCCAAAAAACATTTAAGAAATAGGGGATTCGTTCCGATAAAAAGATAGAAGAGGTGATGTGTAGATGAATGCAGGTAATCTCATGGCTGCAGCGACAGCAGATGGGATCTCTGCGGGAGCAGGGGCTCCGAAGGGGCGCGCCGGATCCGCAGAGAATCGTGCGCAAACAACCTCAGGGAAGAATTCGTTCAGCGATACATTTGGTGCTCTGCAAAAGGGAATTGACGCAGAAGCGGCAAAGACAGAGACGCGCAATGGCTCCGGCTCCGCGACACAGAGGAATGTGGCGCAGACGGAAAGCACAGCGCTGTCGCAGGACACACAGGATGTGACGGCGAAAACGCCGAAAGCTGCCGATGAAAAACAGGTCGAGCCCGCGACGGAAAAGACAAAGGTATTGTCTGCGGATGATGCGGCTGCCGATCCCATTGCCGCAGCGGCACTTGCAGCACTCGTCAATGCGGATGCTGCACAGATCGATACGGATGTGAACGAGGGCTTGGATGCCGCGCTCACAGAAATTCTTGAGCGGTATGGACTGACAGCAGATCAGCTCGGCGATACGAAGCTGAAGAATGCCGTACAGAACCTTCTGCAGCAGGTGCCGGCGGAGGGGGCGAAGAACAGCAATCTTCTCCTTGCACTTGAGGGGCAGCCACTCGTACCGGAAAATGCCGGAGTATCCCCCAACGCACTGGCTCAGCAGATCGGTGCGCAAGAAGGGCAGGTGTTTCCTGCATCGACACAGAATGTCGATGCACAAGAAGGGCAGGTGCTTCCGGCATCGACACAGAATGTCGATCCGGCTGTTTTGCGTCTTGCGGCACTGGATACGTCGTTGTCTGCCAAGCTGGTTGTGGCGGCAAACACGGAAGTGCCTGTGGCGCAGGAAAATATGCCCGCCATTGCGGCAGATACCCTCCCCACGCCACCCACTGCAGAGAATGGGGAGAATGCAGCACAGCGCGGCACGCTCAATACATCGATGCTTGCGCCGCAGCCAAACACGGAGGTAACGGCAGAGACGATTGCCGCACCGCTCCTGCGCGCACAGGCGGAACCCGTACAGCCTGGAACGCGTTGGGCTGCGGAGCTCGTCGGCAACAATCTCGTAACAGATGAGAATTTGGATGCGGCAAATCCGCTGACCGTGCTTGCACAGCGTACCATGCGCCATGATACGATGCAGGGCGATACGACAGGTCAGCAGAGCGCCGCACAGGAGGAGCAGCAGCTTCCGACAAGCGGACAGCAGGATGTGCGCATGGCATCGGGCACGGTGTTCGAGCTTCCGTCGCGTACGACGGAGACGGCAGCACCGCAGCCCGCACAGCCCATTGCGGCGCAGCTGGGAACAACTCCACTTCCAACGCAGGAGGTTGAGGCTCCTGCGCAGACGCAGGACGCACAGCGTCCCCAGCCGGACTATGAGATCCCGCGTCAGATCGTGGAACAGGCGAGGCTCCTGCGCACGCTCAACGATACGCAGATGGTCATTCGACTGCATCCCGAACACCTCGGTGAGCTTACCCTGCGCGTTTCGGTCGGCTCGAACGGTGCGGTGCAGGCATCCTTCCACAGCGACAATGCTCAAGTGCGCAACGTGATCGAGAACTCCCTTGTCCAACTCCGACAGGAACTGAACAATCAGGGACTCAAGGTCGACCGCGTTGGTGTCTACGCAGGACTTACGGATGGGCAGATGCCGCAGGGGCAAGGACAGGAAGCGTGGCAGCAGCAGAGCAGTCACCGCGGTGAGACGCGCATTTATGGGCGTGGCGATGCTGACGACTATCTCGATGAGATTGACACGCTTGCGCCTGCGATGACAGCAGAGGAGCACAGCGGCAGCGTCAGTGCAGACGGCGTAGACTATCGTGTATAACGGTTGAGGAGGAAATATCGTGGCAAGTACAAACCCACTGAATACAATCACGGTCGGCGGCGTAACGCAGAAACTCTCTGAGTACGAGGCAGCGAAAAACGCGGCAAAGACGTCGGAGCAGCGCAAGAATGATGCGCTCGGGAAGGACGCTTTCCTGAAGCTGCTCGTCACGCAGATGAAGTATCAGGATCCGCTCGATCCACAGGACAACAGCGAGTATCTCTCGCAGCTCGCACAGTTCTCTGCACTCGAACAGATGACGAACGTCTCCAAGGGGCTTGAGAATGTGTCGAAGATCGTCGATAACATCAACTCCTCCGTCCTCGTCGGTCAGCTGAGCAGTATGATCGGCCAGCCTGTTCAGTGGCAAACCGAGGTAAAGGACAGCGACGGAAAGGTCATCAAGGATAAGGATGGGAAGCCAACGACGAAAACCTACGAGGGCAAGATCATCGGGGTCAGCATCACCGATGGTCAGCCGAGCGTCATTGCCGACGTGAACGGCGAGTCGCATCAGGTTCAGGTTTCGCAGATTGTGCGCGTCGGTCGTCTCAAGGCATCGCCCTGAGGATCATCGCATAAAAAAACGTGAGGACGCATCTCGTGTGTCCTCACGGTTTTTTGTGAGTAAGACAAGGGGATCACTAGGTTGTCTGTGCTTTATCGCTTGGACTGTCAAAACGCCGGATCAGGAACTGCTGGAAGCAGACCGCAGGTGGGGGGAGCTGTCGCTGCGTGTTCCAGGCAACACCGACTGCTCGCTTACAAATCGGGAACGAGACGGGGATGTAACGCAGCTCCGGATGCTCGACCCCTGCGAGTTTTGGCAGGAGGCTCACACCGAGCCCCGCTGCGACCAGCCCCGACATCGTCGACACATCATCCCCCTCAAAAGTGATCTCTGGATGAATGCCCGCGAGGTCGAAGAACTGGTCGACGAGGATGCGCAGGCTGTAGCTGCTCTTCATTGCGATGAGCGGCTCATCCACAAGTTCATTCAGATTGATTTTATTCCGCTCGGCAAACGGATGTCCGAGCGGAACCGTGACAAAAAGCTCCTCTGACCAGAGATAGACCCAGGCGCTGTACTCCGTCGTTGGAATCGTGGAGCAGAGGCAGAGATCCGTTTCTCCGGCGGCGACCTGCTGCGCGAGTGTCGCCGAATCCTGCTGGTTCAGTTGGATGCGGATATCGGGATAGAGTGCGCGAAAGTCCTGCAGTATATGCGGCAGAACATAGCTGCCGAGTGAGTGAATGAAGGAGAGGCGGAACTCCTTTGAGACCTCCGCATTCGCGTTGCTTGCTTCCTCACGGGCACTATCCACCTCGCGCAGGATGCGATCCACGCGGCGCAGCAGACGTTCCCCCTCCGGCGTCACTTCGATCTCGCCCTCGTGACGCTTGAAGAGGGGGACGCCGAGATCCTTTTCGAGTTTCGACATCGAGCGGCTGAGTGCGGGCTGTGTCACGTCCAGCATCCGCGCTGCGCGCGTGTAGTGGCGGATGTTTGCCATAACTTGAAAGTATTTTAATTGTGCAAGTTCCATTCAGTCATTCCTTTCTGGTATTACATTATATCGGCAGAAGGAATAATATACAATGAAGAAAGAGTAATTTTCCATATAGCTTTTTTATATTTTCTATTACTGATTGGTATGGGAATCTCTGATAAAATGAAGTCTGTCAGATTGGTGTAGATTTTTCGTCCGAACTAGGAGAGCGTCCGACGCATAGTATACTATGCACAGGCAAGGATATATCGAAACAGGTATCACAAAAGATGAAGCCCCCGTAAGAAGTGGTGTTCTTACGGGGCTTCAAATTTTCCCTTGACAACTTTTATATGTTCTGTTAATATAACTCGTGTCGCAACGAGCGCGAGAAGTGAATATGGAGTGGTACTCAAGAGGCTGAAGAGGACGGTTTGCT
>ERZ772960.3666-NODE-3666-length-10241-cov-2.423522_pt1 | contig 10241 bp, 13 predicted proteins | sample MGYA00580678_ERZ772960 | MGnify/ENA primary metagenome ERZ772960 (study PRJEB29015, sample SAMEA2737930) | human oral metagenome | biome: human oral; feature: human-associated habitat; material: dental | place: China | collected 2059 ...
TTTTTCGCGCGCGAACATTCACAACGAATACATACAATTACGTACTTTTTCAAACAAACACAAACAGATATGAAATTAAACACAATTATTCGCATTACGTTGATACCTGTTAAAAATATAACTGAGTATCGTCGGGTTGACAGCGATCATGTTGCTTTAACTCTTAAGACAAATATTGAACCTTTGTCACATCTCAAAACTCCCTCCTTTTTATCTATATCTTCTAAAGTTGAAGAGGGGTGCGTTGCTTTCGCTTCAAAGCTTGTTTTTTCAACCTTATGTGATATTGACTGCACACAGAGATATATTGCGTTGTGCGAAACTTCTGCAGGTGAATGTATTGCTGTTGGTACAGATACGCGTCCTTATTCTGTTATTACTCGTGTCGAAAATCATCCTGATAGCCCCTCAGATAGTCAACTGAACACCTATACTCTAACGTACTCCTCCGTCAACAAACCGCCTTTCATTAAAATTTAGGTACTTTTATTCATATATTCTATAATATACCTTTGTGTCAAATAATTTAGAATATGGAATATAAATTCATTATTTCTGGACAGATAGGTGTAGCATTCGATTGGTGGACGGGTCAGCGAGGCACGACCGCTAAAATGGTGCGTGACTTCCTGAATGAACACCAAGACGAAGAAGTTGATATCGCAGTTTCTTCACCTGGCGGTTATGTAGACGCTGGTCTTGAAATCTATCAGATGATTAAGGATCATGGCAAAGTGAATATTCACATTCTTGGAATGACCGCAAGCGCAGCAACGTTTTTGACAATGGGCGCTAAATCTGTCGATATGGTCGACGGTTCTTTGATGCTCATTCATAATGCTTCGACGGCTGTGAGGGAATGGCAGTCTGCGAATAAGGAGCAACTTGATGCGCTGATAGCAAAATATCAAAAGGAGCGTGACGATTTGAACACGATAGATAAGGTTATCGCTTCTCTCTATGCGAAGAAAAACGGCAAGTCGGTCGATGAGTGCATGGATAAGATGCAAAAAGCAGCCTGGCTATCTCCTTCGGATGCACTTGAATTCGGTCTGATAGATAAAATACGCGAAGATGACGATGCTGCACGCAAAGCTAATTCTATCCGCAACCATTTTAATAACAATATATTTCAAGAATTTGGTCTACCTCCTTTCCCTACAGCTACTGCTGATGAGGTCGTTGATGAGAAAGGAAATCCAACTAAATCGTTTATCCAAAAGTCGGTGGAGGCGGTTAAGGCTATCTTCTCTAACAATCCCGCTAATTCTGTAAAAAACATGATTAAAGTTTTCAAAAACGTCATGGACTTGCTGAATGTGAAAGACGGCTTCTCACCTGCAGAAGACGGTTCTATCAATCTCACGCAGGACCAGATCAAGACTGTCGATGACCGTCTTGGAACTTTGCAGAAAGACCTTGATGCTGCCAACACAGCTAAGGACAATTTGCAAAAGCAGTTGGATAAGGCGAATGCCGACCTCGCTGCAGCGAATGAAAAGTTATCTAATCTTTCTAAAGCTCCTGGTGAAGAAACGAAGAACAAAACTTCTGACACTGAGGAAGAGGAAGATGAACTGAGTTTTGTCAACAAAGCTCGTGAAATGTTTAACACCGTAAAAGATCTCTAAACATGGCAAAAGTAACTATTACTCCTGAAGCACTTGCTAAGAGTGCTGCTTCTTTCCGTCGCGAAATTCTGATGATGCCAGTTTTTTCACTCGGTGAATTCTTGAAGCATGTTACCGTGCGCACGGGTATTCGCTATTCGGAGACCGTTGGCGAATTGACCGGTGATATGCAAATTGGTCCTTACGACCAGAATAGAGAGGATGACGAGGATGTAAGCATTGTTGCACGTACGCTTTACACCTACTTTGGTAGCGTAGTAAAGAACTTCTCTCCCAACTCTGTATATCAGTCAATTTACGGTTCTGCACTCACTAAGGGTGAGGGGTTGAAGACAACTGATATCACAAGAACTGTGCTGAACTACCTCTCCTCTAAGGTCGGACAAAACTTGTATAAGAGTGTTTGGAAGGCTAAGCGCTCAGATACAGGTACTAAGACGATAGAGCTTTTCAACGGCTTTGATACCATTACCGCTGATGAAATCACGGCTGGTAACATCGCAGCAGGTAAGGGTAATTTCCTGCAGCTTGATGTCACAAAGATTGACGCGACGAATGCGGTCGACATTTTGAAGAAGATTTGGCGTGCTGCAGATGACCATTTGCGTGATCAGCAATGTAAGCTTTTCGTTCCGCCTTCAGTGCTCGACGCTTACAACGATGACTACAAGACTGTAACGGGCGCTATCCCTTATAACTTGCAGTATAAACAGACTTTCGTCGAGGGTTCTGAAAATCGTTGCGAAATCGTTGCGCTTGCTAACAAGAGCGGTTCTGACTTCATTCATCTGACTACAAAGAACAACATGCTGGTTGGTCTCAATCAAATGGGTGAGGATGAAACTGTTGCTGTTGAAAAGCATAAGGCATTCGTGCTGCAGTTCATCATGACGATGTTCTTCGGTTGTCAGTTCGAGTCTATTAGCCCCGAGCGCTTGCTTGTTGCTAAGTACAAGGCTTAATATTTAATCTCTAAATTCTAAAAAATATGGCTAAAAGTTGTACAGATATGGCTGACATCTATAAGAATGTCGAGCATTGTCAAGGTCAGGTGTCTATGCCTGGCGCAATCGAAAAGGCTTATTTCATCAAGAAGACTAAGATCACAAAGTGGCCGAAACTTCCTTTTGCTGAAGCAACAGATATTGATAAGGTTGCTGTCTATGACGGTGATTTTGGTCTTGCTGCTGATGCAAAGTTTCATCGCATAGACCTTATGCCGAACGAGATGGAGCCTGAAAGTGAGCAGGTAGGGGCTTATGGCTCTTACCACTTCAATAACAAGGCTACCTTGCCTATTCCTGGTACCGCTGAAAAAGCTACAGGTACTATCGCAATGATGAATAATGATGATATCATCATTGTTATTTTCCAGCGTGACGGCAAGGCACGCATCATTGGTGATCCAGGTTTTCATACTAATGTGAAGCCCGCACAGAAGTGGGGCAAGAGTTCAAATGATGCTAACCAAACGAGCATCGAGGCTTCTTGCGAAAGTCTTGTTCCACTGCCTTTCTATCCAGGCAAGTTGGTTACTGATGACGGCGAAATTAGCGGCGCTACAGGTCAGTTGATTTCTCCTGCAGCTGCTGGTGTTCCAGGCGGTTAAAACTTCTCTGTTTTATAACATAACTTCTGTTTCAAGGCACGGCCGGCGTTTGCCGTCGTGCCTTCTTTATTAAACACCTAAAATTATGAATGTAGATCCCAAATTTACAAAAGAAATTCAGGATTGGTTAAATCAAGAGCCTCTCCCCGTGAATTCTGCTTCTGCAGGTGCTTCTTTGCTCTTGCGTATAGCACCTCGCAATCAGGCTTATGCTCGTTATCTTTCAATGTCGCTGCAGCGTCCGGAAGCAATTATTGATAAAATTGCTTATGAACTGAAGCAACATCTTAAATATAGACTTGACGGCTTGACACTCGACGAGGTGAATATCCTCGACAGAGAGGTTGTTCCTGAAGCTGAAAAACTTCTCGAACACGGTAAACCTGCTGCTGAAGATGATGCGCTTGTGCTCGATGAGGATAAGAAGCCTGTTATCCCTATACAGGTCAATATCTCTGAAGATAGCGAAAAGCCTTGTTTTGTTCGCCAACTCGGACGTCGTGAGGACCACGATAAACTTCCCGAAGATATTCAGCAGCTGTGGACCGACAACGGCAACCTTTACAAGGAAATCAAAGCCTTGTTTGAGGAGTTAAAGGCGATGAACGACCTACCTTCGTGTCAGCGTTATGATAAGCTGCAGCTGCTTGCGTCGATGGACACAAAGTATTTCAAGCAAATGGCAGCTTATGATGCCGCAGTGGTTGATACAGGAGCTTCTGCTGACGAAAATCCTGATGAAAACACAGAGGTTGGTTCAGAAAAAAGCGTAAATTCTGCACGTAGCTATTTGAGCAAGAATCAATCGAAACTTGCTACCTTGAAGCTTGCTGCAGAAAGCGAGAACGCTTCTGACAGTGAACGCACTGCTTTCACAGATTTGCTTGCTAAGATGCAGCAGCGTGTTGATACCATTTGTGCAGCCGGTGCCGTTGTTGGTGATGATTTGCGCACAGGTCTTACCGCTTTAGGTCTTTCTTTCGATGATAAGCAAAAGAATTCTGAAGAACCTGAAACCGCTGAATAGTACTGCTTTGCAGTGCTATCTCGGTACTGGCATTCACACGCTCGGTCTGCTCGGGTGGATTCTCGAACAGACTGGGCGTGCTGATGTCTATGTATCAACTTTTTCAACGAGCGAAGAGTTCTTGAATGGCTTTCTTAATCTTCGTAAAAAGGGCCTTATTCGTCGTGCGGTGATGGTTGCTGACTTGAAAGCTTCAAAAAAGACAGTAAAACTCAATCAGCTGATGTCGTATTGTTTTGATGCTGCATATTTGGGCATGAACCACTCTAAAATCGTGCTTGTACAAACAGAGGCAGGGCAGACGGTGTCGGTTGCTACAAGTCAAAACAATACCTATGGAGGGCGTGCAGAGTGTACCATTATCTCAACATCACAAGAAATTTTCCTTTCGCTATATAAGGGCTTGAAGAACATAATTGACAATAGTTGTGAACTTAATGGAATATACAGAAGAGCAATTGAAAATGATAGAAAAGTTAGCGCGTCAGCTGACTCCGGCGACTCAGATTGGGTGCCTTTTGGGTATTGACGAAGACGTTTTCTCGCTTGATATTCAGACAAAAGGTAATCCTGCGCGTATCGCATTTTTGAGGGGAATGTCGGTTACCGCTAATGACTTGCGCTGCAAGAACCTTGAACTTGCTGAAGCTTGCGCTCCTTCTGCTATTACACAATGCTTCTCTGACTTGAATAAAATGCTAATCGATTTGCAATAAAATATGAGCCTGCCTGCTAATATTGATGACTATCAACTTAATCTTTTCGCCTCGATTGATGAGATGCGAGAAAAAATGTTGCCGGAACACGTTGTAAAACGCTTGCTTCGGCTTCGGGCTTTGTACACATTTTGGCTGAATTATCCTCAAAAAACTTCTCGCGAAATCTTGAAGCATGATCTTGATATGAATGCTGATATCAAGCAGCGTGAGGCGTATGATGATGTGCGTTTGCTGAAAATCTTAATTGGAAATATCGAAAAGGAGTCGAAAGAATGGCATCGGCATGTGTTCAATCAGCGCACGGAAGAAGTATATAAAAAGGCCATGGCTGCACAAGATTTTCGGTCCGCCGAAAAAGCAAATGCGGATTATGCAAAATATAATCGTGTTGGTGAAATTGATGCTGTACCTGTTGATTACAGCGAAATTAAACCGTTTGTTATTGAGCCGACTGATGATCCTTCTGTTGTCGGCATCAAGCCTGTTAAAGGTCTTCGTGATAAGATTGCTAAGCTTAAAAAGAGGTTCGGTGCAGATTTGGAATATACGGATTTTGTTGAAGTGAAAGAAGATATTAATAGTTTAGGAAATGGCGACACAGGACAGGAAGAAAATCTATCTCAATGATGCGCAATATTATTCTCTTGCGATGTCTCCGCGCAATCTTATTGATGTGTGCGGTCGTGGTATCGGAAAGGGTCTTATTCAGGCAAAGCGCATGCTTGACCTTGTACAGTTTATGCCTCGCTGCTCGATAGGCTTTGTCGTTCCCTCCGTCAAGCGTGGTCTAACCAATATCTTGCCTTCTATCCTTATGCACCTGAACAACTGGGGGTATAAGAAAGATTTATTTTATAGTGTCGGACATCGCCCAGCTAAGGCTTGGAATTGGGCTAAACCGATATGGGAACCTGAAAGTTATGATAATGTTGTGTCGTTCTATAACGGTTCATACGTGACGCTTATCTCGCAAGATAGGAGCGGTACAAGTAACTCTATGTCGCTTGACGCACTCCTTATCGACGAGGCAAAGTTTATCGATTTTGAGCAGCTTAAGAATGAGACTTTTCAGGCAAACCGTGGTAATGAAATGTATTTCGGCAACTGCTTCCTGCATCACGGCTTGACGATAACCTCTGATATGCCTGTAACGAAAGCAGGATCATGGTTCCTCAATTTCGAGAAACAAATGGACCCGGAATTGGTTGAAGTGGTCGAGGGGCTTGTTTTTCAAATTTGGAAAGTCAAGCAAGCTGCAGCTAAATACCCGGAGAGGCAAGTATATTATGCAAAAAAAATCAATGAGTTGCAGACTACCGTTAATGAGTTGCGCAGGCATCTTACCTTGTATAAAGAGTATTCGAGCCTCGAAAACCTTGCTATCCTGGGCGAACAATTCTTTTATGATCAGAAACGCAACTTACCTGCGCTCACATTTGCAACATCTATTTTAGGGCTTCGCATCGGCCTGCAAATGGACGGTTTTTATAACTGTTTACGTCCGTCTAATCTCTACACTGCGCCTAAAACGTCATATCTCGACGGCCTTGATTATGATTTCAAACGTCTGCAGGATGTCGACTGCAGAATGGATGCTGATCTTGAACCTGACAGACCGCTCATCATCACCTTTGATGCGAACCTTAACATCAACTGGTGTGTTGTCGGGCAGCTGGGGAATGACGGCAAGGCGCGTGTCGTTAATTCGCTGTATGTAAAATATGAGCGGAAGCTTCCTCAACTTGTTGAAGACTTCTGTAAATATTATGAATATTTCCCTAATCGTCATGTCGTTTTTTATTATGATACAACCTTTATCAGTAATAACTATGCGGTCGGCAATGATGACTTTCATGCTGTGATTTGTAATGTATTGAAGTCGCATGGCTGGTATGTCAATGACGTGTGCATCGGCAAGCAATGGAACCACATCGAGAAGCAGCTGCTTATCAACCGCATGTTTCAAGGTCGTGCAAAGCATCAGATACTTTTTAATAGAGATAATAACCCAGATCTTCTCCTCTCTATCCAAACTGCAGGCGTATACATGGGTAAGAAAGATAAGCGAGGTGAGAAGCTTGCAGAGACAGAAGAGGATAAGCTTGAAAATCGTACCGACGGATCCGACGCTTTCGACACTTTTGCAATCGGTGTGGAAAAATTCCCTACATTCGATATCAACATGTCAGGTGCTGTCGTATCTTCGTTCAACGGACATTAGGCCCCCAGCCCCTAAAGGGGAGAGTAGGTCGCTACGCGGTGTTTTTGTGTTCGTAGCGAACCTTTTTTTTCTTCCAAATCCCAATCTCCTACTTTCAGATTTCGATGCAAAGGTAGAGGCGTCGGTTGTCTGAACCTGTGAACCTGTCACTTTTTGCAGTCGGAGCCTCCGTCATTTTTCGCTGCGCTGAAAAATAACGGCATCCAACACCAAAAAGATGCCAGAACCCCAGCGTTCTGACACCCTGCCACCTCTTAACCTCGCATCGGAAATCGAAAGAAGGCGACCGGGCTTTGTACGGAATAAAAAAAAGTTCACTCCTCACGTGGAAATCTCCAGTAAGGCTCTTGAACATTACCAGAATTTTAACCAATATGAATATGAAAAAGATTAATTTTTATGAGTATCTTCCTCAAAGATACGCAGCAACAAGTGAGCAAGTTGTTAAGGTGCGTAACCTTATTTACAATTTCAAAAGCGGTCGCAAGGAGGCTGCCAATTTTGCAGCTGATTTAATTGTACGCGCATTGTGGAATTGGTATGGTCACAAGTGTAATGAATATACTATTGTGTGCGTGCCTGCTTCGTCTAATGCTGAATATCGTCACCGCTTTAGTTATTTTTCTCATGTTGTCGCTTGCCGTTGTCAGCAGGCAAACGCTATGCAGCATGTTACGATTTTAGGCAAACGTGATGCTTTGCATCGCACTGCAAATCATGTTGTGCAGGATAACGGCACGTATCGCATAGAACTTGATAAAGAGTTTTTTGCAGGGCGCAAGGTTATTATATTCGATGACCTTGTGACGACAGGCACAACGGCCGAGCATTTTGCAGCACTTTTGCAGGAAGCAGGGGCAGAGGTTAAAGGCGCTTTGTTCATTGCTAAGTCGGTGAAAGGCATATCTAAAAAAACGTATTGGGGGCGTTTCGCAGAGAATACAACAAAACATATCATGCAATTTAATCATAGATAATATAGAAGTTATGAATAGTTCTAATATTTGCAATTGGGTCAAGGAAGAGCAGCCACGTTTCAAATTTGATAATGTAGGGTGTGATGTGGTTAGTAATGCAGAATTGTTATCTATCATTATAGGAAGTGGCAGTGCTGAACTCAACGCGGTTGATTTATGCAGGCAGCTGATGAATGCTTGCGGGCACAGTCTTGCAAGGTTAGCAAGGATGTCTACCTATGAACTCATGCAGTTTGAGGGGATAGGGAGAAGCAAGGCACTTAGTATCAGGGCAGCTTTGGAAATAGGAAAGCGCAGACAGATAGAGCAGGCAAAGGACACGATAGACTTTTCTTCTTCTGTCGCGATGTATGACTATCTTTTGCCTAAAATGCGTGATTTACCCTTAGAGCAGGCGCACGTGCTGTTCCTTAATCACCATTATAAGCTTATTAAATCTATAAAGCTAAGCGAGGGAGGGTTGACCGAAACGGCTATCGATGTCCGCGTTATTCTGAAAGAGGCTTTGTTATGTAATGCAACCGTGGTTGCACTTGCCCACAACCACCCGAGTGGAAGCATAACCCCGTCTTTGCCCGATGATAGTATTACGAAGCGTGCACAAAAGGCATGCGAGGCTGTTAGGATTTATTTCCTTGACCATATTATCGTAACAGACGGCCGTTATTATTCGTATCGAGATAGTGGAAGATTATAAAATATCTTTCTTCAGAGAGGGCAGGCAGCTTTTGAGTTGCCTGCCTTTTTCGTGTGTTCACTTGCGACCGCAGGCAATTGCCTGCATGATAATTTAGTTTTACATATTCCGCTAAACTCAAAGAGGCAATTGCCATGTCGGGCGTAGGGCGGTGGGGGGTACAAAAAGAACGAACTTCGCTTTTTTCTGTCAGTTAAAACGTTTCTCGCTGTAATTCAACGTTTTAACTGCTTAGGGCCGTGCAAAATCGGAATAAAAGCCGTGTTTTGTTGCTCCAATTTCCTCGAAAATCGGAGCCTCGCCAACAAAAACGCCCTTTTTGACTAACATTTTACCTATTTCTTTAGAAATTGCCTTGCAATTTATAGTTGCCGTTTCTTTGTCTAAAGGGGGGCATAAATTGCTTAAAATATTCCTTACAAAGCCTTTTTAGGGCCGAAAATCATATATTCGTGTTAAAATAGTGTTAAATCCGCAATTGTATATTGCGGATTTAATTTTTATTCCTATCTTTGCAATGTAAACAAATAACAACAACAATTAAAAAGGTGAGACACACCGTAAAAACTGTTCAAAATCATGAAGACTGTTAAAGATTACACAGCAAGTTCAAAAGCACAGACAATCAGCGAAATTGTAGGCTTTGAAGTTGACACAACTGGTTGTGAATTCTTAAACAAACCCTTTTGCCACTTTATTTGCCAAAATGGTGCTAACTACTATATAGAATATAAAGCTTGTTTCCCCCATATTGAGGAGTTGAGAAATAACACATATCGCGTAATAATATTTGATGATTATGTAGACTTCGTGGAAGTAGAGAATGGAAATTCAGTTGTAGAATTATAAATAAAACCTTAACGCTGCGCTATCGGCATGACGGGCAATGAATATGATAAAGAATAAGGAAAACAAAAAACAAGTTTTAGTAGAGAATTTTAGTGCATATAACGGCGAAGAGCCTGCAACCTTAAGAGGATATGTTGAGCGCGAAGCAGATAACGACCCTAACTTCTTCAGCTGGTTGTTCGATAACGGTGATATTGAGAGCTATGCCGACCTCTCTAAAGAGCAAAAGCAGGAGTATAAAGAATTTATAAACAACTTATAATAATATTCAGTCCTCGACAACACGGTTAAGTCAATTAATATGAAAAGAAATGGATATGTGATAGAAGACTCAGTTTCTTCTAATTTTATAAAAGAGCAAAATTTCTACAACTTAGACGAAGAGTTTGTTGTAGGTGAAGAAGATAAAGTGGTTTATAATATTATAGACGCATCTTCTTTAGAAGACTTGAAGAAAGATGAAACTATAGACTCTGGCATTCTTGTTTTCAAAGATAGCACAGACAATAAT
>ERZ772960.3669-NODE-3669-length-10229-cov-2.558188_pt1 | contig 10229 bp, 7 predicted proteins | sample MGYA00580678_ERZ772960 | MGnify/ENA primary metagenome ERZ772960 (study PRJEB29015, sample SAMEA2737930) | human oral metagenome | biome: human oral; feature: human-associated habitat; material: dental | place: China | collected 2059 ...
GTTGCGCGAGCGGAAGGCATCGACCTGCTCGCCCGTGACGGGCGTGTGTGTCAGGCCGTGGGGAATCACCGTGATGATGTCCTCCTCGATCCCGGCCTCGATGCAATCCTCGGCCGTGGCGCGCGAGGGGACGACGACGGCGTCGGCGCAGCACCTGGTTGTCGCGAGGGCGCGGCGGAAGTAGGCGGCGCCGTGGGCGGTGAAGTGGCTCGCCTCGCGCAGGAAGGCAACGTCGTGGACGGTGACGACGAGCGGAAGAGAAGTGGGAGGAATCGCCCAGGTTGTCGCGTGGACAACGCGGGCTCCGCCCGGCGAGCCCACCCCCAGCATCCGGTCCACGCTCGGCCAGGTCAGCCGGTCCCACGCGGCGTACAGGGCGCGGCGCGGCAGGAAAGAGGTACGCACGGGAATCGTGAGGCCAACCTGCTCGGCGGAAGGTGCTCGCCCCCCGTGGCGAGCGGCAACACCCACGGGATTGATCCCCTCGGCGGCCAGGCGCGAGGCGAGTTCAACGATGTAGCGCCCCGACCCTCCGGGCACGCTCTGCCACATTTGTTCCACTACCATTCCGACGCGCAGGCTCATGCCCTCACAATAGTGGACGCGGCAGCCTCGATGGATATCGCGCACGCATCATGTCCTACAATAGGGAGGATTCGTTGCCGCGACCCGGGGGACCCTCATGCCCACCTTCCTCTCCTCCCCAATCCGTGTCCTGATGGACGCCACCGCGATTCCCGCAAACCTTGGGGGTGTCGGCCGCTACGTCGATGACCTCGTGCCCGAACTGGAGCGGCAGGGCGTCGATCTCACGATGGCGGTTCAGGAACGCGACGCGGAGCACTTCGCAACGCGCCTGCCCTCCGCCCGCATCATTCCCATCTCCCCACGCTTCGAGTCACGCCCGGCACGCATGGCGTGGGAACAGACGGGGCTCGCCTCCCTCATCCGAAAGGTGCGCCCCGACGTCCTTCACTCCCCCCACTACACCTCCCCGCAGTTCCCGGGCGTTCCGGTCGTCATCACCTTGCACGACGCGACGTTCTTCTCCCACCCGCAGGCCCATTCTCGCCTCAAGCAGCGTTTCTTCACGTCTGCGATCCGCCGTGCCATTCGTCGCGCGTCCGCGCTCGTGGTCCCCTCGGAGGCGACACGCGACGAGACGATCAAGTACGCGGGAGGGGACGCCTCCCAGTTCTACGTCGCCTACCACGGTGTGGACCGCGACATCTTCCACCCGGTGGACGACGCCGAGCGCGAGCGCGTCAAGGCCAGCCTCGGGCTCGATGGCCGCGACTACATCGGCTTCCTGGGCACTCTCGAGCCCCGCAAGAACGTGCCGAATCTGGTGCGCGGCTGGGTGCAGGCCGTGTCGGATCGGCCACAACCCCCCGCCCTCGTGTTGGCCGGAGGAAAGGGCTGGGATGAGGACATCGAGCCGGCGCTGGCCTCGGTTCCCTCCCATCTGACGGTCCTGCGGCCCGGCTACCTGCCCCTGACGGACCTGCCAGGATTCCTCTCGGGCTGCCTCGTCCTGGCCTACCCCTCGATCGCGGAGGGCTTCGGCCTGCCCGTTCTCGAGGCCATGAGCTGTGGGGCCGCAACGCTCACCACCCGCCTCACCTCCCTGCCGGAGGTCGGCGGAGACGCCGTCGAGTACTGCGACACGGACCCCCATTCGATCGCGCTGGCGCTCAGCGCGCTGCTGGACGCACCCTCTCGGCGCGACGAGCTGAGCCGGGCCGCCATCGAGCGCTCGGGCGAGTTCACGTGGGAGCGCGCCGCCCGCGTCCACGTGCAGGCCTACCGCGCCGCCGTCTCCTGATCCCCGCACCGATAGCACGAGGAAGCAACCCCATGGCCACCGCCCAACACTCCAGCAACGACACCGAGGGACGCCGCGCCCCCGCCACACGCCTCCCGCTGACTCGCCGTCACTGGAACATCCTGGGCGTCATCGCCCTTCTCGCCTCCGTGTTCGCCCTGGGCGTCGCGTGGGCCGTTTCCTCGCCGGTGGGCGGCTCCCCCGATGACGACTACCACCTGGCCTCCATCTGGTGTACGCCCCCACTCTCCGAATCGGGATGCGAGACGGGCTACACGGAGGAAGACACCTATGGTCCGGTGGTTCCCGAGACGATCGCGTCGAACCGCGTCGCGTGCTACGCGTTCCACGGGGAGAGTTCGGCCGCCTGCGTCTACAACCTGTCGGACGAGCGCACGGCCGTCACCGACCGGTGGGACGACGGAAACTACCCGTGGGGCTACTACCAGTTCCACCACCACTTCATCGCCCACGACACTCATCGCGCAGCCCTGACGATGCGCATCATCAACTGGGGCATTGCCGTCCTGCTGCTGGGGGGTATCGCAGCGCTCATGCCCTCGTTCCTGCGTCGAGGCTACGTTGTGGCGATGGCGGCGGCGTGGACGCCGATGGGTATCTACTTCATCGCGTCGAACAACCCCTCATCGTGGGCATTTTCCGGGGTCCTCGCCTTCGCCGCGGGTCTGTGGTCGGCCGCCAACTCCGAGGGCTGGCGCCGCTGGAGTCTCATGGGAGGGGCCGCAATCGGCGCCCTCCTAGCGTGCACGTCGCGCGCGGACGCGGCCTTCTTCCTCTTCGTCGTCTCGGCTGCCCTGATCTTCGCGGTGCGCTGGCGCCGCGATCGCTGGCCCGAGGGCCTGCTCGCCCTGCTCGCCTCGATCATTGGAATCCTCATCATGAGATCAACGAGCGTCGCGTCCAACACCCTCGTGTCGACGGACACGCCGAACATGTCTGCCATTCAGGCGCTTGCGGCGAACCTGCACGCGCTCCCCCAGTTCTTCGCAGGCTTCTACGGCTACCGCTGGGGGCCGGGATGGATGGACGTGCCCTACGACGGCTTCGTGTCGACGATCGGCCTCCTGATTGCCGGCGCCATCATCATTGCGGGGGTTCGTTCGTGGTCGTGGCGTAAGGCAATGGCATCCCTGATGCTGGCTGGAGCGATGGCGGGGGTTCCGATCCTCCTGGGTGTCCTCCAGCGCTTCAACAACGTCATCTCCTACCAGCCGCGCTACATGATGCCCCTGCTGGCGGTCCTCTTCTTCTTCATGCTCACGATGGATCGGCGCGAGCGCACGATCACGCGCCCCCAGGTCGGCATGCTCGCAGTGTTCCTGGGAACGCTCAACTTCTACGCCATCTTTACGCTCCTGCTGCGCTACACGCACGGCAGCGCCTCGTCCAACACCCTGAACCTCAGCAAAGAGGCATCGTGGTGGTGGGAAAGCGCCCCCATCGGGCCCAGCGCGGTGTGCCTGATAGCCTCCTTCACCTTCATCGTGGCCCTGACGATTGCGCTGCTTCTCACACGCGAGGAAGTGAGCGATTCGGCCTCGCCGCGCGACTAGAGGCAAGGCCTGGGAAGCGGTGGAGTGGGATAAACCCCTCATGTTCACAGTTTGAGGATTGAGTGCTAAGCTCGAACGCGCAGTCAGCATTTCACCTAGTGAACGAAAGGGAGGCCATGGCATCCTGCACCATCGGTTCCCTCACCGAACCTCAGTTCAACATCCTGTCCACGCTCCTGAAGGAGGAGCGCCCCCTCACCCAGCGCGCCCTCTCCGAGGTCACCGGGATGAGCCTGGGCCGCGTCAACACGGCGACCCGCGAGTGCGAGGCCCTGGGCTACATTGACGACCGCGCCCTGACCCCCGCTGGCCGCGAGGCCCTCGAACCCTACCGGGTCACCGGCGCCGTCATCATGGCCGCCGGCATATCCTCGCGTTTCGCGCCCATCAGCTACGAGCGCCCCAAGGGCACGCTCAAGGTGCGCGGGGAGATCCTGGTGGAGCGCCAGATCCGCCAGCTTCACGAGGCCGGAATCACCAACGTCACGATGGTTGTGGGCTACAAGAAGGAGTACTTCTTCTACCTCGGAAAGAAGTACGGGGTGAACATCGTCGTCAATCGCGAGTACGCCACCCGCAACAACAACGGCTCCCTGTGGCTGGTGCGAGACATCCTGGACAACACCTACGTGTGTTCCTCCGACGACTACTTCACGACGAACCCGTTCGAACCCTACGTGTACAAGGCCTATTACTCGGCCAACTACGTGGAGGGTCCCACGCCCGAGTGGTGCCTCAAGGTCGGTCCCTCCGACCGGATTACGGGCGCGAGCATCGGCGGCGCGGACGCGTGGGTCATGCTCGGCCACGTCTACTTCGACCGCGCGTTCTCCGCTCAGTTCCGCACCGTGTTGGAGAGCGTCTACGACCGGCCGGAGACCGCGGCCAAGCTCTGGGAGGCCATCTACCTCGACCACATCAAGTCCTTCGACATGGTGATTCGCCGCTACCCGGACGGAGTCATCCACGAGTTTGACTCCGTCGACGAGCTTCGCAGCTTCGACCCGCTGTTCATGGAGAACGTGGACTCCGAGGTCTTCGATCACATCGTGCAAACGCTCGGCTGCGCGAAGTCCGATATCCGCGACTTCTATCCGCTCAAACAGGGCATCACGAACCTGTCGTGCCACTTCGCGGTGGGCGACGCGCAGTACGTGTACCGTCATCCGGGCATTGGGACCGAGAAGATCGTGGACCGCAGCGCCGAGTTCGCCGCCCTGCGACTGGCCGCCGAGCTGGGCATTGACGACACCTTCGTCGCCGGAGACCCGCAGGCGGGCTGGAAGATCTCTCGCTTCATCACCGACGTTCGCAACTTGGATGTGACGAGCGAGAAGGAGCTTCGCGCGGCGATGGAGATGGATCGGGCGCTCCACTGCTCGGGGCGCATCCTCAAGAGGTCCTTCGATTTCATCACCGAGGCCAACCGTTACGAGAACATTCTGCGCCAGTTCGGGCCGATCGACGTACCCGGATACCGCGAGCTGCGCGAGAAGGTCGCGCGCCTGAAGGCGTTTGCCGACGCCGACGGCTTCGAGGTGGTCCCCTCCCACAATGACTTCTTCCCGCCCAACTTCCTCGTGTCCACGGACGGAGCCATCAGCCTCATCGACTGGGAGTACGCCGGCATGTCCGACGTGGCCGCAGACTTTGGAACGATGGTCGTGTGCACGCCGGAGATGAACGGCGAGCGCGCACGCGCCGCCCTGGAGTTCTACCTCGGGCACGCACCGAGCGAGCGCGAGGAGAGGCACTTCTTCTCCTACGAGGTCTTCGCGGGCTGGTGCTGGTACGTGTGGGCGCTCGTCAAGGAGGCCGAGGGCGACGACGTGGGCGAATGGCTCTATACCTACTATTCGCACGCGACGCGCACCCTCGATTCGCTGCTCGCCTCCTACGAGGCGTGTGCGCAGCACGCTCAGGAGAACACGCAGGGCGGTGAGCTGGCATGAGGAAGGAGAGTGGAGGCAAGCGCTACGGAATCTTCTCGGGTGCCCTGTGGGGTCTGGACACGGTGGTGTTGGCGATCGCCCTGGCGATGACACCTTTCGCGTCCTTCGAGCAGTCGGCCCTGGCCGGAGCAGTCCTGCACGATGTGGCGTGTGCCGTCATCCTGCTGGTCTACATGGCAATTCGCGGACGCCTGCGGGACAGCGCGAAGGCGCTGCGCAGCCGCGCGGGACGGGCCGTGGTCGCCGCGGCGCTGCTGGGCGGGCCGATCGGCATGAGCGGCTACCTGATCGCGATCGACAACATCGGCCCCGGGCCGACGGCCATCATCTCCACGTTCTACCCGGCCCTGGGCACGCTGCTGGCCTTCGTCCTCCTCAAGGAGTCCATGGCGGCCCGCCAGATCGTGGCTCTGCTGGTCGCGTTGGCGGCGATCGTGGCGACCGGGTGGACGGCCACCACCGACGCCGTTGAGGGCGGCAACGCCGTTCTCGGAGTCGCGGGAGCGTTGGCGTGCGTGGTCGGATGGGGATCGGAGGCCGTGATCCTGACCTGGGGGATGCGCGACGACACCGTGGACAACGAGGTGGCGTTGCAGATCCGCGAGACGACCTCGGCGGCGGTCTATCTCTTCATCGTCGCACCCATCGCGGGAGTCTTTGGCTTCACGCTGCACTCCCTCGCCCATCTCTCGGCCGGTGTCGCGGTCCTCGCGGGCCTGGCGGGTACTGCCTCGTACCTGTTCTACTACAAGGCGCTGTCCGCGATCGGGGCGTCGCGCGGCATGGCGCTCAACATCTCGTATTCGGCGTGGGCGGTCATCTTCGCTCTCGTGCTGCAGGGGACGGTGCCCACCGCATTCCAGATCCTGTGCTGCGCGGTGATTCTCGTCGGCACGGTTCTGGCGGCAACCCCCTCGTGGGGTGATCTCCTTCCCAGGCGCACTGGGACGGAAAGCCGTAATCAGGCGTGAGACAATGGCTGGTGGGCGCGCATGCGCCCACCAGCTTTCCACAAGTGGAGGACTTATGGCGACACCCCGGAGTGACCTGGCCAAGGTGCACAAGCTTCTGACGTTGATCCTGGCGGAACTGGACCGTGTCTGCGGGCTCATCGGGGTGTCATACGCGGTCTACGGGGGAACCGCCATCGGGGCGATTCGCCACGGGGGTTTCATTCCCTGGGACGACGACATTGACGTGATGATGACGCGCGCCGACTACGAGCGTTTTCTCGCCGAGGCGCCCAAGCACATGGATGAGCGTTTCCGTCTGGATAACACTCGCACGTGCGAGGACTTTCCGTTCATGTTCACGAAGATGGTGATCCCCGGGACCCTCCTCGTCCCGGAAGCGGCCCGCGAGTCGGCCTATCGGATGCCCTTCTTCGTCGACGTTCTTCCCCTCGACGAGATCCCCGCCGACGAGAAGGCCTTCCGCGCAATGTCTCGCGCGTCCTGGTGGTGGGGACGCCTGCTGTTCCTGCAGGGCACCGCTCGCCCCTACCTCATCAATCCGCCGACGTGGAAGAAGGCACTCATCTACTCGGCGACGACCGTTGCGCACCTGGGACTCAAGGCACTGCGCGCAACCCCGCGTAGCCTGCAGGCCCGCTGGGAGCGTGCCGTCCGCCGCTACGAGGGCGCGGGAACGGGGGTGTACGCGGACTTCACGATGCGCGACCCCCAGAATTGGATCGTGCGCGAGGAGGAGTTTTTCCCCACTCGGCGGGTCCCCTTCGAGGACATCACCGTGATGATCCAGCACGACTACGATGCGCTGCTGCGCCGGGGCTACGGCGACTACATGCAGTTGCCGCCGCCGGACAAGCGCTACAACCACGCTCCGGCCGTCGTTGATTTCGGCCCCTACGAGTCCATCCTCTAAGCCATCCACCCACTGTTGATCGGACACACATGAGCGAAGCTGATCCCGCAACCCTGGCAGCCATTCAGCGCGTTACCAAGCGGTGCTTGGCCGAGATCGACCGCGTCTGTACTCTCCTGGACATTCGCTACGTCGCCTACGGAGGTACCGCGATCGGAGCGGTACGCCATCAGGGCTTTATCCCGTGGGACGACGACGGGGACGTGTGCATGCCCCGCCCGGACTACGAGCGTTTCATTGCCGAGGCCCCCGCCGTCCTGCGAGATGAGTTCTTCATCGCGTCCCCCGCCTCTCACTCGGACTTCCCGATTAGCTTCGGGGTGCTGGGCTTGAAGGGGTCGGAGTTCATCTCCAAGGTGGCCAAGGATCGGCCCTTCCGCATGCCGATCGGTGTCGATTTGTTCGTCCTGGACGAGATCGCCGAGGATCCGGCTCGTTTCCGCGCACAGTTGCGTGGCACGTGGCTGTGGGCCAGGCTCATGTTCCTTCGTTCGATTCCGTGCCCGCCGACGGGTCTACCGACGCCTGCTCGTCAGCTCGCGGCCTTCGCGATGGCCTGCGCCCACTGGGGGATGCGCGCGCTGCGCGTGAACGAGGCGTCCCTGTATCGCCGCTGGCTGCGTGCCGCTCTCAAGGGCCGCGACAACCCCGTCAAGGCTGCGGATGGGACGACGCTGTACGGCGACTTCTCAACGCGCGATCCGCGCCGCTGGAGCGCTTCGGAGGCCGAGCTTTTCCCCGCACGGTCAGTTCCTTTCGACGATATCACCGTGCGCATCCCCGCTGCCTACGACGTCGTCTTGACGCGGGGATACGGCGACTACATGCGCATCCCCGCCCCGCGCGATCGCGTGACCCACGAGCCGTATCGCATCGTTTTTGGCCCCAACGATCCCGGCCTCGACGCTGCGACCGAGGGCGGCGACCTGTGAGCGAGAAGGACACCACGGCCTCGTCTATTCCCTCGGATAGCGGCGACGCGCAGGTCGAGGCCACCGGGGAGGCCCTTGAGTCGCGCGGTCAGCTGGGCCGGGACTACCTGTGGAACACGGCGGCCTCCCTGATGTCGAGTCTCGCCGTGGTCATCATGGGCGTGGCGATCGTGCGCTCGGGCGCCACGGATTCCTTCGCCCGCGCCCAGTACGGGCTGTTCACGCTGGCTCTGGCGATCGGCCAGCAGTACCAGACGGTGGGCCTGTACGAGGTGCGCACCTTCCACGTGACGGACGTGCGGCGACGCTTCGATTTTGGAACCTACCTGTCGACGCGCCTGCTGACCTGTCTGGTCATGGTCGGCCTCATCGCTTACCACTCGTGGACCGCCTCGACGAAGGAGCCCTACCCCGCTTTTACGGTGATCGCCGCGATGGCGCTCCTGCGGATCTTCGACGCCTTCGAAGACGTGTACTACTCCGAGTTCCAGCGCTCGGGCCGCCTTAACATCGCGGGAAAGGCCTGTTTCGCGCGCATATTTACAACCACGTTCCTATGGTCGGGCCTGTACTGGTTCACCCAGGATTTGCTGACCTCGACGCTCATCACCTTCGCAGTCACCTGCGTGGTCCTCATCGTGGCCTACGGGCTACCCGCTCGGGGCGTCTTCCCACTCCTTCCCTCCCTGAACGTGCGGGGCGTCGCGGGAATCCTGTGGGAGTGCCTGCCTCTCTTCGTCGCCGCGTTCCTCAACCAGTACCTGGCGAACGCGCCACGCTTCGCGATTCATGCGGCGCTCGGCGACGAGGAGCTGGGTGTCTTCTCGATCATCTACATGCCCGCGGTGGCGATCAACGACTTCCTGGGCAGTGCGCCGCTGGGCGACTTCGCGATCATCTACATGCCGGCCGTCGCGATCAACATGCTCTCCCTGTTCGTGTTCCGCCCGCTGCTCACGCGCATGGCGCTGCGCTGGACCGAGGGGAAGCGAGGCGAGTTCTTCTCGATCGTGCGCAGGGGCCTCCTGACGACGGCCGGCGCCTTCGCCATCGTCGCCGCGGTCACCTATATGATCGGCCCTCCCCTCCTGACCCTCGTGTTCGGCACGGACGTGTCGGGATACGTAGGCGAGCTAATGGTGCTCGTCCTGGCAGGCGCACTCAACGCGGCCAGCGTCATCCTCTACTACGCCCTGGCGACGATGCGCCGCCTGCGGGCGGTCCTAGCGGTCTTCGTGGCGGCTGGCGCCACCGCATACCTGCTCGCTCCAGCGCTCACACGCTCCCTGGCCATGATGGGCGCGTCACTGGCGTATGCCGCCACCATGGGTTTGCTCGCCCTCCTCTTCGCTCTTGTCATGCTGATCCCCGCCCGCAACGCGCCCACCGGCGCCCAGCCCACTACCGACTGAAGGATTCCCTATGCGCATCGCGTTCGTCGTGAACAGCTACCCCCCGCGCCTGGGTGGGTTAGAGTCCCACATCTACCACCTGTCGGTGTCCCTGGCTCAGCTGGGGCATCGGGTGTTCGTCCTGACCATCTCCGATGAGCCCGGCCATCGCACGGAGGAGACGGTCGATGTTCGCACGGACCGCGCTCACCTTCCCATCGCCGACGTCATTAGCTTCCCCTCCGCCGGGGCGACCCGTCGAATCGCGCGTTTCCTGGCGCGTGAGCACATCGATATCGTCAGTGTTCACACGCGTTTCTTCCCGATGAGCTTCGTCGGGGTCCGTGCGGCCCGTAAGGCGGGGCTTCCGGTCATTCATACCGAGCACGGCTCGGGTTTCGTCGCGGCCTCGTCCCCCGTGATCGCTGCGGCCTCGCGCGTCGTTGACGTGACGATGGGACGCTACGTGCTGCGACACGCCGACCGCGTCCTCGGGGTCTCCGAGCAGGCCGCGGACTTTGCCTCGCGGCTGGGCGGGGTGCACGCCGATGTCTTCTACAACGCGATCACGCCTCCCTGCTCCCGTCCAGAGCCCATCGCGGATCGCCACCGCCACCTGGTGTTCGTCGGGCGCATGGTGCCCGGCAAGGGCTGGGACACGTTCATCGAGG
>ERZ772960.3676-NODE-3676-length-10217-cov-2.462114_pt1 | contig 10217 bp, 6 predicted proteins | sample MGYA00580678_ERZ772960 | MGnify/ENA primary metagenome ERZ772960 (study PRJEB29015, sample SAMEA2737930) | human oral metagenome | biome: human oral; feature: human-associated habitat; material: dental | place: China | collected 2059 ...
CGACGTTCTTTCGAATGATCCTGATCCTTGTCTCGGGGGCGACCTTCTGGGTACTGAACCGAAAGATCCGAAAATCCAGGATCCGGATCGAGGAGACGGTGTTTTGGATCCTGCTCTCGCTGCTTTTTGTGCTTTTTGCGCTCTTTCCGGCACTCGCGGACCGGGCGGCAGCGGCGCTCGGCATCTACTCCACGCCGAACTTCCTCTTCCTCTTTATCATCTTCCTGCTCCTTCTCCGGCTCTTCCATGTCAATATGCAGCTTGGGAGGCTGGAGGCGAAGCTTCGGACCCTGGCGCAGGAGTTTGCGCTTTCTCAGAACAGGGAGAGGGAAGAGGAGAGCTTTGGGGGCCTCCCCGGAGAGGAGACGCGATGAATCCGGAGCTGTCTTCTTTTCCCTTCCCCTGGTTTTTCTTCATTTTTATCCTGCTCTTGCTGCTCGCGGCTCTCCTTCTCCTCTTCCTTCGGAGGGAGAGGCTCTGCCTCCTCTCCTTTTCCCTGCTCTTTGGCCTTGGCTTTTTATATTCCCTTGTGCTGATGCCGCTCTCCGCTCCGGATGAGGTCGCGCATTATGTCGGTGTCTATGAGCTCTCCAATGTGCTGGTCGGAAAGCCGGAGCCCATGCGGGACGAGGAGGGGAGACTTTTGATCCGGGCGGAGGATGTCTTTTTGGATGACTGGCCGGAGGACGGGGACCCGGACAATGCGACCGTGATCGGCATGCATCTTACGAGGAGAAGCTATGAGGAGCTCTTCCGGAGGGGGATTTTCTCGACGGGAGAGAAGGGCTATCATTTTACCCTGCAGGAGCCGGTGCACACGAGCTTTTTCGCCTATCTCTTCCCCGCTCTTGGCTTTTCCCTTGCGAGGGGGCTGAGACTGGTCTTTTTCGGGAGGCTCTTTAACCTCCTCCTCTTCTCCATCCTCACGACGCTCGCCGTGCGGCGGCTGCCGTTTGGGAAGGAGGTCCTCCTCTCAGTCGCGCTCTTTCCCATGGTGCTGGAGCTCGCGGGCTCCCTTTCCTACGATGCCTTCATCCTGGGGCTTAGCTTCTATCTCACAGCGGCGGTCACGGACCTCGCGACCCGGGAGCAGGGGCCCGGGCTGAGTGATTTCCTGGAGATCGGCATCCTGGCCTTCCTGCTCTCCCCTTGCAAGATGGTCTATTCCCTCCTATTCTTAGGCTGCTTCTCGGTGCCGGTTCGGAAGTGGAAGAATATCGGAAGCTACTTCCTCATGATTTTCGGGATCGCCTCTCTCATTGCGCTCTCCCTGCTCCTTATGAATTTTCAGGAGCTCTTCCGCTATCTTCACCCATCGGGAGGAGCGGTGAATTATGCGGATGCCGCCGCGACGGGGAGCGCCGCAGAGACCTATAATCTCATCGGGACCCTGAAAACACCTGTGATCTTTCTGAAGATCCTGAGGAACAGCTTTCAGATCAAGGGGGAGGAGTATCTCTTCACCATGGTGGGGCATCCGCTGGGCCACTTCGATCAGGGGCTCGGTGCTCCGATCTTCCTGGTGGGGCTCTTCTACCTCATTGTCCTATTGCAGGGGATTTTTACCAGGAGGGGAGAGAGGGGGCTTTCGCTCCTGCAAAGGCTTTGCTTCCTCCTCACCCCCGCACTTCTCGTCGTGACGATCCTCGCGAGCATGCTGAGTGCCTACACTCCGAAGGGGACAGACTATGTCCTCGGTGTGCAGGGCAGGTATTTCCTTCCGGCGCTTCCGATGCTCCTCCTCTCCTTCTTTGGAGGGCGGAGTCTATGGAGAGCGGGAGGGAAGGTCGCGGCAGCCCCGGCCGCATTCTCCGGGAAGGAGAGCAAGACTTCCGCGGGATCCTCTGCACCCTCCCGGCTTTCCGGAAACGAAAAGATAGAAAAGGCAGAAAAGATAGAAAAGATAGAGCGGGGAAGCGGGGAAGGCCCAAAGCCTGCGGAAGCTGCGCTCTTCCCCCCGCGGGAGGCAGGGGAGAAAAAGGCGGAAGCCGCTCCCGCTCTGACAGAGACTGAAACCGGAGAGAGCTTGCCCGCTTCTGATGAGAGGAAGGGGAAGGCACTCGCCTCTAATGAGGAGAAGGAGAAGGAGGAGAAGGAAGAGAGCTTCGGAAAGATGCGAAAGGGCCCGGAAGGAGGAGAGAAGGGGACGAAGGATCTCAAAGAGAAGGAGAGAGCGGCGCCTCTCCCGGGACAAAGCAGAGCCTTTTCCGGAATCTTTCGGAGGAGGGAGAGGAAGAGCCGGAAAAGAAAGGCAGGGTGGGGACTCAGTGCCCCGGCGCCGATCCTTCTCTTTCTCGAATTTCTTCTAAATGCGGGGCTCCTGCTCGCTCTCCTTTCGATCATAGCGGGGCGGAGCTAGGGCATCCATCGAGATGGGAACGCGCTCTTCTTTCGATCACAGCGGGGGGAAGAGATAAAACACAAGATAAAGAAATAAAACGCGGGATAAGGAGATAAAAGGCGGGATAAAGAGACAAAAAATGTAATAATGTCGAAAATATTCTGAAAAATTCATTGTTTTTTAATGGATGCCGCGGGAAGGCCCTGCGATTGTGTGATATCATGGTGGCATTGCCGACGCCCTTTTCATTCCTTTCTGCCTGATCCTCTATCCGGCGCTTTACCGGCTTCCATCGCTGATTTGCCGCGGGAGAGGGCAGCGGGAGTGTTCCGCTTTGGGCGGAGAAAATCACAGGAAAACGCTGAGGCGGCCCGCGAATACTGACAGCGGCATGGAGAGGGAACGGGGAGGATGCCTCGGAACCCCGGATGGATACAGGGAAGGTTATGAGAACGGTACTGCAATTATTGAAGGATATTAAAGCGCGGAGGCGCATGATTTTAGAGCTTGCGGCGGCGGATTTTCGGAAGCGCTTCGTCGGGTCCTACTTCGGCATGGTATGGATGTTCATCCAGCCCCTTGTTACGATCGCGATCTATGCTTTTATCTTCGGCCCCTATGGCTTTAAGTCCGCTCCTCCGGTGCCGAATGTGAGCTATACGGCCTGGCTGGTCCCCGGCATCGTGCCCTGGTTTTTCTTCTCGGAAGCGATGAATATGATCACCGGCATCCTTCAGGAATACAGTTATCTTGTGAAGAAGGTCGTCTTTCCGGTAGAGCTCCTCCCGATCATCAAGCTGATCAGCTGCAGCTTTGTCCACCTCTTCTTTTTCGCGGTCATGCTGGTTTTCTATCTCGTAAACGGCAGGATGCCGATGCTCTCCTGGATCCAGTGCTTCTACTACAGCTTTGCGGCGGCGATGTTTGCGCTGGGACTGGGCTATCTCACGAGCGCGGTCAATGTCTTTTTCAAGGATATGCAGCAGATCGTCGGCATCCTGCTCCAGTTTGGCATCTGGATGTGTCCGATCATGTACGATGAGAAGCTCTTTTTCTCGAAGGCACCCTGGGTTTCTGTTATATTGAAGCTGAACCCCTTTTATTATATTGTGGCGGGATACCGGGATTCCATGATCACCGGGAGCCCGTTTTGGATGCGGCCGAAGCTGGGCATTTACTTTTGGGGACTTACGATAGTGATCTTTTTCGCAGGGCTTCGCTTCTTCGGAAAACTGCGCCCGCATTTTTCAGACGTGCTCTGAGAGCCACGGCTTTTCTTATTCGTCAGATTTGTCTGCTGAGGGCGAAAGCCCGTCCGCATTTTCCGAAGGAGGACCCAAGATGCTTCATATGATAGCGGCGCTGTCCGTTATATTTCTTTTTCTGACATTCGGCTGCGTTTATTTCCTGAAGCTTGACAGGATGGAGGAGGGCAGGGAGAAGGATCTCTACACGCTTCACCTTGTGCAGAGGAGGCTGAGACGGATACTCGCGGCCTCCGGCGTGAGCTACGAGATCGAGGGGGCCGAAAATATCCCGGAAAATGAGGCCGTGATGTTTGTGGGGAATCACCGCTCCTTCTTTGATATCGTGATCGGCTATACTCTGGTAAAGGGGCCGACCGGCTTTATCTCAAAGCAGGAGGTGGGGAAGGTCCCGCCCTTAAAGCGCTGGATGGAGGAGCTGCACTGCCTCTTTATGGACAGGGACAATATCCGGCAGAATCTGAAGGTGATCCTCGAGGCGATCAAGCTTGTGAAGGGCGGGGTCTCCATCTGGATCTATCCGGAGGGAAAGAGGAGCACGGGGAGCGATGTGAAGGAGCTTCTGCCCTTTAAGGAGGGATCCTTCAAGATCGCGGAGAAGAGCGGATGCAGGATCGTCCCGATCGCGATGTATCCGACGAGGAGGATCCTGGAGGAGCACTTCCCCCGCATCATTCCGACCCATGTGCTCGTGAAGGTGGGGGAGCCGATCCTCCTTTCGGAGCTTCCGGAGGAGAAGAGGAGAAGGATCGGGGAGTACACGAGGGAAAAGATCATCGGATATCTCCGGGAAATGGAGGCTCGCTATGGGACTCGCTGAGCTCCGTGAGGAGCTGGACCGGGTGGACAGAGAGCTGGTGAAGCTCTATCGGGAGAGGGTGTCTTTGGTCTCGGAGGTCGCGAAAGAGAAGAGAAGGAGCGGGAGAGCGGTTCTTGACCCGGCCCGGGAGGAGGAAAAGCTGGACAGCGTCTCCGCCTTTCTGAAGACAGAGCTGCGGGAAAAGCCGCCGGGCGAAGGGATACAAAGAGAGGAAGGGACGGAAAAAGAGCCAAAAGGAGCGGCAGTGCCGGGGGAAGAATCCGGCAGGGAAATGCCTCTGAGCGGAGAGAGTGAGGAGGATTCCCGGCGGGCCGGGGTGGATATAGAATTCCACGAAAGGGCGGTCCGTGAGCTCTTCCGGCAGCTGATGTCTCTCTCCCGGAGATGGCAGCAGCGCCTCCTTGGGAGAGAGCCGAGCCCCGAATCGGGCTTCCGGGAGGTTTCTGAGATCCCCCGCAAAAAAAAGCGCGTCGCCTATCAGGGCCTGCCAGGTGCCTATGCGGAGCTTGCGGCGAGGAAGAGCTTTCCCGATGACTGCCGCTTTCTCCCCTCGGAGAGCTTTCGGAGCACGGTGGAGAGCGTTCTCTCCGGGGAGGCGGACTTCGCTGTCCTCCCGATCGAGAACTCCTCCTATGGGGCAGTGGCGGATAATTTCGACCTCCTCCTCCAGTTTCCGGAGGCGGTGATCCTGGGAGAGTGCTTCCTCCCGGTGGAGCATGTCCTGATGGCCCTCCCCGGAGGAACTCTCTCCGGGATCCGCAGGGTCTTTTCCCATCCGCAGGCCCTCGCCCAGTGCGAGAGCTTCTTCCGGGAGCATCCAAGGATCGAGGCCGTTCCTCTGAGAAACACGGCGGAGGCGGCCAGGAGAGTGAGGGAGAGCGGGGAGAGGGAGTTCGCGGCCCTTGCCAGCGAGAATGCGGCGGAGATCTACGGTCTTTCGATCCTGCAAAGGGCCGTGAATCAGCAGAAAAGCAATACGACGCGCTTCCTCATCGTCGGGAAAGAGAAAATCTACGAGAGGGGGGCAGAGCGGCTGAGCCTGAGCTTCGAGCTGAGCCACAGGCCCGGGGCCCTCTATCAGGTGCTGGGGAGCTTTCTCTTCAACGATCTGAATCTCAGCATGATCCAATCCCGGCCGGTGCCGGACAGGCCCTTTGAATACCGCTTTTTTGTGGATGTTATGGGAAATCTATCCGATCCCGATGTGAGAAACGCGCTGAGTGAGCTTCCGGGCTTTCGGATCCTCGGGAACTATTCGGATTTCTCGGATGCGTTTCCCCGAAACTCCGCCTTCTCGGCGGAGAGGATAAAAGGAGGAATTTAGCCGTGAGAGACGACAACAACATGCCGCAGATCAATGTCTTGGTGGTGGATGATGAAAAGGAAATCGCGGAGCTCGTGGAGATCTACCTTGTGAGCGACGGCTACAAGGTATTTAAGGCCTATAATGCGGATGAGGCGCTGCTCATTATGAAGCAGGAGGAGATTCATCTTGTGCTTTTGGATGTCATGATGCCCGGGATGAACGGCCTGGAGCTCTGCCGGAAGATTCGCGAGAGCTCCAACATTCCGATCATCATGCTCTCCGCAAAGTCCGCGGATCTCGATAAGATCGTGGGACTGACCGGCGGGGCGGACGACTATGTGACGAAGCCCTTTAATCCCCTGGAGCTCACCGCCAGGGTGAAGTCTCAGCTTCGCCGCTACACGCAGCTCAATCCGAATTCCACCAATGAGTTTGCCGGGAGCGAGATCAATATCCGGAATATGACGATCAACCGGGACAACCACAAGGTCGTGATCGAAGGGGAGGATGTGCGCCTGACCCCCATTGAGTTTGAGATTCTCTATCTTCTGGCCTCCCATCCGGGCAAGGTCTTTTCCACGGACGAGATCTTCGAGAAGGTCTGGAATGAGAAGGTCTACGAAGCGAACAACACCGTCATGGTGCATATCCGGAGACTCCGCGGGAAGATGAAGGAGGACCAGAGGGAGAATAAGATCATCACGACGGTCTGGGGCGTGGGCTATAAGATCGAGAAGTAAGAGGGAAGAGGCGTATTTGTTCCGGGATCTTCTCTTTTTCCGGAACAAGGAGCGGGGCTTTGACAAAGGAGGCGGGGAAGGGAGAGCTCAGTGCTTTTCCGCCCGGCTTTTGGCGGATTTTGACAGCGGGATCGGAAAGCATGAGAGAAAAGGCGAAAAAGGGGCGGCGCTCCCATTCCAGGCAGGGCTACATGATGCAGCTTCTGATCAATGTGGGAATCTCCACGATCATTACCGCGATTTTGGAGATTTTCTTGGTGAGTAATGTCAGCGCCTTTGCCTCCTATCTCTACCAGAGGGGGGACAGCTCCCCGGCCGTGCAGCGCTTCGGCTTTGTGAGCACGGTGAGCATCCTTCTCTATGTGTTGAGCGGCATCGCCATCTTCTCCTTCATCTTTCTCCTCCTTCAGCAGAGGACAGCGAGGGATATCGGGAGGATCGCCCAGGCGGTGGAGCGGATCTCCGAGGGGGATCTCAGCGTCCAGCTGGAGATCGAAGGGGAGGGAGAGATCGCGCACATCGCGGAATCCATCAACCGGATGGAGAGAGATCTCATGGATCTTATGGAGCGGGAGCGGAGCGCGGAGCAGTCGAAGACGGATCTCATCACCAATGTCGCGCACGATCTTCGGACCCCTCTGACCTCCATCCTCGGCTATCTTGAGCTCCTGAGAGGCGGAGCCTCTCTTCCGAGAGAGACGGAGGAGCATTATATTGAGATCGTGTACAATAAGGCGGTGCGGCTCCAGAAGCTGATCGAGGAGCTCTTTGGCTTTACGAAGCTCTCCTACGGGAAGCAGAATCTGAAGATCGGCGAACTCGATATCGTGAAGCTCCTCTCGCAGCTTGTGGAGGAGAGCTACCCGAACTTCGAAAAGCATGGTCTCAGCTATGAGTTCAGCTCCAATGTGCCCTCCCGCATGATACAGGCGGACGGGGACCTTCTCGCCAGGCTTTTTGACAATCTGATCACGAATGCGATCAAGTACGGCGCGGAGGGGAAGAGGATTTTGGTGCGCCTTCGTTCGGAGAAGAATGCGGTGGAGGTCCGGGTGATCAACTACGGCTATGTGATTCCGAAGAAGGAGTTTCCGATGATCTTCGATAAGTTTTACCGGGTGGAGCGCTCCCGTTCCAGCTCGACGGGCGGGACGGGGCTGGGTCTCGCTATCGTGAAGAATGTCGCGGAGATGCACCACGGCAGCGTGGAGGTGAGCTCGGACCTCTCCGGGACCTGCTTCACTGTGCGCCTTCCAATCCGCTATACGGCGGAGGAATGAGGGGCTGAGCCGTGCTTTCATGCGCTGCCCATCCGATGTATGGAAAGTGGGGAGGAGATTTATGCGGGAGAAAAGGACAGAGGGGAAGAGAAGAGTACGGGGGAAGGGACTGCCTTCACCGCTCCCTTTTCTCTCCCTCCTTTTTCTTTTCCTTTTTCTGCCCTCTTTCCTTTCGTTTGCGGATGAGATCGAACTGAATGTCACCTATGGCTACCAGAACACCGCGAAGGCGGGGCGTTTCCTTCCCCTGAAGATCGGGATTCGAAACTCCGGCTCGGAGACCTTCTCCGGGATGATCCACATTTATATGGCGGAATCCGGCAGCAGTATCTGCGAGTACCAGTATCCGAGCGCCGTGGAGGCGGAATCCGATACGGAGCTCAGCATGGCGGTGGCACTGAGCTCCGGGGTCAATCAGCTCCTGGTCACTGCGACGAATCAGGAGGGGAGGCTGGTCGGAAGCCGCAGAGTCGGGCTCGATGTCGCAAGCTCCGACGCGGAGCTCATCATCGGCGTGCTCTCCGAGCAGGAGGATAAGCTCAGCTATTTGAACTCGGTCTCCATCAACGATGGTCTTCTCCGGACGCGGGAGGTGGCTCTCGACCAGGAAAAGCTCCCTTCCAGTGAGACGGAGCTCGATCAGCTGGATGTGCTCCTGCTCTCGGACTTTCCGCTCTCCAGGATGAATGAGACCGAGGTGGAGGTCATAAACCGCTGGGTGGAGCGGGGCGGTGTTTTGATTCTGGGAACCGGAGCGAGGGGGGAGGACGCCGTCTCTCCCTATTATCGGGAGCTTCTCAGAGAGCCGCTCAGTCCCAGGGAGCGGAGCATCGACATGCAGGAGGGGCTGGAGAGATCCTCCGCGCAGGAGGAGCCGCTCCGTCTCGTTGCCTCTCCGGTCTCCCTCCGCTCGGGAAGAGAGGGGATATTATACGGCGGTGTGTCCTACCTCTCGGTCGTCTCCAGGGGGGCGGGGCTCATCGCGGTGAGCGGCTACGATTTTTGCGATCTCCAGCGCTTTGCGACGGAGGAGAGCGGCTATGTGAATCAGCTCTTCACGAAAATCCTCGGAGAGAGCCGCCTGAACGCGCTCTCGGTCTCCGCGTCCGAGAGGAGTCTGAACCGTTATTGGAGCATGGAGGCCCTCATGAATCAGTCGGATCTCTCCAAGCGTCCGAATGCGGGGCTCTACCTTCTGCTTCTTCTCACATATCTCCTCATCCTGGGGCCGCTGATCTATTATTATGTAAAGCTTCGGGATGCGATACGTCTCTACCGTCCCCTGATTTCGATCACGGCGGTCTTCTTCAGCTTTGTGATCTGGGCCGTCGGCGTCGGCACCCGCTTTAACGGAAGCTTCCTAAGCTATGCCAGAATCCGCGACATCTCCCGAAGCTCTGTCGATGAAACGGATTATATCAATCTCCGCTCTCCCTACGAAAAGATGCGGGAGCTTCGGGTAAAGACAGAGTACTTTGTCTATCCGATCCTGAAGGGCTCCGACTACACGGGGGATATCACGGAGCTCAGGGATGAGACGGAGCTCGCCCGCACGGCGATCCGCTACGGGAGGGACCGCACGGAGATCAGCATCCGAAATGAGGCGCCCTTCAGTCCGAAATACTTTGAGCTCGACAATAAGTTCCCAAACAGCGGAGGCTTTTTCGGAGGAGAGGTGAATCTCTTCGACGGCTCCCTGGGGGGAAGCATCACAAACGGGACCGACTATACGCTCTATGATGCGGCGGTTCTTCTTTACGGGAAGCTCATCCTCATCGGAAAGCTGGAGAAGGGGGAGAAGATCTCTCTCCGCGGCAGGGAGACGGAAACCGTTCCCGTCGGGGATTATGAATGGATCGCCTCCCGGATCACGGGGGGAAGCCGCCGTGCGCTCTTAAGCTATTATCTTTCAAACAGTCTGAGCGGCTTTTTCTCCAATGCCCGTCTGATCGGCTTTGTCCGGGAGGAAGAGGTGAGCTTTCTGGAGAGACAGAAGCTGGAGAGCTTTGGGAGCAGCATGGTGACGGCCGCGCTCCCTCTGAACACAAGCTTCGGGAACTATGATCACTACAGCGCTCTGAGCCGGGATCCGGAGGTGAAAAGCGGAGACTACGAGAGGGCGAGCAATACGATCAGTGCGATACAGCCCGCAAAGCTCGCCTATCACCTGGGAGAGGAGGAGCAGGTGTGGGGCATCAGCTTCGAAGCCCTGAGCGTCAGCGAGAAGGGAGAGGAAAGGCTGAATGAAAAACCCTTCCGGGGCTCGATCAGCCTCTATAATTATCGGACGGGAGGCTATGATCCGCTCCGCTCCGGCAGTCTGAAGCTGCAGGGGGAGGAGCTCTCGCCGTATCTCAGCGAGGAGAATGTCCTGGTAGTCCTCTACAGCCCAAAGGAGGAGAACGGCTCCCTATTGATGAGGCAGTACCTTCCCATGATCCCCGTCGTGGCAAAGGAGAAGAGCA
>ERZ772960.3680-NODE-3680-length-10205-cov-14.423054_pt1 | contig 10205 bp, 12 predicted proteins | sample MGYA00580678_ERZ772960 | MGnify/ENA primary metagenome ERZ772960 (study PRJEB29015, sample SAMEA2737930) | human oral metagenome | biome: human oral; feature: human-associated habitat; material: dental | place: China | collected 2059 ...
GCGAAATAGTTAATTCAATCCAGCGCAAATCCGCCTCCAAATGATACAGTGCATGGTCAATTAGCAGCATGTCCGACAAACTGCTATCGCGCCGCTGCGCTGTCAGCTCGCGCATTCGTTGGATGTGCGCCTGCCGTTGGTTATCCAAATACGGCGACGCATCGCCGTCTTTCAGAATGGCCAATACCGCCTTGATATACATCGTCGCTTGCAGCTGCGGTGACGGTGCCTCTGGTGATTCCAGCCACGCTTGCAAATCCTGCTTGCCCTCATCGGTAATTTCATACCGAACCCTGTCTGGTCCTCCTGATTCGCTGGTATCGGCAATTTCTTTGACTTTATTGTCGCGTTTGAGCCGTGCCAGAGTTGAATATATCTGACCAGTTAAAATTGGTTTATCCTTACCAAAATAGCCGTCATATTTTTTCTTCAACTCATAGCCGTAATTTGACTCTTCCGCTAAAAAACCTAACAGTGTATATTGAACGCTCATACTCTTACTATACACCCAGTGTTTAGTTATTGCAAGAGTTTTATACACTCAGTGTATAGTTTATTTACTGCTCTGTATCAGATTTTCTGAAAAATAAACAAATGTTCATGCATTATTAGTAAGAAGTTACTTTCTTGCGATTTCTTAACCCAGAATCCAGTAGCCTTACAATTAAACTGGCGTTTTATTATATCTTCTTTCAGTTGAAAACCTACTCTTAAAAATCTATCCATAACTTTATACGCCATAGGCTGGTACATTTTATTACGTCGCGTATCTCCAATTAGAATTGCACAAAATTTACCAGGCTTCAAAATACGATACAGCTCAGCCGCCACCTTTTCCATCTCATCAGTAAACTCATCAATATCATGAATATTTGATAAATCTTCACTGATTTCTCCGCCGCTATATTTTATAATATCAGCGTATGGCGGATGTGTTAGTATAAAGTCTATGCTTTCGTCTTCGGCTTTACTTAAATCTCGCGCGTCGCGTTTAACAATCTTTTGCCAAGCATCATTTTTCACTTCAAAATCTAACGATATTTTTGTTCGTTCCAGCGCCTTATCGTTTATGTCAGAGCATATAATGTGGCGATTGAGGATTTTTGCCTCAATGGCAGTTGTCCCGCCGCCAATCATTGGATCGAGCAAAATATCGCCTTCGCTGGAGTATCGCAATATCAAGTTTCTTACAACTTCTGGAGACCAGTTACCTCGCCAATCAGATTTATGCGTCGCCCAGTTACCGCGGCGCGGAAACGCCCAAACAGTCGTACATTCTAGCTCAAAGTTGTCCGGATGAAGTTTCCTTATTTTTCTAGGCTTCATATTTTGGTAAGTCTAACTCTGACACTACATTGTTATTTGTATAATTCTTTTTAAAATAAAAGGCGCGCTTACGAACACGAATAGTCCCTCCCTTTCCATCTGGCGCATTTGTTAAATCTAGATTATTCTTACCTTTAGTCTTCGGCTCAATATATGTACCCATTGAACAAGACAGCTTATCAGCGTCGCCATTAACTATATAAAACTGAATAGACTCCCAATCTTCCTGAAATATTCTCATCTTTTCATTATCTGGGACATCAATAAACCAATCTAAAATAATGTAATTGTCCTGAGACATGTTCTTTTTCGTAATCGGACTACGCGGTACGCCATAAGCTACCCAGAATATCGTTTGAATTTTACCTCGAATTTCCGCATTTTCCCAAGTTTCCTTGGCAACCTTCATAAAATTAATCATCTTAATCTGAGTTGGTTCTTTAACTTTTAAGTTGTGTAACTGAATTGGTAAAACTTTTATCTCGATACCCAACTCCTCTAAATCAGCCTTTGGAGATGAATTATTCTTCAGCCCCAACATGTTTTCGACGATTAAGCCTGATGCACCCTTCTTGTAATGATTATGTTTTGAGCCAGCAACATTCGCATAAATTTCGCCAATAGTCCTGCCCTTATTAGCCTCAACTATATCTATATACGGTTGTAACTTTTTCAATTTTATACTTGATAGCATAATTTAAGCCTGATAATTTGTTATTAATACCTCATTTATTTTACCGCGTTTTGATCCTTTTGAATTTATAGCACGTCCAGCAATTATCTTGTTTACACTAACCCCCTCTAATTCAGAATACAATTCATTAATAAATGGCGTGTCCGAATTTGAGAGCATAACAAAACATCCGCGTTCGTGTAGTTTAACAAAGGTGTCGCGAAGTTCTATCTGTTCCTTCTCGAAAAAACCTTTAGCAGTATAGGCGGTAAACGAAGATGTTGGATTAAGCGGGTAATACGGAGGATCAAAGTAAATAAAATCGCCAATCTTCGCTAATTCTAGAACATCTTTATAATCTCGATGCGTAATGGTAATTCCCTGCAGAGCTTCTGAGACTTTACGCAAATTATTCTCATCACAAATAAGCGGATTTTTATATCGACCAAATGGAACGTTAAACTGGCCGCTCTTATTTACTCGGTACATACCATTAAAACCAGTTCGATTAAGAAAAATAAAGCGCGACGCTATCTCTATATCGGATAATTCATTAATATCTTGAGCGCGAACTCCTAGATAATATTCTTTGTTATAGATGTGTTTTTTTAACGACTTGATTAAACTATCAACGTTATCTTTTATAACATTGTAAGTCACTACTAATTCTCTATTAGTATCTGATAATTCCGCATGTTTTGGCAATAGATCAAAAAATACTGCACCGCCGCCAACAAATGGTTCAAAATATGTATTTGATTCTGGATTAAAACACTCGGGCGGATATAGATTTAATTCGCGGAATTGTTTAAGCAGCTGCCGCTTGCCTCCGACCCATTTTACAAACGGTTTTGGCTTATCTTCAACAATTTTCCTAATATCGTCAAGGGTACTATTTTTTTGTGATAGTTGAAACAAACGACGAGCATAAATCAAATTTATATCAAGAGCACTAGCAATGCTTTTCACTGTCAAGCCACCCGTTTCCATAACCCCCTCCAATCATAATTTTATATATACAATAATACCATTTCACATCTCAACATTAAAGCCGACTCAATCAATTTATCCAAATTTTAGCGTATAATAAGAATCATATGGAGCGTATTCGACAGCAAAAAGAAACTGTCAAAACTGCCGCTGCTGGTATCGGCGCGCTATTGAAATTGCCGCGCTACAGCGTGCTGGCGGCGGGGTTTTCTTTGTTATTCGCCATTGTTATTTTCTTTGCGATTAACGGCAACTTTTATGGACCGTTGTTTTTGTCGCGATTACCAATTGTCGATAAATTCGCTGTTGCTGGTAACATGCTCGCCGAACTATTCAAGCAAGGTTTCACCACGCCAAACGGCGCGCTATTGCTAATCGTCTCTATTCTACAAGGCTTATCGCTTTCAGTTGTAATATTTACAGCACGACGCAACAAACGCAACGAGCAAGACGTAGCTCGCCAACTCAGCGTCAGCGGTATTGCCTCGATCGCTGCCGCTATCGGCCTCGGCTGCGTACCGTGCGGCACCTCGTTAATCTTGCCAATTGTTACTCTGTTTTTCTCGGGCGCAGCAGCTGCTACCGCCGCCAATGTTGCTGGTACTATCGTACTAATCTTAGCACTGGTACTTAGCCTGGCATCGCTTTACAAATCTGGACAAATCGCATTCGTTTATGCACAATTAGCCAAACAGGAGGAAAAATTATGAGTCATCAACAAGAACGCGGTATTGCCCCAATCTGGATTGTTTTATCGATCATCGTCATCGGCATCGTCGCTTTATTTATCTACGGCATCGTCAACCGGCCGCCGAATCAGCATATCGGCAACGGTAAAGCGTGGAATGCAAAAATGTCGCAAGGCTCGCCTGACGCCAAAAACGTTTTCATCGATTACACCGATTATTTCTGCTCGTTCTGTGCTCAAGTCGAAGCCACCACCAGCACCGATTCCTTCAAAAACGATTACATCAAATCCGGCAAATTGCGCTACGAACACCGCATCGTCACCTTGCTCAAAGACAAGGTACCGAACACCGAGCAAGGCGCCAAAGCCGCTTTCTGCGCCGCCGACCAGGACAAATATTGGCAGTACACTCACGACATCGTGCCGCGCATCAAAACGGACTACTTCGACAAAGGTATCGGCGTCAAAAACGTCGCTGTGCCAAAGGAAATCCCGCTGCTGCCGCTCAGCTACTTTGAAACATCCGCCAAGAATGTCGGCCTGGACACCGCCAAGTTCGCCGACTGCATGAAAGGCGACTCCCACCAGCAAGAAATCAACGGCAACACGCAAAAAGCCTTATCGCTCGGCGTCAACGGTTTGCCGTACATGATCATCAACGACTACCAAACCAGCGGCTTTGCCGGCGGCGAGGACGGATTGAAGGCTATTCTGAAGGCTGGCGGCGTTGAATAAGACGCGCAGTAAAACAGTAAGCAACAAGCTCGCTCGCCGCTGCCAATAAGATTGTCTAGAATTAAGAAAGCTATTTTTTCAACTGCCGCATAAACCCGCGCAGCTGCGACGATGTCCGTTCAATCCTTTCGCTTGTCCAGTATTTATCCGGCGTGATGTTATCGTCGCCAGTCGATTCCTCTTTGTAGCGGCCGATAATCTTGCCGTTCTTGACAATCGATACGTCCGGTACGAATATCCGTGGCTTGCCGTTATCGTCTTTGTCCAAATACGGTTCTAGTTTCTTGACTAATTTTTGGTAAACTTCGCTGTTATTGGCGCGAGCGTCGCGAATATTCAAATAATATACTTTATCAACGCCTTCAGCCCGAGCTGCCCGGTCAACGTGTTCGCTCAAATGCTGGCACCACGGACATTGCGGAAAACCCAAGAAAACCACACCGCTGCCGCTATCAAAAATATCAAGGATTTCTTTATCTCTGGCATAAACGAAGCGATTATTCGCCGCCACTCGCGGATATTCTGACTTGAATTTGGCAGAGTCGGACACGTTAGTAGACGGAGTTTTCGGTTGTTCGGCAGAATGCTGGCGGTTATACCACAACCCAGCCGCAGCTCCGCACAAGATGATTGCCGCGGAAATAATCGCAATGGTTTTTTTATTCATGCCAAACCTCTTTTTCATAACGTCGTATCCTTCTTATAATTTTTCTTAGCTTCTAGCCAGCGGCGATTTTGCTCGGCTTTATCTTCAATCTCAAAAATCTCGACTGGGTATTTTTCAGCTTGCTTGGCAATTTTTGCAGCAACCGCTTCGGGGATATTGATATCAAAGCGCGCGGCAAATTGGATAGCATAAATAATGATATCAGCCAGTTCACTCGCCATGTCGTCTTTGGTGCCGATATGCTTATCGCCCCACTGGAAATACTCTAATAACTCATTAGCTTCCAGCGACAACGATATCGCCAAACCGCGCGAATCATTCGTCTTATCCCACTTCCGCGCGCGAATATGATCCATCACTAGCTCTTGTGCTTCTTCAAATGTCATAATTCCCCCTTCTGGCACAGCTTTCATACTATAGCTAATTTCATTATACTACAGTGCTCTTGACAACGGAGGTGGACGTATTTAACATAGGCAATTAATTTATATTTCGAATTAAACGCTGTAAAAACATATAATGCCACATTTTTGCCTAAAATTCATTGACATTTTATTCTATTAGTGATATATATATTAGCTTTTGCTCAAAGTTTTCGATAAAGGGCAGAAGTCGCCCTTTAGCTTTGAGCAAGCTTTCTCTCGGAAGGAGAGAACAATGTACAGAGAGCGCTCTATGACGACAACCATCATCATGGTTGTCGTCTGGATGGTGAACCTCGCGGCCTCCGCGATCGCCATGGTCCTGCTCGCCGCTTTGCTTCGCGGGACAGGCGCGGCATGGATGCCCGAAATCACCTTCTGGCAGGCCGTCCTGATTCGCTTGATCTTCAAATCCCTCCTTTGGGACGCGCTCAAGGTGACACCCAGAGACTGAAGACTCACAAGGGCTCTGCCCGCCGAAAATAGCTCGCCGAATGCGTTCAATCTGATTGAGACAGTTACTTGTTTCTCGGATTGAAAGATCCGCATTCAGCTTGAGCTCGTTCGGCGGGCTATTTTCATTGATATTATGTTATTCCCACCTAAACAACTTAATCGCGGCGATGTAGATAACGAGAGTCCAGGCGGCGACGGCGCCGATTTGCGGCAAGACTTCGATGAGGCTAGCCTGCTCGGTCATAATCAGACGGAAACCATCCACAACCGGCGTCATTGGGATAAATTGCGTTACACCACGTAGCCATTCTGGAAAGAGGAATGCTGGAAAGAATGCTCCAGACAGAAACATCATCGGGAAAGAAATCAAATTAGACAACGGTGCTGATTGATTTTCATTCTTCGCCCAACCGCCGATTAATAACCCTAAGCCCACCATCATCATCGCCGAAACCACCGACATCAATGAGAACAGCAGCCAATCGCCGCGCATATTGAAATGGAACAGCAGCATGCCGACAACAACCATCATGGTAAGGCTGAGTAGCGAGATTATAACATAGTGAATGGCCATAGAAATAATCAGCTGCCCTGAGGTGAACGGCGCTGCACGCAGCCGTCGGTATGAGCCGCGCTGCTTTTCGGCTGGCATTTGATTGGCCAAACCAAAAATACCCATACTCATCAAGCTAAAGGCGAGTAGTCCTGTAAATGTATAGTCAAACGATTTCAGCTGCTCGTCGCCAACAGCTTTACCCGCAGCCTTGAGCGGCGCTTCTGGCTGGCCCATACGTTTGTTTATTTCATTGGCAATTTGGTTCATCACCGCTGTCAGAGCGCTACCGGTTTGTTCGGAACCTTTGGCGTACAGCACGTTGATTGTACCAGTCGGGCGAGCATCCTTACCTTCTCCCTTTACTTCGCCAAAATCGCTGGGCAGTTCAATGATGCCGTTCAGTTCCGAACGCTTCAACTTCTCACGGGCCTCGTCCATATCCTTGACGTCTTTGATTTTAAGAATCGAGTCTTTGGCGTTATCTTTGGCACCTTTAACGAAACCTTTGGCAAATTCCGTCTGCGAATTATTGATAATCGCGATGTCAAAGCTGGTCGATTGATTATTAAAAATCGAACCGAACACCAACAAGAAGATGAGCGGAAACAGGAAGGTAAAGAACAGCGACATTTTATCGCGGATGAAGCGTTTTTGCTGGGCGCGTACTTGCCCGAATACACCAGTCCAATATTTTTTCATACTAATCCCGAATCGCCTTTCCTGTTAAGTCAATAAATACGTCTTCCAAATTGGCCTGCTCGACAACTTGCTTTTTCTTGAAACCACGCGCCAGTAGCTGCTGGATCAGATTATGCGGCGTATCAATGGTGATGATTTTACCATTATCCATAATCGCCAAGCGGTCGCACAGCAGTTCAGCCTCGTCCATATAATGCGTCGTCAGCACGATAGTAATACCTTCATCGCGAATCTCTTTGATCAAATCCCAGAGATTGCGGCGAGCCTGCGGGTCGAGACCGGTGGTTGGCTCGTCGAGGAACAACACCGTCGGATTGTTAACCAGCGTGGAAGCAATAGCGAAACGTTGCTTCTGTCCGCCCGAGAGCTGCTCGACGTAACTTTTGGCTTTATCACTCAATTGCACCTTGGCCAGCAGCGCGTCGGCGTCGACCGTTTGGCCGTACAGGCTGGCAAACATTTTCAATTGTTCACGCAAGGTTAGTTTGTCGTAAAACGTTGTCGATTGCAGCTGGATACCAATGATGTTTTTAATGTGCTTCGGCTGCTTGGCAACATCAATTCCGTCGATAGTCGCCGTGCCGCCATCAATCGGCCGGAGCGCCTCCAACATCTCTAGCGTCGTCGTCTTACCAGCGCCATTCGGCCCGAGGATGCCGAAAATTTCGCCTTTCTGGACCTCAAACGACACGCTATCGACGACGTTCTTGCTGTCGTACGTCTTGACGAGTTGGTCAACTGTTATAATTGGTTCGGGTTGAGCCATATAAACTCCTTTCCGCGCTCTGTTTTAGCACCGCATACCTTAGCGATAGAATGACTCCCTGCCAGCCTATCTTTAGTTAGTCATTATAACACTCTACGTGGGGTATGCAACCCGGGAGGACTAGCCAAGCCGACACGATACCGTTATACTAACCATATGCCAAAGAAGCCCCACCTCTCCATCACGCAGCCGCGTAGTCGCCTCAAGAAACGGTACGTATTTGCGCTGGTGCTGATACCATTAATCGCTGTTTGCATCAGTCTCGGCGCGCTGTATTGGCCAAAAATTACTCATAAACTTCACTCGCTGAGGGTGGCCGGCAGCATTGATTCATCACGCGGCGAGGCGACATTCCCACAGATTGATACCACAAATTTACATCCGACTCGGCAAAAAATTATTAGCCTCGCCAAAACCGAATTCGAAGCACAATCCGCCGGCACCAGGTTCAGCCAAGGCGTCCGTGAAGCGTGGTGTGCTAACTTTGTGAGCTGGATCATGCATCAAGCGGGCGCGCCGCTGAAAAATCCGCATACTGGCGGCTGGCGTATCCCGGGGACGTTTACCTTGCGCGAATACTACGAGGCGAATGGCCGATTCAAGGCCGCTAATTCCGGCTACCAACCGCTTCCTGGCGACGCGGCAATTTACCGCAATTCGCCAGTGTTTGGTGACCATGCTAACATCGTCTTGAAAAATGATAACGGCGCGCTGACCACTGTCGGCGGCAACGAGGCAAACCGCATTCGCGTGTTCGTCAATCATGACAAGCAATACGACGGGCTGCTGGGATACGGCGTACCAACAGATAACTAACTTTTCCAGTCAGCGCTGCGTTCTTAAACTAAAACGCAGCCAGCTTATCGTTTCCGCAAAAAGAATCCGCCCAGCGCGCAGGCCGCCACGATGCTAACCACAGTGATTTTCCAAAACATCAGCGGATCATTATCACCAGGCACCGGCACGTTCATGCCAAACAACCCAGCAATCATCGTTGGGATAGTCAGCGCCACGGTGATTACCGTCAGCAAGCGAATTGTCTCATTCAAGCGGGTATCCATCACTGCCCGGTAGCTATCGCGCACGTTGGTGATAGTTCGCAGCAAGCTCTTACAACGGGCAATTACCTGCTCCAAATCGATCGACAAATCCTCGACATCTTCTTTATCATCCGCCCGCAGGCGCAGACCGCTAGTCGCCAGCAATTTCTCGACCGCCCAGTTCATCGGGATGAGCGCGTCCAGGTAGTCGTTCAGCTTGCGCTCGTATTCTGCCAGCGTAGCAATATCCTTGACTCGCAGCGTATGAATATTATCGGTAGCCGCTCGCATTTGGCGGTTAATCGCTGCCACCCGCCGCTGATACTGCCTAGATATCGCGTCAATCATATCAACCAACAATTCAACCGGCCGGTCGGTACGAGAACGTGCTTGGTCGATAAACGGCTGCCACAATCTGCCCAAGCTATCGCGCGACAAGGTTACAGCATAGTCCTTATAAATCGGCGTAGTAAAATCATTAAAGTCATCGTCGGTATCTGGTAGCCGGGCGATTAGATATGTCCAATCGTCGCCAATCTCCAGGCGCGGCACCTCGTGCGGATCAAGCGCGTCGCTCAGCAAATCATTATCAAGTCCCAGCGACAGCAATTCAGCCAGCTCATCCTCGTTCGGACGTTCGCAGCGCACCCACGAACCTGCCCGCAGGCGTTCCAGCGGTTTGATTTGCTGATTTTTAGCACTTGAATGAAGATACTGTAGCATTCCCTTTTTATACTATAATTTACTGATATTTTCAATGATTTTGGCGTCCTGCGGGTAGAAAATCTACTATAGCACTTTTATGAAAGTCCTATAGCAAATTGCGAACTACCCAGCCTTTCTCAAAAGTACCGTGTTGGTTTTCTAAAAGTAAGCTGTTGGTTTTGAAAAAGTACCACGTTGGTTTTGAAAAAAGTACCGTGTTGGTTTTAGCAGCAGCCCAGCATCCCTAATACATTACAAATGTTATACTATATTTATGCCTGCTAAAAAATCACCAAAGAAGCCGCCAGCGAAACCACCGACGAACAAAGCCGATAATTCTAAATCAGCTGGCAATAAAGCAGCCAAAACTAAACATACCCGCCGCATAGCAAAAACAAAAACCAAGCCCGCCAAATGGCGAAACCTGCTGATAGCGATATTGTTATTGACGGCAATGGCAGCGGTTTTATCGGGGCTGGTTT
>ERZ772960.3684-NODE-3684-length-10200-cov-13.620897_pt1 | contig 10200 bp, 10 predicted proteins | sample MGYA00580678_ERZ772960 | MGnify/ENA primary metagenome ERZ772960 (study PRJEB29015, sample SAMEA2737930) | human oral metagenome | biome: human oral; feature: human-associated habitat; material: dental | place: China | collected 2059 ...
GAGAGGCGCTTGGGGAAGAAGTAGCCGGTGGAGGGCATGTAGCCGGAGAACGCGCCGCCGCCGATGCCACACATGAAGGCCAGGGTCAGCAGGACCCAGTAGGGGGTCGTGTTGTCCTGGACGACGTAGAACCAACCGGCCATGGGCAGGATGCACAGCAGGGAGGTGATACCCACGAGCTTGCGGGTGCCGATGAGCGGGGGCAGGAACATGTAGATGAGGCGCAGGATGCCGGCCGCGAGGCCGGGCAGAGCGGTGAGCCAGTACAGCTGCGACTTGTTCAGATCGAAGCCAAGAAGCGTCAGCTTCGGCGCGATGGCGCTGGGCAGGAACCACACGCAGAAGGCGAGGATCAGCGAGTAGGTCGTGATCCACAGCGTTCGCCACGCGAGCTTCGAGTCCCACGTGGACTCATCGTTGGGGTTCCAGTCAGTGAGCAGGTAACGGCTCTTCTTGGCCGCGGGTTCGGTCGCACTCATGGCTCTCCTCGTGTCTGAAGGGTGTCCGGGCGCGGGCGCACGCCGGACATTCTTTAACATGGAGGCTACCAATGGAAATGACGTAACCCACACGAACTCATTGGGACGTACATCACCCTTGGAAACGTTGGGGAAAGTCCTCCTACAAGGAACGATACGACGGACAACAGGCCCACAATCGACCACCGTTAGAAAACACCGGCATTACGGAATTTAAGGGAGGCTACCCGCCAATACGGCTCATCGTGCGCGACGGGCGCGCGAAGGCGTCGAGGTTGAGGCCGTGCGCGGCAGGCTTCGTCCACATCGCGTCGGCCCATCGGGCGGCAATCTGAGCGTCGTCTCCCCCACCGCGCAGCAGGTCGCGCAGCGATGTCTCCTCGGTGGAGAACAGGCAGGAACGCACCATGCCGTCCGAGGTCAGGCGGGTGCGGTCGCACGCGCTGCAGAAGGGGTCGGACACGGAGGCAATGGCGCCGAGCCTCTTACTCGGGTCACCGTCGACGATCCAGCGTCCCGCAGGGGAATGCGGATCCTCGCGCGGCGCGGGGGTCAGCGTGTGGCGGGTGCTCATGATGTGCAGGATCTCGTCGGCCGTCAGGATGTGCTGGCGATCCCACGTGTCCGGCGGGCCGATCGGCATCTGCTCGATAACGCGCAGCTCGATGCCCCGGTCCAGGCAGTAGTCGACCAGGTCAGGCAGGTCGGCCTCGTTCATGCCGCGCAGCACGAGGGTGTTGACCTTAATGGGACTCAAGCCCGCGCGGGCAGCAGCCTCGATACCCTCCAGGACATCGCCGAGTCGGTCGCGGCGGGTGATCGCCGCGAAGTGCTCGGGGTCCAGCGAATCAAGCGAAATGTTGACGCGGTTCAGGCCCGCGTCCTTCAGCCCCTGGGCGCGCTTGGCCAGGCCGAGCGCATTCGTCGTCAGAGCCAGGTCGAGCGGCTCCCCCTCGTCGGTGCGCATATGGGAGCACGCTTCGATGATCCCTTCGAGGCCTCGGCGCAGGAGGGGTTCCCCGCCGGTGAAGCGGACCTGGCGGATCCCGAGCCGCTCGACGCCAACGCGCACGAGGCGCACGACCTCGTCGTCCGTCAGGGTTTCCTCGGTGGGCAGCCAGTCCAGGCCTTCGGGGGGCATGCAGTAGGAACAGCGCAGGTTGCAGCGGTCGGTGAGCGACACGCGCAGATCACGGGCCACGCGCCCGAAGGTGTCGACGAGCCGCAGCGGCGCGTCACACGCCACCGCATCTGCCGCCTGAGAGGCGGAAACGAACTCGACAGACATGGCGCAACCCTACCCCGATTTGCCCGGTGTTCGCCCCTTGAAAAACCGGACGCGAACGGCATGACGCGGCCCCTGCCTCGTCGCTGAGAGAAACGAGACAGCGGCCAGCGCTGACGAACTGCTGGATGTGACGACTACCGGTGCCCTACGACCAATGCACCATTCACGAGGAGAAACATGCGCGCCGTCGTCATGCACGAGCCCGGCAACGTCACCGTCGAAGACATGCCGATGCCCACCATCCTGGAACCCACGGACGCCATCATCAAGCTGGCGGCCACCTGCATCTGCGGCTCCGACCTGTGGCCCTACCGTGGCGCCCAGCCCGTCCACGAGCAGCGCATGGGCCATGAGTACGTCGGAACGGTCGTCGAGGTGGGCGAGGCCGTCACGACCGTCAAGCCCGGCGACTTCGTCGTGGGTTCCTTCTGCATTTCCTGCGGCGAATGCGCGATCTGCCGCGCCGGCTACCCCTCACGCTGCGCGACCGCGGCCGCCCAGGGCGACGCCTTCGTCGGCACCCGCGCCGGCGGCACCCAGGCCGAGTACGCGCGAGTGGCCCTCGCGGACGGCACCCTGGTGAAGACGCCCGAGGCCCCCACGCCCGAGCAGCTCCCCTCGCTCCTGGCTGCTTCCGACGTCCTCGGCACCGGCTGGTTCGCCGCCGACGAGGCCGGGGCCGCCCCCGGGAAGACCATCGTCGTCGTGGGTGACGGGGCCGTGGGCCTGGGCGCAATCATTGGCGCCAAGCAGCTGGGCGCATCCCGCATCATTGCGATGTCGCGCCACGCGGACCGCCAGGCGCTGGCCCGCCAGTTCGGAGCGACCGACATCGTCGAAGAGCGCGGCGAGGAGGGCATCGCGCGCATCAAGGAACTGACCGATGGCCTGGGCGCCGACGGCGTCGTCGAGGCGGTGGGCAACGAGGTCTCCTTCGACCAGGCTCTGGGCTGCGTGCGCCCCGGCGGACACCTGTCCTTTGTAGGCGTACCCCACGGCGTGTCCCTCGATATGAGCCGCATGTTCGGTGCCGAGGTGCACATGTTCGGTGGTCCGGCTGCGGTGCGCAAGTATCTGCCCACCATGATCGACCTCATCTACCGCGGCGAGATCAACCCGGGCGCCGTCTGTGACCTCGTCCTGCCGCTTGAGCAGGCCGCCGAGGGCTACGCCGCGATGGACGAGCATCACGCTACGAAGGTGATGCTCACCGTCTGATTCTGTTGCGCTAAAGCGGCAGGCACCGACACCGTCCACGCCACCATTGGGCAGATCTTGCGACTCCCGCGCGACACAAGTGGGAAATTGTCGATGCTCGCGCCCTCTCCACGGCACACCGCAACCTTCGGGACACCTGATTCCGCCGACACATCGAGCAGAATGGGGGTTTTGCACGACACGAAGCCTTCCAACGGCGTGTCGTCGGCGTGTCGAACCCCCATGTAGTGCAGTTCCCCCCGGCATTCCATATCCGGGCCATTGAAACGAGCTGCAACACCCAACCCGGCCCACGCCTCGTCCAGCGGGCGCCAGGCAAACGCCCCCGGCGCCCCTCCCCCACCCCACCTGGCTCTACACTGGACACATGCACGATCCCACCTTGTCTACCGCGCAGCACCGCGAGCTGATTGAGGCGCTGGCACTCAGCCACGTTCTCCCCCACGACACGCTTCCCATCGAGGAGTGCCTGGGTCGCCGCCTGGCGGTCGATATCAGCTCGCTGATCCCGCTGCCGCCGTTCACGAATTCCGCGATGGACGGGTTCGCGGTGCGCCGCCAGGACCTGGAGGGCGAGGGCCCCTGGACGCTGCCCGTCGCCGGCGACATTCCGGCGGGCGACACCCGCGAGAATCACCTCGAGCGGGGGCAGGCCTGGCGCATCATGACGGGCGCGCCGATCCCCGAGGGCGCCGACACTGTCGTGAAAGTCGAGGACACGGATCACGCGGCGGGCATCGCGCAGGCGCCCAAGACCGTGGAGATCCGCATCGCCCCGAAGCTGGGCGCGAATGTGCGCGTTGCGGGCGAGGCCCTCGCGGCCGGTTCCCCGGTCCTGGAGGCCGGACGCGTCCTGGACGGGACGGCCCTGTCGGCCGCTGCCTCGGTCGGGTACGGCACCCTGACGGTCCTGCCCCGCCCGCGCGTCATCGTTGTGTCGACGGGCACGGAACTGAAGCAGGCCGGTGAGGCTCTCGAGCGCGGCCAGATTCCCGATTCGAACGGCATCCTGCTGCGCGGCCTCGTTCAGGAGGCCGGCGGGCAGATCGTCGCCCACCTGCGCACGGGGGACACCCCGGCGGAGCTGCGCCGAGCCCTTGAGACGGCCCCGGAGGCCGACCTGGTCCTCACGGCCGGTGGTATTTCGGCGGGCGCGTACGAGGTTGTGCGCCTGACGCTTGGCACGGACGCGGGCTTCCATCACGTCGCCCAGCAGCCGGGCGGCCCGCAGGGCGTGGGGTCCACGCCGGTGGGGACGGGCGGCCGCGAGACGCCGGTCATCTGCCTGCCCGGCAACCCGGTGTCGGTTTTTACGACGTTCCACATGTACGTTGCGGGCGTGCTGGCGGTCATGTCGGGCCTCGTCGCCCCCGAGCACGGCGCGACCGCCCCGAGCGGCGTCCTCGCCCGCGCCCACACCGGGTGGGACTCCCCGTCCGGGAAGACGCAGTTCATCCCGCTTCGCTTCGTCTCCGGAGAGGCGGACGAGGCCGGGGCCCGCTGGGTGGAACCGGTGCACCCCCTGGCGTCGAAGTCGCACCTGGTGGCCTCGCTGGCGAACGCGGAGGCGATCGGCGTGGTCTCGCCGGACGTTGAGAAGGTTGAGGTCGGCCAGGAGCTGGCGGTCGTCCCACTCGTGGGCTGACCCCACTAGTGACATATAACGAGAGGAAAACCGTGAAGTTTACACACCTGAATGAAGACGGCGCCGCCTACATGGTGGACGTGACGGCAAAGACTCCGACGGTGCGTCAGGCGAGCGCCGTGTGTCGCGTGGATTGTTCGCCCGAGGTCATGCAGGCCCTGCGCGATGGCACTGTCCGGAAGGGCGACGTGCTGGCAGTGGCCCGCGTGGCCGGTATTTCCGCGGCGAAGCGCGTCCCTGAGCTGCTGCCCCTCGCGCACACGATCGGCGTGCACGGCTGCGCGGTGGACCTGAGCCTGGAGGAGGACCACGTGGCGATTCGCGCGACCGTGCGCACGGCTGACCGTACGGGCGTGGAGATGGAGGCGCTGACTTCGGTGACTATTGCGGCGCTGGCGATCGTGGACATGGTCAAGGGTGTGGATCGCTCCGCCCGCATCCGCGAGGCGAAGATCGTGGCGAAGTCGGGTGGCCGCAGCGGCGACTGGGTGCGCCCGGAGGACCCGCAGGACTGACGCGTCCCGAAAGGTAGGCAGGCCGCCCGCAGCACACACGTGCCGGGCGGCCTGGTCGTCTCAGCAGAGGGCCGTTACGCGCGCGGGTGGTCGCCGCCCGCGAGCTGGTCGATGATGTGGGCGACGAGCGGGCCGATGACGGCCACGGTGTCGGTGACGCCGCCGCGGGAGCCGGGGGCGTTCACGACGAGGACACCCTCGGGCGAACGCGCGGTCACGCCGACGAGGCCTCGCGAGAGGGCGGCGGATGCGACCTTTTCTTCGCCGCGGCGCCGAATTGCGTCGGCGAGGCCGTCGATGCGCGTGACGAGGAGCGGCTCGGTGGCCTCGGGGGTGACGTCGCGGGGAGAGATGCCGGTGCCACCGGTCGTGAAGACGAAGCGGGCACCATCGGCGACGGCAGCGGTGATCGCTGCGCAAATGGCGTCGATGTCGTCGGGGACGATCTCGACCGATGCCGCGATGTCGTGGTCTGCGAGGAGACGCGCGGCGAGGGGGCCGGAGAGGTCCTCGGCGAGGCCAGCGGAGCAGCGGTCGGAGACCGTGATGACGCGCGCGGGGATCATGTCAGTGGCGGGCGTTGCCGCGGCGACGCCCGGAGCGGCGCACGCGGATCCTGGAGGTGATGGGGTCGACGTCGTTGAACTGGCGCGGGGACAGCTCGTAGTCGACGCGGCGCGCGGGTTCGGGTTCGAAGGCCTGCGGGAGGGGGCGCTGCGGGCGCTCACTCGTGCGCTTTTGGGCGCGCTGGGGAAACACGGGCGGCGCGGGAATCGACTCATCCGCTGCTGGCGCGGGCGCGGGGGCCGGAGGCCGGGGAGCACTCTCACGCAGCGGCTGGGCGAGCGGGCGGCCCGGCTCAGCGGGCGTGTAGAGCCCCTCGGGCACGGTCGCGGTGGGGCGCACGTGGACGGGCCGGATGCGGGGGACGGAGCGCGTGATGGGGCCGTGTGTTGTGTTGGGCGACACGGCCGGCATGACCGGGGCGGCGCTGCGGTAGGGCGGCTGCGAGGGCGGGGTCTGCGGAGCGGGGGCGGCGCTTTCGTCGGCGGGAATGTCGGCGGGGTCGTCGGCGTTGCCGGAGACGCGCTCGGAGAAGGGGCGGCCCGCTCGACGAGGCAGGGGCGAGGCCTGCGTGCCACGGTGGCGGCTGGGCGTATGGGCGGAGTGGGAGGGGGCCACCGGTGCTGCGGACGCGACCGGGGGCGCGGGAACGACGGGCGCAGCTGGTGTCACGAGCTGAGCGGGGACGCCCTCATGGTGGGCAGGCTTCTCGCTCGCCTGTTCGTGTGCGCGCGCCGACGTGGGCGCCTCATCCTCCTCGTAGGGGACGACGAGGGGCGCGGGGATGTCGTCGGGCTCGTGGACGGGGGCCTGGACGACGGGCATTTCGTCAGCGCTGCGGCAACCGAGGAAGAAGGAACGCAGCTGCATGGCGGCCTCTTGGGCCAGGACCCCGCCAATAACCTCGGTCGGATGGGGCATCCGGGCGTCGCGCAGGACGTCGCGCAGGGAACCCGCCGCGCCCGCCTTCGGGTCCCAAGCTCCGAATACGACGCGGTCGATGCGGGAGGCGAGAATAGCGCCCGCGCACATCGTGCAGGGTTCGAGGGTGACGACGAGCGTGCAGCCCGTCAGGCGCCAGGTTCCCCTGGCGCGGCCAGCCTCACGCAGTGCAACGATTTCGGCATGACCTGCGGGATCATGGTGCGCCTCGCGGCAGTTCCACCCGCGGCCGATGATCCGGCCGTTTTCGTCGACGACGAAGGCCCCGACGGGGACATCTCCCGTCTCGCGGGCGCGGTTGGCCAGGAAGAGGGCCTTGCCCATTGCTTCGCGGTACTGCTCATTCACGGTCACCCTACTAGCTTACCGGCCAAATCAGTGTTGGGGTAGTTGGAGTCCACAGTGGCTTGTGAGCCTAATGTGACTCGTGAGTTTGACATCGTCCACATCCACGAACGATGCCCGACCGAGCGAAAGCCGCACCGAGCAGAGAACCCGCCACGGCCTCGTCCCTGACGCACCAGGGTGCACACTCGCGGGCGAACAAGGTAGCCTATAACCATGCGCCTCCACGTTGCCAATCACCCCCTGATCACCCACAAGCTCACCGTTCTGCGCGATCGCGAAACGCCGTCGGCGACGTTCCGCCAGCTCGTGGACGAACTGGTCACCCTGCTCGCCTACGAGGCGACCCGCGAGGTGGCCGTCACCGAGACCCCCATCGAGACCCCCGTTGCCCCCACGGTCGGACTGAAGCTCTCCGAGCCCCGCCCGATCGTCGTGCCCGTCCTGCGCGCAGGCCTGGGCATGCTCGAGGGCATGACCCGCATGCTGCCCACCGCCGAGGTCGGTTTCCTGGGCATGCGCCGCGACGACGACACCCTGGAGATCGAGACCTACGCGAACCGCCTGCCGGAGGATCTGTCGGGCCGTCAGTGCTTCATTCTCGACCCCATGCTGGCCACCGGCCACACCATGGTCGCCGCCACCAACTATCTCTTCGAGCGCGGCGCGAAGGACGTCACCTGCGTGTGTATCCTGGCCGCTCCCGAGGGCATCAAGACGCTTGAGGACGCGATCGGCGACCGCGCTGACGTGAACGTCGTCGTCGCCGCTGTCGACGATCACCTCAACGAGAAGTCCTACATCGTCCCCGGTCTGGGCGACGCGGGCGACCGCCTGTACGGCATCATCGACTGACGAGGCGCGCACCCCTGACGCGTCACCGCGCCGAGGGATACGACGCAGCTAACGCCACACGAGGAGTGGGGTCAGGATGAAAGTCCCGGCCCCACTCCTCGTATTTACTCATTAATAAGTCGACAAATTAACCATATCAGCTATTTTGGACTCATTTTCCCTGATCACAACCTCATGTGACCTTGAGCGCTAAGCATTCTCATGCCTCGAAAATGCCACGTCAGCGCCTCATGCTCGTCCTACGGCACTGATTCAGACCAATCCCAAGCGCCGCCGCTACGGCGTCGCGGCACTCGCAGGTGTTCTCGGCGGCATCGTCTCCGCCATCGTGAAGTTCGGTTGGGAGGTGCCGCTGCCTCCGCGTACGCCCGAGCGCAACGCCACCAACCCGCCCCAGGAGCTGCTTCAGCAGCTGGGCATCCCGGAGAGCGTCACGCACCTGTCCTACGCCTTCAACGGTAACGAAGGACTCCCCTGGATCTCCTTCATCGTCCACTTCTCATTCTCGATCGCTTTCGCGGTTCTTTACTGCGTGCTCGCCGAGCGCTTCCCGCAGATCAAGCTCTGGCAGGGTGCCGCCTTCGGTATCTTCGTCTACGTGGCTTTCCACGTCGTCCTCATGCCACTGATGGGCACCGTTCCGGCACCCTGGAACCAGCCTTTCGCCGAGCACTTCTCCGAGTTTTTCGGCCACATCATCTGGCTGTGGGTCATCGAAGTCTTCCGCCGCGACATGCGCAACCGCATCACGCACGAGCCGGACGCTGAGTTCCCGCTCGAGGCTCGCACCAACTGATCGCCGCTCACGCGGAGAGACGGGTGGCCCCCGGAACCCATGGGTTCCGGGGGCCACCCGCTTATCTATGCAGATCCCTGCATCAGCGATCCGTCAGCCGCAGCGCCTGCGCGCCCCGGCCTCGCAGGTCAGAACGCCGGGATAACCGAGCCATCCGACCAGGTCTGCTCGACGTACTGCTTGACCTCATCGGAGTGCAGGAGCTTCTCGAGCTTGGCGATCGCGTCAGCCTTCTTGGAATCCTTCTTCCACACGAGGACGTTCACGGCCGGGTTGTCCACGGGGGACTCGACGACGAGCGCGTCACCGGAGATGGACTTGCCGCCCTCCTGAGCGAAGTTGCCGTTGATGACCGCGTAGTCGAAGTCGTCGAGCGAGCGGACCAGCTGCGGGCCCTCGACCTCGCGGAAGTCGAAGTTCTTCAGCTTGGTGACGGTGTTGATGTTGACGTCGCCGTCGCCCTCGGGGATCGAGACGAGGCCCTGCGTGGCCAGGAGCTTGAGCGCACGCGACTGGTTAGCCGTGTCGGAGATGATACCGATCGTGCCGCCGTCGGGCAGCTCGTCGAGGGACTTGTGCTTGTTGGAGAACACACCGAGGGGCTCGAGGTGGATGCCCTCGCCGGCCTCGAAGTCGTAGCCGAACTGCTTCTCCGCGTTCTCCAGGTAGGGGACGGTCTGGTAGAAGTTGGCGTCCAGGTCGCCGTCGTTCAGCGCGGTGTTGGGCTGGACGTAGTCGGTGTACTCAACGATGTTGAGCTTGATGCCCTCGGCCTCGGCCAGGTTGTCGTTGATGTAGGTGAGGATCTTCGCGTGGGGCGAGGGGGTCGCGCCCACGGTCAGGGTCACGACGTCCGAGGAGGAGCCGGAGCTGGACGCATCCGAGGAGGAGCCGGAGCCGCCGCAGGCCGCCAGACCGAGGGAGGCAACAACTGCCAGGCCGATGGCTGCGAGGAAGCGATGACGCATGGTGGTTCTCTTTTCTTCTGTGTACTGGATGGGACGGATGGTCGAGGCCGGTGGCCCGACCGGGGTCTGTCAGCGCGCGCGGTGGTCAACCAGGCGCGAAAGGAGGTCGCCGATCAGCTGAATGATCTGCACAATGACGATGATGGCGACGACGGTGGAGATCATGACGTCGTCCTGCCAACGGTTGTAGCCGTAATTAATGGCCATCTGGCCCAGGCCACCGCCGCCGACGGCGCCCGCCATCGCGGAGTAGCCGATCAGGGTGATCGCCAGCGTCGTGATCGACTGGATGAGGGAGGGCATGGCCTCACGGATGAGGACACCCCAGCGGATCTGACGATTGGAGGCGCCCATCATCTGGGCGGCCTCGACCTTGCCGGGGTCGACGGCCAGGAGGTTCGTCTCCACGAGGCGCGCGAAGAAGGGCGCGGAGAGGATGACGAGCGGCACGACGGTCGCAAGCGAACCCGTGGACTTACCGACGATCATCTTCGTCAGCGGGATCAGCATGATGATGCCGATGATGAAGGGCAGGGAGCGCACGATGTTCACGACGAAGGACACGGCCTGGTACACGCCCTTGTT
>ERZ772960.3685-NODE-3685-length-10200-cov-5.305865_pt1 | contig 10200 bp, 12 predicted proteins | sample MGYA00580678_ERZ772960 | MGnify/ENA primary metagenome ERZ772960 (study PRJEB29015, sample SAMEA2737930) | human oral metagenome | biome: human oral; feature: human-associated habitat; material: dental | place: China | collected 2059 ...
CTTGTTTAGATTTCAAAGATTGACTAATAGTTTAACAATTGTAAGTTAAAAGAACTTTCTGCTCTGCGTTCTGCAAAACAGAAAGTGAAGTATATAGAAGTGATGCTTAAAAGTAGATAAAAATTAGGCTAATTTTTTAAAAGCCCATAAAGAAATTTTGAAGTCCAACCTTTTCATTAAAAATAATATCTTTTTTATTTGGATCGTACTTAAATTTACTTACTACTTTTTTGCCATCTTCTTTTAAATATCCAGCAGATATAAGAGTTGGCTCGATAAGAGTCATCTCAGGGAAGAGCGTATCAAAAAATTTAGCCAAAGTCTCATCCGCGCTTAGCTCACCGTTAAGTGATAGCTTATCAAAGATCGCAAGCTGACTTTCTCCACTTTTAAAGCCATTAATGGCAGCGTCTAATTTTAAATTTATCGCATTATCGCCATTTTTAAAGCTTAATGTATCCACTTTCACACTTGGATTTTTCTCTAAAATTTGACCCATTACTTCGTCCAAATTTAACCCAGCAAAGATACTCTCATTTGTATCAACATTTACATTACTTAGTCTATCAAGTATATTATTTATAGTTGGCACGTTGATATTTGCTATTTTGCTATCTAAGATAAAATCTGTAAATTTCACTTTATTAACAGCAACTGCACCTATCTTCACCACGTCATTTGAGCTACCAAGATCATTTGAGACTTCAAATTTAGAGCTATATTCAAGATCGTCTAAAGCAACATTACCATCTTTTTCATCTAATAATGCTAATTTTTTGATCTTAGCTTTTGCTACGTAAGGAGCTAGTTTGCTCTCAAATATCTTTGAAATTTCAACTGGCACAGTGTAGCTTGTATCTATATCGACGCCTTCAAGATTAACTTCTGCTTTATTTTCTTCGTTAATATCTTTTAATGCGACTTTCTCAAGACCCAAGTTTGCGCTATTTACATTATCTTTTGCGTCCAGTTTCAAGCCAAATTTCACATCCTTTGTATGAACGTTCATAGTTTGCTTGTCACTAAAGTCGATATCGCTAAATTTAACATTTACATCTTTATCGCCACTCACGCTAGCTTTTGTTTTAGCCGTTGCGACGACGTTTGATCCAAGAAATGAAGCTACGATATTTTTTATCGCCTCATTTTGTATAGAAATTTTTGAGTCGATATCAAAGCCATTTACAAATGCAAGCACTGAGTGAGAAATTTCATTTTCTACCTTGAAATTTAGATCCTCATCTACATCTTTTCCGGCTAAATTTTTCAAAAGATCCTTTGAAACGATAAGATCAAACGATCCTTTTGAGCCAAAAAAGCCTTTTTGATAGCTGTTTTCTGAAACTTTAAAGCCATTTACATCATTTAGTCTATCAACTATCCTTTGATAGTTCTCCTCGACCTTGTTTGAGGCGAAATAAACAGCGCCTGCGACGATCACGATAACTACGATTAGAGCAGATATCACCTTTTTCATGCTTTTCTCCTTTTTGTAATGTGTTGTAAAAACAACCAGATACCTAATAACAAGCCTACCATGGCAAGTGGCATGATATAGCCATGCTCGCCAAGATAATTGCTCACACTCATAAAATAATCCCCTGCTTTATAGCTAGCAAGACCGACGATCACCGCCCAAAGCACTGAAGAGATCAAATTTATAACGCTAAATTTATAAAAAGAGTATTTTGTAAGCCCAAGTGCGATAGGCACCAAAGTTTTGACGCCGTAGATAAATTTTTTGATAAATATTATCTTATCGCCATGCTTTTTTGCCAAAATTCCAGCGTAAGCAAGCTTTCTTTTGTGATTTTTCACATAAGGCATAAGCGAGCTTTTATTAAACCTTGCGACGTAAAAGATCAAAGTATCGCCGATCGTATTTGCCACGGCAGCAACGATTATGCTAAGAGTGATGTCCATTTTGCCAGCAAAGCTTAATATCCCAGCGGCGATAAGTGCTACCATGCCACCACCAAGGCTGTAAAAAAATAGCACGATGTAGCCGTAAGTTGAGATTGAATTTATAATATCTTGCATCATTGCCCCAAAAGTTTAGAAGCTGAAGATATCAGTTGCTCGTATGCGTAGCCACTTTGTTTTAAAATTTCATCCTTTGCGCTAATCACTGCTCCGCCAAAGCTAGCTCCTGCGAAAAATCCATCATTTGCGGCATACGCGTAGATGTCGCTTGAAAATTTAAAATCGCTTACTTTATTATAATTGCGTCCGATATCGCCAAATGCCACTGAAAGCTTCGTATCAAGCGTGATCTTGGCGTCTTTTATGTCGTAGATAATGCTATCTTTAAATATAAATAGCACAAGCGAGCTATCTTCGTAGCCAAGCTGTATGCCGATGCTGCCGCCACTTATACTAACTGGCAAAATTTCACTTGGCGAGTTGATGTTGCCAACGACCATGATGCCATCTCCGCCCATGCCACCGACCACAAAACCGACTTTTTTTACACTTGGAAAGATGATCGTCGCTTTTGACTGCTCGATGAGCTCTTTTATAGGAGCATTTCTAGCGCCTCTCATCGTCGTTATAAACGAATTTGCCGAGTCTAGCACGAGCTCCTCGCTAGCAAAGCCAAGCGAGAAAAACATTATTAATGATAAAAGAAATTTCATATCTTGCCGTTATTTCGCAAAATCAACAGCGCGAGTCTCTCTGATGACGCTTACTTTTATCTCACCAGGATACTGCACTTTGCTCTCGATCTCTTGAGCTATCTCTTTTGCCACAAGCACCGCCTCATCGTCATTTATGAGTTTAGCATTTGCGATGACGCGGATCTCACGGCCAGCATTGATCGCATAAGCTTGTTTGATGCCCTCTTTGCTTTTTGCGATGTTTTCGATCTCTTCGACACGTTTTAAGAAGCTCTCAAGCACCTCACGTCTTGCTCCTGGACGAGCTGCGCTTAGTGCGTCAGCTGCGCAAACAGCAGCACTTTCGATACTTGTAGCCTCTTCGTGGCCATGGTGAGCATAGATCGCGTTGATGACAACTGGATGCTCTTTATAGCGTTTGCAAATTTCAGCTCCAAGATCGACGTGGCTGCCCTCGTACTCGTGAGTTAGCGCTTTGCCGATATCGTGAAGTATGCCAGCTCTTTTTGCTAGCTTCTCATCTCCGCCACACTCAGCTGCGATGATGCCAGCAAGATGAGCTACTTCAAGGCTGTGAGCAAGGGCATTTTGACCATAGCTTGCTCTAAATTTAAGCTTGCCTATTAGTTTTACTATCTCTGGATGAATTTTATTTAGGCCAAGATCCATGACGATATTCTCGCCCTCTTCTTGTATGCTTTGTTCAAATTCTTCAGTCACTTTTTTATGAAGATCCTCTATCCTTGCTGGCTGAATTCTGCCGTCCTCCACCAAAAGCTCGATCACTCTTGTTGCGATCGCACGTCTATAAAGATTAAAGCTGCTTAAGATGATAGCATGCGGTGTGTCGTCGATGATGATATCAACGCCAAGCACCATTTCAAGGGTTTTGATGTTACGTCCCTCTTTGCCGATGATCCTGCCTTTTAGCTCATCGTTTTTGATATTTACGACGTTTATTAGACGCTCAGCTGCAAATTCTCCAGCAAATCTTGACGTAGCCTGCGCCAAGATATAATTAACCCTCTTTTTAGCCTCTCTTTTTGCCTCTTCTTCGTACTTTCTAACGATGTGAGCGATGTCGGCGCGAGACTTCTCTTCGACCTTTTTAAGCACGACCTCTTTTGCCTCTTCCTCCGTTAAACCAGCAGCGTGCTCAAGCACTCTTATCGCCTCTTCTACTTTGTTTTGATAAGTCGCTTTTAAATTTAAACCCTCTTCGTAAGTGACCTTCGCATCTTGCTTATCTTTTTCAAAAAGCTCTTTGCTCTCATTTAAAAGCTCTTGCTCATTTAGCAAAATTTTCTCTTTTTTGGTCAGCTCATCAAATTTACTTGCATACTCTTTTTGAAGCTTTGTCGTCTTGTCATCGTATCTTTTTTTAGCCTCAAATTCAGCCTCTTGCACTGAAATTTTAGAGTTTTTAAGCGTTAGCTCAGCTTCATACTCGATGGCTTTTGCTTTAGCTTTTGCCTGCTCTAAAAATATGTTGTAGTTTGCATCATTTATCTTTTTGGCGTAGAGATACCCTGCTCCAACGCCCACCACACCGGCTCCTAAGCCTATTAAAACCTCTATCATTTATTCCTCTTTTTATATAATTTTTGCTTGGGGTTATATAAAAGTCTCCCACCGCATCGTGCGCCAGCGAGAGCACATCTTTGGTGTAGAAGTTTTTTACCTCTAAGAAAACTATCAGTTTTGGCTTAACGGGCAAAGTGTCAAAAAATCTATCGTAAAATCCTTTTCCGTGCCCTATCCTTGCCATAGCTCCATCAACCCCAATCGCTGGAACTACCGCCATATCGAGTTTAACATTATTCATTTTTTTGCCAGATGGCTGTCTGACATTAAATTTATAAGTTAGAAATGGCAGTCGCAATCTTACCATCTCTAAGCTAAGACCTACCATAAAAGGGGCAAAAATTTCACATTTATGTGATAAATTTCGTCTTATTTTAAGCACATCGACTTCGTAGTTAAGCGGCAGGTAAAAGAGTACCTTTTTAGAATTTGTATAATTTATCAAATTTAAAAGTGTTTTTATCGCCTTATAATGCGTGCATTTTGCTCTAAATTTAGTGAGCTTTATCAAATTTGCTCTTGCATTTTTTCTAAATTCATTTTTTTCTAAATTAACGCTCATTTTATGCTCTTTCTTGTATAATCCTGAAACATTTTTCAAAAGGAAATTTATGACACTAAAACGCGCAATTATAACATCACTTTGTCTTTTTGCATTTTTCGGATGCGGCGACGACTCTAACAAAAAGAGCGAGCAAAACACTAGCGAGCCAGCTGTGCAAAGTAAAAATTTAGAAGAAAATGCCAGCAAAGATGAAAATTTAAGCAAAGATACGCTCACACCAAAGATAAGCGAGAGCACACAAAGTGACGAAGTAAAAGATATAAGCCTAAAACTGCTTAACGGCACAACTATGCAGATCACAAAAAGAAGCAACGGCTTTGACGTAAAAGATGGGAAAAAAGCGACACTTTATGTATTTTTCGCCACTTGGTGCCCACCTTGCAAAGCCGAGATCCCATCTTTAAACAACCTAAGTGAGAAATTTAAAAACGAGCTAAACATCGTTGCTGTCTTGCTTGAAGACAAGAGCGAGGACGAGGTTAAAGAATTTGCTCAAAAATATAAGATCAAATACGACATCGCAGTTGGCGAGGGAAATTTCTTATTTGAAAAGGCGATGGGCGGCATCAAAGGACTCCCTGCATCTGCACTCTTTAAAGCAAATGGCGACTACGCTCAAGGCTACATCGGTCTTGTGCCTGAAGAGATGCTTGAAACTGACATAAATAGGGCCATAAAATAATGCTTGAGTTTTTAAAAAGAGGCTTTGAAAAGACCTTTGGAGCGATAAGCTCGGCTAAAAAGTCAAAAAAGATAGACAAAGAGAGCTTGGAAGAAATTTTACTAGAGGCTGACGTGGCTTACGAGATAGTGGAGGAGATTTTATACTATCTGCCGCCACAAGATGAAGTGAGTAGAGCCGATCTTAGACGCGTTATGAGTAGCTATTTTATCTACGAAAACGAGCGCGTGATCGAGCCTGACAAGCCATTTGTCGATCTCATCCTTGGCGTAAATGGCGCTGGCAAGACGACAACCATCGCAAAGCTAGCAAATTTATATAAAGATAACGGCAAAAGCGTCATTTTGGGCGCTTGTGATACATTTAGAGCTGGGGCGATCGAGCAGCTACGCCAATGGTCGATCAAACTAAATGTGCCAATAGTCGCCACCCAGCAAGGGCATGATCCTTCAGCTGTTGCTTACGACACGATTAGCTCGGCCCTTGCAAAAGGCATCGACCGCGTCATCTTAGACACGGCTGGCAGGCTTCAAAACCAGACAAATTTAGCAAACGAGCTTGATAAGATCGTTCGTATCAGCAAAAAAGCCTACGAAAAGGCGCCTCACCGCAAGATCCTCATCCTTGATGGCACGCAGGGCAACGCTGGCGTCGCGCAGGCAAAGGCATTTAACGAGATCGTCTCTCTTGATGGCGTCATCATCACAAAGCTTGATGGCACTGCAAAGGGCGGAGCGCTATTTGGCGTGGCAAGAGAGCTTGAGCTACCTATATTTTATATAGGCGTTGGCGAAAGCATGGACGATATCATCAAATTTAACCCAGACGAGTTTTTAGACGAGCTGATGGACGCCATTTTTGAGTAGGGTAAAATTTCTTAGTAAAATTTGCTTTTTCGCTGCTCTTTTGGCGATTGATATTCTTGCATTTACCCCAAAAAGTCCTGCGATCATCGAAAATTCGTGGGACAAAGCAAACCATTTTTTAGCTTTTTTCGTCCTTTATATACTGCTCTACCTTGGCTATGAGTTTAAAATTTTTAAAAATTTAGCCCTACTTTTAGCCTTTGGCATGCAAATAGAGCTCGTTCAGGCATTTTTACCAAACAGGAGCTTTAGCCTGCTTGACATCGTAGCTGACATGATCGGAGCGGTCTTTGGAGTGATAGTAGTTGAAATTTTAAAAAGGATATATTATGGCAAAAGCAAAGCCAGTTTTTGAGTGTCAAGCCTGCGGTAATCAACAGACAAAGTGGCTGGGCAAATGCCCACAATGTGGGGCTTGGGATAGCTTTGTCGAGCTTAGCCAGCAAGAGATAAAGATAAGTAAAGAGATAGCAAAAAGTAGTGGCACACCCAGCAAAGCCATAAGCATCGACGAAGTTGAAATTCAAAATTTCACGAGATTTAGCACCAAAGATAGCGAGCTAGACCTTGTTCTTGGTGGTGGCGTGGTCGAGGGTTCGCTTGTGCTTATAGGCGGTAGCCCAGGCATCGGCAAATCAACCCTGCTTCTAAAAATCGGCTCAAATTTAGCAAAGGACGGCAAAAAAACGCTCTATGTAAGCGGCGAAGAGAGCCAAAGCCAGATAAAAATGAGAGCTGACAGGCTAAATGCTGTGGATAAAAATTTATACTTGCTAACTGAAATTTGCCTAGAAGATATCCTGCTAGAAGTGCAAAAGAGCGACTACAAGGTGCTAGTAATAGACTCTATTCAAACGCTTTATAGCCAAAATATAACCTCCGCGCCAGGCTCGATCACGCAGGTTCGTGAGATCACATTTGAACTGATGAGGCTTGCAAAGAGCCAAAACATCTGCGTTTTCATCATCGGACACATAACCAAAGAGGGTTCGATCGCAGGTCCTAGAGTGCTTGAACACATGGTCGATGTGGTGCTTTATTTTGAGGGCGACGCGAGCAGAGAGCTGAGGATTTTGCGTGGGTTTAAAAACCGCTTTGGCTCGACGAGCGAGGTTGGTATATTTGAGATGAGCCAGCACGGACTTGTGAGCGCAAATGAGGTTTCTAGTAAATTTTTCACACGCGGTGGGGCGATGAGTGGCAGCGCGATCACTATCATAATGGAAGGCTCAAGGGCGCTTAGCATCGAAATTCAAGCACTTGTTTGCGAAAGCGCCTATCCAAAGCGAAGCTCGACTGGCTTTGAGAGAAACCGCCTAGATATGCTGCTAGCCCTACTTGAGCGAAAGCTTGAAATTCCACTTGGGCACTACGACGTCTTCATAAATGTTTCAGGTGGCGTTAAGATAAGCGAGACTGCGGCCGATCTAGCCGTCATAGCAGCGATAATCAGCAGCTTCAAAAACCGCCCTATCAGCAAGGACAGCGTCTTCATCGGCGAGCTAAGCCTAAACGGCGAGATAAGAGAAATTTTCAACCTCGATCAGCGCTTAAAAGAGGCAAAAACGCAGAAATTTAAAAACGCCATCATTCCAAACAAACCGCTTGACACGCAAGGTTTAAAGTGCTTTTACGCCAAAGATATCACGCAAGTACTTGAGTGGATGTAAATTTACTCTGGAACAAATCATGCTTGCTCTTTGACAGATAATATCAAGGAGGCAAACCATGAATGATATTAGCATCTTAAGCACAAATGTAAATTCATACACCAAGCAACAACACAAACAAGATAGATCTGCAAATTTTAGTGATATTTTTAACCAAAAGACTAAAGAAAAGATTAGCGAACCAAACCAAGAGCCAGCCAAATTTACTTATACCACTTCTTCACAAAATAGCCTCGTCTCTTTAAATTTTAATGACCTTCAAGCTTATGGCTACACAGTAGATAAGGCTGGCTTTATGGGAGCTGATTTTAACAAAGCAGCCAGCTTGCCACAGGACTTTAAAATCCACAAAAGCACGCTTGATGAGCTTCCGGGCGCAACCATGTGCTAAATCGCATCAAGAGCAAGGACGAGCAGATAAAGATCTTTGATAATATTGATATGGCTGACACCATAAAGCACTACTACAGACTATTTGACCAAATGACCTCTGCCTTAGGCGATGATAAAAGGAGCTACACCCTTGCAGATATAGGCAAACTACCAAAAGGCTACAGCACAAAAGGCACTCGCTATGATGCCAAAGGACACCTGCTAAAGGATCTATCAAACTCTACTATCTCAAACATCTACTCTAGCAGCGATGAGCTAAATAGCGCTAAATCTCTTAGCAAAGAACTTTCAAGCGCAGGCGTTAGGCTCATAGTAAAAGAGGTTGATTTTACGATGAGCGAGGCAGGTGATGAGTTTAGCTTTAACCCTGATATGTCGGTATATCAAGCAGATGAAGGCTACAGCAAAGAGGCTCTTTTTATGGGATTTTTGCGCAGCTCTAGACCACTACCAAGTGATAGTGCAAAGACTAAGCTTAGCAGTGCTGCCTTAAATGATATCTCAAGCACTGGAGAGCATAAAGAGTATTTTGTGGATTTTGAAAAAGTGGGCAAAGATAGTGAGAGCATAAAAGCGCTCATAAAAGAAAGACTTAAAGAGCTAACACTTTTAATGTATGCAAGATCAAAGAACATTAACGCAGAAAGTGTCACCTCAAACGAATATGAGAAATTTAAGCCAACTAGCGAGGATATAAATTCTCTAGCAAATTCTTGGAGTGAGAGGATAAGCTCTATCAGCAATACTTTTGTGTAAAGATAGGCTATATATAAACTAAATTGTTGAAAAGACGATTTACCAACTAAGAAAATTTCACTCAAATAAATTTTGAAAAATCGTTGAGTAGTTTAAAACTTACTAAGGATAGTAAAATGCAAATTTCTAGCTCGCCTTATCCTTATCTGTCTAGAGAACACATAGCTAGTGAGATGGGGTTTAAATTTAATGATATAAACGAGATCCTTGATAACAATATGGGATATGGTATGAGCTTTCCTGAATACGCAAGGCTTGATAGAAAAGCTCAAGCTGCGGCTTATGATAGACACATATATCCACTATCTGGCTTTACAAAAGGCGATGAAGCAAAAGTCACTATCATAGGAAAGCTTAGAGGTTATGATCCTGACTTTACAAGCGAGCAGCTATTAGATCTTAAAAATTTCATAAATGAAAGCAAGGGTTTATTTGTAGAGTATATACAAGGTCAGCAAGCAAAACCAGACAATGATAAGCCAAAAATTTTAAGAGATACCCCATATACTGTAAATGAATTTTTAAATGAATATCGTGGCAATCACCAACTGCTATTTATGCAAAACTCAAGGACTATTGATCTGCTTGATAGTGATATGAGCGTTGATGAGTTTAAAGAGGAGTGGGCTAAATATGCACTAAAAGAGCGGTTTAATATAACTTTATCTGGCGAAGATACCAAAAATGCTGTCAATATACTAAAAGAGATGAATGAAAAAGGTTTTCAGGATATAGAGAGCGTTGAAGAAGAAAAAGACGACACCAAAGAGAAAAAATTTACTCCTATACAAGCTGAAAGCAAAAATACTGAAACTTATGACATTACTAAGGATGAGAAATTTTCGTTTTTACTTAAGCTTCAAGAGCTTGAGAGAGAACGAGGTATTGATGTGCTTCGTATCATGCAAAAGCTTGAAGAAAATGGTAAAAAGGTTGTCGATAAAAAGGTTTAAATTCATCTTTATAGTCGCTACTAAGTTACCCCTATGACAAGGTCGTTCTACTTTATCCATCAAGCCATCTTATTTAAAATTTGCTTCTTATCTATCTTTTGCATAAGCTCCAA
>ERZ772960.3687-NODE-3687-length-10200-cov-2.958502_pt1 | contig 10200 bp, 8 predicted proteins | sample MGYA00580678_ERZ772960 | MGnify/ENA primary metagenome ERZ772960 (study PRJEB29015, sample SAMEA2737930) | human oral metagenome | biome: human oral; feature: human-associated habitat; material: dental | place: China | collected 2059 ...
GTTGTCGTGTTGGTGTCCGAAAGAGCCATCACCTTTATAAGCTGCTGTTATTTCGCGTGATATCCATGCAAGAATGGCATCTGCTGTCGTAATGTTCCATTTATCAGCATAAGGACTTTGTACAGGGAAGAGTGCCCCACCACTCAGCGGTAGCCTTTCCAGCTCAACCAAGCGTGGGGCGATGGTAAAAGAGCCAATATCGGGTATTTTGATTTTGAGTTCATGTGGTGTAGCCTGTTCTATTCTTTTTAGATTGAGATAAGGGCGTGCATCGGCATACTTATAAGTAAAGGTATAAGACGAAGGAAGTTCTTTTTCCTGCCAGCTGACCTCGCTTTCCGTGACTACGATGCGTCGTACATGATTTCCGATATAGAGATACTTTCCGAGTGAAGGGAAGAAGTCAAGCAGCCACTTGCGTTCCTGATCAGAAAGAAAACCTGTGTTCTTTTTGAACTCACGCGCTGTATCGACTCGATATTCTTCTGCATCGTTTTCTATCTCTACGATGTTGTGGGTGTGTTTCGCTGTATTCTCCGCATTACCATATGCACGGAATGTATCAATGCCTCCTAATGAGTTCTCGAACAACACCCATTGTTCCTGTTCGCTACGTATATCGGTCGCATAGTAGCGCTGGATATAGGTGAGGCGTGTGCCCGAAGTGTCTTCTACCCACACATCATAACAAGAAAGCAATTTGTTGAGTTTCCCGGCAATGATTCCATATTGTACAGGTATAGTCCAGCAGGACGCGCCGGAGAGATTTGCCAATGTGAGGTCGTAGGGTTTGTATACGTTGTTTTCGTCAACGTAGGCACGGCATTTTACGATGCAGTCTTCTACAGCATAGTAAGTGAGGAATTCGGGCGTGTAATAGGTGACAGGCTTCATGGTGGGCTGCCAGGTGAGGAAGTTCGCCTTCAGCCAGTTTGTCGCTGTATCGGCAAAGCTATCTATTCCTGCCCGCAGGACCGTGAAAGTCCACGATTCAATATTGTTGGATTTGTCTTCCGCAATCTCTACTGTGAATTTACGTACGATGTTTTTCTGTCGATAGGGGGTAGTGGAGTCTTGCAGTTGAAAGGAAAGCAAAGGAGTAATGATGTTTTCCATATCAACCTCTATGCGTTTTGCCTTGTTTGGGGTATACGTGTGCTGTACTATTATCTGATTCGAGTCTGCATATTTCAGAACGAATGTAATCTCATTGCTGGTTGAAATGACAAAGTGGTTCATCGCGCCAGTCATGCTTAGCGCATCGGGTTTGAGAAGAATATCCATTTTTTAAAGATTTAATGCGAAGATAGTGCAATATAATAGAATAGAAAAGGACATCATGTCGTTAACCGATATGATGTCATGGCGTTTCGTCATCTTACTTAGGAACACATTCCAACCACACTTCTGTTCGTGTGTATTTCCATTTAGAATGCCTCCAGAAGGAAGCATGACGGGTTTTCTGCGAAGTATACGAGATTTGCTTGCCATAGGGTTTCCCGAGATATTCTGCTGAGGGGATAGGAGGATAAATCGTTGTGAAGGTTCTGTTTTTATCAAGTCCAGCGTTCTCGTAGTCGCTGTTGCTCACTTCCGTCTGCTTTTCATGGCCCACCCATTTATAGGGTGTATCCATGGCTTTCAGTTGCTGATTGACCATTGGCGCATTGATTACAGGTTGCATGAGTGCTATGGTGTAGAGTTGGGATTCAACCGGCTCATTTTTTCCACCGAGTGTGAACTTTAGTTTGTTGAAAAAGAAGGCCACGCCCCGAAACATTACTTTTGCATATGCTGGCAGGTTTTGCTTTTGTGACTGCGATAGCAATAGTTTTACTTTCATTTCATGCAGTGAATTGCGCAGGAGAAGGTCGTAATCACGATAGAACTTTTCGAAGATGCCGAAAGGTCCGTTGTAATAGAGTGCATAATCGAAAATTTGTGGATGCTCGGCATTGTGTATATCGTAAGCAGATATCGTTCCTTCAGGTCGTTCTTCAGACAGGTAAGAAAAAGCGAGTATCGTTTTCTGTTTGCTTGCCGATTCAGAAGCTGTTTCCTTGTCTTCTCCTGCAACGACCATTTTTGAATTGAGAGAGATGTATGCTCCGAGATAGAGATGTTTTCCAAAATCATAATTGACTTCATTACCGTCAACCTTTGTTTTATAGGAAAGTTGTCGAAATTCAGGTATGAGTTCTGAGATTTTAATCGTCTGGGCTTCAAGGTCCTCTCCGGTGTTGTAGTCTTGTGAGGCTTCTCCTACTTTTGTGATTACTTCATAGTTCCCAGAGAACCCCTGTTTGTAGAATGCCCCATCGACGGGGTTGAAATAGGCCCCGGGGTTCGCTTTTACCAAATCATCCATGTCGTCATAGGAGTCAGACAATTCGGTGTCGACTTTATCTGCAGCGGAGAGGATCAGTCGTTTGTAGTCTTTTTCAGCTTTATAAGCTAAAGTTGGTTCCTGTGTGATGCAATTCGTAAGGTCTTCGGTGGGCTGAGCCGCAAGTGCTTCTCTCAAGAAAATTATATTTGCCGTGCGGTTGCCTTCGTCGGATGTAAATTCACAACAGAACTTTTTACGAAAGACGGCGATAAAATCAGCACAGGTGGTGTCGGGCACAAGGTCGGCCACTTTTATCTTTCCGTTGACGAGCACATCCATGACGTTGTTCATGACGACCATTTTAGAGAAAGGTTCTGTCAGCGTGAAGAAATTCTCTTGCAGGTCATAGCCAAAGTACGCAAAGATTCGTTTCAAGAGGTAGTTTGCGCGTATGAAAGGTGACATATAATAACCCGGCTGAAGCGTGATAGGCACTTCTCCGACATATTCAGTTCGCTGCACGGCATTATAGAAGTCGCAGCCTTCCCCTTTGTCATCAGGGTTGAAAGCGGAGAGTGTCGTGACATTGACGAGCTGATATTCATTGTCTTTCCACATCCATACTTCTTTAGATTCAAGTGCTTTTTCTTTTCCATACGCATTGAGCATCTTATAGTTAAACCCTGTTTCAAGTCCCGAGTCATCAGTGATCAGTGCCGGGAAGATGGTGTAGTGTGGATTGGTGTTATCACGCAGTGTGCGGCAGAACTCTATTGCTTCAGGAACAGTATTGACTCCAGGGATGAATTCGTCTTTGAAAATATCCTTGAGTTTTACTTTCTGTATGCGCGAATAGAAGGAGCCATCGTTGATATAGAAAGCTGTTGAGATGCTTCCCTTGTATTGTGCCGAGAGCACAATCTGTCGGCATTGTGCAAAATACTCGCCATCCTGAATAGCTACATCTGCAGCTTCCATCTTGACTCTTCTTCCGAAAGAATCGGGGAAACCGAGGAGCCGTCGGTTGCGCTCTGAAGCAGGAAGTTCAAGGGGGGTGGTCTGCTCTCCGAAGTCATTAAAGAACGGATTGGTGCGTTCGACTTGTATTTGTGTGTCGGGTTTGAGATTGTAGTCTTCACCCTTTTCAAGATTTGTTATTCGCATGATTTTAAGTATTTCAAGTTGACGAGTAGGCTGTTTATTCTGCTTTACTTCCAAATCGACGTGCTTTATCGCGTAGCAGCTGTTTCTGCTCAATCTCATCAATAGCGACAGAAGCAGAGATACCCTCTGAGGCAAGGCGGTCGAGGACGGTTGTGAGTCGTCGGATGAGTTCATCCTTTTGCGGATCTGCAGGAGCTGTGTTGCTCAGGACAGAGGGCGTGTGACTCGTAAGTGTTCCTCCAGAAGCACGACCCGCAGCTTTCTGGAGCAGGAACTTGTTTATGTCAAGGGTGCGAATGGTTCCTGCACGCTGTGCACGATCGATGATGTCAATGAATGGAGCTATCGTCGGGTTCTCAACAGCGGCATTCGAAGCGACCCACTCCTTACTATGACCGTATCCACCTTCTCCTACGATGACGGTAGGTTTATCGATGAATCCACGTCTATCTGGGTCATAATCGGCATGGAACATCTTTCCATCCTGCTTTCGTTCGACATCAATACTACCTCCTGATTCAAGTCCCGTTGCGACACGTGCGCCTGAAGCAGAGGCAGAACCACCTGCTCCGCTTAGCGTCATTCGTTTCACCTTATTGCGTTCAGCAAGCGCTGCTGCAAGCTGTGCTGCGCCCGTGATACCCATCAAGGCAGCAGCAGGAATACCAGCAGGGAAACCCAATTCTGAAAAAGTCTTAGCGATCGCAGAAGCAGTGGATGCGATGATCTGCGCTGCTTGAATAGCGAAGTTAACATCCGCATATTTCTTCTGTATCTTCAGCTTTTCGTTAGCCTTCTTTTTCTCAAGCTCCGTAGTGTCTTTACCTGCATTCTTCGCAGCTTCAATTTCTGCGTCATACTTGGCATCGACGTTCGCAATCTCTGCTTGTTGCAAGGCTTGTGCTGCTCCACTGGTAAGATTAGAATAGTAGTCGAACGCCTCCTTCATCTTGGCGATCTTCATATTCTTCACCGCCTCTTCATACTCTTCTTCAGATATCTCTTTGTTCTGAAGGTGCATTTTAAGCTGATCCAACTCAGCGTTGTATAGATCCTGCTGGGTAACGAGGCCATACTGCTGACGTATCTGAAGGCGGTGTTCTTCTGCCTGCTGGTCAAGAAGCGTAAGAGCCTGTTGACGCTCCTGTTCATTAAGCAGGGTATCACTCTCTATCTTCTTGCGACGTGCGGCATACTGGTCCTCGAAAGTGTCAAGTCCGTATTCCTGTCGGGCCTGTGCCTTCTGCTCTTCAGCTTTCTTCGCATAATCAACGATGATTGCAGCCTTAGCAGCTTCGTATGCATCAGAGACCTCCTTCTCACGCTCTCCATTATCCTTTGCTCGCTGTAAGGCTGCCTTATAATATCCATCCAAGAGGAGCAGCTTCGCATCACATTCTTGCTGAAGGGTTTGCGGTTTAGATGGGGCTGTCTGTTGTATCTGGTCCAAGGACTCATAATACTCTTTCTCTGCCTCGATATAAGCAGTGTTCGCAGCTTGCTGCTGGTCAGCGACAGACTTAGCTTGCCCTTCGTGCAATGCCTTCTTCTTCGCAGCATCCTTGAACACCATGTTCTCAGAGCGTTGCAAGTAAGTCTTCTCGATGTCGAGTAGCTTGCTCTGATGTTGAACATTAAGCGCAGCCACGTATGCACTGTACTGTTCTTGCGTAAGTGTCTTCTTCGCAAGTGCTTCCTTTAAAGCGTTCAGACTCTTCTCGTAGCTCCGCTTCTCAGCATCGAGATCTTGCGCACGGTCATGAGCAAACAACTTGCTTGCTACGTCATCAGGGTCGGTGTTTGTTTTCTTCTTCTTAGGATCTTTTACTCCATTCTCTATCGCACGGTGCCCTTCATCTTTTAAAACATGATTACCCGAATGGGTCTTAACATCTGGAGTAACGTCGACAGAGATACGTGCAACCTTCTTCTTTCCTGCTGTATTATTTATCGCATCGATGAAGTTACTACGAACGTTCGCAGCCATCTTCTTAGCGTCCTGACCTATTTCTGTCCACGTGTCCTTATAAGCGTCCCAAAGTCCCTTTATTCCTGTAGTAATCTTATCAACATCGAATGAAAATGCGCCCTCAATAACCTTAGCCCATGCTTTCGCCATTCGACCCATTCCTTTGAATCCATCAATGACAAGGTTAACTCCAAATTTGAACACCTCCCACGTGTTCTTGAAGGTATTTTTGACATGTTCAATTCCGACACGGAATATCTTGGACTCATTGTAGAGGTCGATAAAGTAGTTTATTATTTTAACCGTGTAATCGATAATCTTAGACAAAGCCTTAACTCCGAAAATCTTAGCTTTCATGGTAAGCTCGTCAAAGCCATTTTCGCCAAGACCGAAGAACTTAGACATCTTCTCATTAAGTTCTGCTTGGGCTTCAACTTCCTTGCGCTGCAACTCACCATACTCTCCTGTCACGCCCTTCAGTTCATCCATATTAGTAGACATGTCAGCTAAGGTCTTCACAAGCTTCATACCTTCATTGCTGGCGGTCTTTCCAAAAACAGCCTTCATGACTTGCCCCACCTGCATGGAGTTTTCAGGCAGCTCCTTAATCTTACCTGATATCATCTTAATAGCCTCTAAGATACTGGTCTTTCCTGAGATAAGGTCTGCTTCAAGCTGCTTACTTGAGATACCGATAGCGTTCAACGCACCCTGTGTTGCAGTCGACATTGTGCGAATACGGTTCGTGGCGGTCTGTATCAGACCCATACCAGCCTCATTGAAGATGCCAGAGCGTGTCTGCGTGATACTTGCGACGAGGTCCTTCACAGATGCACCAGCATCACTGAAGGCAGGTCCGTACTGCTGAATCTGACTAAGGAATGTACCGTTAAGGTCGGCTCCTGCTTGTAGTCCATCCTTAATGACATTGATAGCCTCTGCTGTAGAGATACCGTATTGATTGGTAAGCGACTCAACAGTACCGAGTACCTCCTTGTAGTCTTTACCGAACTGTTCAGCAAGAGCAGATATCTGACTCTGCGTGTGAACGAGTTCGTCACCTTGAATATTGAAGAACTCACGGGTTAGACGCTGCGCTTCTTCAACTTCCATATTGTAATTGTAGAACCACTTAGCTCCTTCAACGACTGCCGATATAGAAGCGACAGCAGCTGTTGCAACACCTACGAGCTTTGTCCATCCTCCAGAGATAGAGGAGAACATGCCCTCGAACTTCCCCATGATGCCCGTAGACTCTTTACCCATTGACTCTCCCAGCCCTGATGCGTCACGACGCAGTTCTGATATTCGTCCAGTCACACTACGAAGCTGTGAAGCTAATTGCTCATACTCTTTGGGATTCGCAGCCTTAGAAGTGTTATTAAGTGCAGTCTGAAGTTCACGAGCCTGCTTCTTAAGTTGTGACATTGTCATGACGTTAATATCCATTGCAGCGCGAAGACTACGCTGTTTCGCTTCATTAGCCTTTATCAGAGTACTAAGACTCTTAACTTCACCTTGTAAGCGTTTGTACTCTGCTGACTCTTTTTTTCCTGCTGCTTCAAGGTTAAGCATTGCATTCTGTCGAGCCTTCATCTCCTTACTTAGGTCATGTGTAGCACGTTCAAGTTGACGCAGTTCCTGCTGTGCCTTGTCTGTTTTCGCATCGATAACCAATCCGATATGATCTTCTTTAATTTTGCTCATAACTATTTAATCTCGTTAGGTAATATATTGTTAGAAAGGGCATCTTCCATTTGCTTTCTCCAGGCTTCACGCACTTCATTTGTGAAACCAGCTTGGATATCTGGGAAGGTCTCGTTGTATAGGACTCCCCAGATAACTCTATTATAGATAGCATACTTAGCACGCTGCTTTTTAGCTCGCTTAGAACTCAAGCCAGCACTTGGTAGACGATATTGCATGTCGAGGAAACGGAGATAAGAGAGAACTCCTATGTAGACTGAGAATAGTCCATTTGAATTTTGAATCGAGAACGCACGGCGAGATAAGAACTTGCGAAGTGTACCAGTACGCTCCTTGAAGTAGCGATTAGCTACCTCCTCCTGTGTTTGATAGATGATACCAATGTCACGATGGAGGATATCTGAGATAAACTCATCCTTAACGAATTGATCTGTTACCATGCTACAAAGATAACACGAGCAATGGGAAGGGAAAAGGACAAAAAACGAAAGCAGCACGTCGAGAGACGTGCTGCTTTCTCAAAAAGCATTACTAAAAACATATTATATTTCACGAAACATCCACTTGAACTCTAAACCGTGTGCTCCAGGGCGGTTACAAAAGTTGAAGCCTGCTTGTCGGAGACCTTCGAAAATTTCTGTAGGACTTACTTTTGCGGAGGGATCAATTTCCTTGATAGCGTCCACCACCTCGGCGGTAGAGAAGAAGTGGGTGGCATCGGCAGGTGCTGAAGCAGGTCGATAGGTTGTTTGCAGGGCAGCAATATAGACACTTATGTCTGTGATAGGCTGCTCGGGGTTATTGTTGTTCTTTGTCATTGTTGTGAAGATTTGGAGATTAATAATCTGTGATTTCGGAGGGACTCTCTGGGCAGAGAGCGTTGAGAGTTCTCAGGTCGTCCTTGAGGACGCGGAGGGTTCGCAGTGTCTGGAATACACCAGGACGGGGTTCTCCAGACTGGTTAACGAAGCATCCTGTATCATCGGAGAGAATAGTCGTTTCCAACTGCTCGAGCATGTTGAGATGCATGAGGAACTTGCCGTCGGCAACCATTTCGTTGAGTGCTGCAATCGTGTCTTGGCTGACAAAATTGAGTGCCTGGTCGATAGGGCGTTTCATCGTTTGCCTCCTTTCTTTTCAGCAACTTCATTAATACTCTTGCAGATGTTTTCACAACTTTCATGATTGAAACCTTCCAAAGAAAGCACTTTCTTATAGTGAAGACGCAGGACTGCTTCGGTGAATCCGTGAGTGGTACAGACATGGATATGGCCACTGCCTGCTTCGAGCGCATACCGATCTTTTGCCTTTGGAATGGCATCCAGTTCTGTTTTTAGTTCTTTAATAAACGTCTTCAGCGTAGATTCGTCAGCTATAAGAGCTTGGTAACGTCGCTCCATACACATGACAACAGGCTCAAGGTACTTCGGGGTAGAAGATGACTTGAAATAATAATCAAAGAATATCATACCTTGCCTCCTTTCTTAATTATACTTTTTAAATGATCTGGGAGACAGAAACATTCGTCACCTTTATCGGAGATAGGAAAAATCTCAAGATTCTGTTTCTGTTCGCACTGGGTAGAACTTTCAAAAGTCTGAAAACCACATAAGCCAAGTATGTTGGAGAAACCTATACTTATCACCGAGAACGGAATTTCTTCTTCATAAATAGCAATTGAACTATCAGAAAGATTGAGCGTAAATTTTTCATTCACATTGGAAATAGAGTTGAATCTCTTATACACTTCATTAATAAATTCTGCCAACGTATCAAGGTCAGCTACAAGAACCTTGTTATATTTCTTTATATATTCGGAAAGTGGTTCAAGGTCTTTCGGGAGAGAAGGAACCTTGAGATAATTATCAAAGAATATCATGCCTTACCTCCTTTCTTTTCTGATTTGTTCATACGAAAAACTAAGTAGCCTGCACAGAGGGTTGAAACTACGGATGTGATAGGCTGCTGCTCGATGGCTACAGCTGCTACAATCACGCACAAAGATACAAGGTTAACTCGAATTACCAAACGACGGGTAACTGAGAACTCGCAGATACGACTGTAGAACTCGCTTTTAGCGTCGAGCCAAAGATTAATAGACTTGATTTTGCGCTGTATCGTAGCACGTACGTCGATAGGCTGCTGTTTCGCAGAGTTCTCGAATTCGATTACTTGTTGCATATTGCATCATTGTTAAACCATCTACGGAACTGCCGTGGCAGAGATACAGAGAAGCGGCTGCACATCCCGCTGGTTTAACAATGATGCATCTCTCCGAAGAGCTATACGAATTGTACGAGATGGCAACCGCCAATATTTTATTTGAGAGCATGAAAAAAGCCCAAGCAAAATGCTGAGCAATAACCGATGCTCTTACGAGATGGATTACCATCATTGTTAAACCACTGCAAAGATATGAATAATCCCCGAAACCTGCAAGGATTTCGGGGATTAATTATGATTTATTTCTCATCATATGCCGTAATTGCATCACATAACTCTTTCTCAAAATTGAAGATTTGATTCAATTCTGTTATTTCATGTTTCGTTTCTTTCTTATCTTTATCAAAGGTCGATATATACTTTTTAGATTTACCATTAAAATAGAGTCGGCAAATAGGCTTTCGGTTATTATCATCGAGCAGTATTGCAAAATAGGATAGAGCATCTCTATATGCGACTCTTGATACATCTACGGACTTACGAACTACAGCCTTTACAATGTTAAATCCATCTAATTCCTCTTGGGTTGTAACTATTCCGTCGTCGGAGGTGGCAGCGGTATCCGTTTGTTCAGTTTCAGAGGTTATGGCAGCTGTTTCAGAAGCCTCCCGTTGTTCTTCAGAACTAAGGGCTGTTTTCAGACGCTTGGAGATGAGTTCATTGATATAACTACTGATAGAACGCTTGACGAGTTCGGAAAACTGTTCCTGTACTTTAGCCGTGATGATGCCGTCATAGACTTTTTTTGTGAAATATTTTACAATCTCAGGCGTAGGATTGACAATCTCTTCTGCAAAGATTTTCTTCA
>ERZ772960.3689-NODE-3689-length-10197-cov-13.476336_pt1 | contig 10197 bp, 9 predicted proteins | sample MGYA00580678_ERZ772960 | MGnify/ENA primary metagenome ERZ772960 (study PRJEB29015, sample SAMEA2737930) | human oral metagenome | biome: human oral; feature: human-associated habitat; material: dental | place: China | collected 2059 ...
AAGACACTGCAATCACCGAGCGGGCATTATCCATCCTGAAAGCTCCGGCGCTTTCATCAATCATCAAAGAGATTGAGCATAATCCCGTTACCGGAAGCGTGCTGATAACGTATCATCCGACAAAGGTACCGATAGCGAAACTGCGCCCGCTGCTTCCGTTTTTTAAAAAGCTGGGAAAAGAAGCTGAAAACTATTCTGAAAAAAATAAAGCCGTCATTCTTGCAATGCTTGATGAACTGGAAGGATACGTCAAAAACTGGGAAACGGTTTAACTGCTTCTGCGGGGCTATTAAAAAAACAGCCTGATGCGTTTGCCATGGTTTAAAACAGCAGTTTTGTTACCACAATATATATCGGGATAAGCACTAAACTTAACAGCGTTCCCCATGCGGTAAGCCCGGCGGATTTTCCCGTATGGCAATAATGCGTTTCCAGTACGATAATATTGGCGGCAGGCGGCAAAATACAGATCATATACAGCGCCGGTTTATTGGAGGTTATCAGCTCCAAATGCAGTAGCCCTGCGATATAGATAAACAGCGTCATAAGACAGGCAACCGTAATTGCCCGCAGTAATGCCAGCTTGAGCGTCAATCTTAAATCCTTCAGCTCCAGCGTAATCTTGGCAAGCCACATGCCGAGTACGCCCATCCCTAAAATACTCATAATCAGCTTTACTATCCGATAGACTGGCGGCAAATAGAGTTTGATACTATCCCCGAAAGGAATACAGATAATACCGATAACGAGCGCTGCGACGGGAGGAGATTTCAGCGTCCGTTTTATATCGATCTTTGCAGCGCCGTTATTGATCAGCATTCCTGCGCCGATGGAATTGCCGAAAAGAGAGTTGCCGATATACAGCGAAAGCACAGCAGCAGCGGCGCTGTCTCCCCATACCGGTGCAACAATCGGCAGCGAAAGCCATCCGATATTTAAATAGAAAAAACTCAACCGTTCTACAACATCAGCACAGAAAAAGCGGCTTGCATACATCATCACCGCCATCATAATAATCATAGCGAGTATGCTTACAAATAAATCGGCACGGCATGTTGCAATGTTGTAAATGATTATCAATGGAATAATGACTCTTGTAAGCAAATATGCCGTCTGATTTTTTATATCGATCGGCGTTTTTCCTACAAGAAAGCCCAAACCAAGATACAAAAACGGAAGTAATATTTTAAGTGTCATTATTTTCTCCTTTCAGTGCTTTTGAAAATATACGGTGCATCTACTTCGTTGCTCGTTCAGCGAAGTACGTCCTTGTCCGTTCTAATACGTTGAGCATTTGCAGTAGCGGCACACGGATATAGCTTTCCGTTAGCCTTTTGAAAATAGCCTGTTAAGCAGTTGTACGTCCGTGTACAACTGCTTAACGACGAGTTTGCACTGCAAACTCGCTTCTGCCTAGAACCACGGACATCCTTGTCCGTTCTAAAACGACGAGGCGCGAACAAAAATAAAGCGGAGACGTACTTGTTGTACGTTGAGCATTTATTTTTGTGCAGCAACGCCGTAGACGGTATGCATATTTTCAAAAGAGGACTTTAAAAGATTCTAAACCCTGATACTGCGCAGCCGTAACGGTAAAGTTTGAAATATACGCACGAGGGTGGCTGTGCTGCACCGCATTGAAAAAATCATAGAGTGCGGAACCTTCTCCTTCAGCAAATATTTCCACCGAATAGTCGGGACAGTTCCGTACCCATCCGGTGATACCGAATTCCCGTGCGACCTGTACCGTCCAATAACGGAACCCGACGCCCTGTACCCGTCCTTCCACAATAGCGCGGGCGGCCTTCCGTTCGGCAGCATGCGCTGCGTCCTTATGCATATAATATCCTCAAAAAAAATGCGTCTTTCAATATCTTTGCATCCGTCCTATGCATGCGCAAAACCCAGCGCTTCCGCCGCATCAATTATCGGTAGACCGAGGTCTTCAGCATACTCAATACCGTTCTGTACTCCTGCCAAAACCTGTTCTATTTGGTGCGCATCGGCGTTGCAGATAATACGGGCGTTCTTTTGCGCCGCCCGTTTCCAAAACGCCGCTACGGGATATTGATAGTCCGCACCGTAATCCCGCCGCACCTTCGATTTAATCAGCCCGTAGCCGTTGATTTCAAGCGGCATCCCCAAATCATTTGCCGCATCGATGAGCGCATCAATGCAGGCAAGGCAGTTCGCATCGATAGACCGAATGCTACTCAAAAACAAATCGGGATGAGCCAAAAATGCATAGAGCCCCGACTTCATCCCTTCAATCGTAAAATCGATATAGGTATGCAGCAAACGCCTTTCGGTAACGGCCGCAATATATTCAAGTCCGCCATCCAGCGGGAACCAATGGGAACCGAACACCAAATAGTTGGCTCCGTAGCGGCCGAGTAATTCATCCTTAAACCAGCTGCGGTGCTGCGGCGACCATTCACATTCAAACCCGAAGTACACGGGAAAATCAGCTTCCTTTTTTGCGTCTTCAACAAGCTGCTTATACAGCGGTATATCCGCTGCCGCCATCCGGCAATAGAGCCACATGTCGTCATGGGGATAAGGACAATGGTCGGAAAACCCAAGCGCAGAACAACCGGCAGATGCTGCCTGCCGTACATAATCAAGCGGAGTGCCCTCAGCGTGTTTGCACAGATAAGTATGCGTATGAAAATTACTGAGCATAAAAAAAGTATAGCGGTAAGTCCCTCAAATGTCAAACTTCCGCCGGGTAAACGTCAGGGTAAACGCATCAGGCCGTTTTTTTAACACCCCCGCGGAAAAATTGAGACTATTCGGCCAGAGTTGAACCTCTTCGCGGTTCAAATGGTCTCACAGTCTTAATTTTTCCACGGTTTGTATCTACTCTACCTGATGCGTTTACCCGCCTGTTGAAAAAAATGTGCGAAATTTTATTTCCTTAAAATGAAACAGTTGAACAAAATATGAATTTTGGAAACTGTTGCATTCGTGCGCGAAAAGCGCACACATCAATACGCAAGTTTTCGAAAGAAAACTTGACGGTTAAGGTGAGCGGCGTCATTGTAGACGCTCACCTTATACCTATGAAATTTCGCACAGAAGGAAGGCAACCGTTAAAAATATTTTTAATGCGGTTGCCCTGCCGATAAGTATTCCGGTATGGAAAATAAGCTCTTGGCGTGATAAAATCGGCATACCCGATACGGAATACGGGTCCGCGGCTATAGAAACGTAAAAAATTTGAAAAGGAATAAAAACGATCGGCTTATGGAATTAGATTTTCAACATACTTCATTACAGGAAATCCTTGACTATACCCCCGATCTCCGCAGAGAGGCGTATGTCGGTGCCACTCTACGGATGCAGGCGGATGACAACATCGTCGGAGTATTCGGCTCTGCATATTCCGCTGCTCAGTCCCCCGTCATCGATGAGGCGCTTATCTATGGCTGCGGTCTTGTTCCGGTACCGATTGTAGGAGTGGACGCCTTTATTTTCAAACACGGTGATTATCCTGCCTGCGATACGATCAAAAGTACGATGGTATATTTAACGACGCAAAAGTGTCCGCTGCTGTATTCTTCCAAGATGTATGTACTCGACGGATGCTGTCCCGCCGTCGAAGCTGCGTTCCGGCAGTGCACGCAAAAGCCTGTGTATATATACCGGAATGCGGAAGAACTCAAGGCAATGCTGCAGCAAATTTACGGACAAGGGTATTCCGCTTCCCGCTATCAAGAAGCACAATCTGCCTTTGCAGCGCTGAACCGCTTGCTGCAGCAGCTTGAGCAAAGTACGCTTTCCGGCAATGACTTTGGAATGCTCTCTTTTTATTCCCGTTTTATTTTTGAGCTTGAGGAACGGCTTGCCTTTTTGACGCGGATATGTGAACTGCTTTCTGCTGCAGCACACGGGGAGCCGTTCGCATATCCGCCGAAAAAGCGGATGCCCGTTTCAATGCATTGTCCCGACGGCATCATCCAAAAAACCGCACCTGCTTCCGGAAATTATTTTAAGCCGGTACGAGTGCAGCCCGGAAGCTCCGCCGATATTGCGTGCGCAGGCTGCATCTATCCTGCCGCTCAGTATGTGGGGTATTGAATCCTGCCGTACCCTTTTACCTCTGTTCTACCGCCGTGCCCGTAAAGAGTTACACACGGCAAGGAGTGCAACGCCGACGTCGGCGAATACCGCAGCCCATAATCCGATAACTCCTAAGGCGCCGCCTGCCAAAAAGGCAATCTTAACAACAAACGACATCACGATATTTTGTTTGACAATTTGCCGTGTAAAGCGCGCCGATTTAATTGCCTGCGGAATAAGCTGCGGGTTATCGGTCATAAGAACGACGTTGGCGGCTTCGATTGCAGCGTCGCTGCCGATTCCGCCCATCGCGATACCCACATCCGCACGGGCAAGGGCGGGCGCATCGTTGATGCCGTCCCCGACAAACACGCATACGGCGCGGGCGTTGCCTTTTTTCCGCTCGGCGCTGATTGCTTCAAAGCGGGCGACCTTTTCGTGCGGTAAAAGCTCGCTGCTGCAGCAGTCAAGCTGCAATTCGGCGGCTATTTTTTCGCCCGTGCGTTTGGTATCGCCGGTCAGCATTTCAAGATACCCGATACCGGCGCCGCGCAGTTCCCGTATTGCCTGTGCGGATTGCGGTTTAATGCTGTCGCTGCAAATAATACAGCCGGCATAATGTCCGCCGTAGGAAAGAAATACCTTTGTTCCTTCAGCTTGCGCAATAGATGCAGGCTGCTTTTCCGCATTGCCGAAGATAAACAGCGCGGAACCTGCCGCAAGCTCCTGTCCGGTATGGAGCATTTTAACGCCTGAACCGGCCTTTTCCGTATATTGCCGGAGTTCGGCGGCTTCTTTTTCAAATGCGGCTGTTTTCTCTTTACCGAGCCGTTCCAGAACATAGCCTTTTACCGCATTGGCGATCGGATGGCCGGAATGATATTCGACGATATATGCAAGCTCAAGCAATTCTTCCGTACTGAATTGTTCGGCGGGAAGAACCTGTTGTACCGTTAAGACACCGGCAGTCAGTGTGCCGGTTTTGTCGAATACGACGCTATCCGTTTTAGCAAGCGAGTCGATAAAATCCGCACCTTTAATCAATATGCCCTTTTTTGCTGCGCCGCCGAGTCCGCCGAAGTAGCCGAGCGGAACGGAGATAACAAAAGCACAGGGGCAGGATATGACGAGGAATACCAGTCCGCGCGAAATCCACGGAACAAAGGCGTTCCACGAAAGCGGGCTGCCGTGTACGGCTGAAAGTACAAACGGCGGAAGGAGCGCCAGCACGACTGCACCGATCGTTACAATCGGAGTGTATACCCGTGCGAAGCTCGAAATAAGCCGCTCCGTTTTTGCTTTGCGGTCTTGCGCATTTTCCACCAACTGCAGCATTTTTGCCGCAGCGGTATTTTCCGCCGCGACGGTGGTTTTAATCACCGCAAGTCCGTCCGTATTGACGAAGCCGGCAAGTACCGTACCGCCTGCTTCGATAAAACGCGGAACGCTCTCTCCCGTCATCGATGAGGTATCAAAGGAACAAGCCCCTTCGACCAGTATCCCGTCAAGCGGAACTTTCTCTCCCGGTTTTACAAGAATGAGCGTACCGACCGGCACATCTTCCGGGGCAACAATATCCGGATCGTCATCTCCGTGATGATGCCCGCAGCAGCAGGCTTCATGGCTGTGATGATGTTCATGCTCATGTCCGCCGTCGCAATCACACTCCTCATGGTGATGTTCGTGATGATGATGACCGCAATCCTCATCGGCTTCTTCATGGTGATGCCCGCAGCAATCGTGTGTATCGCTGTGTTCCGATTCGGAATCGGCAGGATTGCGGTAGAGCCGGACAAATTCAGGCCGTAAGTCCATTAAGTTGGTAATCGAACGCCGTGATTGCTGAACGGCGGCGGCTTGCAGTAACTCACCCAAGTTATAGAACAGCATAACTGCGGCTCCCTCCGACCACTCTCCGAGTATGAATGCACCGAGTGTTGCAAAAGTCATCAAAAAGTTTTCGTCAAAAATACTCCCTTTACCGATGGTTTTCAGCAATGTCTGTATAACTTCCAGCCCTGCAGCAAACCACGAACCGACAAACAGCAGCGATGATAGTGCAATGGAATAAGTACCGCCACCGAACTGAATACTCATTTTGAACGGTTCCGACGCAATTTTCAATATAATCCCGACGATAAAAAACACGGCCGCCACACTAAAACGGATGATGTCGTGCTTATCCCACAAACTGTCATGATGATGTTCGTCATGATTATGCGTTTCGTGTATATGATTACATGCCATACAACTACAAGCCATCTTCTCTCCTCCTTCGGCTCAGCGCCCTTCTTGAATATGCTCCATGCCGACGCTGTATAAGATGCCGACATGATTGTCTTCTATAGAATAGTAGATTTGTTTTCCCACCCGCCGCGAACGCACTATTTTTGCTTGTCTGAGGATACGCAGTTGATGAGAAATTGCCGAAGCGGATATTTCAAGCACCTCCGCGATGTCGGCAACGCACAGCTCACCCGCCATCAGCGCGGACACAATCTTGATACGGGTTGAATCGCCGAAGTTCTTAAAAAAATCGCTCAGTGCGGTCATTGTGTCCTCGTCGGGGATCTTTGAGCGAGCATGAGCTACGGCATCGGGGTTAGAATATTCCGCAGCTTCTTCGTTAATCGGTTCCACTTGATTTTCCATTGCGCTGCCTCCTTGCGTCTTCTGTTTATCACGCCTACCGCCCTTGAGGTGGTCTACCTTCGCAACAACAGGGTTGTTTTGTCTGCAAATATATGAACAGATGTTCAGATGTTTATTTGAGTATATATACAACTAAAAATAGTGTCAATATCTTTTTGAAAATATGCAGAGCATCTACTGCGTCGTACGAATAAAAGATGTGCTAGGTGTCTATTCTTTTTAATTCTGTAAGGGCTTTATTGCGATAAACTAAATCGTTCAATCCCATCCCTGCACACGACATCCATAAATCATAGACGGCTTCATAGTCGGATACAAGCATAGGGCGTATATTCATTATTACCTTCTTGCTTCCGGCGACTTAGCTTAACGGTTAAACTAAGTCGCCGAAATGAATTCGTTTTGTACATACGAGCGGGAATGCTAACAAGTTGAGTTCTTGTTCGGCATTCCCGGAAAACTTGTTTATTTTTCTTTTGCTACAGACGGCTCAAACACTTTTTTAGGCGTTCTGCCTTCGTTTTGTGCCGCAAAACCGACCAGCTCCGTATATATTTTTTGTGCTTTTGCAAACACATCGGCTGCTTGGTCGGTTCCTAATTTTGTTGCATATTTCGCTGCAGCAGATGCACCTTTTTGATTATAAAGCCGTGCGATTTCCGCATCTTTGTCCTTCTGCTCTTTAATCAGTTTTTGCTCATACGCTTTCCAATAGCCGCGGATATTTTTTCCGTACATATCTCGATTTAAAGCAGAGAACACATTGATTGTCCGCATCAGCCAATAAAACGAATCGGGAGTATACTGTTCATTGTTCACTTTATACGGAGCAAATGTATCCGTAATGTTGCCATAGAATGGCAGATAGACCGAATGTTCCGCATTTGCCATCGCCATCCACATTACACCGCCGACTGCTTTCGGTAATGTGTCTTTCATCTGAATGATATGGCACTCCATAGAAGTCGGTGTACCGATTGCACGGACGCCGGCATTTTCCGGCAAGTTTGCATTTTTATCGGTATCTTCATAGCGGTAGCGCTGTAATTCCATGACATCTTCAAGTGTGATTTTCTTGTCGGCTTTTCTCCATAAAGAGAATAACTTAGTGTTATACGAAACTTTAGCGGACGGCGAGAGTTTGTTTTGTCCGCCCCAAAGCCGTACGCGGTTGTAGTCACTCAGATCTTCTCCGTATGTCAGTCCTGCATGGAATTTACCGTCAACTTCTTTGTAAAAGCCTTTCGTCTTTGCTAAATTGATCAAATCCTTTGATGCGATAACATCTTTACTTGCCGTATCGACGTAGCCGAGCAAAAAGTGATTGGGTACTACTGCGTACATATCATCGGGTACTTTTACCGCCGCATACTGATGGCCGGAATAAATTTCCATATACCAGCTTTCTTTATCGTCTGCGATAAAAATGATATTACCTTCCGCGGAACCGTGGGTATCTACTATCTTTGCAATCCGTTCAACACCTTCCCGGGCTGTGGTAATATACGGCAATACAACCGTTGTCATAGATGCTTCCGAAAGTCCGTTTTCAACAAGCGGATCCGCTTCTTCCGCAGCTTTTCCCGGAGATGCCGAAACGGTTGCGCTCATTGCAACGCCGTGTTCGTTAAAACCGACTTCGTCGTAAATACCTTCGGATTGTTCGGCATCGCAGATAGCCGTATACCGATAGCTTTCTTTCGGCAATTCGATTTTAAAGCCGATTGAGTCGGTAAACTGTACCGGCTTTCCGTTTTTCTGATGCGGATATACCTTAAAGGTTTTGTTATGAGCGCCGCTTAAATCTTCCGTCCGAGCGATGATACGAAAGCCGTCAGCCGTTGCATCCTTTCCTGCAACAAATCCCGTACAGCCGAAAGCATTAGATACCCCCGCCCATACGCCGGCCGCGGCAACTAATAAAAACAGACACATTTTTTTCATAATGTACTCCCTGTTAAAAATAATCCGGCAAACACTACCGGATAAAATCACACTTGCCTTAAAAGAGACAATAAATATAAAAAGGATTATATCACGCGATATGACACTTGTCAAAATAAACATCAACAACAGAATTATTGTTCTTGCTGAGCATCAATCCATCATAAACGAAAATATGCCCTGTCAAGGAATGTGCTTCCGTGTTGTCCGGCTTGCCATCTATCGGTTGTTTCTTGTATATTCTGTATACAATGCAATTCCTTCGTGAGGCAGGCTATGAATCATCGTTTAAAAAATACCGACTGCGTTTTTTTATTTATCGTATTAACACTCGCTTATATTTTTATTTTTACCGCTTGCCGCAATACACGAGAGGCAGTTCTCCATTTGTATAACTGGACATACTACACGCCCGATTCCGTTATCAAAGCTTTTGAAAAAAAATACAATGTCAAAGTGGTCTACGATGATTTTGCGTCCAACGAAGATATGTTTGCCAAACTCATGGCCGGTTCAAAAGGCTACGATTTGGTTGTTCCTTCGGCAGACTATGTTTCCATTATGATCAAACTGAATATGCTCGAACCCATCGACATCTCCAAAATTCCGAATATCCGTTATCTACGCCCCGAGGTTCTCAACCGGATCGGCTACGATTCTCAAATGCAATTTTCGATACCGTATTATATGGGCGCTGCGGGTATTGCGGTAAACACCAAAGAAGTACCCGATTATGAGCGGAGCTGGAATATCTTTGAACGGATAGATTTAAAAAACAGAATGACGATGATGGATGATATGAGGGAAGTGATGGGCGCTGCATTAGGTTATTTAGGGAATGAGCCGAATAGCACCAATCCCGACGAACTGGAACAGGCATATCAGCTAATCCAAAATGACTGGAAGCCCAATCTCGTAAAGTTTGATGCGGACGGGTTTGCCAAATCTTTTGCATCGGGGGACTTTTTAGTAGTACAAGGATACGCGGAGTCGATTTTTGCGGAGCTGCAGGATGAGCAAGCTCAGTATGTCGATTTCTTTATTCCGCAAGGCGTTCATTCGGGTTTGTATATCGACAGTTTCTGTATTCCCAAAGGAGCCACGCATCCGGAACTCGCACACGCCTTTATCAACTTTATGCTTGACCCTGCAATCTATGCCGAATTTTTAGACACGTTCGGCTTTCCGTCTTCCATCCACACGGAGGCGGGGAACTATCAAAAAAAACAACCGCACTATACGCTCGACGACCTAAAAGACTGCATTCTCAAAAAAGACCTCGGTGCAAACTTAGAGCTGTATACCAGTTATTGGCAGCGCATCCGTTTTACACCGTAGGATAAGCCGACCTTCGCTAAAAAAATTTTATTGCCGTTTTTCCGTTTTGTGCGTAGATTCATTGTATGAATATAGACAAATACACAGTGAAAGCACGGGAGGCATTGCAAGAAGCTGCCTCGCTTGCCGAACAAGACAATCACAGTCAGATTGAGCCGGTTCATCTCTTATATAAACTCTTAGATCAAGAAGAGGGGATTG
>ERZ772960.3690-NODE-3690-length-10197-cov-3.146717_pt1 | contig 10197 bp, 9 predicted proteins | sample MGYA00580678_ERZ772960 | MGnify/ENA primary metagenome ERZ772960 (study PRJEB29015, sample SAMEA2737930) | human oral metagenome | biome: human oral; feature: human-associated habitat; material: dental | place: China | collected 2059 ...
TCTCCTGAGTATCTTTCCATTTTTTGCATATGGGAGATTCTTCTTTTTCTTCCTGATAAAAGTTAGCAGTATAAGCCTCAATAAAAGATGTAAGATCATAGTTTTCCTTCATAGGAATTCCATGATGAGCTCCTATGATAGAAGCAATTCCTCGGTTCATACCCGCTAAACGACAAATCACTTCTCCTGCATAGGCATGGGGAGTTTTCCCTCGGTCTGTTAGTTCCAAGTCTTTGATTCCGGAAAAACCTTCATGCTCCAATTTCTCTAGCAAAAGCAGGTCCAGGTCCTCAGAATTTTGAAATCCTCTTTGAATTTGGAATGCCGGGGTAGCTTTTCCGATATCATGTATTACCCCAACAAACATGGCCAAAGACTTAGCTTCGTCCTCTTCTATCCGCATGGAATCAGCAATATATATCCTCGACCCCTCTGAAAGCCAGTGCTCCCATAAAAGCCCCATGATTTCCTTTGTATCTTCCAGATGCCGCTTTAAAGACAGCCAGTAAAATATGCCATCCTTCTCTTTCTTTTTCGCCCAAAGTGCTAAGCAATTTTCCATACTGTCCTCGAGATTATTTAAAAATCTATAATCAAAAATCAATTATAATTTTTTATTTTACATGCACCTGTCTGTTAAATCATTTCTACGTAATCTATCAAGCTTTATGAAAAATGCACACAAAATTAAAAACTAATTATTTTGATTGTATCATTTTGTATAATTATTGCAATATTTTCTTTCTTTATTCTGTTTTTTTATATAAAATGACCAGTTGTTTTTCATGCTTTTAAACATCCTATTCATAACTATATTTTTAAGTAAAGAAATTTCGCAATAAATCATGGATTATCGTTTTGAAAACTGCCTTTCTATTTTATTTGACTCTGGGTAAAAGCATCCTCGGTAGAATCAATATCCCCTTAGCGAATCCGAAATGTTGTTATGCGAACTATTATTTAACTTGCCTAAAATCCGAAAAAGAGAAATATAAAAGCCTATTCGACCGTGTCCATGAAAACACGATTCGATAGGCTTTGAATATCGGTCCTGAAAATGCCATCATTGCCATGACACATGTAGGGAAACTCATCAATAATCAGTAATTTCTTCTCTTCCGGAAGTTTTCCCATTTCTTTCTAGATAATTTCCATATTTTCTTTAAATTTCCGGAGAACTCTACAAAGGTCTCCGACTTTGTGCTTTCAATCAGGGAAAATGCGGTTGTGCAAAGGGATTCTCTGGTTTCATCATCCACGCTTTCCAGCCAGCTTCCCAAGGTGGTTTTCGTGTACTCACTAAGCTCATCCAGTTCAGAAGAGACGAGAACATCCTTTTCCGCTTCCCAGGTCATAGCGTCATGCTGCAAAATGCCCTTTGCCGTACTGTGAATCACATGCTGTTTTGCCGGATTGGACAGAAGTTGCCCGATAATGGAACTCTGGGGCGCAACGGTAAGAATTTTCGGCAAAATCTCCTGAAATTCCGAAGACTGAATCACTTCCTCTCGAAAACCCGGGCTGTCATTATTATAAACTTGTACAATACGATCCTTGTGCTCTGCCTCTCAGAAGGCAGCCGCATACATCGCAAAGTTCCCGCCTTTCGAGTGTCCTCCCAAAAAAACGCGCTCCCTCCATCATCTTTTGGAGTAATAGCAGTGCTCGCTCCGTAAACTGCCCCGATGTCTTGATTTCTTCCATGGAATACTTTTCGCAAAAACACTGAAAGAGCTCCTTTAAATCATAGAAGCCATCCCATTCCTGCCGTAACGCAGCAAAATCAATATAGGACAAATAAGCAAGGATAACATTGTCCACCTCATTAAAAGGGGCGATAGACAGCGGGACATCGTTTCTCCATGCTAAGTGATCCAGTAATTCCATGTTTTACACTCCTTCTTCCTTATTCCCGCAAACTCTCCAGGATCTTCATACTTTGAAAATGTACGGAAAAACTCTCTTGGCAAAGTGCGGAAACATTTTCACAAAAATCCTCCAGCGCCGCTCCCTCCAAAGTAAAGGTATAGAGCTTTCCGAGAGGCATCGACAGCACATACTGCCACGCCTCCTGTACCGCCTTCCGCTTCGAATAAGGAGGCTCTTCCGTATACTCCCCCTCTAAAAAAAGAAGACGAAGTTCAAAAACAGCGCGCACCAGCCGGTTGTTCAGGTTTTTGTGAAGCAGTGCTTTCAGAGAGAGATAAATCAGGTTCACCGTTCCCTCCGCAGGCAGGTTCTCCTGGGATACTACAGAGGCAAGTTCCAGAAAATAAGCGGCATAACAGGCCTTCTCCAGATCCGATGCAATTTCCGTAAAATACGCATCGACTTTCACCGCTTGCAGATTATAGCCTGTTTTTCCCTTTCTTAAAGAAAAAGTGCCGAAGACAAAGCTTCGGCTCCCAGCCATAAGAGGAGAGGTCGGTCGTTTCGCCCCGCTCGCCCAAACCGTCATTTTCCCCTGCTCCATGGTAAGCAGAGAAAGACGTTTATCAAATTCTCTCTGGCTGTTCTCTGCGAGCACAACCCCATGAACCACGATTTCTTCCTTCACAAATTGCCTCTTCTACCTACTTCTGTTCTTTGTACCCATACTCCTGTAAGTATGCCGGATTCTCTCTCCAGTCTTTTCTGACTTTTACGAAGAGCTGTAAATTGACTTTCGCTTCTAGGAGTTTTTCTATCTGAATGCGTGCCCCGCTCCCGATGCTTTTCAGCATACTGCCGGCTTTCCCGATAATGATGCCTTTGTGGCTCTCTTTCTCACAGACAATAGTTGCTTTCACGTCCCATATCCCGTTCTTTCGCTCCTGCATACTCTCCACCAAAACGGCGATTCCATGCGGAATCTCCTTGTCCAGCTTATAGAGTGCCTGTTCTCGAATCAATTCCCTCGTAATCTCCCGAACCGGAAGATCGGTCACCGTATCCGCATCATAATACCGGGGTCCATAGGGCAGGAAAGCAAAAATCGTGTCCAACAGTTCCTCGAGTCCACTCTTTCTATAAGCGGAAACGGAAACCGTAGCAACAAAGGGAAGACTCCGGGCATATTCCGCTTTCTTTCGTTCCACCGCCTCTTCTTCAAGTAAATCAATCTTATTTAAAACAAGAAGGAGCTTACGCTTACTATGGGAGAGCAGGGAGAGCACCTGTTCTTCCTTTTTTCCTTTCTCTGCCGTGGCATCCACCAGAAAGAGAATTAAATCACCACTACCGAGCGCTTTCTCCGCCACCGATTCCATATAGACGGAAAGCTTATTCTCCGCCTTATGGATTCCCGGCGTATCGTGAAACACAATCTGTCCCCTGTCATCGTCATAGACTGCCATAATCTGGTTTCTGGTCGTTTGCGCTTTCTTCGAAGTAATGGCAATTTTCTGTCCGACAAGCGCATTCAGAAGGGTGGATTTTCCTGCATTGGGAAGACCGACGATGGAAACAAATCCGGACTTTATTTCCGTCTCTTTCTCCTCACGCAGATTCTCTTCTCCTCTTTCCTTCGCAAAAAAATCCTCTATCACCTGATTCATACGCCCTCCCCTCTTTCCCGGTTTTCTCTACGCCACAGTTCCTGTTCTTCCGCTAAATCTCCTGAATTGCATCGAAATAGGCCTTATTTTCTTCAATCTTCTCCCGGTTTCCAATCGTGCAGTACACTTCCTCCTGAAATGCTGCATCAAAATACTTCGACAGATTCCGGATTGCCTGCACATCCGCCTGTAAAACCTCGTCTCTTTCCCTCTGTAAATCGCTGTCACTTAGCCCGGAAAGCGTGCAGCTGATGCCAAGCAAGAACTTGGTGTAAGCTGTTTTTGGCGTATCCATTTCGGAAATTGCGCCAATCACATATTTCGTCATAGCCAGTTCCGTCGCTTCGAAAGTACGCACATAGTCCGGTATTTTCTTATATACTTCCATACTGCGTCCTACATGAGGGTCTCTATAGGAAACCACATAGCACTCCCCGGTCCTGCCGAATCCGCTCATCACGCCATAAGCATTTCCTTTCTCCCGAATATTCTTCCAGAGAAAATCAAAGGACAGCGCATTCTTCAGTACTTTTAAAGTGCCGGTAAAAGGAATCGCTTTATCCCGGATAAAGCCGACTCTCGCCACATAGTTCACTTCCGATGGCGTAATCCAAGCCTCTCTCTTCCCCTTCTTCTCCATAAAGTCCGATTCTTCCCACTCTTCCTTTTCCGGAAAATACTGCGTGAGAAAAGTGGAAAGGCTTTCTTGTTCTTTCCGATAAAGCGTGAGGTCGCCTCCGACCGTGCAGCGCAGATTCTTTCCACGGAATAATTTCTGTGCGAGAGCGCTTAACTTTTCGCCCAATGCTTTCGGGCTCTTTCGGAAATCTTTTTCCAGCTCTTCAATAAAATGGTAGTAGCGTATTCCCTTAACTCTCTCCTGGTAGTAAGCAGAGGGAGAGAAGCTTTCCATCGCGCGATTCACTGCATAATGGTGTCCCGCCCCTTCCATCCGCATTCTTTCCCTGGACTTCACTTCCAAAAGAATTTCGGAAAGACGCTTTTCATCTGTAAGATGGGTATGGAAGAGAATCTCCGCGAGATATTGCAGTCCTTTTTCCATCTCCCCTTCCATAAACTTAAAGCCGGTCGAAAAGACACCGGTATAGCGATTCCTCTCCTTGAAATTATTGTATGCGCTAAGATCCGTTCCGAATCCTCCACTATGGAGATAAATCTCCGCATTTAGATCCTGGAAACTGTAGTGATCCGTATCCATGTAGGCGAGGCAGGTGGAGAGCAGGGACAGATAGGGCAGCTCTTCTTCTGAAAAGTCTCCGGTATTAAAGAGCAGGCGGAGATAAAAAACGCCTTGCGCATCTGTCGGATAGAGAGCAAGCGTTCTACCGGAAAGAGACTCTTCCTCCTTCTGATACTTCTCCGCGTCTTTCTCAAGGTCCTCTCTGGTAAGAACCGGAAGACTGGCAAGAGCCTCCTTGCTGTTCTCCTCATTCTGGTATTGGAGGAGCGCTTCCTCTTCCCTTTGGATGCTCTCCAACTCTTCCGCACGGAAGGACGCCTTCTTCTCTGAAAGCCTCTCAGCAAGCTTCGCTGCATTCTCTTCCGTAAGCCCCGCTTTAGGAAGCAATTCCACAAAGGAAGCATGCTTGTTTCCTATAAAATCTTTCTTCAGAAGGGCTTCAAAATATCCTTCTTCTACATCCTTCTCCAGTTCTTTAAAATAGCGTTCCATTTCCAGATACTTCCACGGTTCCCCGTCATAGAGCCAGGAATCCAGCACTTTCAGGCTGTAAACCAGACCCTTCGGTGTACTGCCGTAATCCGCTTCTTTATATTCGAACGCATCATGATGAATCGCGGAAAGAATGCTCTTATGATCCAGTCCCTTCTCTAAAACTTCCTCCAAGGTCTCCTCAATTACTTTCAGGAAGCGTTCCCGATCCTCTTCCTTGGCATTTTTCGCCGTGACGGTAAAATAATGTTGTAAGAGTCCGTCTGCATAGCCGCCAAAGATATCTTCTCCAAGCCCCTCTTCGAGAAGCTTCTGCTTCAGCACCGCACCGGGACCGGAGAGCAGAGCATAACCGAGATAGGAATAAGCCAGACTTTTCTTCACATCCTGTCCATCCGGAAGCACGAAATTATAGGAAAAATAGGCTTTTCCCTTCGGATCTTCCCCTTTTGCAATCGGATAATAGGCCGTCTCCTCTCTCCTCTTCGAGAATGCCCCCTGCATGGCTATTCCGGAATCGGGATTAATTTTCGTATATTCCTGCAAATAGTTTTCATCCAACCACTGCAATTTCTCCTCCATATCCATATCGCCATAAAGAATGATATAGGAGTTGGACGGATGGTAATAACGGGCATGAAACGCCTGAAAGTCTTCATAACTTAAACTCGGAATATCCTTCGGGTCTCCCCCGGACTCATTTCCATAGGTCGTATCCGGAAAAAGAGAATGGAAAATGTAGCGTTCCAGAACGGACTCGGGATCAGAGAAAACACCTCGCATCTCATTGTAAACTACGCCGCTGTAACCAAGTTTTCCCGTTTCATCTAAAGTATAATGCCAGCCTTCCTGTAGAAAAGTATTCCGGTTCTTCTCACAATTCGGATGAAAAACTGCATCACAATACACATCCATCAGATTCCGGAAATCCTTATCATTCGTAGAAGCAACCGGATAAACTGTTTTATCCGGATAGGTCATTGCATTTAAAAAAGTATTGAGGGATCCCTTTATGAGCTCCACAAAAGGATCCTTCAAAGGAAACTTCCGGGAACCGCAAAGTACGGAATGCTCCGTAATATGGGCAACCCCTGTGGAATCTGTAGCCGGTGTACGAAAGGCAATACTGAATACCTTATTCTTGTCCCGGTTCTTCAGGCAGAGTACCCTTGCCCCGGACTTTCTATGCTCATAGACCCAGGCGTCCGTAGAAAGCTCGCCAATTCTTTTTTCCTCGACTAAACTGTAGTTCTCCATCTTCTTCCGCTCCTTTTTTCTGTCTCTTATCTTTCTATCTTTGTCTTCCTTTGTCTTTCCGATTATACCTGATGAAGCAACCTTCCGATAAGGAGAGAAATGGCTTCTCTTGTATAATAATGCGGCAGGAGATACGGGGGAGTATCGGCGCGCATACTGACGTAAGAATAGGCATTTTCTGCTTCGGCAAAACGTATGCAATGATAGAGCTGGTACTGTGAACTTAAAATGCCCACTCTGGGAATACGATCCTCCCCCTCCAAAGCATCTTCTATCAAATACGAGTAATTCTCCTCATCCGTCCCTCTTTCCTGCTGTATCTCTTCCTCCTGTACGAGAAGTTCTTCTTTCCAATGGGCAATGCTTCGTAAGCCGTACTGCACCTTCTCCTTCGTATTTTTCGAATAAAATTCCATCAGGAGGCGATCACTGGAGATTCCGTTTCGCAGGAAATCATGAAACATCACACTGGACTCCGCACTGGCGCTCTGCCTTCCTCTTCCTCCTACCAGAACAAAGCGCGTATTCGGGTTGTCCCTTGCATACTGCTCCGCTAAATCCAGACGATTCCTTAGTGTTTCCGATGGACTGTTATCTACCAGTTCACAGCCGATAACCAGAACATAATCCAGGTTTTTCTCCATCTCTCCCTTTTTATATTGCGTAAGAAATATAACGATGGAGAAAATCGTGAAAAAGAAAATCAAGTACGATGTAAGGCAGAAAACCTTGATTCGAAATAAAACGGACTTTCGCTTCCACTCCGCCTTTCTCTTCAACAAAAAAGCGAGAAAGAAATGCGCTCCTCCGATAAGCAGCCATATCCAGATCTCCGAGAGTACGGAAGAAGTGCTGAGAAGAAACGCAAAATAGAGAAAGGAAGCAACTCCCATCAGTAAAAAAAGAACCAGCATCTTTTACTCCATTCTTCGTAAAACATCCTGCTTTCCGGGCAAAACGGAAAAACGAACCTTTAATTCCTGTTTGGAATGTGGGCAAGAAGAAACGGCTTCCCCGCTCTCCCGGTCAAACATTTCCAAAACCTTTGCCTTACGGTCTTCCTGTCCCGGGCTCATGATGGCAATCTCCTCTCCCACGCTGAATTTGTTTTTCTGTGTAAGATAGGCGAACTCTCCATCCACTTCCTCCACCGTGCCGAGATAAGTCGCCCCGGCCTGATAGGTGTTATTCGCGTAGATCTGATCTTCCTCCGTCGGTTTCTGATAGTAAAAGCCTGTACTATAGTCTCGATAGGTGCACTTTCGAATCTCTTCCTCATAGAAGGGCAGCCTTTTCCGATACAGTGCCGGATTATGCAGATAATCTTCTATCGCCATCTTATAGGTTCTGGTAACCGTCGCCACATAAAGCTCTGTCTTCATTCTCCCTTCAATTTTCAAGGAATCGATTCCCGCTTCAATCAAATCCGGAATATGGGCAATCATATTGAGATCCTTGGAATTAAAGATATAGGTTCCCCGATCATTCTCAAACACGGGATAATACTCTCCCGGTCGTTTCTCCTCCATCAAAGAGTACTTCCAGCGACAAGGGTGGGTACAGGCTCCCTGATTGGCATCTCTTCCGGTAAAGAAGCTGGAGAGAAGACACCTTCCCGAATAGGACATGCACATTGCTCCGTGCACAAAGGCTTCAATCTCCATCTCCTTCGGAATATGCGCTCGAATCTCTTTAATTTCCTCCAGGCTGAGTTCCCTCGCACAAACTACCCGCTTTGCACCGAGTTTCCACCAGAAAAGAAACGTCTCATAATTCGTATTGTTCGCCTGTGTGGAAATATGAATCTCCACTTCCGGCATTACCTCCTTCGCAAGAAGGAAGGCACCTGGATCCGCAATCAGTACCGCATCCATCCCGACATCCTTTAATTCCTGAAAATACGCGCGCATCGGTTCCAGGTCCGCATTGTGGGCAAGGATATTCGCGGTAACGTAAACCTTTACGCTATGCAGATGTGCATATTGCACCGCTTCTTTCATCTGCTCTAGGGTAAAATTTTTCGCATTGGCTCGAAGCCCAAAGGCCTCTCCCCCCATATAAACCGCATCCGCCCCATAATGAATGGCTGTCTTCAGCCCTTCCATAGAACCTGCCGGAATCAATAACTCTACTTTCCTCTTCATTCGTATCTACTTTCTATCTTTTCTCTTTGTAAACCGTTCCCGTCTCACTACTCTTTGCCGTTTTTTAAACGTTTCCGTTTCATTCCATTTTATCATTTTTAAAATGGTATGCGCTTCCCTATCTTCTGTCCTCTTCCTTCTTTACAGGCTTTTTCACACTGATGCTTACACCGTCTCCAATCGGAACAATGCTGTTTTCGAGGAGAGGGTTCTCTTTTAACAGAGCAAGAAACTCCCGCATCCGCTTATGAATGGTTCTCTGCCGCCGTTCCAGGAAGAAGCGACTCTCCAGCAGTAAACCGTCCTGCAATATATTATCACAAAAAAGGACTCCTCCATCATTTAGAAGCAAAAGAATGTCGGAAAGCCATATCGGGTACTGTGCTTTTGCGGCATCTAAGAAAATAAAATCAAAGTGGCACTCTTCCCGAACCAGCTCTTTCAGAATCTTCCCTGCATCCCCTTCCAAGAGGGAAATCCGCTCCCTGTATGGACTCCTTTGAAAGTTTTCTTCCGCTTTCCGTATCCTCTCGGGAAAGTTCTCCACCGTAGTGAGAGAAGCCTCTCCCTGTAAACTATCCAGCATCATAAGCGCGGAATAGCCTACTGCCGTACCGAGCTCCAATATACTCTTCGGTTTGTTTATCTCCAGACATACGCGAAGAAGCGCGGCGGTCTCATCCCGAATAATCGGAACGGCATCCTTCTGCGCTTCCTCTCGTATTTCTTCTAAAAGGGAATCCTGTTCTCTTAGAAAAGCCTGTATGAAACTGCTGACTCGATTGTATTCTTCCAAACTCCCCTACTCACTTTCGTTACCGTCGCCGATGACACTACTGTCCTCCCTGCTGCTCGTTTCCGTTTCAGATTCCTTCAGAATCTTTTTGTCGCTCAGCTCCTGATTCTTCTGTCCTTCCTCGGAAAGATAATCCAGCATCTCTACCTGCGTCATTGCCGTACTCAAGGTATACTCTCCGGGAAGAAGCGAGGAATGGTAGAGCTTTGCCTTCAAAACAAAGGCCGTCTCATTATTGATGAGGCCTAAACGCTTGAGATTCTCCGCGATTTCCTTCCGGCTTTCTCCCTGCCGGATCTCTACTTGAATTTCTCGCCCCGGTTCTTTCTCCATCGCTCTTTCATAAAAGAGTCCATGCCCGTAACGGAAGCACACATTCATGCCCTGCAAAATCAGAAACAAAAGTCCAATGAGGAGAAGGATACGAAAGGAAAAGCTGAGCAGGATTTCCGTAAAGGAGCGAAATGAGCGTCGCTTATCCATCCCTTAAACCTCCATGATGACCGGTAAGATAACAGGATTTCTCTTAATCTTCTTCCAAAGAAAATCAGACAAACTATCCTTTATCAGGTTCTTAATCTTCCCCCAATCGTTCATTCTGCTTTGCAGACAATCATCAACCACGTTCTGTACCGCCAGTCTTGCCTCTTCCATAAGATCTTCCGACTCCCGCACATAGACAAATCCTCTTGAAATAAGATCGGGTCCCGCCATGAGATTTCCGGAATATCTTTCCAAAGTAAGTGCCACAACGATGATTCCGTTTTGGGA
>ERZ772960.3691-NODE-3691-length-10196-cov-6.862440_pt1 | contig 10196 bp, 9 predicted proteins | sample MGYA00580678_ERZ772960 | MGnify/ENA primary metagenome ERZ772960 (study PRJEB29015, sample SAMEA2737930) | human oral metagenome | biome: human oral; feature: human-associated habitat; material: dental | place: China | collected 2059 ...
CGGCGAGCCCGTCATGTGCAAGAGCGGCCATGCGTTCATCAAGGACAAGATGCGCCAGGTCAACGCGATTTACGGCGGCGAAATGAGCGCGCATCATTATTTCCGCGATTTCTCCTACTGCGACAGCGGCATGATCCCGTGGCTGCTCGTCCTCGAGCTCCTCTCGCAGGCCGACGGCAAGACGCTCTCCGACCTCATGAAGGCGCGCATGGAGCGCTATCCGATCTCGGGCGAGATCAACAGCAAGGTCAAGGATGCCGACGCGGTATTTGCGAAGATCGAAGCGGCGTACGGCCCGAAGGGCAAGGTCACGAAGGTCGACGGACTTTCGATCGAGTTCGATAACTGGCGCTTCAATATCCGCAAGTCGAACACCGAGCCCGTCGTCCGCCTCAATGTCGAGACGCGCCAGGATCAGGCGCTCTGCGACGAGAAGACGAAGGAGCTGCTCGCGATTATCCGCGCGTAAGCGCAAGCAATCGAACGAACCACTTGGGAAGGCACTGCGAAAGCAGTGCCTTCTTTCAGTTATTGACATGCAATCATTTTTAGGATAGAATGAAAGTGATAAAAGAATTGTTCTTATTTGAAACTGAGGTGAGTTTATGGAGATGCTGACGACGGATCAAGTCGCGGAGCGCCTGCGTGGGCAGGGCTTCAAGGTCACGCCGCAGCGCCTTGCCGTGTACCATGCGCTCGCGCGCACGAAGGCGCACCCGAATGCGGAGACGCTGTTCAATGAGCTGCGCCCGCTCTATCCGACGATGAGCCTTGCGACAGTCTACAAGGCGCTCTCGATTCTCTGCGAGATCGGGCTGGCGCAGGAGCTCAGCCTAGGCGAGGACTCGTTCCGCTACGACGCGGACACGAGCCACCATCCGCACATCCGCTGCACGGTCTGCGGCCGTGTCGATGACGTGCCCGTGATGGATACGGAGGCGTTCACGCAGAAGGTCGCGGAGGACACGGGCTACAGCCTGACAGATTATCAGGTCTATTTCTTCGGGCGCTGCCCGGCGTGCCGCGAGGCGCGGCAGGTGCATTGAGGCGGTGCATTGAGGCGCGAGAGACGGCGGGGCATTTGCCTCGCTTTTTCTCTGTGACGATTTTCTTTTTTCGCGTTCAATTTGTCCATTTAATTTACAGATAATCGCCTTATGATAGCCGTATGAGGGGAGCGTGAAAGATGCAGGTTGTGGTACTCGCGAGCGGCAGCCGCGGGAATGCCGTCTACGTCGAGATGGACGGGGCGCGCATCCTGATCGACGCCGGCATCAGCGCGCGGCGCATTCGGCAGGGTCTCGCCGCCGAGGGCATCGACATAAAGACGCTCGATGGCGTCCTCCTGACGCATGAGCACCGCGACCACACGGCGGGGCTGCGGACGCTCTTGAAGCAGTACCGGCTTCCGCTCTTTTCGCGGCAGGCGACGCTCGCGCAGCTCGCTATGGAGGGCGCGGGCGCGCTGCCGGAAGCATGCCTTCATGCAGTAGCGGAAGCGTTCTCGCTCGCAGGTATTTGCGTCGCGCCCTTTTCGATTTCGCACGATGCGGCCGACCCCGTCGGCTGGCGTCTCGTCGGCTCGGAGCGCTTTACGCTCGCGACCGATCTCGGCTTCGTGACGGAGACGGTACAAGCGTCCATCGAGGGCGCGGACGTGCTCGTCTTGGAGGCGAACCACGACGCCCAGCTCCTGCAGGGCGGCTCGTACCCCTGGCCGCTCAAGCGGCGCATCCTCTCGAACCGCGGCCATCTCGCCAATACCGATGCGGCGTGGGCGCTCGCGCGGCTGAAGAAGCGCCCGCGCCGCGTCGTCCTCGCGCATTTATCCGAGGAGAACAACCGCCCCGCACTCGCGAAAGAGACGGTCGAGCGCGTCCTCGCCGGGCAGGGAATACACGTTCCTCTGACGCTCGCCTCGCAGGACGAGGCAGTCAAGCTAACATAATCATCTATAACGGAGGGATTTCCATGCATCTCGCACAGTCAATCCATAAACGCAAGCGTATGCACATTCTCGCTGCACTCGCATTCGCCTTCTCAGCTGTCACGTTCTCAGGGTGCTCGGCGGGCACGGCGTCGCGTGATGCGGGCAGCGCGACCGCTGCCGCACAGACGCAGCAATCTACGGAAGGGCTTTCCGCCGCGCGCAATACGCCTGTCGTCCGCGCGGCGCAGGCCGTTGGCCCGGCCGTCGTCGGCATCACGAACAAGGCCGTCGCGCGCGACTGGTTCAACAATCCCGTCGAGACGGAGGGCGTCGGCTCTGGCGTCATCTTCAAGAGCGACGGCTACATCGTCACGAACAACCACGTCATCAGCGGCGCGAAGGAGATCATCGTCTCGCTCGCCGATGGGCGCAGTCTGAAAGGGAAGCTCATCGGTGCGGACGAGGTCACGGATCTCGCCGTCGTCAAGGTCGATGCAAAGGATCTCCCGACGGCGACGTTCGGCGATTCGGATAAGACCGTCGTTGGCGAGCTGGCAATCGCGATCGGCAATCCGATGGGGCTTGAGTTCCAGGGCAGCGTGACGGCAGGCGTTATCAGCGCGCTCAACCGCACGCTCGACATCAGCGACCGCCGCGTGAAGCTCCTGCAGACGGATGCGGCGATCAGCCCCGGCAATTCGGGCGGTGCGCTCGTCAATGCCGACGGCGAGGTCATCGGCATCAACAGCGCGAAAGTCGCGGCGAGCGGCGTCGAGGGCATGGGCTTTTCGATCCCCATCAATACGGTGCAGGAGGTCATCAATGAATTGATGGCGAAGGGCTACGTCGCCCGCCCGTATCTCGGCGTCTCGGTCTTTGACCAGCAGACGGCGGCGCGCTACGGCTATCCGCTCAACATCGACAAGGGCGTATACGTCTTCCAGCTTACGGCAGGCGGCCCGGCGGACAAGGCAGGCCTTTCGCGCGGCGACATCATCCTGAAGATTGACGGCGCCGAGGTCAACAGCATCAGCGACCTGCGCGCGAAGATCGGCGAGCACAAGGTCGGCGAAACGGTCGAGGTGCTCATTGACCGCAACAACAGCCAGCGCACGGTCAGCATTGCGCTCGAAGAGATCCCGCAGGATCAGCGCTAAGCGATGAAGATCACGATTGTCTGCGCAGGCAAGCTCAAGGAGCGCTACCTGCAGGACGGCATAGCGGAGTTCCTGAAGCGCCTGCGCCCCTTCGCCAACGTCGCGATTCGCGAGATGCGCGAGGAGAAGATGCCGGACGCGCCCCCTGCCGCCGAAAAAGCACAGGTGCTCGCGCGCGAGGGCGAAAAGCTCCTGCACCTCGTGCCGGACGGCAGCCATCTCATCGTCCTCGACGTGTACGGCGCAGAAAAATCGTCGGAGGAGCTCGCGGCGGAGCTTGACCGCCTCGCGCAGAGCGGAAAGAGCAGCGTGACGTTCTTGATCGGCGGCGCGTTCGGCCTCTCGGACGCCGTGCGCCGCGCCGCTGACCTGTGCCTTTCCTTCTCGCGCATGACATTCACGCACCAGATGGTGCGCCTCCTGCTCGTCGAGCAGATTTACCGCGCGTTCAAGATAAACCGCGGGGAAAAATATCACTGGTAGATCGAATAGAAGAGCATTACACCGTTCCACTATGGATTGGTGAAATGCTCTTTTTATGCGGGTAGCACATAAATTTCTTGTGAAACAGAGCATATCTTTGTATAATGGCAAGGACAGAAAGAAAAAGGGGGCGAACGGGCGTGGTGCGGAAAGAGACGGCTAGGCGGAAGGTGCAGAAGAATATCAGCTATGCGGTGATCGCACTCGCCCTTTGCTTTCTGCTCGTGACGCTTCGCTACGGGTGGCTGCAGATCGTGCAGGGCGACGCGCTCGGCGAGCGGATGCGCAGTCAGGTCGGCGAGGAGTTCGCGATCCAGTCGCCGCGTGGCACAATCACCGACCGCAGCGGGCGCGAGCTCGCCGTCTCGATGATGACGAAGTCCCTCTACGTCGACCCGATGCACGTCAAGGACGCCGATGTGCTCGCCTCTGACATCGCGCCCGCGCTTGGGCTGACCGTGGAGGAGGTCAAGAGCGACGTCGCCGTTGGCGGCGGATTCGTCTGGGTGAAGCGCCGCCTCGAGCACGACGAGTACGAGGTCGTGCGCAAGATCATTCGCGAAAAGGAGTACACGGACTGCCTCGGCTTCCGCGACGAGGCGAAGCGCTACTATCCGAATGACGTGCTCGCGGCGAATGTCCTCGGCTTCGTCGGCACGGACGACAAGGGGCTTGACGGCGTGGAGCAGGCGCTCGACGGCCTCTTGAAGGGCGAGGTCAAGGAAGCGTACATCACGACGGATCGCCGCAGCCGACCGATCCTCGACTCGATTTTCTCGAATCGCCGCCACTACCAGGGCGAGTATTGCAAGAGCGTCGAGCTGACGATTGACAGCGCGGTGCAGTTCATCGTGGAGCAGGAGCTCGACCGCGCCGTCGCCGAGACGCTGCCGAAGGCGATTACCTGCATCGTCATGGACCCGAAGACGGGCGAGGTGCTCGCGATGGCGTCGCGCCCTTCGTACAATCCAAATAAATTTTGGGAATACCGCCCCGAGGTCTGGAAGAACCGCGGCGTCTCGTTCATCTACGAACCGGGCTCGACGTTCAAATCCGTCGTCGCGGGTGCGGCGCTCGAAGAGAAGGTCGTCTCGCCGAATCAGGTATTCGTCGATCCCGGCTACGTCATGGTGTCGGGGCGGCGCATCCAGAACTGGAACGGCGAGAGCTTCGGCACGGTCACGTTCACTGACGTCGTCAAGAACTCGCTCAATACGGGCTTTGCCCAGGTCGGCCTGCGCCTTGGGGCGGAAAGGCTCACGAAATACGCGAAGCTGTTCGGCTTTGGCGCGGTGACGGGCATTGATCTCCCCGGTGAGGAGCCGGGCATTCTCTTCAATCCGGCGGATATGCGCGACTCCGATCTGGCGACGATGGCGATCGGGCAGAGTATCGCCGTGACGCCGCTGCAGCTCGTGACGGCCGTCTCGGCGATTGCCAATGACGGCGTGCTGCTGCAGCCGCATATCGTCCACAAGATCACGAACGCGGACGGCTCGGTCTACGAGGAGCGCGAGAAGAAGGAAGTGCGCCGCACGATTGATTCTGCGACGGATAAGACGCTCATCGGCCTCTTGGAGCAGGTCGTCGCTACGGGCGGCGGCAAGAAGGCGGCGGTCAAGGGCTACCGCATCGCGGGCAAGACGGGCACGGCGCAGAAGATCCGCGCGGATGGTGCGGGCTACATGGACGGGCGCTACATCGCGTCGTTCTGCGGCTTCGCCCCCGTCGAGAACCCGCGCATCACGGTGCTCGTCATGATCGACGATCCGAGCCTTGGCAATTTCTACGGCGGACAGATCGCAGCGCCCGTCGCCTCGCGCATCTTCGCGCAGCTCTTCCGTCACTTGCACATCGAGCCGTCGAGCGACCCATTTGCCGGTATGGAGAGAAAGACGCCGGAAGCGGAAAAGCCAAAAGCCGCCTTCACGGGCGAAGTGCCAGACGGCGAGGTCGTCGTGCCGGACTTTTCGGGAAAGAGCCTGCGCGAGGCGGCGCGCCTTGCCGCAGAGCGCGGCCTCGCCTTTGAGAGCAGCGGGTCGGGCATCGCGACGGGGCAGGCAATCGCCCCGAATACGCTCGTCGAGAAGGGGCGCAGCGTGACGGTTTATTTCAGCCCCGAATGATTTCTTGCGATTTGCCGCATATCTATGGTATGATAGGGGCGTATCTTTATCGACAGGGAGGAATCGGCATTCTATGCTTACCGTATTGATGGTTCTTGACGCGATTGTCTGCATCGGCTTGATTGCGTCCGTATTGGGGCAGGAAGCGAAGTCGGCCGGCATGGGCGGCATGGACGGCGGCGCAGACACCGTCTTTTCGAGCAAGGCGCGCGGCATGGACGCGCTGCTCGCGCGCGTGACCGTCGTGCTCGCGACGCTCTTTGCGCTGATTACCATTGTCATTGCCCGCATGACGAACTGACGCGGATTTTGCAGCCCCTGCCGTTTGGCGGGGGCGCGTTTTCGTGCGGAAAAAGAAAAGGGGGGAGGGTCATGATCCGCGCAGGCGCAGAGCCTTTTTTCATGCCCGGCGGCGCGCAGGGCGTCCTGCTCGTGCACGGCTTCACGGGCGTCCCCGCCGAGCTTTGGCTCATGGGGCGGTTCTTAAATGAGCGCGGCTATACCGTCCTCGGCGTGCGCCTCGCGGGGCACGCGACGACGGCAGAGGATCTCGCGCATACGACGGGCGAGGACTGGCTCGACTCCGTGCGCGACGGCTATGCGCTGCTTTCGGGCGCGTGCAGGCAGATCGCCGTCTGCGGGCACTCGATGGGCGGCCTCCTCGCGCTCCTCCTCGCGGCGGAAAAGCGCGTGACGAGCGTGATTTCGATGTCCGCTCCCATCTATATCGCCGAGGAGCAGCGCATCGACCGTCTGCCGCCGCGCGAGGCGTGCGCGGGGCGTTTCGTGCCGAAGGCGCGCCGGAAGCTCACGGGCGTGCCGGAGGCGGCGAACCACACGTATCGGCGGATGCCGCTCGCCTCGCTCCATGAGATGCTCGCCATTTTGGAGCGGGCAAAGGCGGCGCTGCCGCGCATCACCGTGCCCGCACTTATCCTGCACGGCAGAAACGACCGAACGGCAGACGCGGGCAGCGCGCTCTACATTCGCGACCATATCGGGAGCGCGGAAAAGACGCTCTTCTGGCTGCACCGCTCGGGCCATCTGATCCCGATGAACGAGGAGCGGGAACTCGTATTCCAGCAGGCGGCGGACTTCCTCGACGCGACGATGGGACAGATGGGAAAAACGGAACAATAACACGATTGAACGGATTGGATTTGGAGAAACGTATGGATTTGAAAGAACGGATTTTGGCGTATATGCACGAGACGGCATATCGCCCGCTGCTCGCGGAAGACCTCGCCGAGGAAATGGGCCTCGAGGGCGAGGATCTCGTCGCCTTCGGCGCGGCGCTCGAATCGCTTGAGGCGGACGGCGCGATCATCAAGAACCGCAGCGACCTCTACGGCGTGCCGAGCCGTATGCACCTCGTCGTCGGGCGGCTCTCGATGACGGCAAAGGGCTTTGGCTTCATCATTCCCGACGTGCGCGAGACGGAGGACGAGACGGACGTATTCGTGCCAGCGGCAGACCTCGCTACGGCGATGCACGGCGACCGCGTCGTCGCGCGCGTCCACGCGGCGGAGGAAGAAGGGCGCGCGCGCGAGGGCGAGATCATCCGCGTGCTCGTGCGCGCGAATGAGAAGATTGTCGGCACGTTTGAGAGCAGCAAGACGTTTGGCTTTGTGACGCCCGACAACACGAAGCTCACACAGGATATTTTCGTGCCAAAGAAGGAAGCGCGCGGCGCGAAGACGGGCAGCAAGGTCGTCGTCGAAATCACGAAATGGCCCGACCGCCGCCGCAATGCCGAGGGGCGCGTCATCGAGGTGCTCGGAAAGATCGGCGATCCCGGCGTCGATGTGCTCTCCGTCATGCGCCAGTACGACCTCTCCGAGACATTCCCCGAGGACGTCCAGCAGGCGGCAGAGAACTGCGAGACGGAGCCTGCGCCAGAGGAGTACCGCGGGCGGCGCGACCGCCGCACCTACCCAATCGTCACCGTCGACGGCGACGACTCGAAGGATCTCGACGACGGCGTCTTTGCGCGCAAAAATGCCGACGGCAGCTTCTTCCTCGGCGTCTATATCGCCGACGTCAGCTGGTACGTGCGCGAGAACCAGCCGCTCGACCGCGAGGCGCGCGAGCGCGGCACGAGCGTCTACCTCGTCGACCGCGTTATTCCGATGCTGCCGAAGGAACTCAGCAACGGCATTTGCAGCCTCAATGCGGGCGTCGACCGCCTCGCGATGGCGTGCGAGATGGAGATAAGCAGCGAGGGCGAGATCACGCGCTACGAGATCGTGCCTGCCGTCATCCACGTCTACCGCCGCCTGACGTACAACATCGTCAACAAGGTGCTCGTCGCGAAAGAAGAGCCATTTGCAAGCGACAACGAGGACATCCGCGCCATGCTCGAGACGCTCGCGGAGCTGCAAGCCGCCTTGAAGGGCAAGCGCCGCCGCCGCGGCTCGATTGACTTCGACCTCACGGAAATCAAGGTCAAGCTCGACGAGAAGGGGCATCCCGTCGCACTCATCAAGCGAGAGGGCTCGCTCGCCGAGAGCATCATCGAGGAATGTATGCTCGCGGCAAACGAGACCGTCGCGCGCCACATGGACACGCGTAATCAGCCTTTCCTATACCGCGTCCACGAGCAGCCGACGAGCGAGAAGATCGAGCGGCTCAACAAGCTCCTCGCGACGTTCGGGCTTTTCGTGCGCCAGAGCGAGAGCGGCGAGATCGAGCCGATGGACGTGCAGACGGTGCTCGCAAAGGTCGAGGGGAAGCCGGAGGAGCGCATCATCAGCGCCGTCGCCCTGCGCTCCATGCAGCAGGCGCGCTACAGCGAGATGAGTCTAGGACACTTCGGCCTTGCCGCGCGCTACTACACGCACTTCACCTCGCCGATCCGCCGCTACCCCGATCTCATCGTCCATCGTCTTTTGCGCGAAGCGGCGGAGGCGGGCGGCAAGCTGCCTGCCGAGCGGTGCGAGAAGCTGCGCGGCCTCTTGCCGGAGATTGCCGAGCATTCCTCGGCGCGCGAGCGCCTTGCGACAGAGGCGGAACGCGAGACGACGGACATGAAGAAAATCGAGTACATGGCGCAGTTCGTCGGCGAGGAGTTCGACGGCGTCATCAGCGGCGTCACGCAGTTCGGCATCTTCGTCGAGCTCGATAACGGCGTCGAAGGGCTCGTCCACGTCTCGACGATGGTCAACGATTTCTACGAATACCGCGAAGACCTCTACGCGATGGTCGGCGAGCGGACGAACGCGCAGTACCGCCTCGGCGACCCCGTGCAGATCCTCCTCGTCCGCGCGAACGTCGAGGAGCGCAACCTCGACTTCGTCTTGAAGGACAACGGCGCTTATGATCCGACGGCCATGCGAAATGCCGTGCGCGGCGGACGGAAGGGCGCGGTCGCGAAGGGAACGAAGGACGCGAAGGAAGCACAAGGCGCAAAAGGAGCAAAAAGCGAAAAGGAGCGCAGGCAAAAGGGCGGGCGCAAGGCGGACACGCGCAAAGAGCAGCGGGCAGGCGATATTGTCGCGACACCTGCCGCAGATGGCGAAAAGCCGAAGCGCAAGCGCCGCGGCGGGCGCAAAAAGGGCGCATCGGGCGAGCGTATGCCGCAGGAGAACCGCGCACAGGAAAGCCGCACACAGAAGGCGCACGACGAGCGGAAGGGCAAGCCCGCGCGCAGCAAGGAGCGCCCCTACCGCGATCTCGGCGCCAGCACGCGCGAGCGCGGCGACTACCACCGCGTCAAGGTCACGGGGCTAAACAGCGCCGTCTGGCCAGACCCGCCGGGCTACCACGACGAAAATCGCCGCGAGGAGGCGGAGCAGAAAGAGCAGGCAAAATCCGCGCCGCGCCGCCGCCCGCGCCCCCACCGCAAGACCGAAGGCGGCACGAAGCGCACGAAATAAACGATAGGAACAAATACCCCCTTTGACAAGGTGAACGATATGGGAAAGCAGAACGAGGGCATCAAGATCGCCTGCGAGAACCGCAAGGCGCGCCATGATTACTTCATACACGAGACGTATGAGACGGGAATCGCACTGCAGGGCACAGAGGTCAAGTCCCTGCGCGCCGGCAAGGCGAACTTGAAGGACAGCTACGCGACGATTGAAAACGGCGAGGTCTTCGTCGAGAATATGCATATCAGCCCCTACGAGCAGGGGAACATCTTCAACCACGACCCGCTCCGCCGCCGCAAGCTGCTCCTGCATAAATCGGAAATCGCCAAGCTCTTCGGCAAGACGCGCGAGAAGGGCTTCACGCTCGTGCCGCTCAAGATCTACTTCAAGCGCGGCCGGGCGAAAATGGAACTCGCGCTCGCAAGCGGCAAGCACAACTACGACAAGCGGCAGGCGCTCCACGAAAAAGCAGCCAAACGCGAGGTCGAGCGGGCACTCAAGGACAGACAGCACTTCCTTTAATAGAAGAGGAACGTAATCGGCTCACGCATTAGTGAGTCGATTTTCTGTATAATGGGAAGCACGGATTCATTCAGCCGCCCAGCCCTGCATAAGCGACCGCTAAGCACTA
>ERZ772960.3692-NODE-3692-length-10191-cov-14.937253_pt1 | contig 10191 bp, 7 predicted proteins | sample MGYA00580678_ERZ772960 | MGnify/ENA primary metagenome ERZ772960 (study PRJEB29015, sample SAMEA2737930) | human oral metagenome | biome: human oral; feature: human-associated habitat; material: dental | place: China | collected 2059 ...
GGAAATCACTAGATCCTAAGTCTAGCGCGTCTACCAATTCCGCCACAAGCGCATTTGTGGGTGCAAAGATAAGCTAACTTTCATTAATAGCCAAATAATTTGGCTTATTTTTCTTGTAATACACTATCTTTTTTGTTTTTCATCTTATTGGAATCCACATGTTATACCATTTATTCGTATCAACTTTAGTTTATAATTGTTTCAATAAAAGTTGTTATATGTAATAGTCATAATACAGAATAGATTGTTCAACAGCCATAGTAAATGAATGTTTCAAAGCAAAAAAGAAGCTGATAAGGTTTAGTAGCGAATAAACAAGAACTGTAAGCAGAATCTACTGCCAGTGCATAATTCAATTGGAACGTTTCAGATGTTCTATAAAAGTTAGTCAGATGTAGTTCTTTTATTTCAGATATCTGTAACGTTTGTCTCAGATATCTGTAACGTTCGTCTCAGATATCTGTCAGTTTCGTTTTAGATATCATAAACAACAACTATCTATATGACCCTATATTATGGTATTTAAAAGGTATTTATTCCGATAATGAATATGAAAATTTTTATTCAGCATAGTTTTGTTCTAAATATTTTTATAAATGCTTGAATAATAATGTGTTGATTAATGTTTTGTTATGTCGGAATGAGGCTTATTACAATTGTTCTCTTTTCCAAAGTGTCTTTATCTATTTTCTCTTGAGGCGATAAATGATATTGGATCTATTTTTTATGCGTATGGTTGTTTGGTAAGTTGCTTATAGATAGAAATATATAAATACTATTCTGTTGAGCCCTAATGTGGTGATTTTTACATTGTAAAAGCGGTTATTTTGCAATACAAAACAACCGCTTTCACAACATCAAACTATAGTTTTATTTTTTTAGAATACTTGTTTTTATAAAGTGATGATGGTAATTCACCGATTATATGCGTACTATATTATAAATTAGAATATTGTTTTGGTGGAACATAGTTTCCCATTACTCATATCTAATAGCTTCTATCGGGTCGAGTTGAGCCGCTTTCTTAGCAGGATACCAACCAAAGAATACGCCTGTAAAGGTACAGACAGCAAAGGACATGACAATGGTCCATGGCTGAATTTCAATTGGCCAATGAGCAAATATTTTAACAGCGTATGCGCCACTGACTCCAACAATAACCCCGATTATACCACCTGTTACACTGAGCAGGATAGACTCTATGAGGAATTGGTTGAGAATGTCTATCCCACGTGCGCCCACACTCATACGTAGTCCTATCTCTCGAGTACGTTCAGTAACACTGACATACATAATGTTCATAATACCAATACCACCTACAATAAGGGAAATACCTGCCACGCAGCCTAAGAGAATAGTAAGCATATTGGTAGTAGAATTCATCATAGATGATAATTCTTCCTGCGAACGAATATTGAAGTCGTCTTCATCACCTTCTGTATTGTCTGTTGCTTCCTTTAGTTTATGCATACGGCGGAGTATGGAAGTCATTTCGCTTGTAGCTTGTTCGGTAACGCCTTCTGTTACGGCGGAGGCAATGATTTGACTGAGGTAATCTTGTGCCAGAATACGTTTCATCACCGATGTGTAAGGAGCCAGTACATAATCGTCTTGATCCATACCCATAGTGTTGTAGCCTTTCTTTTTCATCACACCGATGACACGGAACGGTATTGTGCCGAAACGAATAACCTTACCAATAGGGTCAGAGCCGTCAGGGAAGAGATTGTCAGCAACGGTGCGTCCCAATAGACATACCTTAGCAGCCGATTTGATATCTGCCGAGGTGAACATTTCACCATCAGCAACCTCAAGCTGACGAATCTCAAGGTAGTCTTGATTCGCTCCAGTGATAGACGATGGGGTGTTCTGATTGCCATAAATGAATTGTCCGCTACTGGAAACTATCGGACTAATAGCCTTAATATATTTACATTCGTCTTTGAGAGCTTTATAGTCAGTTAGCTTCAATGTCTCCATAGAGGAAGCATCTTGCTGTACACCACCTCTGCGATCGGCGCCTGGATTAATCATAATCATATTCGACCCCATCTCGGCAATATTGCTCTGTATACTAGATTTGGTGCCTTGCCCAATGGCAAGCATCGTAATAACAGATGCTATACCAATAATGATACCCAATGCTGTGAGGAATGAGCGCATCTTGTTGGCTGCTATGGCGCGCAAGGCTATTTTGAAAAGATTGGTAATATTCATTTCTAAAAAGTTAAAAACAACAATTCTTTGTATATAGTTGAAAGAGATAAGACTACTATTATTTTACGAGAGAATAGAAACAAATTCTTAGGTAATATATGTCTTCTTATTTCCTTAACTTATATATTTATTCATCACTATTTTTTGGCAAAGCAGCCAATCCTTCTGCTGCCGACAGTATGTTATGGTTATAATCATCGGCTATCACCCTGCCATCACGAAGTTGTATATTGCGACTAGAGTAATTGGCAAGGTCAGGATTATGGGTAACGAAAATAATCGTTCTACCTTCAGCGTGTAGCTTTTGGAAGAGAACAAGTATCTCAAATGAGGTGCGTGTATCAAGATTACCTGTAGCCTCATCGGCAAGAATAACTGCTGGATTATTGACTAAGGCTCGTGCAATAGCAACTCGTTGCATCTGTCCACCAGACATTTGATTGGATTTATGGTATAGTCGCTCGCCTAACCCGACAGCCTTCAAAGCCTCTACGGCGCGGTCAAATCGTTCTTTCGCAGTAACCTCAGAGTTATACATCAATGGAAGTTCCACGTTCTCAACACTGGTAGTTTTTGGTAACAAGTTGTAGTTTTGAAAGATAAAACCTATCTTACGATTGCGGAGAACGGCTCGCTGCGCCTTTGACATAGTGCGGACAGAAACTCCGTCAAGATAGTATTCTCCCCTTGTAGGCGTGTCGAGACAACCTAATTGGTTCAGTAATGTAGACTTTCCAGAGCCAGATTTACCCATAATGGTTACAAACTCACCCTCGTATATTTTGAAAGAAACACCTCGTAGCGCATGAACAGTTTCTTCACCTACCACGAATTCACGTTCCACCTTGTCGAGTTGAATAACGACTTTACCATTCTCTTCCTTTGTAGAAGAGGAAGAATTACCTCTTTTATCCTCTTTACGAGGGGAAGTATCGATATGCTTACTTGCTGTTATTTCTGACATATTACTTCTGTTTTGTATTGCGAAGAAGAACTATAGATAATGTTGAGTAGGAGAAAACTGTCCACGAGAAATGATAGAACTCTTTTTTCTTCTACTTATCAGATTTTCTCCCTTTTTCGATATAGTGAGAAATCTTACTTCTTTTTCCTTGGTCCAGGTGCAAATGGACTACTCTCGTTGTTGTTATCGTCATCGTCTTTATTTGGTGTCGAAACCAACAAACTAGTAATGACTTTCTTACCTTTAGCAATTCCAGAAAGTATTTCGGTGTGGTTGCCATCTGTCATACCAATGCTTACTCGGTGTGCTTTGAGAACGTTGCCTTCGAGTGTCCACACCTTATTTTTGGCATTTGTTATGTCTTGAATAGTATATTGTTTGCCAATAGTCTCTTTTGTTGGTGTGAAACGAAGAGCCTTGCTGGGGACACTAAGTACACCTGGACGTTCTTGTGTATAAATGGTAACATTGGCTGTTAAGCCCGGTTTCAATTTTAAATCGGCATTAGAGGCACTGATAACTACCTCGTAAGTAACAACATTTCGACATTTTATAGATAGCTGTTTTACAATGCAAAATTTATGTTTTATCATATAAGATAAAGTGTCTTTAAACAAAAACATTTCTGTCGTATAAGCTGTAAACTAGTATCGTCTATTATATATAAAGTGTAAAACGAATATTCTATGTAGAGATTTGCGTGAAGAAATAATATTTTTGTATCTTTGCAAAGAGTTCTCATTGTTGAAATGTGAATGCTCTACCTTTAAATAGAATATATGATAAATCTGTTACGGAAAAAGCTACCAAGAGTGTATAAAGAGAATGTTGCTCATTCGCTTTTATGGTTGTTTATCTTTTTTATTCCCGCAGCAGCAATGTTTCTCTATGATTGTAGTACCTTTAGAACATATAGTTGGCCCCATATTTTTAGTGTTTGGACAATTGTTTTCATATATTTTGATGCATTCTTAGTGCATAATTTCTTTTTGTTACCACTTATTATCTATCACAAACAACGAATACACTATGTGTGTGGAACCATTATTCTAATACTTATATTTGTACTTGTTTTGTATGTTTTTCATACCCAAACAGCGGAAGAAAGCCTGAGAGCTATTGTTCAGGCTGGATATGTTCAAAGCAGAATTACAGATAATCAGACTACTATTACAACACAAATAATAGTTGTAAACACCATAATCTTAGTGTTAATGTTTGGAATGAATCTTGGCGTAAAGCTCTTTTTTAAATATAATGATGACCAAAAGAAACTACATGATTTAGAAAAAAAGAACCTGGAACAACAGCTAATATCACTGAAATATCAAATAAACCCACACTTTTTTATGAATACGCTCAACAATATACATGCTTTAGTAGATATCGATCCAGAGAAAGCAAAGTGGGCTATTATAGTAATGTCGAAGATGATGCGGTATATTCTTTACGAAGGTAATAATACTTTTATTCCTTTACAGAAAGAAAGCGACTTTATACATAGTTATATTTCGTTGATGCGTATGCGCTATACAGAAATGGTAAAGATAAATCTTAATATCCCAAAGCAATTTCCAGTGGGCGAAATACCACCACTATTACTTGTATGTTTTGTTGGAAATGCCTTTAAATATGGTATAAGCTATCAGCATATAAGCACAATAGATATTTCGCTTTCTGTAGAAAACGACAAGATAAAGTTTTGCTGTATAAATAGTAAACAGTCTGAAACTGAATGCGAAAAAGGCGGAGTAGGGCTGAAGAGTGTACAACAACGATTGAACCTGATATATCCAAACCGCCACAAACTCGTAATAGACGATGGCGAGAAAACTTATAGTGTGTGGTTAGAATTATCATTAACAAATAAGAAAAATGACAAAAAACCAACTCCAAGATGGAAAACAGAATAAGAACTTTAGCAGTAGACGATGAGCCTTTGGCATTGAAACAGCTGGCTACATATATAAAAAATATATCGTTTTTAGAACTGGTTGGCGAATGCCAAAATGCTATTGAAGCAAAGAGAGAAATAGAAAGGCAAACCGTTGATGCTATATTTATAGATATTAATATGCCTGATATGAGTGGACTCGACTTTGTGCGCTCGTTAGAAGTAAAGCCTTTAGTGGTGTTTACAACTGCTTATAGCGACTATGCTATAGAAGGTTATAAAGTAGAAGCTATTGATTATCTCCTTAAACCATTTAGCCAAGAAGAACTAATGGCAGCAGCTAAAAGTTTAAGACGGCAGTATACGTTGTTGCAACAAGCAAAAACAAATGTCTCTTTGGCAGATAACGACACTCTGTTTCTAAAGAATGAATATAAAATTATTCGTATAAACATCAGCGATATACGTTATGTTGAAGGTATGGGTGAGTATCTAAAAATTCATTTTATAAGCGATAGAAAACCATTAATGATACTTTCGAGTATGAAGAAAATGGAAAAACATTTAGCTAATAATAGCTTTATGCGCATTCATCGTTCATGGATTATTAACTTGATAGATATAAACGAAGTAAACAAGAATCGTATTCTTATGAACGATGGTATGTATGTTCCTATTGGCGATATGTACCGCGAAGGCTTCTTAAACTATGTTGATTCTAAGTTTTTAGATAAGTAACAACATATAGTGTTGCTCTTTCTGACATACACGTTCATACTACTTTCCTTTTCTTCTTCTTTGTCATTTATGAAAAAAGAACTACATTTGCAAACAAATAAGTAGATAATGATACTTAACGTAATCAGTAAACAATAATAGTAAAGATGAAGAAACAAATTTCAGTTTTAGCGCTTGCAGCTTTAATGACAGTTGGTTTTGCTTTTGCAGCAGGACAAGACGACAATGTGATGCGCAAGCAAAGCGATGGCACTTATGTGGTAAACACAACTACGTTGGCTGCTAATGTAAGTGGTTTTAAGGGAGCTACACCTGTAGAAGTGTACATTAAGAACGATAAAGTGGTAAAGGTTGTAGCGATGAAAAATCGTGAAACACCTCGATATTTTGAACAAGTAGATTCTAAGATGTTACCAAAGTTTGCTGGCAAACGCATTTCTAAGGTGGGAACAGTAGATGGTGTTAGTGGTGCAACATTCTCGTCAAGAGCAGTGAGACTAAATGTAGAAGCTGCTGTAAAGTATTATAAAGCACACAAATAAAAACATTTCTCTACCTATTGGGCAAGAAAACAACAAACAACATAAGCAGCATTGCAAACTTTAAGTCTGCAATGCTGTTTTCTTTATCTACAAAATTAGTTACTCTTTTCTTAGATATCTGTAACATTCCTCTCAGATATCTGTAACGCTCTTCTCAGATATCTGTCAGTTGCAAATTAGATATCATATACAACAAGAACATTAATGTCTCAATATAATCCTACCTAAAAGATGCTTATCAAAATGAATACAATGATTTCTTTTTTTCATTGGAATTCTAATTTAAGTATTCTAATAATCGGTTGATTTACAATATTTTATATTGTTCGATGTTATATGATGACGGAATTTATTATAATAGCAATCTTTTCTAAAGTATTTATAAAACTATAGTATTTTGATGCATAAAAAAGCCTATTTCGCATTACGAAACAGGCTCTTTTATATAATTGGAATATAGCAGTTGTTCTCTCTAAGAGTGAGATTTAGCAAAATCTAAAACAATTCCATCATATTTGTTTTCAGGCTATACAATGCCTCAGAAATATCCCCCTCTCTACTTTCAATTTGCAGCATAGCGCATTTTAATAATGTGCGGCGAAAAATATAGTCTATACAGAGAACAACAAAATTACACTATTTTACGTTCCCCACCTTTATTAAATATTCTGCAATTTGTACGGCATTGAGAGCTGCGCCCTTACGTATCTGGTCGCCCGTGAGCCAAAGAGTTGTACCATTTTCATCGGCAAGATCTTTGCGAATGCGGCCAACATACACATCGTCTTTGCCTGCACTCTCCAATGGCATAGGGTAAACATAATTTTGAGGATCGTCTACGAGTGTAACTCCTGGAGCGGCTTCGAGCACTTTGCGTATTTCGGCAACCTCTAAAGGCCTCTCAGTCTCAATCCAAACTGCCTCCGAATGGCTACGAAGCGACGAAACGCGTACACATGTTGCACTGGTACGAACATCAGAATGCATAATTTTCTGTGTTTCGTAGAACATTTTCATTTCCTCTTTTGTATAGTCGGTCTCAGTCATCTTGTCTATTTGCGGAATCACATTGTAGGCTAACTGATGCGGAAACTTACTAATAGTCTCAGCTTCGCCCGTCTCAATAATCTCCTTATATTGCTGTTGTAGTTCCTGCATAGCAGCTGCACCAGCACCAGAAGCACTCTGATAGCTACTGATGCGTACACGTTTTATGTGGCTTAACTGCTCTATGGGGTTTAAAACCACAACCATCATAATAGTGGTGCAGTTAGGATTAGCAATAATACCGCGTGGACGAGTTAGTGCATCTTCTGCATTTATTTCTGGAACAACCAATGGTACGTCTTTTTCCATACGGAATTGACTCGAATTATCAATCATAACAGTCCCATATTTGGTAATGGTGTCAGCGAATTCTGCCGACGTGCTGCCACCTGCACTAACAAAAGCTATGTCAATATCCTTGAAATCATCGTTATGTTGCAGAAGTTTTACTTCGTATTCTTTACCTTTAAATGTGTACTTTCTACCTGCAGACCGACTTGCCCCAAAGAGTACAAGCTCATCTATAGGGAAGTTTCTTTCTGCCAATATGCGGAGAAATTCTTGTCCAACAGCTCCACTGGCTCCAACAATAGCTACTTTCATATCCTTGTTTTTATAATTTTAATAGTGCAATACATCACAAAATGTCTATTTAAACATATACCAGTAAGGCATAAGTTTGTGTTGTTTGCGTTTGCAAAAATACAAAAAACTCTCTACTTTCACTACTTACCCCATAACTTTTTGCTACCTTTGCACATATTTATAATAGCAATTATGTTCAGAATAGCCCAATATTTCCCCATAACCGATCCAACATTGATTTTCTTTGTGGTATTGATGCTAATTCTATTGTCGCCTATTATTATGGGTAGACTGCGTATTCCTCACATTATAGGAATGGTTTTGGCTGGTGTTTTGGTGGGCGAATACGGATTAAATGTACTGAAACGCGATGCTTCGTTCGAACTGTTTGGAAGTGTAGGCTTATATTACATTATGTTTCTTGCTGGTCTTGAAATGGATATGGACGGGCTGAAGAAAAATAAATGGCGTGTTATGCTGTTTGGTTTCCTCTCCTTTTTTATACCTTATATTCTCACCTTCTTAATGGGAATATATTTGCTGCACTATTCAGTAACATCGTCTTTGCTACTTGGTTGTATTATGTCATCAAGCACGCTCGTAGCCTATCCTATTGTAGGACGCTATGGTCTTTCTCAGCATTCAGCCTCAACGCTTAGTGTTGGTGGCACAATGGTAGCATTGTTCTTGGCGCTTCTTGTTATGGCAATGATAGTAAATTCGTGTCAAGGCGGTAGTGGAGGCATATTTTGGCTATGGTTTATGCTTAAATTTGCACTCTATATATCAGGACTTATTTACTTTGTTCCGCGCCTTACACGATGGTTTCTGCGCCGCTATTCCGATGCCGTAATGCAGTTTCTCTTTGTTTTGGGCATACTGTTTCTGTCTGCTGCACTTTCTGAAGCTGTAGGTTTAGAAGGTATTTTTGGAGCGTTCTTTTCAGGGCTAATATTAAATCGCTTCATTCCACGTCTATCTCCACTTATGAATCATATAGAGTTTACAGGCAATGCACTCTTTATTCCTTATTTCCTAATAGGTGTTGGAATGTTAATAAACGTGCGTTCGTTGTTTGAAGGCACACATATCATTTGGGTTGTACTATGTATTGCCTTCTTTGGAACAGCAGGAAAAGCCATTGCAGCCTATCTTGCTGGTTTCTTGTTTCGTTTAAAACGAGAAATGTCTGATATGCTTTTCGGTTTAACAAGTGCCCATGCAGCAGGCGCAATAGCTATGGTGATGGTGGGATTAAAGCTTGAGATAGCTCCTGGAAAATTCCTTTTCAACGATGAAGTGCTGAATGGTATCGTTATTATGATACTCTTTACTTGCATAATATCATCGTTTGTAACAGAGCGAGCTGCTCAAAAAATTCGATTAACCGAAAAAGAAGAACCTGAAATGGCGCGAACGGATAACGATGAACGCATTCTTATACCTGTGAAATATCCAGAATACGCCGAGAATTTGCTCTCGTTAGCCATAATGATGCGTAATGAAAAGCTTAAGAAAGAACTTGTTGGACTAAACGTTGTGTACGACGATGTGAATGCAGCAGCCAATCAAGAAGAAGGACGACGATTATTAGAACATCTGCAAAAGCAAGCTGCGTCTGCCAATGTACCAATGGTAACACAGGTACGCATAGCTGCCAACATAGCAAATGGTATAAAACATGCTTTTAAAGAGTTCCAAGCATCTGAGATAGTAATGGGACTACATGCTAAACAAGCTATATCGAAGGGTTTTTGGGGACAATTTACACAAAGTCTTTACAATGGTTTGAGCCGCCAAATTACAATAGCTCGTATTGTGCAACCATTGAATACAATTCGTAGAATACAAGTTGTTGTGCCTTCACGAGCTGAGTTTGAACCTGGCTTTTATCGTTGGTTGGAACGAATAGCACGTTTAGCATCGAACAGCGATTGCCGTGTTGTTTTTCATGCTCGTCAAGAAACCATCGAATTAATTACGGTGTATATTCGTAATCGACACCCCAATGTACGGGCTGAATATGTTGAAATGAAGCATTGGAAAGAACTTCCACAGTTGGCTACAGAGGTGCAAGACGACCATTTGTTTGTAATTATCACAGCGCGAAAGGGTACTATATCTTATAAGAATGCGATGGAACGCATACCAGAAGAAGTAAATCGCTTCTTTAAGAGTAAGACTCTTATGATAATATTCCCCGA
>ERZ772960.3693-NODE-3693-length-10190-cov-2.170696_pt1 | contig 10190 bp, 7 predicted proteins | sample MGYA00580678_ERZ772960 | MGnify/ENA primary metagenome ERZ772960 (study PRJEB29015, sample SAMEA2737930) | human oral metagenome | biome: human oral; feature: human-associated habitat; material: dental | place: China | collected 2059 ...
TCAGAATTGCTAACGTAATTCCGTACGATGAAGCAGTGAAGGAGATGAAGCATTTTATCGAAAAGACTTTCGGTAAAAAAGGCGCAGAGGTTGTAAATAAGAACTGTGCAGCAGTAGATCGTGGAGGGGAAGTCAAGGAAGTAAAAGTGCCCGAAGCTTGGGCAAAGCTGGAACCTGAAAAAAGCATGCACTTGCAAGGTGCGCCAGATTTCGTGAATAACGTAATGGTGCCCATGAATAACCAAGTGGGCGATGATCTCCCTGTGAGTGCTTTTGTTGGTCGCGAAGATGGTACGCTACCCAGCGGTACAACGCGTTGGGAGAAACGTGGCATTGCTAGTATGGTGCCCGAGTGGGAGTCGGAATTTTGTATACAATGTAATCAGTGTGCATACGTGTGTCCTCACGCTGCAATCCGCCCCTTCTTGTTGAATGAAGCTGACGTAAAGGGGCTACCTGTGGGTACAGAGGTTATTGATGGGAAAGGTGGTGCGCTGAAAGACTACAAGTTCCGCATTCAAGTCAGTGTACTCGATTGTACAGGTTGTGGAAACTGTGCTGCGGTATGTCCTGCGCCGAAATCGAAGACGTTGGTGATGAAACTGACCGAAACGCAGGAAAAAGAAATTAAGAACTGGGAGTATCTTGAAGAGAAGGTGGGATACAAAAATGTTGTAGACAAATATGCGAGCGTAAAGAACAGCCAGTTTGCACGCCCATTGTTTGAGTTCTCAGGGGCTTGTGCAGGTTGCGGTGAGACGCCCTACATCAAGACGATAACTCAGCTATTTGGCGATCGGATGATTGTTGCCAATGCTACTGGTTGCTCCTCAATTTATGGCGGTTCTTCGCCCTCTTCGCCTTATTGTACAAACGAACAAGGGCGGGGTGTTGCATGGGCAAACTCGCTTTTTGAAGATAATGCAGAATTTGGTCTCGGGATTGCAACGGGTGTAGAACACCTAAGGGTACGTATTGCGGAACAAGCTAAAGCTCTTATGGCCGCAGGGGCGATAAGCGAAGAGACAAAACAAGCCTTGCAAGAGTGGATCGATAAGTCGCACAACGCGATGGAAAGCATTGCAGTGGCAGAAAAACTGACTACAGCTTTGTCTAAAGAGAATACCCCTGAAACAAAGCAACTCCTAGGTTTGCAGCAATATTTCTCCAAGAAGTCTTTCTGGGTGTTTGGTGGCGACGGTTGGGCATACGACATAGGTTATGGCGGACTTGACCACGTACTTGCTTCGGGTGCAGATATCAATGTGCTTGTGCTCGATACTGAGGTATACTCCAATACAGGGGGACAAGCTTCCAAGTCTACGCCAATAGCGGCAGTTGCCAAATTTGCAGCAGCGGGGAAACGGGTGCGAAAGAAAGATTTAGGTATGATGGCGATGAGCTATGGCTACGTTTATGTAGCACAAGTGGCTATGGGCGCTGATCAGAACCAGTTCTTTAAGGCGATTAAAGAGGCAGAAGCCTATCCAGGACCATCGCTAATTATCGCTTATGCGCCGTGTATTAACCACGGGCTGAAGATTGGTATGACCGACACGCAAATGGAGGAAAAGAAGGCCGTAGGGTGTGGTTACTGGCACTTGTACCGTTACAATCCGCTCTTGGAAGAACAAGGCAAGAATCCGTTTACGCTAGACTCAAAAGCTCCCAACTGGGATAAATTCCAAGAGTTCCTAAATGGTGAAGTGCGTTATAGCTCCTTGGCACAAACCTTCCCAGGCGAAGCTGCGGAACTCTTTAAGGCTGCACAGGAGAACGCTCTGTGGCGTTACAAATCGTATGTACGTGCCTCAAAGCAAGATTATTCGCAGGAATAAAGAGATTTAGGGTAGTTAGAAACTAAGAACGGGCACAGCCATAAGGTTGTGCCCGTTCTTTTTATATTAGGAGATGTACAAGCTTTTCCGCTAATAACAGGGTGCAGTACGACGCTACCGGTTACTCAAGCATTACCTTGAAATTAGAGGTTCTGCTTTCTTTTACTACGTTACTATGGACGTGTCTGTTGCACAATAATAGGAGGTTTGTCCTCTAACGTAATTTCCAAGGAAGACCTACGGCTATTCTCTAGCTTCTTTTTTTCACAGGAACAAAAAGCCAATGCTATGAAAATGATGCTAGAGAAGTGAACTGGATTTCATGAGTAATGCTGTTTAAGAGTGAATACTAGACGGTTGTTCGACTCCATACTAATAGCCTATAGCTCCTTTTGTTCTCGGAACTATCCTTAAAGATAGAGCTTCTTTTATAAAATAGAGAATCAAAATCAGGCAGGAGGCATAGTAAGGCAGTGGAAATTTGTTTTACCAGATTTCCCATTGCAGAGCGAGATGCGTACGCGGATTCGGGAACTGTTTGTGGCAGTTCGTAATTGGCAACTCTCGCGAGAAATGCTGTCTTTTAATGTCAAAATGTCACTACTTCGTTCTCTGTGCATAATGTGGTGTGCCTTTTGCTAGGTAGAAAGATGTGCGGCTGATTGTAAAGCCGCTAAAGAATTAAGAAGAGTAAAACCAATAGAGTGATGGCAGAGTTGAAAGTAAGACCGTTAGGCGATCGAGTAGTGATTGAGCCTATTGCTAACGAAGAGCGTACTGCAAGTGGAATCATTATTCCCGATACAGCTAAGGAAAAACCACAGAGGGGTACTGTTCGCGCTGTAGGTAACGGTACGAAGGATGTGACAATGGAAGTAAAGGTAGGCGACATAGTGCTCTACTCTAAGTACGGTGGAACGGAAGTTACCGTAGATGATGTAGATTACATCATCATGCGTCAGAACGATATTTTGGCGGTTATCTAACGAAATATAGCGATGGGAAAAACAGCAAAACCAAGTCCACAGCCCGCTCCAAGACCTTCAACGCCTGCGCACGATCCGAATGGGGCAGGCTATCCGTCAACGACGGGGAATCCAAGTGGAAAAGGACGAGGGAACAACTAGTATTTGTAGGATAAAGAGAGATATTTTTCAGTAATGGCAAAGGAAATAAAGTTCGATATAGAAGGGCGTAATAAGCTCAAAAGTGGTGTAGACCAGTTGGCAAATGCCGTAAAGGTAACTCTAGGACCTAAGGGACGCAACGTGGTTATGGAACGCAAGTTCGGAGCACCGCAGGTTACCAAGGATGGTGTAACGGTAGCCAAGGAGATTGAGTTGGAAGACGCCCTTGAAAATGTAGGCGCACAGTTGGTAAAGGAAGTTGCTTCTAAGACCAACGACGATGCGGGTGATGGTACAACTACGGCAACCGTTTTGGCACAGGCTATCGTAAACGTAGGTTTGAAGAATGTAACCGCGGGTGCGAACCCAATGGACTTGAAGCGCGGTATAGATAAGGCTGTCGCTGCCGTTGTAGAAAATCTTCGCAAACAAAGCAAAGAGGTGGGCGACGATCTTCTCAAGATTGAACAGGTTGCTACCATCTCTGCCAATAACGACAACGAAATTGGTAAGCTCATTGCAACCGCAATGGGAAAGGTGAAGAAGGAAGGTGTTATCACTGTAGAAGAAGCAAAGGGTATTGAAACAACTGTTGAGGTTGTAGAAGGGATGCAGTTTGATAGAGGTTACATCTCGCCTTACTTCATCACAGATCCTGAGAAGATGGAAGTGGCGCTTGATCGTCCTATGATTCTTCTAACGGACAAGAAGATCTCTTCCATGCAAGACCTTCTTCCTATCCTTGAGCCCGTGGCAAAATCGGGGCGTGCTATGTTAATCATTGCAGAGGATGTAGATGGCGAAGCATTAGCAACGTTGGTAGTAAACCGCTTGCGTGGTGGGCTCAAGATCTGCGCCGTAAAGGCTCCCGGTTTTGGTGATCGCCGTAAGGCTATGTTGCAGGATATTGCCATCCTCACAGGGGCTACTGTGATTAGCGAAGAGACAGGTTTCTCTCTCGAAGCTGCTACAATCGAGATGCTTGGTCAGGCCGAAAAGGTAACGGTAGACAAGGATAATACTACGATTGTAAATGGTATGGGAGACAAGGGCGAACTAGAGGCTCGTGTGGCTCAAATCCGTGCTCAGATCGAGAATACCAAGAGCGATTACGATCGCGAAAAGCTCCAAGAGCGTTTGGCAAAACTTGCCGGTGGTGTAGCTGTTCTCTACGTGGGTGCTGCCAGCGAAGTAGAGATGAAGGAGAAGAAAGACCGTGTAGAAGATGCCCTCAGTGCCACTCGTGCCGCTATCGAAGAGGGTACCGTTCCCGGTGGTGGTACAGCTTATATTCGTGCTATTGATGCTCTCGAAAGCCTCAAGGGTGAGACCGACGATGAGACAACCGGTATTGAGATCGTAAAGCGCGCCATCGAAGAACCTCTTCGCCAGATCGTGGCTAACGCCGGTAAAGAAGGTGCTGTAGTGGTACAAAAGGTACGCGATGGTAAGGCCGACTTCGGTTACAATGCGCGTCTTGATAAGTACGAAAATCTCGTCGCTTCCGGGGTAATCGACCCTGCTAAGGTGGCTCGCGTTGCTCTCGAAAATGCTGCTTCCATTGCCGGTATGTTCCTAACAACGGAATGCGTTGTAGCCGAGAAAAAAGACGATAAGGCAGATATGAATGCGGCTGCCGCAGCTGCTGCAATGGGCGGTGGCATGGGTGGTATGATGTAAGCCTCTAGGATCCATAATCTCAAATAGGGTGTTGTCTCTCTAGTAAGAGGCGGCACCCTTTCTTATAATAGATACGCTTTGGACGAAAAGAATTACCTTTGTGTGTGATGAATATAGGAGATAAAATACCCGAGATGTTAGGGCCGGATCAAGATGGTACCCTACTTAAGAGTAGCGACTTTTTGGGGTCGCCATGGATACTCTATTTTTACCCAAAAGATAATACTTCCGGCTGCACAGCCGAGGCTTGTTCGTTGCGCGATCACATTGAGACTTTGGCTGAGAGAGGGTATCGTGTTGTGGGAGTAAGCAAAGATTCAATGGCTTCTCACCAACGCTTCCGTAGCAAGTACGATTTGCCTTTTTCGCTCATTGCCGATGAGGAGCATCGCCTGCAAGAGGAAATGGGCGTGTGGGTGCCTAAGAAAATGTATGGCAAAGAGTACATGGGTACTTTGCGCTCTACTTTTGTGGTAGATGCCCAAGGAGTAATACGTTATATGTTCAGTGGTAAAGAGGTGAATACCTCTAAGCACGCTGAGCAGATACTCAAAGTAATAGACAACTTATGAACGAAGAAGAAAAGCTCCCCGAGAGCACAACTCCCGATACAAAGTCTAATCCCACCAAAGAAAAGGTGGCTATAGACAAAAATAAACTAGCCGCCATACAGATGGCGATGGAGCGCATTGAGAAAACTTACGGGAAGGGCTCCATCATGAATATGGGAGAGAGAACTTCCGATAGTGTAGACGTGATCCCTACGGGGAGCCTTGCTCTAGACGTAGCCCTTGGCGTAGGCGGATACCCTCGTGGGCGCATTATCGAAATCTACGGTCCCGAATCTTCCGGTAAGACTACGCTTGCCATCCATGCCATTGCCGAGGCGCAACGTATGGGCGGTTTGGCGGCTATCATCGATGCCGAGCACGCTTTCGACCCCACTTATGCCGAGCACTTGGGCGTGGATATTGAGCGTCTTTGGATCTCACAACCCGATAACGGTGAGCAGGCTCTGGAGATTGCCGAGCAGCTCATCCGCTCGTCTGCTGTGGATGTAGTGGTAGTAGACTCTGTGGCCGCTCTTACTCCCAAACAAGAGATTGAGGGCGAGATGGGCGATAAGAATATTGGCCTACAAGCTCGCCTCATGTCGCAGGCGTTGCGTAAGATGAATAGCGCGGTAAGCAAATCGAATGCCGTCTGCATCTTCATCAACCAATTACGTGAAAAGATAGGCGTTACCTACGGCAATCCGGAAACAACAACCGGGGGGAATGCCCTTAAGTTTTACGCCTCAGTGCGTCTTGATATTCGCCGTAAAACTCAGCTCAAAAATGGCGATGATGTCTATGGTAATGAGACGCGTGTAAAGGTGGTAAAGAACAAAGTTTCTCCTCCATTTAAGACTGCCGAATTTGAAATTATCTTCGGAGAGGGTATCTCCTCTGAGAGCGAAATAATCAACCTGGGTACCGATTTCGGCATTCTCCAGAAGAGTGGTTCGTGGTATAGCTACGACGGTACCAAGCTGGGGCAAGGCAAGGATGCGGTACGCCGTATCTTGCAAGATAATCCGGAGCTTAGCAGCGAACTTCGTGAGAAGATTGGCGAGGCTCTGCGTCAGCAACGAGGGATCTAGTAACCAATCGCCCCGGGCAAAGCTTTGTGGAGAAGGTGACTATCGTTACCAGTCGCACTGAGTATGAGACGTTTGTTGCCGAGCAGGCAGAGACCGTCCCTCTATATTACCATCCTTGGTGGCTCGATGCCGTAACAGGTGGTGCCAAGGAGTGGCAGCCTTGGTGTGCCCTCTCCGATGATGGTCGAGTACTTGCCGTTTTCCCTTTATATACCCCCGTGCGAGGGGTGGCCATATCTCCTCCCTACACACAAGTAGGGGGGATTTACTTTTCTCCCGAGGGAGAGGGAGGCAAGGGGGCTCCCAAAAGTAACCATGGAATCTTTGTGCAGAGACGCAAGATAACGATGGCTTTTGTGGAGGCCATGCCGCAATTCAAGTATTTTGAAGTACCCTTCCCCACATCCTTTACAGACTGGTTGCCCTACTATTGGCAGGGGTATAGTTCATTTGTTCGCTACTCGTATGCTAGGCGGTTGCCTGAGGACGAGGAAAGTCTTTTGGCGAGTGAAAACAGGGACATACGGCATAAAATCTCATTGGCAAAACAGCTTGGGTATCAATACCAAGAGGCTTCTACTCCTGATGATTTACTGCGTCTCTCGCATACGCTTTACTGTAAAAAAGGACTTGCTCGCCACCTCCTCTCGACTCTAGAACACACGGTGGATGTCGCGATGAGCCGTGGGCAAGGGCTTCTGCCTACCATCTATTCTAAGGAGGGCGATCTCCTTGCTGCCGGTTTTACTCCCTACGAGGGTTCCTCCGGTTATCTCATAGCCTCCGCATCCGTTGGGGGCAAAGAGCACAAAGCGGCTCCTGCTTATTTGATTCACTCTACAATGCTGGCCTTGGCGCGTTGTCACTTAACCCGTTTTGATTTTGAAGGCTCTATGTTACAGGGTGTTGAGGCGGTATTCCGTTCTTTTTATGGGGAGCAATATCCCTTTTATCGGATAAGTAAAGGCTCCCTATCCCTCGTGCAGAGATTGCGTTTAGCCTACCATTACAGACAGCTCCATGCGCACAGATAAAATCGCTCGCTATATTATCTCCTTCCTTTTGAGGGAAGAGGAGTTGCCGGGGAAGCTCACCAATGCGGTGGGTTATACAGCCAATCTTGCCGAGATGTCGCGCTACAAGGTGGTGATCATGCCCTCCGGATTCTTTGACGTAGGGGTGTATGGCACAGAGGCAGCAGATCCCAAACTTCCGCTTTTGGAGTGGGAGGGCGTCCCTTTACTCTTTGGTACCCCTTGCGTAACGAGGGCATATGCCGGAGGTCCTATTCTGATTCATGCCGATATTGTAGCCTCTACATATTACCTCGCGTCGCGCTACGAGGAGATGTACCGCCGTACCGAGCGCGACGCTTACGGGCGTTTCCCCGGAAAGAAAAGCCTCCCCTATCGAGCTGGTTTCTTGCATCGTCCTATTGTAGAAGAGTATGGAGAGCAACTTCGCTCTTTGCTGCAAAGTGCTTTTCGAGAGAGCGGTCAAGAGGAGTATTCTAAGATTGAAATGCCCTCTATCCCTCGTAAGTTTGCCCGAGTTCACCTTACGCACGATATTGATTGTCCGTACGAATACCATGGCGTGCGTAGCCTTTTTCGTGCTTACGTAAAGGAGCATAAGAGTTTGTGGAATGCCTATCAATTGGCTTTCCGTTCCCTATTAAGCGATCGTTATTTTACCTTCGATCGATTCTTGGAGTGGAATAGAGAGGTAGAGCGTAGGCTCCCAAAGGGGAAGTGCAAGACGCTGTTTTTCTACAAAACACCGAGCAAGGAACCCGAAGATCGTCCCAACTATCGTGTTACGCACGGTGCTGCCCGTCGGGTACATCTCTATGCCCGTAAATATGGAGTAGAGGAGGCTTTCCATATTCCTATGGAGGGATCTCTTCATCCCGAGCGCATTGAGCAGCAGTTGCATTTGCTGGAGCACGATCTCAAGAAGAGCATTACGCACGCTCGTTATCACTATTTGGCGGCTCGTGAGCCCGAGGATTTTTTATACCTTCTCAATGCAGGAATACTAGACGACTACACGATGGGCTACCCCGATGTTGCAGGTTTCCGACTTGGTACTTGTCGCCCGATCCATTACATTATGCCCTCTACCGGTACCATTACCAACCTTGTGTTGCATCCGCTTACCCTAATGGATTGTTCGCTAGACCGTACTAAATATATGGGACTAGGCGCACGCGATGCTCTAACGTACAGTTATCAGTTGCTCATAGCAACGGCAAAATACAACGGAGAGCTTAATTTACTCTTCCATAATGGCCTGCTGGCCAAAGAGGTACACCCCTATCACTCCCGGCTTTATCGCGAGTTGTTGCGTATCATATTGCGCATAGAAGAATGTAACGCAACGGAAGAAATGCCTCTAGAAGAGCTTATACCATGTCCCGACGTATTCTTGTACTAGCCGATCTCTACCCACCCCATTTTGCACCACGTGCCTTTTCTCTAGTGCGCTATTGGGTCTCTTTGGGATGGCAAGTGGTGGTGGCTACTGAGGATATTAAGCAATGGAATAACTCAGGGCACGGCAAGGTGTTTGAGGGGATGGAGGATCTTTGCCCCACGTACCGCATCCCTTTGAGAAAGTCGTATAGCGTGTGGGAGTCTCTTGGAGAAGCCTTCTTCTCTACCAAAGAACGCGCCTTTAGGGTAGCTCTTGAGGAGCTACTGAAGATGGACGAATTCGACCTGATTGTATCTTTTTCGTACCGCACCTTCCCTCATGGTACGGCTGCACAACTTGCCAAAAAGTACCATCTACCCGTAGTGATGGATTCACGAGATATTGTGGAACAATACCCTCGCTACGAGTTTCTTCCCACCCACAAAGGGCAAAAATCGTTACCCAAAAAACTCTTCCTTTCTCTCCTAAAACATCAGTATATCCGCCAGCGGAATAGGGCGTTTCGGTCGGCACAAAAGATTGTCACCGTATCTCCTTGGCATCAGAGCGTCCTCCAAAAAAACACAAAGGGAATGCCGGTGGAGGTGCTCTATAATGGCTATGATCGCTCTCTCTTTTACCCTCGGGAGCCGGAGAGAACGCCTCGCTTTACCCTCCTTTTTACAGGGCGATTATTGACCCTTGCTCGCTCCAATCCTACTCCCCTTTTTGAGGCGTTGAGTAGTGCCGCTTTGCGCCCAATTATAGAAGAGGGGTTGCTAGAGGTGGCTTGGTATGTAGACGACCAGTCGCGAGATCTTATTGAGGAGTGTTTGAGTCGTTTCCCTAGCTTTGTCGCTTCTTTGCAGCGTATCCATAGTATGCAACCCTTTGTTAGAGTGCCTCAGTTGTTGCAGCAAAGTAGCATGGTGCTGATGTTTGGCACGCCCGAAACTCCGCATGGGGCACATGGCATTGTTTCTACAAAGATTTTCGAGGCACTTGCCATGGAAAAGCCTATCCTTATGATTATGAGCGATAAGGCAATTGGGGAGGAGATACTAAAGAGGGCACGAGGGGGCTGCCCTGCCGGCCTGGCTTCCGAAATAATTGAGTACATTTGTCGCTACTATGAGCAGTGGAAATCGTTGGGTTATACCCACACAGTAGAGCCTAATAGAGAGTATATTGCTACCTTTGCACGTGATGAGATTGCCGAGCATTACACGTCGATACTAGGAAACGAGCTGGCATCTTATCAGACATTATAGGAATAACGATGAACGAACAACCCGCACCTTCCCCGAAGCCTTCTCCCTTGCCGGAAGAGCCTACAGAGCCACGATCATACCGCCTGATTGCAGGGCCGTGCAGTGCAGAAAGCCGTGAGCAGCTTCTTGCTACGGCCGAGGGTTTGCGCGAGCGTTCTACCTCGGCGGTATCGCAGGCGTTGCAGCAGGACAGGTTGTTATTATCGGCGGCGGTAAT
>ERZ772960.3694-NODE-3694-length-10182-cov-5.457786_pt1 | contig 10182 bp, 5 predicted proteins | sample MGYA00580678_ERZ772960 | MGnify/ENA primary metagenome ERZ772960 (study PRJEB29015, sample SAMEA2737930) | human oral metagenome | biome: human oral; feature: human-associated habitat; material: dental | place: China | collected 2059 ...
TTATTTTTTCTCATATAACAGAAGAAGAAAAAGAAATCTTAGAAAAATATAATTTCAAATATGAATACACAAAAGATAATAAAATAAAATTAAAAGAAGAAAATGCTATCTATTACACTGTTGAAATTGATGAAGAAGATAAGGGAATATATTTAGAAAAAACAAAAATTTATTATAACTACTTTAAGTATGATTTTTGTTCAAAAGAAAGTGAAGATACTAGAAATTTAGTTGTATCAAAAGAAGGAGTAAGAGTAGAAATTATTTTTGATAAAAAATGGAGATAAGTTATGGTTGATTTTAGAAGTATCTTAGTAGAGAGAATGGAATATAAGGATTCAATATTATATTTATATTGTAAGACATTTTATAAAGTAGTAGGAAATGATTATTATAGAAAATATGATTATAATGTTTATCACAGAAAAGTTTTAAAATTTAAAAATGTAAAAAGATTTGAATATTATTTAGATGAACAAATTTATAATTTTGTTTGTGAATTAAATGATTTACAAGAAGAACTTGGAATAGATTATTTTTCAAAAATATTTTACAAGAGTAAAAAAAGAAATAGGTTATACATTTTTGAAAGAGGCTATTTTGGAGATTTTATTATGATAGAATTTAAAGATGATGAAAAAGAAAAAATAGTAATAGATGAAAAAGAAAAATATTTAGAAATAAAAAAAGAACTTTTAAAAATACTTCAAAGTAAAAAAGAAAAATTTGAAGAAAAAAATATAAAGTTAGAAGTAATTGAAGAGAAGGAAGATAGTTATATCATTAACTTGAAGAAAGTAGAAAGAATAGCCACATTATCACTTAGAATACCTAATTCTACAAGATATTATTATATTCATTATAAACAAGATTTTCATAGATATGATTGGTATGATGAAGAATATCATACTGTTTCTGAGATAGCAGAACAACTAAATATAATATTGGATAGATTTTAAAATAATAGTTAAGTTTTTAGCAGATAGATTATTGCAGTAGTCTATCTGTTTTTAATTTTCCTTGCAATTTACTATGGTATTTTAGTGTTCAAAAAATCTAATAAATATATTATAATAAACATATTGAGTTTAAAAATAAAATAGGGGGGGGGAAAGTGCATATGGAATATGGAATATTAGATAATAAAACACAAGGAAAAGTAATAGATAAATTAAAAGAAAATTTAAAATCAGGAACAAAAGTGTCAATTATTTCAGCATATTTCACTATTTTTGCCTATCAAGAATTAAGAAAAGAGTTAAATAAAATAGACAGTTTAAGATTACTATTTTCTATGCCAACTTTTGTAAAAGATAAAAAAGATATAAATAGAGAATTTAAGTTGAGTGGAAGTTATGAAAGTGGACTTGCTGGTGATAGATATGAAATGAAACTAAAAAATGAACTTAAACAATCTGAAATAGCAAAAGAATGTGCAGAATGGATAAGAAAAAAAGTAGAAGTTAGAGCCTATGATGAAGAACATGCTTTACCACAAAAAATGTATGTAATGGAGCAGAATGAGGGAGAAGATTCATATATTTTTGGGAGTTCAGATTTTACATCTAGTGGTTTAGGAGTGGTTTCATCTAATAAATCTGAAATGAATACTTATATGAAAGATACAACTTCAACACAAGCAATGTTAAACCTATTTAATAAGGCGTGGAATGATAATGAAAAAGTAAAAGATGTAAAAAAAGCACTATTAGAAAGTTTAGAAGTAGTTTATAGAGAAAACACCTCTGAATTTATATACTTTGTTACTCTATACAATATTTTTAAGGATTATTTAAGTGATTTAACGGAAGAAGAAATAGTTAAAAGTAAAACAGGTTTTAAAGACAGTGTGGTCTGGAATAAATTATATAATTTCCAAAAAGATGGTGTATTAGGAGCTATAGATAAATTAGAGAAATATAATGGATGCATACTTGCTGATTCTGTTGGACTTGGGAAAACATTTGAAGCACTTGCTATTATAAAATATTATGAGTTAAGAAATAATAGAGTATTGGTGTTATGTCCTAAAAAGTTAAGGGAAAACTGGTTAGTTTATAGAGGAAATAGAAGAGATAATATTTTAGGAGAAGATAGATTAAATTATGATGTATTAAATCATACAGACCTTTCAAGATATACAGGACATAGTGGAGATATTAATTTAGAAGAAGTATATTGGGAAAACTATGATTTAATAGTAATAGATGAATCACATAATTTTAGGAACAATAATAACAGTAAAGAAAATAAAGAAACTAGATATTCAAGATTACTTAATCAAATTATAAAAAAAGGAGTAAAAACAAAAGTTCTAATGCTTTCAGCAACGCCTGTAAACAATAGAATGAATGATTTAAAAAATCAAATTGCTTTTGCAACAGAAGGGAATGATAAAGCTTTATCAGCTGATGGAATAAAAAGTATAGAGCAAACTTTAAGAAAAGCACAGATGGCTTTTAATAAATGGAATGATTTAGAAGAAGAAGATAAGAGTGTCGAAAGCTTATTAGAAATGCTAGAAGTAGATTATTTTAAACTTTTAGATATGTTAACTATAGCTAGATCTAGAAAACATATTCAAAAATATTATGATACTACTAGTATTGGAAAATTTCCTGAAAGATTGAAACCAATAAATGTAAAGGCTGATGTGGACACAAAAAACGATTTTATCAAACTTGCTGAATTAAACAAACTCATAAAAAGCTTAAATTTAGCAATCTATTCACCTATGAAATATGTATTACCAAGTAAAGTTGAACAGTATAGTAAAAAATATGATACTAACATGGGAAAAACAGTATTCAAACAGACTGATAGAGAAGAAAGTTTAGTTCATTTAATGAGAATTAATATTTTAAAAAGAATGGAAAGTTCTATATATTCATTTGCTATAACTGTTTTAAAAATATTGAAAAATATAGAAGGAACTTTAGAAAAATTAAAAAGTTTTGAAGATTTTGTAGAAGATTTTGATATTGAAGAATTAGATATAGAAGACAATAGATTAGATGGAGTTTTAATTGGAAGTAAGAATGTTAAGATACATCTAAAAGACATAGATAAAATAAGATGGGAATCTGAGTTAGAAGCTGATAAAGTAATACTTGAAAAGATTTTAAAGGAAGCAAATAAAATTACAGTTGAAAGAGATAAAAAGTTAGTAGAATTACAAAAATTAATAAAACAAAAAGTAGAAAATCCATTGAATAAAGAAAACAAAAAAATTATTATCTTTACAGCTTTTGCTGATACAGCTAAATATTTGTATGATAATATATCGACATATATTTTAGATGAATTAGGTTTATATTCAGCACTAGTAACTGGAAGTGATAATCCTAAAACTAATTTAAAAGGTGTTAGAACAGAATTTAATAACATATTAACAAATTTCTCACCTAGATCTAAAGAAAGAAGAGATAAAGATAAACCAGAGATAGATATTCTAATAGCAACTGATTGTATATCAGAAGGACAAAATTTACAAGATTGTGATTATCTAATAAATTACGATATTCATTGGAATCCAGTTAGAATAATTCAAAGATTTGGAAGAATAGATAGAATAGGTTCTCAAAATGAAGTTATTCAACTTGTTAATTTTTGGCCAAATATGGAACTAGATGAATATATAAATTTAGAATCAAGAGTAAGTGGAAGAATGGTAATGTTAGATATGTCAGCCACTGGTGAAGAAAATATAATAGAAGAAAAGACAACTATGAATGATTTGGAATACAGAAAAAAACAACTTAAGCAGCTACAAGACCAAGTTCCTGATATTGAAGATATTAATGGAAATATTTCTATAACAGATTTATCGTTTAATGATTTTAAAATGGATTTAGTGAACTATATGAAAAATCATAAGGAACTCTTAGAAAAAGCTCCTACAGGAATGTATGCAATAGCTAAAAGTAATATTGATGAAGCTGTAAGAGGAGTTATATTCTGCTTGAAAAAAATAAATCAAAATATAAAACCAAGTGAATATAATACTTTAAATCCATATTTCTTTGTCTATATAAAAGATGATGGTGAAATCTTATTAAATTTCATTCAAAGTAAGAAAATACTAGATATATATAAAAAAGTATGTAGTGGACAAAATGAACTTTATACAGAGCTAATAAAAGAATTTAATCAAGAAACTAATAATGCTAAGGATATGAAAAAATTTACAGACTTTTTAGAAAAGACTGTTGAAAATATAGTGGGTAAAGAAGAAGAAAAAGGAATAGAAAGTCTGTTTAGTTTTGATAAAACTACATTGAGTAAGTCAGTACAAAATATGGATGATTTTGAACTTATATCGTTCTTGGTAATAAAGTAGGTGAAATTATGGAAATCTTTAATCTGCCTAATGAATGTAAAATTGATAAAAATATACCTAAAGAAATGATATATAAAAATGCTGAAGCCAATGAGAAATTAAAAAGAGTTTTTATAGATAATGTTGAAAAAATAAGATTTATGTATCTATTAAATTTTTCTAATTCAAATATTCAAAACTATATAAATGATAGAGAAAGATTTGAAGAAATTGATTTCATTAAAATTATTCTTAGGGAAAAAGGAAAAGAAAATGTAATATCAAAATTATTTCATCAACTTATTCCTAAGAGTACTGTTATCATACTAGAATTTAAAACTGAAATTTTAATATCTATAAGTAATAAAAAAGTTGAAAAAGAAAGAGTAATTGTAGAGGAAGTTTTTAATAGTAATTGGATAGAAATAGAAAATAAAATATTGGAAGATTTAGAGTATAAAAAATTAAACTCAACAAATTTAAAGGTATTTTATGAAGATATTATTGAAAAAGTAAGAATTATAAATTTAAGTAAAAAATTAAATTCTGAAAGTAATATTGAAAGTGAAAATTTAGAGTTATTAGAAAAACTAAATAAAGAAATAGAAGAGTTAAAAGTTCTAAGAAAAAAAGAAACCCAATTAAATAGAATAACGGAAATTCAAACAAAAATAGTAAAAAAAATAAAAGAGAGAGATAGTATATTAAAAAAATAATAGGAGGAATATAAGTGGAGAAGTTAGATGGAACAAGCATGAATTTAGTTCAAGAAAATGCAAAGAAATTAAAAGAAATTTTTCCTGAAATATTTGTGGAAGATAAAATTGACTTTGATTTGTTAGAGCAAATTTGTTGTGGGGGGGGGGTAGAAAAACTAGAGGATTCTAAGGAAAGATACTCTTTAACTTGGAATGGAAAAGCAAGAGCAAGACAAATAGCACAAGAAGTAAGTACAGGGACACTAAGACCAGCTAAAGAAGAGTCAAAGAACTGGGATAATACAGAAAATATCTATATAGAAGGAGATAATTTAGAAGTATTAAAGTTACTACAAAAATCATATTATGGGAAGATAAAAATGATATACATAGACCCGCCATATAATACGGGGAAAGACTTTGTATATAAAGATAACTTTAGAGCTAATATAGAGAATTATAAAAAAGTAACGGGACAAGTAAGTGAAGAAGGAACTAAGCTAACAACAAATACAGATACAGATGGAAGATATCATTCAAATTGGTTAAATATGATGTATCCAAGATTAAAGTTAGCAAGAAATCTATTGACAGATGATGGAGTAATATTTATATCAATAGATGATAATGAACAAGCCAATTTAAAGAAATTATGTGATGAAATATTTGGAGAAGAAAATTTTGTAGCTGATTTTATAAGAAAAGGTTTTGGTGGAAGACAAGATAGCCAATATTATGCGGTAATTCATGAATATGTGCTTTGCTATGTAAAGAATAAAAGTTTTTTTGTTTCTGGAAAAATTATAAAAAAAGATGAGAAATATCCATTTTATGATGAGAAAAAAAATAAATTTTATAAAGTACAGTTATTGAGAAAATGGGGAGAAAATAGTAAAAGGCAAGATAGACCAAATTTATATTATTCTATTATGGATCCTGATGGAAATGAACATTATCCAAAACTATCTGAAAGTGAAGATGGATGTTGGCGTTGGGGAAAAGAAAAAATGCAAGAAAGTATAAAAAATGGATTTATTGAGTTTAAAAAAAGAGATAAAGAATGGGTTGCTTATGAGAAAATTTTTGAACCAATATTAGGTGAAGAAAAAACACAACTATATACCACAATTATTGAAAATATAAGTAACAATACAGGAGCTTCTCTTTTAAAATTATTATTTGAAGAGAAAATTTTTAATTATCCAAAACCTGTAGATTTAATTAAAAATTTATTATTAATAGGCGGAATTAATAAAGATTCCATTATTTTAGATTTCTTCTCAGGTTCAGGGACAACAGCTCATTCAGTAATGCAACTAAATGCAGAGGATGGAGGAACTAGAAAATATATAATGGTACAACTACCTGAATTGTGTGACGAAGATTCAGAAGCATATAAAGTAGGCTATAAAAATATCTGTGAAATAGGAAAAGAAAGAATAAGAAGAGCTGGAGAGAAGATAAGATCAGATGAAAGTTTGCCATTAGAAAATAGAGAAAAATTAGATCTAGGTTTTAAAGTATTTAAGTTAGATTCAACAAATATAAAAGAATGGGATACAAATACAGAAAATTTACAACAAACATTATTAGATTCAATAGAAAATATAAAAAGTGATAGAAGTTCATTGGATGTCTTATATGAAATTCTATTAAAATATGGATTAGACTTAAATATACCAATAGAAGAAAATAAAGACTTCTATTCAATAGGTGGAGGAAGTCTGTTAGTAAGTTTAAATAAAGAAATAAATAACGAAGTAATAAATTCAATATGTGAAGAATACAAGAAATTACAAGAAATAGATAAAGAATTTAAAACAACAGTAATATTAAGAGATAATTCTTTTGTAAATGATGAAGTTAAGACAAATGCAATAAAGAAGTTGGAACAAGTTGGAATAAATGAAATTAGAAGTATATAGGAGGGGACTATGAAAATTAAATTTGAAGAGAATTTAGAGTATCAATTAGACGCTGTAAATTCTATAACAGATATATTTTCAGGACAAGAAATAGCTAAGACTGTATTCACAGTAGAAAAGACAAATAATCCTCAATTAAGTATAACAGTTAATGAAAATGAATTGGGAGCTGGAAATAAACTTTCATTACTTCCAGACGAAGTTTTAAAAAACTTGAATAATATTCAAACTAGAAATGGCTTAGCTAAAACTGAAAAATTACATAAAAGTGATTATAATTTTTCTGTTGAAATGGAAACAGGAACAGGAAAAACTTATGTATATTTAAGAACAATAATGGAATTAAATAAAAAATATGGGTTTACAAAATTCATCATAGTTGTTCCTTCGCTCGCAATAAAAGAAGGAGTGTATAAAACACTTCAAATAACAGAAGAACATTTTAAGAGTTTATATGAAAATACTCCTTATGATTATTTCATATATGATTCTAAAAAAATAAATATGATAAGAAACTTTGCAGTAAATGATAACATTCAAATTCTGATTATTAATATAGATTCTTTTAATAAAGATACAAATATTATCAATCAAGAAAGAGATCAAGCTAATGGATATAGACCAATAGACTATATTAGTCAATGTGACCCAATAGTAATAGTGGATGAACCACAAAATATGGAAAGTGAAATAGCTAAAAAAGCAATAAGTGAACTAAATCCTTTATGTACACTAAGATATTCAGCTACACATAAAGAAAAATACAATCCAGTATTTAAATTAGATTCAATAGCTGCTTATGAGAAGAAACTAGTAAAACAAATAGAAGTGGCAACAGTTGGAGTTACTAAAAATACAAATACTGAATATATAAAAGTTGTTAATATAAAAGCTAGCAAAACTGGAGTTACAGCTAAAATAGAACTTGATATAAAAAATAAATCTGGAATTACTAGAAAAGAAATCAGTATAAAACATGGTGACATTTTAAGTGAGAAAGCTAAAAGAGATATCTATGATGGCTATATCGTGAATGAAATTACATACAATGAAGCTGAGCCATCTAAATCTTTTATAGATTTTGGAAAAGTGAGATTAACAGTAGGACAAGTAAATGGTGGACAAGATCCAGATGTAATAAAAAGGGCACAAATTAGAAAAACAATTCAAGAGCATTTTGAAAAACAACTTGCTTTGAAAGCTAAAGGAATAAAAGTTCTATCACTTTTCTTCATAGACAGAGTTGCAAACTATAGAACATATGATCCAGAGACAGGTGAAGCTAAAAAAGGTAAGTATGCTCTAATGTTTGAAGAAGAGTACAATGCTCTTATAAAATCAGGAAAATATCCAGGATTTAGAAATGCTTCTACAGCACATGATGGATATTTTTCAGCTGATAAGAAGAAAACAAAAAGCGGAGTAGAATACAATGAATTTAAAGATACAAAAGGTAATACAAACGCTGATAATGATACATTCACTAAGATAATGAAAGATAAGGAAAAACTTTTAAGTTTTAATGAACCTTTGGCATTTATTTTTTCACATTCAGCTTTAAAAGAAGGTTGGGATAATCCTAATGTATTCCAAATTTGTACTTTGAATGAAACAAGTTCTGAAATGAAAAAAAGGCAAGAAATAGGAAGAGGACTTAGAATAGCTGTAAACCAAGAAGGTGAAAGAGTTAGAGGTTTTGATGTAAATACGTTGACAGTAATGGCAAATGAAGCCTATGAACAGTTTGTTGACTCTTTACAAAAAGAAATGGAAAAAGAAGAAAATATCAAATTTGGAGTTGTAGAAGACTTTGTTTTTACAAATATTGTAATAAAAATTGAAAATGGAAAAGAAGTTTATCTTGGACATGAAAAATCAAAAGAAATATATGAAGATTTAATAAGAAGAGAATATATTGATGAAAATGGTAATGTCAAAGAAAAATTAAAAAGAGATTTAGATGAAGGTAAATTAGAATTAGCAGAAGAATTTAAAAATATAAAAGAAAGTATTTTTAAGAAATTAAAATCTACTACTGGAAAACTAGTTATAAAAAATGCTGATGAGAGAAAGAAAATAAACTTAAACAAAGAGGTATTTTTAAGTGAAGATTTTAAAGAACTTTGGGATAGAGTAAAATACAAAACTACATATCAGGTGAATTTTAATAGTGAAAAATTAATAAATGAATGTATAAAGAATTTAGATGAAGGAATCTATATTCCAGCTGAAAAACTTATATATGATAAGAAAAAAATAGCTATTACAAAAGGTGGAATAGAAGAAACTGGAGCTTATGAAATAGAAGAAAATCTAGAGATTACTATTAAATATAAGTTACCTGATATAATTACTTATTTACAAAATGAAACAAACCTTACAAGAAAAAGTATAGTAAATATTTTAATTAATTCTAAAACTCTAGATAGCTTTAAGAAAAATCCGCAATCTTATTTAGAACAAGTTGCAAATATAATAAAGGGAAGTATGAAAGCTTTCATAGTTGATGGTATCAAATATGAAAAAATAGGAGATGTTGAGTATTACTCACAAGAATTATTTAAAAATAGTGAAATTTTTGGTTATCTTAAAGATGAAATGAGTAAACAAGGAAATATGGTAGAAACTGGAAAAACACCATATAGTAGTATTATTATAGATTCAGAGGTAGAAAGAGAATTTGCAGAAGGATTAGAAAAGAACGGAAATGTTAAAGTTTATACAAAACTTCCAGATTGGTTTAAGATACCAACTCCATTAGGATATTATAATCCAGATTGGGCAATACTAGTAAAAGAGGAAAATGAAAAAGCAGAAAAATTATACTTTGTTATAGAGACCAAAGGATCTACTGATAAAGATAAAAGAAGAGATGTAGAAAATTTAAAAATTGATTGTGGAAAGAAACATTTTGAAGCATTACAAGTTGATTATGCAGATTGTGTAAATATAAATGATTTTAAAAAAGAGATTGATAAGGTAAAAGAAAAAAATCAAAATAATTAAAATAAGTAAGAATTCAGAAAAAGAGTTGGGAAAATTAATTCTAACTCTTTTTTATTTTTGAATTATTTCAACTATAAATAACTTAAAAAATGTGATACAATATAGAGTAGAAGTTCAATGATTATAATTAAAAAATGTAAGGGGTATGCAATGGAAAAAATTTATAAAATTGTAGCTGAAGAATTAAAAATTCCAGTTGATAAAGTTGAAAACACAATAAAACTTTTAGATGATG
>ERZ772960.3696-NODE-3696-length-10172-cov-2.417515_pt1 | contig 10172 bp, 9 predicted proteins | sample MGYA00580678_ERZ772960 | MGnify/ENA primary metagenome ERZ772960 (study PRJEB29015, sample SAMEA2737930) | human oral metagenome | biome: human oral; feature: human-associated habitat; material: dental | place: China | collected 2059 ...
GCTCCAGGAAAGAAACAATGGGCTATCTTTGGTTCAAGTCGCCTCTCCGTAGTCGAGAGCGGTGGGCAAATTCTGGGCATGCAGCGCATCGACAGCCACGATTGCGACAAGTTTACGGGCAAGGTAGCACTCGTCTTGATAGACAAAGACAAAGCGGTGAAAGCCATCTTAAAGCAGGAAAACAAGGTGTTCAACGCCGTAAAGGTAGACGGAAACCTTTATACTACAGGCTATTACATTAGCAATTGGATAAAGAAAGAGATTGAAAAGAATGTGCCAAATGGTAGCGATTACCGCATACAATTTGCCGTAAAAGCCGACAACAGCGACGATTGGCAGCTTGTTCCCTGCCCCAACAATCTGCCCAATTATGCCGAGGCAACCGTAGAAAATGGTGTTATCGTAAGCGTAAGACAACACGAACCTGTGCCCAACGTTACGCTTGTGAAACCTATTACCGCAGAAAACGAATTGCACGCAAAAGGTTCCGGCAAGTTCATATTAGTGCTGAAGAATAACAGCAACGACTTTGTTCTCAACCATATATGGTTAAAGTTCATTTCTGTAAACGATGAATCGAAGGTTTATTACGTACACGAAGACGACAAAAGAACCTTCCATCAGGTCTACGATAATAGCGAAAAGACAATTCAATTGCTCTGCGAACTGCCCGACGACATGCCTTCCGGCAAATACAAAGTAGCGGCATTCGAAAAGAATGTAAACGTAACCAAACCCAAGGACGATGCTACCGAAGAAGAAAAACAACGCTATCGAGAGAACATTGCAAAGTGGGAGAACAACCCATTCAAGCCCGGTTTCAGCGAAGAAAACATACTCGAGGTGCGCGAAGAGGTAACTTCTCCGGTGTTCTATCAGGACGGAGACATGCTCTGGATAAGCAATAGCAGCAAGGAAAACAACGCTGCCGTAAAGCAAGGCGATATTATTGCCATTCTCCAAAATACTCTAAACTATGGTACTGCGGGCACTTCATCGCTGCTGATGAAAGCCATCGACGTAACCGACAGGAGCAAAACATACGACATTGTGCAGACGAAAGAGGCTTCGTACAAGAAGATGGAGCAGGTAAAGGCAGTTTATTCATCGCGTCTGGACTTGGCTTCCGGCAAGTATTTGCTTGTTCCTTACTACGTGGTAAACGGTGTTGAGACACCTATGGGCGGTCAGAATAAAAAGTACACATTAGAGGTTCTCGACAACGAAGCCATCGAATTGGCGTGCACAGAGTTCACCATTCCAACCACAGAATTGGAGAATGGCAAGCGCACAAACGACTTTAAGCTTAAAATAACGGCTCGGAAATCGGTCAAGGGCGCAACGCTTTATGTTCGTCTGCGCCCCGTTACACGCACCGGAGGCATGTTGGCGTTCATGAAATCGGTTACTTTGGAAGAAAGAAAGAGTGCCGAATACACCTTCGCAGTAACTCCCGACGCCAAATTAAAGCCCGGAAAGTATCTGCTTTACGCCGAGTATCGACCCAAAGGCAAGGCGTATGGGCAGGAAGTTCCGCTTGCAGGCAACAACACACAGACCGTTTACATAGGCACGAAGACAGGAATTGAAGAGCTCCAGACCGCCAGGACAGAAGTCGGTTTCACCATCAACGGCAACATAATCAGCTTCTCCGACATACAGAAAGTACGTCTGTTAGAAGTCTATAACATAGCTGGTACAAAGGCGTTTAGCACATCTAAAATTACGAATGGCATTAGTTTGCCAACACAAAACGGCATCTACGTAGTCCGAATTGTAACAACTGATGGAGTCATCACAAAGAAAATAGCAGTAAAATAAACCAATACTGCATATTAAACGGAATAAAGGGGCGTTCTAAAACACATGAACGTCCTTTTTCATATCAACGTTAAGGCAGGTTCTAAAAATTACCTTTGTAGGCTTCTTGCCTTTTAGGTGAACCGATTTTGCATTCCTTTTGAAGAAGCATAGCGGGCTATACGACGGAAAAAGAAAGCGAAAGATGCCACATAAAAGCAAAAAGACACAAAGAGTGAATACCTTTATTACAAATACATTCCTTTACGTGGAATTTATGGAACGTGCCTTAAAAAAAAGCGAAATATATTTCAATATATGCAAGAAAATACGTAATTTTGCCACGTTATATAAACTTTCGGCAATCAACAGTATTGCAAAGGCAAAGCGAAAATAATAAAACAAGATAAACAAACATGGTAAACAAAAAAGCAGAGGGTACCTACGAAGACACCCTCAACAAGTCAGAAGCCTTCTTTGTGAAGCACGGAAAGACCGTAATCATTGCCATAGCGGCAGTCATTGTAGTAGTTGCCGGAGTCTTTTTGTATAGGAATTTCATTGTAGAACCACAAGAGGAAGAAGCAAGCACAGAGCTGGCACAAGCTCAGAAGCTCTTCCAGACACAGCAATACGACCAGGCTCTCAAGGCATTCCAGAAGGTTCAAAGCGATTATAGCAGCACCAATGCAGGCAATCTTGCCAATCTTTACGTCGGACTTTGCTATGCACACCAGGAAAAACCCAACTGGGCAAAGGCTTTGGAGAACGTCCAGAAGTTCTCAACAGCCGACGATCAAATCATAAGTCCAGCCTCTCAAATGGCTCTCGGAGACATTTACGCCAACAACAACCAGAACGACAAGGCTGTGGAAAGCTTCAAAAAGGCTGCCGACATGGCGAATGCAAAGGGCTTCGAAGGGCTGAACATCAGCATAGCACCACTTGCTTTGAGGAAAGCAGGCATTATTCTGGAGAGCGAAGGCAAGAAAGCCGATGCCCTGAAGCTGTACCAAGAGATTAAGACAAAGTATGTAACGTCTCCAATGTACCAGGATATTGACAAGTACATTGAACGCGCAAGCAACTAATTTGCCACCGAAGATGTCTACAGCATTACACAATTTGTCCGACTACAACCTCGATTCTGTACCCGATGCAAGCAATATGTGCTTCGGAATAATAGTGTCTGAGTGGAACTCAGAGATTACCGGGGCGCTTCTCGACGGTGCTGTCAGGACGTTGGAGAAGCACGGAGCCATTCCCGAAAACATTCATGTGAAGACCGTTCCAGGCAGTTTTGAACTGGTTTATGGTGCCCACCAGATGACGCTGAACGGCGGTTACGATGCAATCATCATACTTGGAAGTGTCATCAGAGGCGAAACTCCACACTTCGACTATATCTGTCAGGGTGTAACGTATGGCATTTCAAGGCTCAATGCAAGTTGCGAGATACCCATAATATATGGTCTTCTCACCACAAACGACCTGCAACAGAAGTGGTGGGAGGCTCGGAAACAAAGGCGACGAGTGTGCAATTGTAGCCATAAAGATGGCTAAGTTCTAAGATACAGACTGCCAACAAGACGATGAAACTAAAAGAATACTTCCAGGCTTACGAGTTCGAAGAGCTATTTCCATACATCGGTCTGATGTATCCGAAGGCGCGCCACCAGCGCAATGCCTTCCGGCACGCCTATGAATTGCTGTTGGACATAACGCCCATTCCATCGAAAAAGTACATTCATTACCAGATAATGGAGGATCCTTCCACTAACGAAATGTTCTTTGGGGCAGACGACAGCAACTTTAACGGACCATGGGAAGTATTGTTGGGGAAAGACGTACGCATTGACCCGAAGGTCGATTTAAGCAAAGAGGAGATTGTAGCCAACTGTTTGTTAAACACCGTTCTTATTGGGCGGCACCCTAAACAGTTCGATTCCGATTTCAACTTTATATCCCGTTAACGGAGATTTATGAATATTTTTCCATTCCATGGAAGGCATTCCGAACAAATTGGAATGCCTTTTTTATGCCTTATGATCGGACAACGTCGCACAAGAGGCACTGTTTTGTAACCTAAAAGGGTCTGTTTCACACTGTAAAAGAGCCTGTTTTGAAGCGCAAGGCAAGCTCTTTTGTAATGCACTGGTCATTAAGCTGTTACGCAGCAGCCATCTTGCGTACCTTCTTTTGTGCATTTTCCGCTATTCATTCCTCTTCAAATTACATTCTCCCCTCGCATCTTGCAGAATACATTTACACCATCAGGCAATGCGCAAGACCGTATCGCTCCTTTTGTTTAGCCTGACAACAACATCGCAAATCTTATTCTTTCAACAAGAAAAAACTCTTTTTCGGTTTTCGTTTTCCATTAAAAAGATGTATCTTTGTGTTTTGAATAAAACGAGAACGATATATATCGTGCAGAAAAACAAGTAATGAAGTATGCCATTATCGCCGCAGGAAACGGCTCACGACTTGCCCAAGAGGGCATAACGGTGCCGAAGCCATTGGTGGAAATCAATGGAGAACGACTCATAGACCGCCTTGTCCGAGTGTTCTGCAACAACAATGCCACCGAAATTGTGGTTATCTGCAACGAAGAAATGACCGATGTGGCAGCACATCTTGCCTACATTCAGCAACACGGATTGGCGGGAAGGGCTGTCCCCCTGCACTTTATGGTGAAGTCTACGCCCAGTTCCATGCACAGTTTTGCAGCATTAAGCAAATGGCTGACCGACGAACCTTTCGTGCTGACAACCGTCGATACCATTTTCAAAGAAGACGAGTTTAGGGCTTATATCGATGCTTTTACACTGGCAATGAAGCGTGGCGTGAAGGCGTATATGGGCGTAACGGCTTACATAGACGACGAAAAGCCGCTGTATGTGGGTACCGACGAACAGCTTGACATCACTGGGTTTTACGACAACAACGACATGAACTGCGCCTATATTTCGGGTGGTATCTACGGACTGACACCCAAAACGCTCCACACGCTCAGCCGTTGCATGCAGCGGAACGAAAGCCGAATGCGCAATTTTCAGCGGGCACTGATTGCCGATGGCTGTAAAACGGTGGCTCATACCTTTACGAAGGTGCTCGACATAGACCACGCTTCCGACATAGAAAAGGCAGAACTGTTCCTAAACGACACCGCATGCGAACCATAGCCATACAGCGCGATGCACGCTTTTCACCCAATTCGGTGGAGAAAGATTATGCTATTCTTGCGGCAGTAGCACAGTTGCTGGGTGGCGAAATAATTGCCGAAAGTAGCTTGAAACCAGACCATTTGGCAAAAGCAGACGTTATATTGAATATGGGAAGACTGCCCCACACATTGCAATTGCTCGAAGAATATGCAACGGGAAAGTGCATCGTAAATTCTGCATCAGGCGTACGCAACTGCCAACGCAGCCAAATCACGAGGTTAATGCGCAATGCAGGCATTCCCATTCCGCCCGAAGAGGGCAGCAACGGCTACTGGCTGAAACGTGGCGACGAGGCAGCACAAGCGCAAAACGACATTCAGTACTGTGCCGGCAAGGCTGAACTGGAACAAGCAAAGGTGGCTTTTCACAGTCGCGGCATAGCAAACATGGTGGTCCAGGCACACATTGAGGGCGATTTGGTGAAGTTCTATGGTGTCGATGGCACAGGTTTCTTTCGCTGTTTCTACCCTACCGACGACGGCATAACGAAGTTTGGCGACGAGCAACACAATGGTACGGCACACCATTATCCGTTCAATCGGGAGGCTTTAGAAGCAACTGCCAACCGCATTTCTGCCCTCGCCGATACGCCTGTGTATGGTGGCGATGCCATCGTAACAGCCGAAGGAGCGTTCTACATCATCGACTTTAACGACTGGCCGAGCTTTTCACGCTGTAGGGACGAGGCTGCAAAGGCTATAAAAGCATACGTTGTGGCACAACGGAAAATATAAGATTGAAACATCTTGACTGCATTTCGGTGTGGCAAGAAACATGGACATGAATATGGTAAACAAAACATTTGGCGAGCTGCTAAAGGCTTCCATGAAATCGGACGACACGGAAGAGTGGATCGATGTGTACTTCACGCGACCCGTCGGGCTGGCTTTCGCCTTGCTGTGGCACCGCTTGGGCGTTTCTCCAAACACCATAACCCTTCTGTCTATCGTCTTGGGCGTGGCAGCAGGGGCTATGTTCTATTTTCAAAATCTGTGCTATAATATAATAGGTGTAGTACTTTTGGTGTTGGCAAACCTTTGCGACTCTACCGACGGACAGCTCGCCCGGCTCACCAACCAGTGCTCCATGAAGGGGCGATGCTTGGACGGCTTTGCCGGCGACACATGGTTTTTTGCCATCTACTTGGCAATCTCGCTGCGACTCTGGCACCAGACAATGCCAGGCACAACCGAGGTTTGGGGACCTTTCGGTCTTGCTCTTGCAGCCATTGCCGGCTTCGTTTGCCACGCACAACAAAGTTCGCTTGCCGATTACTACCGTCAAATTCATCTCTATTTCCTTAAGGGCAAGGCTGGCTCAGAACTCGATAGCTATGTCGCAGAACATGCCATCGTGGAGAGTTTAAAGGGGAAAAAGGGTGTGTTCTGGGACAAAGCGTTCCACAGCAACTACCAGAACTATTGCAAAAATCAGGAACGGCGCACACCGGAATTTCAGAAATTACGGCACGCATTGACCGAACGCTATGGACCAAACGTAGAGAACATACCAACCGAATGGAAAGAAAAGTTTCTCGATGGCAGTCGCCCGCTCATGCCATTTACCAACTTCTTGACGTTCAATTCGCGCGCAATCATTATTTATATAACGGTTCTGGCAGATTGTCCGTGGGTGTATCTCTTTGTCGAAATACTGCTCTACACAGTTGTTTATATGTATATGCACAAGCAACACGAAGAGCTTTGCAAGCAAATGCACAAACAATTAACAACCTAAAACATTATGACAGAAGGATATATATTCGACTATGGCGGCACCATAGACACGGCAGGGTGCCACTGGGGCATAAAAATCTGGCACGCATACCAGCATTTTCAGTACCCTGTGAACGAGCTGCAATATCGTGAAGCCTACATATATGCAGAGCGAATGTTGGGCAGAAACCCCATCATTCAGCCCGATTTCACATTCCGCCGTACGTTAGACGAGAAGATAAAACTGCAGTTTCAGTATCTGCAACAACAGGGACTGATTGCAGCAACGGGCTTTTCGTTTGCCAATAAACGAACCAAGCTGGTGGAAAAGCTATACGCTGACGTTGCAAAGACGGTGGAAGAAAGCAAGAAAGAGCTGCTGAAACTCAACGAAAGCTATCCGCTTGTGTTGGTAAGCAACTTCTATGGCAACATCGAAGTAGTGCTACAAGAGTTTGGCTTAGACGGTATCTTCTGTAAAATCATAGAAAGCGCAGTGGTAAAGGTGCGCAAACCCAACCCACGCATCTATCAATTGGGTGTAGAAGCACTGCATTTGCCACCCGAAAACATAGTTGTGGTGGGCGACAGCTATGCCAAAGATATTGTGCCGGCACACTCCATTGGCTGCAAAACCGTATGGCTAAAAGGCGAAAGTTGGTCTGCCGACGAACCCGGACAAGGCGTGGCTGACCGTGTAATAACAAGTCTGAAAGAACTAAATGCGTAAAAAGACATAAAGGTATATATCAAATTACAATAAGAAGCCTATATAATCGTTTAATATTTTAAAACTAATAAATAAATGAAACAAGGAAAAGTTGCACCCGCAGAAGGTAAATTGGGTATCATGGTTGTAGGGTGTGGAGCCGTTGCAACTACTTTCATGACTGGCGTTTTAATGGCGCGCAAAGGCTTGGCAAAACCTATTGGCGCAATGACACAATACGACAAGATTCGTGTTGGAAAGGGTAAAGACAAGAAATATCTACACTACAAAGACATTGTACCACTTGCCGACATGAACGATATAGTGTTCGGAACGTGGGACGTTTACCCTCAAAACGCCTATCAGGCGGCTGTCTATGCCGAAGTTTTAAAGGCTAAGGACATAGAACCGGTACGCGATGAGCTTGAAAAAATAAAGCCATTGAAGGCTGCTTTCGACAAAAACTATGCGAAACGCATAGACGGCGACAACGTGAAACAAGGTCTTACACGCTGGGAAATGGTGGAAGAACTGCGCAAAGACATTCAAAACTTCCGACAAGAGAAGGGTCTTAAGCGTGTAGTAGTGCTGTGGGCGGCATCTACAGAGATATATGTGCCCTACCAAGAAGACTTCCATGGTACGCTCGAAAAGCTCGAAACGGCAATGAAAACCGACGACCGCGAACACATCGCACCGTCTATGTGCTATGCATACGCGGCACTGACGGAGGGCTGTCCGTTCATCATGGGTGCACCAAACACCACGGTAGACATTCCTGCCATGTGGGAACTGGCAGAAAAGACACGCATGCCAATTGCCGGAAAGGATTTCAAGACAGGTCAGACACTCGTTAAATCGGGTTTCGCACCAATCATTAAGACACGCTCGTTGGGCTTGAGCGGCTGGTTCTCAACCAATATCCTGGGGAACCGCGACGGCCTTGTGCTCGACGAACCAGCCAACTTCCGCACGAAAGAAGTAAGCAAACTCTCTACATTAGAGACCATTTGCAAAGCCGAAGAGCAGCCCGACCTGTACGGAAACATCTATCACAAGGTGCGAATTAACTACTATCCACCCCGCAACGACGACAAAGAAGGCTGGGATAACATAGACATCTTCGGGTGGATGGGCTATCCAATGCAAATAAAAATAAACTTCCTCTGTCGCGATTCTATCCTCGCTGCACCGCTATTGCTCGACCTTGCCTTGCTAAGCGACCTTGCTGCACGAGACGGACGCTACGGTATCCAACGCTTCTTGAGCTTCTATCTCAAGAGTCCAATGCACGATTTCACACGCGGAGAGGAGGCTGTCAACAACCTATTCGAGCAATATACAATGCTCAAAAATGCAATCCGCGAAATGGGCGGCTACGAAGCTGATGAAGAAATTGACTAAAACAACACACCAAAACCGAGCAGCAAGAATGGTCTTCTTGCTACTCGGACTGTTCATAAGGATAACAACGACAGCGGCGCAAGACCTGCACTGCACGGTAATAGACGCCCAGACACAAGACACAATAGCTTATGCGAATGCCACTTACAGAAATTTAAAGATTACAGCAGCTGCCAACCAGCATGGCATTTTCACCATTGCAAGGCGTAACGGAGAATTACTTGAAATTACATCAGTGGGCTACAAGCTACGTAAAATAAAGATTACGGAGAAGACACCTGACACTGTTCTCATTACGTTGATACCTACTTCGAAACAGCTGGAAGGCGTCGTCATAAAGGCAAAACGACGCCATCGCTATTCAAGAAAGGACAATCCAGCCGTAGAACTCATGCGACGGGTCATCGCTGCAAAGCATAAGACGAACTTAAACAACCACGATTACTATCAATACGACAAGTATCAGAAGGTAACGATGGCGCTAAACAACATTACGCAAGCCCAACTGGAGACGGGAATGTTCAAGAATGCACCTTGGTTAAGGGAGCAAGTGGAGACCTGTCCCTACAATAACAAGATGATATTGCCTGTCTCTGTAGACGAAACAGTTACGCAACACATCTACAGAAAGAACCCTAAGGACGAGAAAGACATCATAAAAGGGCAAAGCACAAAGGGCATTTCGCAACTCATTCAGACGGGTGATGCCATCAATACCATAGTGAAAGACTTGTTCAAAGATATTGACTTGTACGACGACCAGGTAGATTTGTTGCAGGCACGCTTCCCCTCTCCCATCGGTTCAGCAGCCATTTCGTTCTATCATTTCTACATCGACGACACGGTAAAGGTAGGCAACGACGATTGTATAAGGCTCCAATTCATGCCTGCAAACCCGCAAGACTTTGGCTTCAGAGGCGAATTGTACGTACTAAACGACAGTTCCCTGCATGTAAGACGGTGCGACATGCAGCTCCCCGCAGGCACCGGCGTCAACTTTGTGGCTGCCATGAAGTTCAAGCAAGAGTACTCCAAGTTGCCCGAAAGCGGCGATTGGGTACTTACGAAAGACGACATGATGGCAGAATTGGAACTGGTCAGCATGCTCAGACAGGTGCTCGTGGTGCGCACAACAAGTCTTCAGGACTATTCGTTTGCCCCTATCGACCCACGACTTTTCAAGGGAAAAGCCAAGAAGACATACGATCCGAATGCGAAATTGCGCGACGACGAGTTCTGGGCACAGCACCGCAGCACTGCATTAACCAAGGGGGAACGCAACATGGGCGACTTTATCAAGCGCATGGGACGTACCAA
>ERZ772960.3697-NODE-3697-length-10171-cov-2.764037_pt1 | contig 10171 bp, 8 predicted proteins | sample MGYA00580678_ERZ772960 | MGnify/ENA primary metagenome ERZ772960 (study PRJEB29015, sample SAMEA2737930) | human oral metagenome | biome: human oral; feature: human-associated habitat; material: dental | place: China | collected 2059 ...
ATCGGGATTCCGGTTCTTCGCCTGAAAGGAGACTATCTGGCTATTGTCACCCTTGCCTTTGGTGAAATCATTAAAAACCTGATTAATGCGTTGTACTTTGGTGTAGATAAGAACGGTTGGCATTTTTCCTTGAAAGACAGTAATGCGATTACTCTCGGTGAGGGAGGAAAGTGGATTATTAAAGGTGCCCAGGGAATTACCGGAACACCGAAGTACAGTACGTTTACCATGGGAATGGTGCTCTTAGTCCTTTCCATGCTCTTTATTCAGCATTTTATCCATTCCAGAACCGGTAGAGCGGTTATGGCAATTCGGGATAACCGTATTGCTGCCGAGAGTATCGGCTTACCCGCAACAAAATTAAAACTTCTTTGTTTCTCTATTTCTGCATCATTTGCAGGAATTGCCGGTGTACTCTACGCACATAACCTGAGTTCTTTACAGGCGCTCCCGAAGAATTTCGGCTACAATCAGTCTATAATGATTCTTGTCTTTGTCGTGATGGGCGGAATGGGAAATATGCGCGGTTCTATTCTTGCCGCAGTGGTACTCACCATTCTTCCGGAACTTCTTCGTTCTCTAAACGATTATCGCATGCTGATTTATGCTGTTGTTTTGATTTTGATGATGCTCTTTACCTCGGCACCCGGATTTATTGCTTTTCGAAAGAGTCTCATACAGAGATTTCGTAAAAAGGAGGTGAATGCATGAATTTGTTAGAGGTGAATGCACTCAGTATTTCCTTCGGCGGTCTGAAAGCTGTGGATAATTTTCATATTTCTGTGAAGAAAAATGAACTTTATGGTTTGATAGGACCCAATGGAGCCGGAAAGACAACGATTTTCAACCTCTTGACCGGTGTATACAAACCGAATTCCGGGGAGATTCTTCTGCAAGGGAAAAATCTTGTAGGGTTAAGTTGTGCGCATATCAATCAGGCCGGTGTTGCAAGAACCTTCCAAAATATTCGTTTATTCGATAAATTGTCTGTTTTGGATAATGTGAAAGCCGGGTTCTTTTCCTCTCATAAGTATAGTTTTCTGGATGGAATCCTCCGTTTGCCGAACTATTTTAAGAAGGAAAAAGAAATGAATGACGAAGCAATGGACCTTCTTTCGGTCTTTCATTTAGAAGATCTTGCCGGAGAGTCGGCAGGAAATCTTCCTTACGGAAAACAGAGAAAACTTGAAATTGCCAGAGCTTTGTCTACGAAACCGTCCCTCCTTCTTTTGGATGAACCGGCCGCGGGGATGAATCCGAACGAGACGGAAGAGTTGATGGAAACCATTCGCTTGGTACGGGATCGTTTTGATATGACGGTACTTCTTATTGAACACGATATGAAGCTGGTATCCGGGATTTGTGACAGACTCACGGTACTCAATTTCGGGAAGGTGCTTTGCGAAGGAGAGACCGGAGAAGTCCTGCATAATGAAAATGTTATTAAAGCCTATTTAGGAGAGTAATATGGGAGAGATTCTGGAAGTTAAAAATTTACATGTGCACTATGGCATGATTCATGCCATTAAAGGAATTTCCTTTCATGTAAAAAAAGGGGAAATCGTAACCCTCATCGGAGCAAACGGTGCAGGGAAAACCAGTACATTGCAGACGATTACCGGCCTTGTTCCCTCTTCTGAAGGGGAGATTCTATATAATGGAAAAAGGATTGAAAAAGTATCCGGTTATAAGCTTGTAGGAATGGGTCTTGCTCATGTTCCGGAGGGGAGAAGGGTCTTTTCCAGTCTTTCCGTTTACCAGAACCTGCTCCTCGGGGCCTATACGAGAAAAGATAAGAAAGAGATAGAAGACAGTTTGGAGATGATTTATACGCATTTCCCGCGCTTGAAAGAACGTCGCAATCAGGTTGCCGGTACACTCTCCGGAGGAGAACAGCAGATGCTTGCCATGGGTAGAGCTTTGATGTCGAAGCCGGAAATGATTCTTCTGGATGAGCCTTCTATGGGATTATCTCCCATTTATGTCAATGAAATCTTTTCTTTAATTCAGATGATTCATGACAGCGGTGTTACTGTCTTACTGGTCGAGCAGAACGCAAACAAAGCGCTCATGATTGCGGATAGAGCGTATGTTTTGGAGACGGGTGTGATTTCTTTGGAAGGAGAAGCCAAAGCGCTGCTTGCAGATCCTAAAGTTCGAGAAGCGTATTTATCGGAGTAAGCGATGAAGAAGAGTCTTGTCCGTTTTTTTATCTTTCTTTTTTTTCTGACTGTCGTGGCTACTTTTTTCACTATTTTTCTACAAAGAAGGTGGAAGCAAGAACTCATGCAGTATGAAAGTAAGGGCAGTGCAGAGCAGGTGGATAAGCAGGAACTCGTCCCGGTAAAAGAAGAGAAAACAGAGGTTGAAGAACTGGACAGTGCCGCCTTTTTACAGGATGAATATACAAAACTGGAAGAATTAGAGAAGGATAAAACATGGCAAAAAGACCTTCCCCTGAGAAGGCGTTACGAGAAAATAGCGTCTCTTTACGATGGAGAATTACAGCGATTGGTTTCGTACTACGGGAAGCAGTTAAAAGGGACGGAAAGGGATAACTTCTTTGCGGAGCAAAGCATTTTTCTCGCGGAAAGAAATCGGGAAAGCAAGAAAGAACTTAGTCAGGATAAGACGGGCGTAGAGGAGAATGTGGACTATTTAAAGAAGTATATTGCCTTAACGAAAAGTCGTTGTGCAAGTATATTGGAAAAGATGAATGAGAGGGAATAGTCCCTCTTCTTCTTTTATAAAGCGGTAATTCTTGCACTTCGGAGATAGGTACGATATAATTTCGCATTGAATGAATAGATTTTAGAGGTGAATTTATGGAAAAATATGGCGTAAATGAGTTAAGAAGAATGTTCCTGGAATATTTTAAAGAACAGGGACATCTTATTTTAAAGAGTTTTTCGTTAGTACCACATAATGACAACAGTTTGCTTTTGATTAATTCAGGTATGGCGCCTTTGAAGCCTTACTTTACCGGACAGGAGATTCCGCCGAGGAGAAGAGTTTCCACCTGTCAGAAATGTATTCGTACCGGAGATATCGAAAACATCGGTAAAACGGCACGTCACGGTACTTTTTTTGAGATGCTCGGGAATTTCTCCTTCGGGGATTATTTCAAGTCTGAGGCGTTGCACTTTGCCTGGCAGTTTCTTACGGAACGGGTAGGGATACCGAAGGACCGTCTTTATCCGAGTATTTATCTGGACGATGAAGAGGCCTTCCGTGTTTGGACGGAAGAGCTCGGTGTTCCGGCTGAGCGTGTGTACCGTTTTGGAAAAGAAGACAATTTCTGGGAGCATGGTGCCGGTCCCTGCGGTCCCTGCTCGGAGATTTACTACGACCGCGGAGAAAAGTACGGAACAGGACCGGATGATGTGATGGGCGGCGAAGGAGATCGTTTCATTGAGGTATGGAATGTTGTGTTCTCGCAGTTCAACAACGATGGGCACGGCCATTACACGGATCTGATTCAGAAAAATATTGATACCGGTATGGGATTGGAGCGTCTTGCCGTAGTCTGCCAGGACGTTCCTTCCCTCTTTGATGTGGATACCAATAAGGCGATGATGGAAGAGATTTCCGTGCTTTCCCATAAGCATTATCTGGAGAACAAGGAGGATGATGTCTCTTTCCGTATTATTGCAGACCATGTAAAGAGCTGTACCTTTATGGCATCGGACGGGATTATGCCCTCCAATGAGGGACGAGGTTATGTATTCCGAAGACTGTTGAGAAGAGCGGCAAGACACGGCAGAATTCTCGGGATTTCCGGTGCTTTTTTATCCACTTTATCCAAGAAAGCGATTGAACTATCCAAGGATGGATACCCGGAGCTTGTCGAGAAACAGGATATGATTCTCCGTGTTATTTCTGAAGAAGAAGAACGTTTCAATAAAACGATTGATAACGGTCTGGCTATTTTACAGACTATGATTCAGGATTTACAAAAGAAGAAGGAGAAGACACTTTCCGGAGAAGATGCCTTCCGCCTTTACGATACCTACGGTTTCCCCCTGGATTTGACGAAAGAGATTTTGCAGGATGCGGAAATGAATCTCGATGAAGAAGCCTTTCATCAGGCGATGAAGGTACAGAGAGACACTGCTAGAGCGGCAAGAAAAACGACCAATTACATGGGGCGCGATGATATTTACCAGAAACTAGATCCGAGCATTAGCACGGAGTTTGACGGATATGATACGCTGGAAGAAGATGCCACAATAAAAGCGCTCGTATTTCTTTCCGATGAGGAAGGAAAAGGCAGTATCTGTGAGAAGGTTAGTGTAGGGCAAAAGGCGGCAATCATTACGGATCGGACACCGTTCTACGGGACAATGGGCGGACAGCAGGGTGACCAGGGAGAGATCAGTGGAGACAACGCTCTTTTCCTTGTGGATGAAGCTATTCATCTTCAGGGAGGAAAGATTGCACATCTCGGTGTTGTGGAAGAAGGAGAGTTCTCTGTTTCGGAGAAAGTGCATCTTTCCGTAAACGAAGAAGTGCGGAATCTTACGGCAAGAAACCATACGGCAACTCATTTGTTACAGAAAGCTTTGAAGACGGTTTTAGGACCGCATGTAGAACAGGCCGGGGCATACTATGATGATAAGCGTCTTCGTTTTGACTTTACTCACTTTACAGCGCTCACGAAAGAAGAGCTAAAGAAGGTGGAAGAACTCGTTAATGAAGAAATTGCCAGAGGGGATGACGTTAAGACAGAGGAAATGTCTCTGGAAGAGGCAAAGAAATCCGGTGCAACGGCACTTTTTGGAGAGAAGTACGGGGACCGGGTACGCGTGGTTTCCGTGGGGGATTTTTCCGTTGAACTTTGCGGGGGAACCCATGTCAGTCAGTCCGGAAGCATTCAAGGATTTAAGATTCTTTCTGAACAGGGAATTGCTGCCGGGGTTAGAAGAATAGAGGCCTTAACTTCTCGGAATCTCTTTGATTACTTCCAGAAAGAAGAGGATCTTCTGAAGGAATTGAGCGGAAAATTAAAGTCCGATCCGGAGCATCTTCTTCAGAAGGTGGAAAATCTTGAGCAGGAGCTGAAAGTAAGTAAGGCAGATCTCGATAAGCTGAAAGAGAAGATAGCGAAAGAAGAGATGGGAGAGCTGAAAGCGGAAACCATAAACGGTTGCTCTGTAATGATCAAAGAGTTACAGGGGGTAGATAGCAACGGTCTTAGAACTTTGGGCGACAGCCTGAAGGATAAGTATGAAAACGCTTTTGTGCTTCTCCTTTCCGTGGTAGACGGAAAACCGCTTCTTATGGCGACAGCGTCTGATGCTGCAGTAAAGAAGGGTGCTCATGCCGGAAAATTAATTAAAGAGGTTGCCGGCGTTCTTGGCGGCGGCGGTGGCGGAAAGCCGCAGATGGCACAGGCGGGCGGTAAAGATGTTTCTTCTATCCCGCAGGCTATGGAGAAAGCAAAGGAACTGATACAGGCACAGTTACAGGGCTGATTCTTATGGAGGAGCTTACACTCTCTTTTGAAGAAGTTATACGGAATCTGCACTTTTTACCTTTTATCGAACAGGAGATTTTGAATGCATTTTCCCGAAAAGAGAAAAAGATGCAAGAGATAGCCGAAACCGCATATAGCGGAACGGACTATGCTTTTCCTTTATTAAAGAGAAGTCCTTTTACGAGACTTCTGGTAGTTTGTCTATTACTGAAAGATCAATTTATAGAGTATCAAAAAGTCGGCGCTTCGGAGGAGATCATCTGGGACACGTTCCGGGATGTCTCCGTCCGGAGCAATTTAACGTACCTGGCTACGGGAAAGATTGGAATCTCGAAAGAAGAAGTCTGTTGGTTTAGCCACATTTTCTCTACAACCATTTTTAAAATTGGGGTATTGCAATATGAAATCACGAAACTGCAATATCCTAAGAAGGGGAAGGACGACCCCTATATGGAGCTTTCGAAGGAGGGAAAAGCACTTTTAGCGGAATGATGCGATGTATTAAGCTGCCATATCCGGCATGGAGTGGATTTAAAGGATAGTTCCGTGGAAGCATCCCTTCGGAAAGCGGAGGCCTTTTTTAAGGAGCATTATGCGCATACAAAATTTCGTGCTTTCGTTTGTAGTAGTTGGCTGCTCTATCCCCCGATGACGGCAGTTTTAGGAGAATGGTCAAAAATCAGACAGTTTGCTTCCCGCTTTTCGATTGTAGCCGCTTGCCCAAATCGTAGACAAGCAATGGAAAGAATCTTTTCTTACGGTTCAAGAAACTTACCGAAGGAAAAATGGACGAGTTTACAAGTACTTTCCGTGCATAATAAAAAGAGACTTGGCTATGCTGTGGGTGTCATCATGATGAAATCGAATGGGTAGGATTTTCTATACTAAAGTAAAGTATACGATAAAACGAATTCATGTAGTGCTGCTAAAGGAGAAAGCTTATGATGAATCCCTTTGATATCCAGGAATGGAAACCCACCTTTTGTAAGACGGAAAAAGAATTAAATGCTTTTTGGGAAGAAAATCAGATTGCCCGAAAAAAAATCATCAAAATCAATGCCATCGGTATCGCTCTAAATATGCAAGGCTGGTCTTTGGAAGAACGCATAAAGAAGACATTAAGCGCCACAGGAGTGACTGTATATCTTATGCAGAGAATGAACAAGGAATTGTATAACAATATTCAACTCAATGCGGAGTTGAAACTTTGGGAGCCGATTGTTTTTGTACTCGAGGATCGTTCCACGGTTGAGCTTATGATTTTTCCTGATGGAGTACTCGGCGTGTCCGTGAATCAGATTGATCCTGATACGACGGAAGGCACGAATCACGGGGACTGCGATGCCAATATCCTCTTTTCGGAAATGCTTTCCCGGAAGTGCAGAAGACCGGAGTTCTATCATAGAATCAGCTATCAGGGCTCCGGTGAAGGAGAAAGCGTGCAAAGGGAGGAATATGCCTTTCTCTTTACCCTATCCGGAGACTCCGATTTGCGTTTTTTTATTCGTGCCGGGCATGATTCCGAGTATACTTGCGGTCTGAACTTCCGATATCCGTTTAATTGGGAGCAAAACATCCATAAGATTTCTTTGGGAAGAATAAACGAAGCTCTAAAGGATGTTCAGCAAATTCCAATTTTGGAAGGGACAGATTATAGCAGTTATTTTATGATTGTTCCCACAATGGCAGAAGAACAAGAAATAGACTCTAGTTTTTCTTGGGAAACAAAGAATTATTACAAGAAAAGAATAAAGATAGAAGAAGATGACGTGAAATCCTTCCTATTTTATTTCTTGTATAAGTATTTTGACAAAGACTACAATAAAAAATATGCTGATAGAGTTCCTTATAATGGTGTGGAATTCGAACCATACTTAGATCCGAATCTCTACAGCTATCCTGCCATGAAAGAAATGCTGCTGGAAATAGAAGAAAAGGCAAGACTCTTACAAGAGGACTTTGAAAATCCGGAACTAAAGGAATTGATTGACGAATTTTCCATATCTTATTTTCTTCCGGATGAACTGTGGGATTTACCTAATCAAGAGGATTGGAATGAGGAGAAGAGAAGAAAGATTATTCGGGATAACCTCGGCATTGCTATTGATTTTTATGCCCGTTTCGTAAAGAGACTCAGAAAACTGATGGAAAGAAATCCGGACTCGGATTGCATCTGCTTCACAGGACCGTAAGGCGGACCAAAATGCCGAAATGAAAAATGCAGGAATTAAACTCCGTATCCTTTTATAAAATAGAAATAGAACAGGCAGTGCAAGAGAATGCAAAATCTTTCTCCGGCACTGCCTGTTTTAAATTCTTAACTAGTGACGCAGGCGAAGCCTGAAACATCTTGTTTTTAACAAATAATTTGTGAATTAGTGCTTATCCTGCTTCGGGTATTTTTAGATACAGTTCACGGTTACCGTTTAGGAGCCGTACTTTGCATCCTCTTATCTTTTCCCAATTTTTCTTCTTGTGAAGTAAAGAAGAGAAGAGAGGAGGGAGAGTGCAAAGAGGGTAGCGTAGAGAATAAGCTGTGCGTGGTCTCCGGTTTCTGTGGAACGAGTATTCTTTTTTTCTCCCGGATCTCTGGATTCTCCCAGAACCTCCGGTTGATGCTCCTCTTCCGCTTTTTCTTCAGGAACGGGAGTGGATCTGTTTTCACCCAGAACCCCCGGTGTCAAGGGCGTCGGTGTGCCCGGTGTTCCCGGAGTAGGAGTGCTTGGTGTGTCCGGAGTCGGTCGGGGAGAGGGGCTTGGAGAAGGACCGGGATTCGGAGACGGGTTCGGATTCGGATTCGGGTTCGGCGGCGTTGTATCTTTTGTATTGGTCACCAGATAACCGTTTGTCGCATCTCCGCTAATCAGGGAAGTATAGCCGTTAATCGCCGTTTCCTTTACTTCGTAGTGAATGACATGTCCATCTTCTGCATCAAATTTAGGAAGATTTGTAAAGCTATGTTTCCAATCCTCTGCCGCAGTAATCGTGGCTTTATCTTTCACCGTGCCGTCGGCAAGAAGACTGATTTCCACCTGATTGGTAGGATCTCCGTTCCATTTCTTTTCTACTTGCACCGTTGTTTCCGGAATATTTGTCAGTGTATATCCGCTATTTTGGTTTCCGCTCAGCTGAACGGCATACCCTTCTATGCTTTGCTCCTTTATCGTATAGCAGTAGAGCTTTCCGTTTTCATCTCTCTTGGGAAGATTTTGGAAATTCAGTTCCCAACTGCCATTCACATCCCACATGATTCCTGTACCGATTAAAGTGGGATTATCCGGATCCTCCTCGGCCTTTCGGTAGAGCTCAACCGTAATGTTTCTCGGTCGATTAGCCGCATCATCATACTTCCAGAGCTTCGTGACCTTAATGTTCGTTATTTCCTTCTGTCCGGCAACGAGTCCGCCGTTGGAACCGATTCCGCCACCGCGCGTGGAAGATTTGTTTCCTTTAATGATGACCTTGGCAAGACTTTCCGCCTGCGCATCCTCTGTTACATCGGTGTGTAACTGCATTGACTAAAATATAGAGCCGTCCAAAACTCCTGTTAGCTTAGGCAGAGGAACTTCATTGTTGTTGTTATCTTTCCAGTGATAAGGAGTGCCTCCGAGCATTACAGGGGAAATCGTGTAAGGCGGAAATCCGTTGTGTGCCCCGTAACCGAAGATGCCCGATTCAATATCGATATCCTGCGCTTTATTTTCTATTGTTCGATTTCCATAAATGGCAATCCCTTCTTTTTCAAAGATATTTGTCGTAGAAACCGGTCAGGACGCATAACCGCCACCGGCAAAGCGTGCTTCGTTATCCGTAATCAAGGCATTCTTCAGGTTTAAGATCCCTTGCAGACTCTGACTTAAGCCGTTGATATAGATTCCACCGCCGCCGAACATCTTATTTGTGGCACCGTATCCGGTCATTTCATTGTCCAGAATTTCTCCAGCACTGATGTTTACAATGTTGGACCCGTCTCTATCCTGGTTATCGGTTTGAATGAAAATGCCTCCGCCGGCAGCTCCGGCTGTATTTTCCTTAATCACACCGCCGGTCATATTCAGAATACATCTTAATCCGCCATACAGTTCATAGGAACCGAGAGAGATTTCTCCGCCGCATTCCGTGGCACTGTTTCCGCTTATCACAGCATCTCCGCTTAAGTTAATCGTAGAAGACATATAGGTACAGATACCGCCGCCGACCTCAATATTGGTAAGAGCATTTTGGCTGCGGTCCATATACGCCTTGTTGTCTTCAATCACACCGCCGGACAGATTCAAGACGGTATTCCGTCCCAGATAGATTCCCCCTCCCTGGTGTGCGCTGTCGTTTCGGATAATGCCGCCCGTCATATTGATGGTTTGTTTATGCTCCTGACCACGATCCGTGTAGATTGCGCCGCCAAAGGCATACCAGTTTTCCAGATCGAGGACGATGTTGTTCTCCAGAATCATTCCGTCCGTTACATTCAAATTCCCGTCTGATTCTTCTTTACCCGTAGAAGGTAGTCACGAAAACCGGGATTTCGCATCAAAACGGCATTTGTTCCGTCGAGGCTGATGTCGCCGGAGATGTCTACAGTACCGTTAATATAGATAGTTTGTATGTTCGGGTTCGCTTCCGCGAGTTCTTTAGCTTTTTCAAAGGACTTTACTGCCGTTCCTTCCGTTAAGCCGTCCTGCTCATCATCACCATGTT
>ERZ772960.3700-NODE-3700-length-10158-cov-5.541621_pt1 | contig 10158 bp, 9 predicted proteins | sample MGYA00580678_ERZ772960 | MGnify/ENA primary metagenome ERZ772960 (study PRJEB29015, sample SAMEA2737930) | human oral metagenome | biome: human oral; feature: human-associated habitat; material: dental | place: China | collected 2059 ...
AAGCTGTTATTGTTCCTGGTAAAGGAAAATGTAAAACAGTAGAAATAAGAATACCAACATAGTTAATCACAAGAATTAACATAAACTCATTAATCATATCATCCTCCAATATATAGAAAGAGTGGAAACAAGTTCCACTCTAAAATTTTACCTATTAGTCTCTTGGTTTCATTTGTGGGAAAAGAATTACATCTCTTATAGATGGTGCACCTGTAAGTAACATTACAAGTCTATCTATTCCTATTCCCATTCCACCAGTAGGTGGTAAACCATATTCAAGAGCTTCAACAAAACTTTCATCTATTTCTGGTGTTGCTTCTTCATTTCCACGCATTGCTTCTTCAACTTGTGCTTCAAATCTTCCTCTTTGATCTGCTGGATCATTTAATTCAGTGAAGGCATTTGCATATTCTCTTTTATTGATAAATAATTCAAATCTATCTGTGAAGTTTGGATTATCTTCATTTCTTTTTGCAAGTGGAGATATTTCAACTGGGTGTCCATATACAAATGTTGGTTGTACAACTTTCTCTTCACACTTTTGTTCAAAAAATTCATTTATAATATGGCCTACACTGTCCATGTGGTCTGCAACTTCAACATGATGTTCCTTAGCTATTTTTTTAGCTTCTTCAAAAGTCATTTCCTTCCAAAAATCAACTCCTGTAACTTCTTTTATCATATCAACCATATGCACTCTTACAAAGTTTTTAAGTGACAATTGTACTCCATCATATTCAATATCAGTTGTACCATTAACTTCCTGACATACAGATGAGATTATTCCCTCACATAAATCCATCATATCATTAAAATTAGCATGAGATTGGTACAACTCTATCATAGTAAATTCAGGATTATGTCTTGTAGATATTCCTTCATTTCTAAAATTTCTTCCTAATTCATAAACTCTTTCAAAACCACCAACTATTAATTTCTTTAAATATAATTCAGGAGCTATTCTTAAATATAAATCAAGATTTAAAGCATTATGGTGAGTTACAAAAGGTTTAGCAGCAGCTCCTCCTAAGATTGGGTGCATTAAAGGAGTTTCTACTTCTAAGAATCCTCTATCATCTAGATATTTTCTAACAGCTTTTATTATTTGAGTTCTTTTTATAAAAGTATCTCTAACTTCTGGGTTCATTATTAAGTCAACGTATCTTTTTCTATATCTGATTTCAACGTCTGTTAATCCATGATATTTTTCAGGAAGAGATCTTACATTTTTAGTAAGAAGTCTAATAGATTTAACTCTTAAAGTTAATTCTTCAGTATGAGTTACGAATAATTCTCCTTCAACACCTATAATATCTCCAACATTAAGCATTTTAACTATATGATCAAATTCATCTTCACCTAATTCATCTTTTTTGATATATATTTGAATTTTTCCAGATTGATCTTCTATGTGAGCAAAGTAAACTTTTCCTTTACCTCTTAAAGACATTATTCTTCCTGCAGTTTTAAATTTTAAATTTTCTTCTGGATTATGTTTTAATATATCTCCTATCATTATTTGCTTATCGTATTTACTACCAAAAGCTTTAATTCCATAGCTTTCCAACTCTTCAATTTTTTTCCATCTTTCAGCAATTAGAGGTTCTTTCTCTAATCTGTCAAAATATTTTTCCATACCTTGTATCCTCCTAAAAAGTTATTTTATTAAATTTGAAAGTGCTTCACTTTTCTTAGTCCAAGAACTGCTTGGAAATTCTTGTTTTAAAAGTCTTATATATTTTGTAACTTCAGCTCTATTACCAAGTTTTGCATATGAACTTGCTATATTATAATAGATTTCTGGTTTTTTGTCTTGTATTTTTTCACTAGAAAGTGATTTTTTTAAATTATCTATAGCAACTTTAGGGTTAGAGTTTAGATTTTTCATACCTTTTTCATAATAAGATTCAGTTGAAGTAGTCGCTTTAGACTTAACAGAACCTACTGTAGAAGCTGTACTAGTTGTACCAGAGATTCCACCAACAACAGATCTAACTTTTTCTCTTGCATAGTCAGCTATAGAAGTTTCATTTTCTGTTGTTTGAGTTTTAGCTTTATTTTTTTCTGTAGTTACAGTTCTATTATCTACAGGAATAGATGGAGCTCTATCTACAGGAGCTTTACTGCTATTATTGTATTCATTTAAAGCATTTTTTAAATCTGAGTTATTAGTGTTATAAACTTCAGAAGGTATAAAAATGCTCTTATTTGCTAATTTTGCGGCTCTTAATATAGTTGCTTTTTCACTGTCAGAGTAAGAAGAAAAATCATTTTTTACTCCAGCTAAAGCTTCATTTATAAGAGAATTATTTCTTATGTCATAAGCATATTTTAAGAATAGATAATTAACTTCTTTTGAATATCTTCCAGCAGGATATAGCATTTTATATAGAGTAACAGCATTTTCTACATCTTTATCTCTTTTTTCTGAATCTTGTAGTATTAACTTATAAAGATCTTTTTCATTAAAATCATATTTAGATATAGCAGATACTGTAATTTTTCTATTTATACTTCCATTAACATAAGTTGATAAAACATATTGTCCTTGATATACAGTTCTAAAAGTAACTTTTCCATTTGTAAGGCTAACTTTTGGATTAGCATTTTTTGGAGAAGTTGAAAGTTTTATAGCTTTTTCATTGTCAACAGGGAAAACTAAAGTTTCTCCTATAGGAACAGTATATTGATTTTTTATATTGTCATCTACCTTTTTTGCAGAAGTTCTTAAATTTGCTTTTATAATAGTTAGATAATCATTAACATTTTCATCATTAACATCTACAGATATAATTTTTTCTTCTTGTTGTGGTTTAGTTTCAACTGTTCCAACATTTGTAGTATTAGGAGTAGGAGCAGTAGTTCCACCTGTTTGTTGAGAACCAGCTATTTCAATTTCTCTTATAGAACCCCCACTACTTTTGCCACCAACATTATCCAAGTTATAACAACCAACAAAAACGACTGCTACCAAAGTTATAGCTAATTTTTTTAACATTTTTCTCTCCCTCCATTAAACATGCCTTATAGCTATTTCAATCTTATTTATTTCATTGTGATTTATATCAAATAATGTATAAGAAAATTGAAATATTCCCTTCTCTTTATTATAAGAGTATTTTTCCCCTAATACAAGAAAATTTTGTTTAAAATTCTCAATTTCATAAAAAAAATTATTTTTCTCACCATTAAATTTTAAATGTATATTTAAATTAGTTTCTGAATTTCTAATTAAAAATATTTCTTTTTCTATTAAACTAATAGAATACTCATTTTGAGAGTTTTTTAAAGAAAATTTTATATTTTCTAAATCTTCTTTTAATTCTCCTTCAATTTCTCCTATAAGTTCTTCAACACATTCTTCATTAAAACTATCTTTTGTTGTTAGAATAAAATTTCCTTTTATGATTTCATCCTCCTATTTATGATATTTTATATTATTAGATATTGCAAACCATCTATAAACTTGCTCTAAAAGAATAAGTCTCATAAGTTGATGAGGAAAGGTAAAGTGTGAAAATTTTAATTTCATATCAACTGAATTTTTAAGCTCTTTATTTACCCCATTAGAGCCACCAATAATAAAATTTATACTACTTGTACCCTTATTTTTTAAGTCCTCAATATATTCAGACATATCTTCTGAGCTTAATTCTTTACCATTTAAATCTAAAAGAATATTGTAAGAATTAGTCTTTGAAAGCTGTTTTAATATATCTTGGCTTTCTTTGTCTATTGAAATATTCATATTATCTTCTTTATTATATTCTTTTAATTCAATGATATTGAGATTTGCAAAACTTGTCATTCTCTTTGAAAATTCAGCAATACCTTCATTAATATATTTATCTTTAATTTTTCCTATACAAATAATATTTATATTCAAGTTACCACCTTATTTTCTTTTAAAAAGTTTCTCTAAATCAAGTAAAGACATCTTTACGATTATAGGTCTTCCATGTGGACAAGTGTACTCTCCAACTTCATGAAGCTTTGCTACCATGGAATACATCTCTTCTATAGTTAATTTATGATTGGCTTTTATAGCACCCTTGCAAGACATAGATACTATAATATTTTCTCTGATATCCTTATCCTTATTTTTAGAAATATTATCTAAAATTTCTTTTATTATATTTTCATAACTATCTCTTAAATCCATAGTTGGAGTGGTTCTCAATAGAATTTCATTCTTTTCAAAATCATCTATATCAAAACCAAAACTTGAAAAGATTTCAGTGTTTTCAAGTGCTAGTTGCTTTTCTCTTGGATCTAGCTCAAATCTTATAGGAACTAAAAGATTCTGTTTAGTCATAGAGTGACTATAGTATTCTTGTCTTAATTTTTCATACAATATTCTTTCATGTATTATATGTTGGTCATAGATTTCTAAAAGATTATTTCTTTCGACCAGAATGAAACTATCAAATACCTGTCCTATAACTCTAAAATCTATGTTTTTTAAACTTGAAAAATCATCAAATATTTTACCTCTACTAGTATCTTTAGTATCAAAAATATATTTGTCCTTTGTTTTTTCAGTCTCAACTTCTTTTTCTATTAAATCAAAGTCATTGTCTACTTTTTTGAAAGTCTCAATATTTTCTTTTATTTCATTAGAAGAAGTTTTGACTGTATTTTGAATATGAGAGATATTTGGCTTTTCAACTTTAATCTCACTATAATCCTTTTTTAAATAATCTTCTTTTTGAACAACAGATAACTGAGATAAACTTTCTTTTTCATCTTTAAAATCATTTATATCTAAAAAATTATTATTAGAATATTCTAATTTTTCTTCTTTTTCTTCAAAAGTTTCAACTTCTTCATCTTCAACTTCGATATGTGGGGAAATAAAATTCTCATCATCAGAGAAAAATCTTTCAATTTCACCTTTGACTAAATCATATATTTCAGATTGATTAGCAAATTTTACAATTTTTTTTGATGGATGAACATTGACATCGATTTCAGCTGGATCGACATCTAAGAAAATTAAAGCACTTGGATACTTACCCTTCATTAGTTTTGTATGATAGGCAGCAATTACAGCTTCTTCAACTATCTTTGATTTTACAGAACGACCATTTATAAATACAAAGATAGAATCTTTATTGGCCTTAAATAAGTTAGCATTACCTAAGTAACCTAGTGAAAATTTAGAGAAATTCTTTAAATAATTTTTTCCAAAGATTTCTAAAATAGCATTTTCTATACCATTCCCACTTGTTCTTATACTTTCCTTACCTTCAATATTTAAGATGAATTTAACATTAGGATTAGCTAGAGCCTCTCTTAAAAAGATATCCTTTATATTTAGATATTCAGTAGTATCCTTTCTCAAGAATTTTTTTCTTGCAGGAGTATTATAGAATAAATCTTTTATTTCTATCTGAGTACCTACATTTTTTTGTATATTTTTTAGATTTGTTACCTTACCACCTAAAACATTCATTTGAGTACCATTAGGTGAATCTTCTGTTCTAGAAGATAGTATCATTTTAGAAACAGAGGCTATTGAAGATAGAGCTTCTCCTCTAAAACCATAAGTTCTTATATTAAATAAATCATCTTTTGTAATAATTTTACTTGTTGCATGTCTTTCAATAGAAAGCAGTAAGTCCTCTTTTGACATTCCACAACCACTGTCACTTATGCAAATATCAAGACCACCATTCCATACTTCTAATTTTATTTCTTTACTTCCAGCATCTAAAGAATTCTCAATTAATTCTTTAATCATACTAGTAGGATTTTCTACAACTTCACCAGCGGCTATTGCATTAGAAACGCTCTCATCTAAAATTCTAATACGGTTCATTTCTACCTCCAGCATAAAAATATATTATTTTACAGTATAACATTGTAAATAAAGATTTACAAGGTAAAAATAAATAAAATGGCAAAATAAAAAAAATATGCTATAATGTTAAATTGAGGTGAAATTATGAAAAAAATATTAGCATTATTGAGTTTATTAATTTTTATGGTGGCTTGTTCATCTTCTGATACACCAGTAAAAGAGACAAAAGGAATAAGCACATCTAGAAGAACAAGTAGCTCTTCAATAGGGAGTATGGGGAAATTTAAGGTAGATTCTGACACTTATGTATCACTTGGAAGAAATGAAAGAATACAATTTGTTGTAGTTCATTATACAGCAACAAATAATGAATATTCTATTAAAGAATTAATTTCAAACAGAGTAAGTGCACACTTTTTAGTTCTTGATGAAGATGATAATATGATCTATAATCTAGTTCCTTTAGATCAAAGAGCATGGCATGCTGGAGCAAGTTCATTTAGAGGAAGAACTAATCTAAATGATACATCTATCGGTATTGAAATTGTTAGTGATGGTATAGCAAGAGATCGTAGAAATGATCCTAATCGTTATCCACCTTATGATGCTTATCTAGAATATAAGCCAATACAAATAGAAAAAGTAGCTCAAATAATAAAATATGTTGCAGCTAGATATAATATTCCAGCAAGAAACATTGTTGCTCACTCTGATATCGCTCCAAGTAGAAAGAAAGATCCAGGAGCAAAATTCCCTTGGAAAGAATTATATGAAAAGTATGATATAGGAGCTTGGTACAATGAAAGTGATAAGCAAGCATTTATGAATGAAGAAAAATTCAATGCTACATCTATCAGTGATATCAAAGAAGAATTAAGAAAATATGGATATGAAATAAACAGAACTAATGAATGGGACAGAGATAGTAGAGATGTTGTTTATGCATTCCAACTACATTTCAATCCAAAAAATGCAACAGGAAATATGGACTTAGAAACTTTTGCAATTTTAAAGGCATTGAATAAAAAATATCCTAACTAATGAGGTAGCTCTATGACTGAAAAAGAAATTGAATTATCTATGGATAAGGCTTTAAAAAAACTTCCTTTTGAAATAAAGAAAATAAAGATTTTTATAGCTCTTCGGAAATTTTTTAAAAGGAAATAAAAAAGGAATAAAAATTAAGAGGGACTTATATAAGTCCCTCTATTTCTCTAAATTTATATAAAATTATAGCAGATGCAACTGCAACATTTAATGATTCTGTATTTGACAATATAGGAATAATAGTTTTACAATCACTTATACTTACAAATTCATCACAAATTCCACGACCTTCATTTCCAAAAATTATAGCATTTTTTTCTTTTAATTTAATTTTATTGTATGGCAATGCTTCTTTATCTAAATAAGTGGCTATTATAGAATAGTTATTTTCCTTTAAAAGTTTTATGATTTCTTGTTTTTCTAAATAGAAAAGATTGACATTTAGAATAGAACCCATAGTTGCTCTTATAACTTTTTCATTGTAAGCATCAACTGTCCCCTTAGTTAAAATTATATCTTTAAAGTTTGTAGCATCACAAAGTCTAATAATAGTTCCTAAATTACCTGGATCTGCTACATCATCTAAAATTACTAAATTATTTGATAAAGAATTTAAGTTATTATTTTTTTTAGAATACACAATGATTATTCCCTGTGAGTTTTCTTGTGAACTCAATTCTTGAAAAATCTTTTCGTTCACTAAAATTTTTTTACATTCAAATCTATCTAATTTTTCTATATATAAATCTTTAACATCTTCTCTAACAATTATTATCTCAGGTACAGTATCATAATCTAAAAATTTATGTCCTTCAGCTAAAAATTGTCCTTCAGCATCTCTATATTTTTTTTGTTTTAATTTTTTTAAAAATTTTATTAATTTATTTTCTTTGCTCTCTATAATTTCCATAATATCATTCCTTTTTTTCAAAGATAATATTTATTTTAACATTGAAAATAGAAAAGTACAACTAAGTATGAGATTTTTGTGTCTAATCTTTAGTTAAGTTAAAAGATTTAAAAGGAAGTAATTATTATGAGATTTAATAGAAGATTAACATTTTCTGAGGAACTTGGAAATACAGTTACACATGGAGTGATGTCAGCAGCAACTTTAGTGCTTTTACCTATAGGTAGTCTTTGGGGTTACTTTCATGGTGGCTATGCTTCAGCAGTGGGAATAAGTATTTTTATAGCCTCATTGTTTTTAATGTTTTTGAGTTCAACTCTTTATCATTCTATGTATCACAATAGCAAGCATAAATCTATTTTTAGGATTTTAGACCATATATTTATATATGTTGCTATTGCTGGAAGTTATACACCAGTTGCCTTAGTTATAATAGGTGGTTGGAAGGGAATTTTAATTGTAGTTATTCAGTGGACTATAGTATTGTTTGGAATACTATATAAGTCATTGGCAACAAGAGCCATGCCAAAATTGAGTTTAACCTTGTATTTAGTTATGGGTTGGATAGCAATTTTCTTTTTTCCAACATTACTTAGAAAAGCAAATACAGTATTTTTAGTTCTAGTTGTATTGGGTGGAGTGATGTATTCAATAGGTGCATATTTCTTTGCTCATGACTATAAAAAATACTATCATATGATATGGCATATATTTATAAATATTGCTGCTATTTTACATATAATAGGAATAGGATTTTTCTTATATAGAAAATAAAGAAAAGTAAAAAATAAGTGAGTTACTCAGTAACGAACTATTTTTTACTTTTTATTATTTTGCAACAGCTCCATTTTTATTTTCTAAATATATGATAAATATGATATAATAATATATAGAAAAAATTTAGAAAGGAATAGTGAATTTGAATAAATGATAGATAAAATTACTATAAAAGGAGCAAGGCAACATAATTTAAAAAATATAGATATTGAACTCCCTAAAAATGAATTTATTGTTATAACAGGTGTGAGTGGAAGTGGAAAATCATCTCTTGCCTTTGATACAATTTATTCAGAAGGACAAAGAAGATATGTAGAAAGTCTTTCTGCTTATGCAAGACAATTTATAGGACAAATGAATAAACCAGAAGTTGATAGTATAGAAGGATTATCTCCTGCTATATCAATAGAGCAAAAAACAACCAATAGAAACCCTCGTTCAACAGTTGGAACTATAACTGAAGTTTATGATTATTTAAGACTTCTATTTGCTCATATAGGAATAGCCCACTGTCCTATTTGTCATACAGCAGTTGAAAAACAAAGTGTAGATGAAATAGTTGAAAGTATTATGTCTAAATTTGATGAAGGAAGTAAAATTATTCTTCTTTCACCTGTTGTTAAAGATAAAAAAGGTACCCATAAAAATATATTTTTAAATCTATTTAAAAAAGGTTTTGTAAGAGCTAGAGTAAATGGGGAGGTACTTTATTTAGAAGATGAAATTGAACTGGATAAAAACAAGAAACATAATATAGAAGTAGTAGTAGATAGATTAGTTTTAAAGAAAGATGACAAAGATTTTGAAAGTAGATTAACTCAATCAATAGAGGCAGCAATAGAACTATCAAATGGTAAATTGATAGTAAATGATGGTAAAACTGATTATCTATACAGTGAAAACTATTCTTGTCCTAACCATGAAGATGTTAGTATACCTGAATTAAACCCAAGATTATTTTCGTTCAATGCTCCTTATGGTGCCTGTCCTGAATGTAAGGGATTAGGGAAAAAATTAGAAGTTGATGAAAATAAGCTAATAGAAAATCCTGATTTGTCTATAGAAGATGGAGGAATGTATATTCCTGGAGCTATGGCAAGAAAAGGATATAGTTGGGAAATATTTAGAGCTATGGCAAAGGCAGCAAAAATAGATTTAACTAAGCCAGTCAAAGATTTAACTAAAAAAGAGTTGGATATAATATTCTATGGTTATGATGAAAAATTCAAATTTGATTACACAGGTGGAGATTTTGATTTTCATGGATATAAAGAATATGAAGGAGCTGTTAAAAACTTAGAAAGAAGATATTATGAATCTTTTTCAGAAGCTCAAAAAGAAGAGATTGAAAATAGATATATGGTTGAAAGAATCTGTAAAGTTTGTAAGGGAAAGAGATTGAAAGATGAAGTTTTAGCAGTAACTGTTAATGATAAAAATATCATGGAAATCTGTGATATGAGTATAAAAAATTCTCTTGATTAAAAATATGGTCGCACACTTGTGACTTCAGTCATGAGTTAGACCATTAAGTATAGTCAGCATATATAGAAATATGTATGTAGAGGTAGCAACTTTAAAAAGCTATCCAATACTACTCGAATTGCTGGAAACCCCTAAA
>ERZ772960.3701-NODE-3701-length-10154-cov-14.722151_pt1 | contig 10154 bp, 9 predicted proteins | sample MGYA00580678_ERZ772960 | MGnify/ENA primary metagenome ERZ772960 (study PRJEB29015, sample SAMEA2737930) | human oral metagenome | biome: human oral; feature: human-associated habitat; material: dental | place: China | collected 2059 ...
AAATTATCGATGGACGCATCACCGCATTTTGGCAATTTCTTGAAGGTATCGCCCGTATGCCCTTGTTGAGCGATGTATCCACTTCAAATACGGAGAAAGTAAAGGCGCTTCAAAGAGAGGCTGGATTTTCTTCTGATATTGTTGAATTGGATTTCAGCGAACTTGATGGTACTCTCCATAGCATTGACGGAGATGCCCAGATTGGCGATAGAGATTGGTTCAAAATGGCACGGAATGGAAAGCCGTTTATTTCCGAACCGCTTCTTGCAAGAACAACACAAAAACTCATCCAAGTTATTTCAGTTCCAATATACGATAATAATCATCAGATTGTTGGCGTTTTAAGCGCTGATATTGATGGTTTATGGCTTTCCGGACAGATTAAAGATATTGTTGTAGGTCAGACCGGCTATTGCTACATACTCGATTTTACCGGTATAGCTATCGCCCATAAAAACTCTGACGCGGTAAAAAATAGACTGAACATGATTGAAAAATCAAAAACAGACGAGAGTCTTGTATCTTTAGGTTTATTCGCACAACGTGCTATTGATTCGGATAAAAGTGAAGTCGGAACCTATATATATAACGGTGTCAAAAATATTGCTTCGTATGCCAAAATGAAAAGTAGCAGTTGGACGATAGTTATTACCGCACCACACAATGAATTTATGGGAACGGTCAATTCCTTACGCATCAGGATGTATATTACCGGAATTATCATTTTACTTATTGCGCTTGTCATTATTTTCTTTATTGCCCGTGCTATGGTACAACCGGTACAAAAAGTCGTTTTTGCATTACGGGATATTGCTCAGGGCGAAGGCGATTTAACGGTACGCTTACCGGTACACGGTAATGATGAGGTAACGGATTTGTCCGAATACTTTAATGAGACTATCGCTAAAATCGGCGCTTCAATACAAGCGGTTGAAACAAGCAGCGATGAAATGGAAGAAATCGGCAATGAGCTCGCTTCCAATATGACGGAAACGGCAAGTGCAGTAAATGAAATCAGCGCCAACATCGACGGGGTTAAACAGCAGGCAATGACCCAAGCGGCAAGCGTTACCGAAACGGCGGCAACCATCGAAGAGATTGTCCGCACGATTAAGCAGCTGAACAACAGCATTGAAACGCAGGCCGCGAGCGTCGCTCAATCTTCTTCTTCCGTAGAAGAGATGGTTGCAAATATCGCTTCCATCGGGCAAACGCTCGGCAAAACCGATGAGGTAATTAAAAGCCTTACAACCGCTACCGGCGACGGCAAAGCGACACTTGTTACATCGAATACCGTAACGCAAAAGATTGCCGAAGAGTCCGGCTCCTTGATGGAAGCTTCAAGTGTTATTCAACATATTGCCTCGCAAACAAACTTACTTGCAATGAATGCTGCAATTGAGGCAGCTCACGCAGGAGAAGCAGGGAAAGGTTTTGCCGTCGTCGCGGACGAAATTCGCAAACTTGCCGAAGAATCCTCTACACAAGGAAAAACTATTACTACAACATTGAAAACGCTAAGCGGCGAAATAGAAACGCTCTCCGCTTCTTCCAAAACGGTGGAAGAAAAGTTCAATGCAATTTTCAACCTTGCCGAACAGGTTAAAGAGATGAGCGCCTTACTGACCGAATCGATGAAAGAACAAGAAAACGGCAGCAAGGAAGTATTAACAGCCATCAAAAATATCAACATGGTAACGGTTGAAGTACAAGCCGGTTCGGAGGAGATGCTGAAAGGCGGCGAAGGCGTTGCAGAGGAAATGCAGAAACTGGATAGCCTCACCCGTGTTATCACCGAAAGCATGAACGAAATGGCTTCCGGCGCGGTGCAGATTAACAATGCAGTACAGGAAGTGAGCGAGATCACGCAGAAAAATAAGCGGAGTATTGAGAGTCTGGCGGAGGAGGTCTCCAAATTCAAAGTCTAGACTTTTGAAAATATACGGCGCATCTACTTCGTTGCTGCGCACAAATTAATCCTCAACGTATCAGAACGGACAAGGATGTCCGTGGTTATAAGCAGTAGCGACGTTTTTGCACAGCAAAAACTCGCGTTCAAAAATTGACAAGGAGGTCAATTTTTGAACTTGGCACGGATGCCGCTGGTTTTAGGAAGAAACAAGTTTGCAGAGCAAACTTGCAGCTCAAAAATGTACACGGATGTACATTTTTGAGCGATGGCACGGATGTCCGTGGAACACCGCAAAAGCGAATGTATTTCACTTTACCTTGACTATTATACCCCGTAAAGTTAAAATGTTAATATGAAAGATACTTTGATTGATAGCGCTGTCCGTAAGATTCCGGATTTTCCTAAGAAAGGAATTTTGTTTTATGATATTACAGGGCTTCTGATAAATCCTGAATCATTTCACTATTGTTTGGATAAGCTTACGAGCTTTTATAAGAATGAAAAAATCGACGCGGTTGCGGCTATCGAATCGCGCGGGTTTATTTTTGCCGCTCCTTTTGCCGACCGGCTCGGTATTCCGCTCATTCTTATCAGAAAAAAGGGCAAGTTGCCGGGCGAAACGTATTCCTGCTCTTACGACCTCGAATACGGACAGGCCACTATCGAAGTGCATACGTCCGATATACAAAAAGGCCAGCGGATATTGCTGCTCGACGACCTCATCGCCACCGGCGGTACGCTGAATGCCGCTCGAAAGATGCTGAATCAGGGCGGCGCCGAGGTGGCCGGTTTTTGCGGCGTTATCGGATTGCCGTTTTTGCACTACGACAAAGTTCTGGGTGATTTACCGATTAAAACGCTGATTGAATACGACAGCGAATAGGGATGAGATTTTAAAATGATTACATTGATTAAAGATATATTGGCGCAAAAACCGGAGGAGCAAGAGGTTGCCGTCTACGGGTGGGTACGTACCAAGCGAGAAACAAAGAATCTCATTTTTATTCAGGTAAACGATGGTTCATGCTTTGCATCCATTCAGCTCACCTTTGACCGCGATAAGGGAATCGATGCGCAAACCGAAAAAGAATTAAGCAGGATTACGACCGGCGCTTCGATTAAAGCAACCGGCGCATTGGTTGAATCTCCCGCATCGGGGCAGGCTGTGGAAGTCGCCGCAAAAACGATTTCCGTTTACGGTGAGGCTTCCGGTGAAACGTACCCGCTGCAAAAAAAGCGGCACACGTTTGAGTTTTTACGGGACATAGCCCACTTGCGCGCCCGCACCAATACGTTCGGAGCGGTTGCCCGTGTGCGGAATCAAATGGCGTTTGCCGTGCATAATTTTTTTCAAGAGCACGGCTTTCAGTACGTGCATACGCCGTTGATTACCGCTTCCGACAGTGAAGGCGCCGGAGAGATGTTTCAGGTAACGACGCTCGATATGCAGGAGATTGTGCGCAAGGCGCTCAAGGATAAAGCCGACCCTGCAACCTTCATCCTCGATTATAAACAAGACTTTTTTGAACGGGCCGCCTATTTGACGGTTTCCGGTCAGCTTGAAATAGAAACGTATGCAACGGCGCTTTCACGGGTGTATACCTTCGGGCCGACGTTCCGTGCGGAAAACTCAAACACGACGCGGCACCTTTCCGAATTTTGGATGATAGAACCGGAGATGTCGTTTTTCCGGCTTGAAGACAATATGGAATTGGCGGAAAGCTTTATCGTCTATCTCCTTAAATGGGCGCTCACCCATTGTAGGGGGGATCTTGAATTTTTTAACGCGCAGATTAAGCCCGGACTTATCGAAACGCTGGAACACGTGGTAAAAACTCCTTTTACCCGCATCACCTACACGGAGGCGGTGAAGGAACTCGAAAAGCACGCTGCCCAGTTTGAATTCAAACCCTTCTGGGGCTGCGATCTGCAAAGCGAGCATGAAAAATATTTGACCGAACAGGTATTTAAAGGCCCCGTCATCGTGACGGATTATCCCAAGGAAATTAAAGCCTTTTATATGAAGCAAAACGATGACGGCAAAACGGTGAGGGCGATGGACGTTCTGGTGCCGGGACTGGGCGAGATTATCGGCGGTTCCGAACGGGAGGACAATCTTACTGCGCTTGAAACCCGTATGACCGAACTCGGGCTTGATATGAAAAACTATTGGTGGTATTTGGATTTACGCCGTTACGGCAGTGTGCCGCATTCGGGATTTGGCCTCGGTTTTGACCGGCTGCTCCTCTATGTTACCGGAATGGCGAATATCCGCGATGTTATCCCGTATCCGCGTACTCCCAAATCCGCGGAATTTTAACCCCGGCAGTGTGTTGTACCGCGGCACGGCGTATTTATCCGTGAGGTACTTACACGTTCCGGCCGTAAAACCGGCAGTATGAGTAACCGTTCTTGGAATACCGAAGCGCTCGTGCTGTCGGTTTCTTCTTTTAATAGCGATCATCGGAACGTATCGCTCCTAGTGCCGCAGGAACACGGGTGTACTATTGTGCCTGCAACGCTTTTCGGCGGCGCACGGAGCAAACTGCGGGGGATGGTTGCCGCGTATCAGAGCGGAAAAGTCTGGCTCTATTCCAATCCGATAAAAAATTCAAATAAAATTACCGATTTTTCAGTGAGCGCCTACCGGATGGAGCTGCGTGAAAGTTTAGTCCGCAGCTGGTGCGCCGCCGTGTGCAGTGAAATTACGATAAAGACCTGCGGTACGGTGAACTGGCAGCTGGTTAACGCTTTTTTGGACGGACTCTGTGTTTCTGACGATGAAGGATGCGAGCGCGGACTCTTACGCTTTTTATGGCGGCTGTTACAGACGGCCGGCGTTGCGCCCGATATATTCCATTGCGGTTCTTGCGGCATCGAGATTGCAACCGGTGCCGGGATTGTAGGCGTCGGTGCGAGGATCGGCGGCACCAAGAGTATAACCAATCATACGGGGTGGGGGAGCGGCGGCGGCGAAAATGCTTCAAGTGCTGCGCCATTCCCGGCGGAAGCATGCTGCGCCGTGTATAGCCCTGCAGAAGACGAGTGCTTTTGCAGCGCCTGCCGCAGCTTCGATGGACATAGTTTTCCGCTTTCTGCAGAAGCATTCAAGTATTTGTATGCGGTAACGGAAAAAGCTCCCGGCTATTCACGGCACTTGCCGCTCAGCCCTGCTGCCTATGGGGAACTCAAGCGGTTTCTCTTCTTTTTAACTGAAAAGCTGGCAGGAGCGCCGCTTAAAACGTTTCAGATGGGATATGTGTAATCACCTCATTGCTGAGTTTAACCATCCGCTTACCGCCAATCAAAGCTGAAAAGTAGCGCGATAATACTGACAGGCCGCAGGACGTTTGAAGTCGTTTCGGGGATTGCATATGCAAGCGGATATTCGAGGTGTTCGAGGCTGTCAATCAAGAGACTGTGAAAGTAGCCGCTCCCTTTTGCTTGCATATAGCCGAGCGGCATACGCATCGTTTTTTCCGTAATGGAAAGCCGCACTTTTTTCAAAATAGAAAACGCCGTTTTAAGATGAACTTGCCGATATACACGCCTGCAATGTCGAAGACAACAGAGGATACAATGCCTATTACAGCAAAAGCGCCGGTAAAGTATTGTACGTATTCATGGGCCTCTCTAAAAATCTATACCTTAAGTTTTTTGCAGATGCCCGGTTATAATGCAATTTGCAGCCGTTGCTTTAATGCGTTTTGTAATTCCTGAGAAAAATTAACTCCGGCTTCTTCCGCTTTATAATTCAACCAAGCCGGAATAGTAACTGTTTTTTTTACGGACTTTTCTGAAAACTGCTTACGCCAAGCATCGGTATCGGCGATTACATAATTCACAAATCCGTTTTTTGCTGTTATCTGGGATATATCACTCGATTTTGGTATCGCCTGCCGATGATCTTCATAATGCGCAAGCATCATAGCCATCGCATCCTCTGCTATTTCTATTGCTTCAGTAATTGTTTCTCCGAATGTAAAACAACCGGGAATATCGGGAACCCTCACACATATTTTATTATCATCGTATTCAAAAATAACAGGATATGTATACTTCATGCTATGCCTCCTTTAATTATTTTAGACCGGCTTTTTTCAGAATATTATAAGCGGTTCCGATCGGAATATCTCCTTTATGGCGCGGTATTGCTATCATTTTGCCGGTTTCTTTATGAATTGCTTTATCGTGCTTTGCTCCCGCAATAATTTCATAGCCGGCTTTTTTCAGCATATAAGGAAATGAAAATTGACCAAAAGCTACCGGACCTTTATAGAACATATCGAAAGCACGCCCGTAAAACAGCCCGTCGCTGAACGAGTGTATTAGACGGGAGAGCTGGGCAAGTGTACAAGAACTTGAAAAAGGAATTATGAATTTTGTACGCAACTGGAACGAAACCGGAAAAAAGTGTGTCTGGGTAAAGACTGCGACATAGATAAGAACATCAATCAATGAAGCTAAAAAACGGTACGACACTCCCTAATTGGTTTTGAATTTGGAAACCTCAGATGCCAACCTCTCAATATTCCGCTTATTTTTCTGAGTAATTTCGTTCACTTCTTGTACGGCATTGTTGATCTGCCCGGCGCCGGCGGCCATTTCGTTCATGCTCATCGTAATGATGCGGGTAAGGTCATCGAGTCTGCGCATTTCTTGAGCAACGCCTTCCCCGCCTTTCAGCATCTCTTCAGACCCTGCTTGTACCTCCATTGTTACCATACTGATGTTTTTAATCGCAGTCGACACTTCCATACTGCCATGTTCCTGTTCTCTCATCGATTCAGTTAAACGGGCGCTCATTTCCTTAACCTGTTCCGCAAGGGTGAATATCGCGTTGAATTTTTCCTCTGCTGTTTTTGAAGATTCAGAGAGTGTTTCGATTTCTCCCGATAAGGTTTTAAGAGTGGCCGTGATGGTTTTGCCTTGTGTTGCGGAATCTTCGGCAAGCTTACGGATTTCATCTGCGACGACGGCGAATCCTTTACCTGCCTCACCCGCATGGGCAGCTTCAATCGCCGCATTCATCGCCAGCAAGTTAGTCTGACTTGCAATATGCTGTATGACACTTGAGGCCTCTATCAACGAACCTGATTCTTCGGCTAGCTTTTGAGTAATGCTGTTCGAAGTAACAAGGGTATGTTTGCCGTCGCTTGTAGCGGAAGTGAGTTCTTGAATAGCATCGTCTGTCTTACCGAGCGTTTGTCCCATAGCAGCAATATTTGCAAGCATTTGGTCTACCGACGACGAGGATTGCGCAACGCTTGCGGCCTGTGTTTCTATGCTGTTATTCAGCTGCTTAATCGTGCGGACAATCTCCTCGATGGTTGTCGCCGTTTCGGTAACGCTGGCTGCTTGAGTCATTGCTTGCTGTTTAACTCCGTCGATGTTTGCACTGATTTCGTTAATAGCGCTTGCCGTCTCGGTCATATTGCAAGCCAATTCATTTCCGATATCTTCCATATCGGTACTGCTTAATCCGACTTGCCGGATAGCGGTATCGATTTTTTCAATTGTCCGGTTAAAATAGACGGCCATATCGGTAATTTCATCATTGCCGGTAACCGGTAAGCGGACGGTAAGGTCTCCTTCTCCGTCTGCAATGTTTTTAAGAGCTGCAACCGCCGATTTCAGCGGGCGGACAATACGGCTTCCCCAAAAGAAAGCCACCGTTAAAAAGAACAACGCCAATACAGTACCGGATACGGCAATCATTTTGAGCATGGCTGAATATTCGGCAGAGACTTCCGTTTGTTCGACAAAACCCAGGACCTTCCAGTTAAGCCGGTCAATAGTGTATACGTATGCAAACCATTTTCTTCCATCCATTTCAATCTTGATCGGTTCAAATTCCGATGTATTTGTCAACTGTACAAAATCGGGAATATTCACTTCGTTCATTTTTTTAAAGTTAAAACCGGGATGTTTAGGATCGGCAAGAATAGTATCGTCCGCTTGCACTAACATAAAATAACCGCCTTTACCGAGAGCCGACCGTGCAATCATATCGGTAAGCGTATCAAGCGAAAACTCAATACTGACTGCTCCGATAAAAGTATCGTCGAGAGAATGAACGGTTTTTGTAATAGCAACCGTGCTGCATCCTACCGTCGATTGAAACGCATTCAGTATGGCAAGAGAGCCTTCTTGTTTTACAGCGGCTTCATACCACACCCGTTTGCGCGGATCATATCCGGCGGGATAGTCTCCGTCGAAACTTGAAGTAAACCCTCCCCATTTTGTGCCCATATACACTTCGATATAGTCGGGAAAACTTGCTTTCACGTCCTTAAAAAAACGGCATATTTTCGTATCGATAGGACTGCGCTGAATGGAAGTCATCTGCACTGCCTGAGTTGTCGCAAGGTGCGAGTACAGCGACTCATCAGCATTGCGCACATCGTCCTGCGATACAAGCATTTCTACAACATGTCCTGTTTGGGTAAAAAGCTCGCTAACGGATGTGCCGATTTTAATGAGACCTTCTGCAGCGAGTCTATTAAAATACGTAGTGCTCACCCGTTTTAAATGCAAACCGGTAAAAATCGACACAAGGAAAAGCAGTGTTATAATGACAACGGCAAATGCAAGCAATATCTGTAGTCTGATAGAAAACTTTTTTTCATACTCCCCTCCGTTATTTTTTTATGGATTTAAAGCACCGTGTAAAGCTTTAGTTTTTTACAGTACCCTCGATTGATACTTTTTTATTCTCTCAGCATCTTTTGCGATTTCTTTTTAGTGTAATAGCAGAGCACACAAAGGCCGTAAAGCTTAAAAACACCGCCATCCGTACCGGAAGTACCGACTTTCTCTTTTGCATTTATTATATCACACTCACCGCATTTTTGTAAGGGGCACCTAAAAACCCCATGGATTCCGCATTATAAAGTCTGCAAGGCTCTTTCGAGGCAATCTTCCCGTTTGTCGCACAGGTGTTGCTTATGACAAAGCGGCATCTTCTTCGCTTTTATAATATCCGAGAAGTCAAGTTGCTTGAGAATATTCATGGCTATTTTCCTTAAGACATTTAGGTTTGCTGCTGCATTATCTTTTCGAACAAGGCAATAATCCTCATTCAGAATCGCATCGAGAACCCAATGCAGATTATTTTCTATCCCCCAATGTGCCCTCATCGCAAAAGCAGCCTTTTCAACATCTGTCAGCGATGTTAAAAAATATCTTTTTTCAATAGATTTCTTTCCACTTTTCTTTACCGTTCTTTCGCAAATAAGCATTCCAATCCGGTTCTTTTCAAGACGGCAGACAAAAGCCCTTTTTTGATGTCCTTGCCGTGCACAGGGATAATTTCGGTTTTTCCGCCTTTCGTAATTTTGTGGTGGCTGCCTTTCACCGATATTAATTCCCAGCCGTCTTTTAATAATAGGACATCTCTAAAAACTCGGTTAGATTTTTAGAGATGCCCGTAAATGACAGACAAACAAATTATACATGAAAGCCGTCATTTATTAGCACACATAAAATTGATATACTATACGTAAAGATAAAAATATATGGAATAAAAGTTTCAAGCAAAGTAAGAAGTCTATATTTCTTTATTTTAGCTAAATGCCATTCATACTGAAACACTGAGGCAGGTAATGCTGCTTCAAGTTTATTGATTATTTCAAATTTTATTGCATTCAATGTTTTATAGTTTTGTATGGTCAATATCCATACGATACATAAAACAATTCCCAGAATACCGGCAGCGAGCGTATGGTTTGAGTTTATCGAAAAAAATGCAACCAATGCAGAATTGATAGTTATAAAAAAATTATTAGCGGCAGCACGTCTGTCACTTAACGAATTAGACATCTCCAGTGCCGTTTTCCACTGTTCCAGTATATGTGCCTGAAAATCAGCTCCATATTGTTCTTTATCAAAATTAATTAATTTTTCTTCCATAATAGTATTCTCCCCACATATTATTTTAGCATAAATATCATAACTCCTCTACTATCCCAATCTCATCTTTCTCATCGGAAAGGGCTTGCTGCGACTTGTTTTATGCTTCAAATGTTCCATAATTGAATGAATGTTTTCCCCTTGATGCCGTGTATTACCTGTGGTATAATATTTCACATTATGGTAAGAAATTCTGCTGTCACATCGGATATATTTTTCTCACAGCCGCATATCAGTAATAAAAGGCTTGGTATATTCGCAGCAGATAGATTGTCCGCAAACATGAAAGCGATGCCAATTTGTAAAGTTTTCTTCCATATTATATCCCCCC
>ERZ772960.3703-NODE-3703-length-10150-cov-15.211095_pt1 | contig 10150 bp, 8 predicted proteins | sample MGYA00580678_ERZ772960 | MGnify/ENA primary metagenome ERZ772960 (study PRJEB29015, sample SAMEA2737930) | human oral metagenome | biome: human oral; feature: human-associated habitat; material: dental | place: China | collected 2059 ...
TGACGAAGAAGGAGATCAAGGGGATTGTCAACCTCGCGGCGCACAGCGTCAAGGGTCTGACTCCGGAGAACATCACGATCGTCGACGATACGGGGAAGATTCTGAACGATCCCGACGATCAGGATGAAAAATCCATTGGGGTCAAGACGCTCACGCAGCTTGACATGACGCGCAAGGTGCAGGACAACATCGAGAAGAAAGTACAGTCTCTGCTCGACCAGACACTGGGCGAGGGACGTGCCTTTGCCCGCGTGAGCGTGGAACTGGACTTCGATGACCGTCTGACCGATCGCCAGACCTTTACGCCGGTCGTGGACGATGCGGGCATCATCCGCAGTCAGCAGGACATCTCCGAGAGCTATGTCGGCAGTTCGACGAATCCGGGAGGACCTGCAGGTGTGCAGAGCAACGTTCCCGGCTATGTCGAGCAGGAGGCAAATGCCAACGCCGAGTACGAGAAAAAGGAATCGACGAAGAACTACGAGATCAACGAGGAGCGGCAGCACGTCATCGCTTCTCCCGGCTCAATTCGCCGCCTGACGGTCGCCGTTCTCGTCAACGATGACGTAACCCAGCCGCAGCAGGAGAGCATCCTGCGCACGGTGAGCAGCGCGGCGGGCATCAACCCGCAGCGCGGTGACACGATCTCCGTGGAGCCGCTGCCGTTCAGCACGGAGGCGGCAGAGCGCCGCGCCGCAGAGGAACAGGCAGAGAAGGATCGTCAGGATCGCATCTTCTACACGCAGGTCGGACTTGCCCTGCTTGTCATTGCCCTCATTGTCGGCGGCATCCTCATGTACCGCCGCAAGAAGCGTCTTGAGCGTGAGGCTGCCGAAGAGGCACGGCGCATTGAGGAAGAGCGCATTGCAGAGCAGCGCGCTGCGGCAATCGCAGCGGGCGAGGTCGAGGAAGAAGACCTCTCCGAGGAGGAGCAGCAGCAGATGAATCAGAAAATGGCGCTGCTCGCGCTCATTGACGCGAAACCCGAGGAGGTTGCACTCCTCGTCAAGACGTGGCTTTCGGAGGAGGAGTAACAATGCCGGATATGTATGGCAGTGATGATCTCACTAATCAGCAGAAGGCTGCAATCCTCTTCATCGCCATTGGTCCCGAGTACTCTGCAAAGTTGTTTCAGCACATGGACGACGATGAGATCGAGCATCTGACGCTCGAGATCGCGAACCAGAAGCAGGTGTCCTCCGCACTCAAGGCAGAGGTCATCGCGGAGTTCTACTCCATGTGCATGGCACAGGACTACATCTCCTCGGGCGGTCTGCAATACGCGCAGAACGTCCTCGAGAAGGCACTCGGCCCCGACAAGGCACTCGAGATCATCAACCGTCTCACAACGAGCTTGCAGGTGCGTCCCTTCGACTTCCTGCGGAAAACCGATCCTGCGCAGCTGCTCAACTTCATTCAGAACGAGCATCCGCAGACCATCGCACTCGTCATGGCGTATCTCGAGCCGGATCAGGCGGCCATCGTCCTCGGCTCGCTGCCGCCGGAGTCGCAGGTCGAAGTCACGAAGCGCATTGCGATGATGGATCGCACGTCGCCGGACTTCATCCGCGAGGTCGAGCGCGTGTTGGAGAGAAAGCTGTCCTCCATGGTGACACAGGACTTTACCACAGCGGGCGGCATCAAGGCGATCGTCGAGGTGCTCAACCGCGTCGACCGCACGACCGAGAAGGCGATTGTCGAGACCCTCGAGGTCGACAATCCCGAGCTCGCCGAAGAGATCAAGAAGCTCATGTTCGTGTTCGAGGACATTGTCCAGATCGACGACCGCTCCCTGCAGCTCGTCCTGCGCCAGGTGGAGACCAAGGATCTCTCCCTCGCGCTCAAGGCAACGCCGCAGGAGGTCGCCGAAAAGGTGTTCAAGAATATGTCGACGCGTGCCGCAGATATGCTGCGTGAGGAGATCGAGTTCATGGGACCGGTCAAGATCCGCGACGTGGAAGAGGCGCAGCAGAAGGTTGTCGGCGTCATCCGCGTACTCGAGGACAAGGGCGAGATTGTGATCTCGCGTGGCAAGGGAGACGAGATGATTGTCTAGAGTTATCAAGGCAGCCGTCTGGGAAGAGAATCCGCATCTCATCGACGCGCCGCCCCCTCCTCCGCCGCCCCGTGAGGACGGCGAGGAGGAAGGGCTGAGCGAAGAGGCCGTTCAGAATCTGCTCGCACGCATTGCAGAACGCGAGCAGGCGATGGATGAACGCGTCAAAGAGGCGGAGATTCAGGTTGCCGTCCTTCGCGGTCAGGCCGAGGAGGATCGCGACCGCCTTCTCACTGAGGCGCAGACACAGATCGAGCAGGATCGTGAAGACGCTCGCAAGAAAGGGTATGAGGAGGGCTTTGCCGAAGGGCGCACAGCGGGCGAAGCTGCCGTGCGCGAGGAAATGGCGGAGCTCATTCGCCAAACGAACGCACAGGCGGAGAAGACCCTGCGCGATGCCCACGATGCCATACGAGACTATGTAGTGAATGCCGAGCAGGACATTGTTTCGATTGCCATGACGGCGGTCGAGCGCGTTCTGCCGCAGCACTTCATTGACGTGCCGCAGATGGTGCTGCCCGTTGTGCGTGATGCCATCCTGCGCGTCAAGGATCAGAAGGAGATCGTCGTCCACGTTCCGCCCGCCAGTTACGACTTCGTACTCATGGCGCGGGACGAACTGCGCTCTGTCCTGACGGCGGGGGATACGAACCTCACGATCACCTCGGACGAGGGGCTGAAGCCGGGCGACTGCCTCGTGGAGACCCCGAATGGCAGTGTGGATGCACGTCTGCAGACACAGATCGAACAGCTCAAGAAGGCTGTGCGGGAAGTTATGCTATGAATATGAGTGAAACGGGGGGCAATCCCCCATTTTCCATAGATATCCAAAAATTCCGCGATGCGCTTCACAACGCCGCACCGATGAAGCTGACGGGCAAGGTGACGCAGATCATCGGTCTCGTTATCGAGTCGCAGGGTCCGACCGTTACGGTCGGAGAACTCTGCTATGTGAGCTCGCATTTCGCGGGGATGCCGCCGATACCGGCGGAGGTCGTCGGATTCCGTGAGGGCAGCGTGCTCCTCATGCCCGTCGGGGAGATGCAGGGCATCGGCCCCGGCTGTGAGGTCATCGCAACGGGGCGGCGGCTGCGCGTCAAGGTGGGCCCCGAGCTGCTCGGACGCGTCCTTGATGGGCTCGGCAATCCGATCGATGGCAAAGGGCCGATCCTCGCAAAGGAAGAGTATCCGCTGCAGGCACCGCCGCCGCCGCCGCTTACGCGCCCGCGCATCCACGACAATCTCTACGTCGGCGTGCGTGCGATCGACGGGCTCATCACACTCGGCGATGGGCAGCGCATCGGCATTATGGCAGGTTCCGGTGTCGGTAAATCTACGCTTCTCTCAATGGTTGCGCGCAACACCGAGGCGGATATCAGCGTCATCACCCTTGTCGGGGAGCGCGGCCGTGAGGTGCGCGACTTTATCGAGCGAGACCTCGGCGAGGAGGGGCTCAAACGCTCCGTCGTCGTTGTCGCTACCTCCGACCAGCCCGCACTCGTCCGCATCAAGGGAGCGATGACGGGGACAGCGATTGCCGAGTATTTCCGCGACCAGGGGCATAGGGTCGTCCTGATGATGGACTCGGTCACGCGCTTTGCGATGGCACAGCGCGAGGTTGGGCTTACCATCGGCGAACCGCCTGCAACGCGCGGCTATACGCCCTCCGTCTTTGCCATGCTGCCGCGTCTGCTTGAGCGTGCGGGTACGAGCGAGAAGGGCTCGATCACGGGCATCTACACCGTCCTTGTGGACGGCGACGATATGAATGAGCCGATTGCGGACGCTGTGCGCTCCATTCTCGATGGACATATTGTACTCTCGCGGCGGATTGCGGCACAGAACCACTTCCCCGCGATCGACGTGCTCGGAAGCGTCAGCCGTGTCATGTACGAGGTCGTGGACAAGAGCCACCTTGCGGCGGCGCAGGAAATGCGTCAGCTCATGGCGGTCTATGCCGAGGCTGAGGATCTCATCCACATCGGCGCGTACGTCAAGGGCTCAAGCCCAAAGATCGACGCTGCAATTCAGAAGATTGACGGCATCAATGCCTTTCTTTGTCAGGACATCTACGAAGTGACCTCGTACGAGGAGACCGAGAAGCGTCTGCTCGCCGCTGTCGGCAAGACGGCAGAACCTACTGCACCGGCTGCTGAGCCGGCAGATGCTGAGGCAGCATCATGAAAAAATTTAAGTTTCAGCTCGAGACACTGCTTAAGGTGACACGCATGAAGAAGGAGGAGGCGGAGGTCGCCTTTGCCGAAGCCGTACGTCGTCTTGAGGAGGCGCGTGCCTACCAGCGTCAGCTGCTCGAGGAGATGCACAGAGGGCAGCTGGACTACGAAAATTTATCGAAGGAAGGCACGCGGATCAAGATCGGCACGCTCATGAGCTTCAATCGCTTCTTTGGGTGGAAGCGTCAGCAGATCGAGGATCAGCAGCATGTGATTCTTGCGGCGAACGCCGAACGCCAGAAGCGTCTCAAGGTGCTCATGGAACAGATGAGCGCGTTGAAAAGCATCGAAAAACTAAGGGAAAAACGCCTTGCGGAGTACAAGGCGGAGGTCTTGCAGGAGGAGCAGAAGATGCTCGACGAGATCGGCCTGCAGCTGACCATGCGGAATAGGGATTTGGAGGAAGCAGTATGATGGATCTTTCCGGTATCAAGGAGATACAGGCGCGTATTGCGGAGATCGAGGGACAGTTCGCGCTGTCCAAGCAGCAGCTTCCGGGGATGGACTTCGCTGCAAAACTGCAGCAGGAAATCAACAAGGATGCGGTATCGGCGGCGCATAAGGCAAAGCCTGCACAGCGTGTACAGGGAACTGCCGCTGCAGAGAAGACGGTGGCAGCAGAGCCGGTAAACTATGCAAATCCGCAGCTCACGCATATGATCCACGAGGCAGCGGCGAAGTACGCCGTCGACCCGAAGCTCGTCTCCGCAGTTGCAGAGGTTGAGTCCGGCGGTAACCAGAATGCCGTTTCGTCCGCCGGGGCGATCGGTGTCATGCAGCTCATGCCGGATACGGCGGCGGAGCTCGGTGTGAATCCGTACGATATGAAGAGCAATGTGGAGGGCGGCGCGAAGTACCTGCGTGAGATGCTCGACACCTTTGACGGTGACGTGAAGAAGGCGGTTGCCGCCTACAATGCGGGGCCGAATGCAGTCAAGGCATACGGTGGTGTTCCGCCCTACGCACAGACGCAAAACTATGTGACGAATGTGTTGGACATCTACCGCTGAACGTGTGATGCAAGGACTTACAGGGGACGAGAAAGAGGGCAGGGAATCCCATGCGGAAGAAATTAAAGATCCTATTCATACTGATCTTACTCCTCGTATTGGTGGCGGGAGGCTTTGCACTCGGTGTCTATCTGCGGCTTTTTGACACGCAGGCACTCAATGAGGAGTACGGTCTGCACGAGCTTCCCATCGTCGGCGAGTACTTTGTACCGCCGGCAGGAGCGGAGGAGCATTCGGAAACAGCGACAACCCACACAGGGGCAGCACCTGCTGCCGCAGCCACACCGAAGAAACCCTCGGAGAGTGTGAAGATCACGAAAGAGGAGATCGAAAAGCAGCAGAAGGAGCGCGAGGCGGCGGAAAAGAAGCGTGTCACGAAGCTCGCGCGGCTTTACAACGATATGAAGCCGGCAGATGCGGCGAAGGTCATGGAGACACTCGACATCGATCTCTGCATCGCCATTCTTCAGCGGATGGATGAGAGCAACGCGGCAAAGGTCATCACTGCATTCGAGCCGAGCCGTGCTGCCGAGATTACACAGATTATCTATGAGGGGACACCGCGACGCGCAGCGAAGGCACGCAATGCTGCGGCAAATGCGTCCGCATCGGGAGCGGAGCTGACGGGGAACGCGGACATACAGCAATAGGAAAACATCGGATGGAGAGAACCTGCGGAGTGGCTGAAAAGCATGCTTCGCAGGTTTTTATCCGTTTATCGTTTGGGGGGATGGGCTCTTGCACCGCATTTTTTTAGGAAACACTGATAAAATGAAGTCCGTCAGATTGACGCAGATTTTTCGTCCGAACAAGGAGGCAAACCGGACGCATAGCCAAAGCTATGTGGAGGATTTGCCGACACAGTACGGGCAAAAAAGATGCGTTAAGATGGCGTGGCTGAATTTATCAGTGCTTCCTTTACTGTTTACCATGATCCTTGTTGGTCTGATTGGATTTGGTTCTGCAGTCACAGCAGAAGCTGCGTTCAGCGATCGCGCAAAGGACATGACGAAGGTCTCGGGCATTCGCATTGGAAAAACCGATGGGAACGTCCGTATCGTCATCGATGCCGAACGCTCTGTTTCCTACAAGCGGAGCGTGCTGTCCAATCCGACGCGCGTCGTAGTAGACGTGCAGAATGCATGGGTTGCACCCGAGGCAAAGAAGGATATCGCCGTCGACTCTCCGCTCGTTTCGCGTGTGCGCGTGGCGCAGTTCGACGCCACAACGGTTCGCGTCGTAGTGGAGACTTCGGTCAACAAGGACGGCTGGAAAATATTTTCCCTTGATGGCGAAAAGCCCCGCATCGTCATGGACTTTGGTGCAGCACCTGCGGGTGGAAAGCAGGTAAAGCCCACACAGGAGGAAAAGCAGCCTGTGCCGCTCCCTCAGACGGACGAAGACGAAGAGGAGGCTGCGGATGAGGATGAGGTACAGCAGCCGCGCGATTCGGATCAGCTGGATCGTGACCTCTCGGCGATTACGGGCATGAAGGGGCGCAGGATCGCCATTGATCCGGGACACGGCGGCAGCGATTCGGGAGCGATTGGTCCGACGGGCATCATGGAGAAGTCCATAACCATGCGTGTGAGCCGTGAGCTCAAGCGTCTCCTCGAGGCGGAGGGCGCGACTGTCATCCTTACGCGTACAGGGGATACGGAGGTCTCCGAGAAGGGCGCGAGCGCGACCTCGGTCGAGGAGCTTCAGGCACGCTGCGATGTCGCCAACAAGGCGAAGGCGGACATCTTCCTCTCCATCCATGCGGACGCATTTACGAACCGCGAGGTGAAGGGGACGACAGCTTACTACTACGCGCAGGGGACGAAGCAGTCAAAACTGCTCGCCGACAGCGTGCGTACGGCACTGATCGATGCCATCGGTACCGTTGACCGAGGGACGCAGTCATGTAATTTCTATGTGGTGAAACATACGGACATGCCCGCAATTCTTGTGGAGATCTCCTTTATCTCGAATCCGGATGAGGAGAAGATGATGAACAGCGAGACGGGCATCAAGAAGATTGCACAGGGCATTGCCGACGGCATTGCCGATTACTTTGGCTGATATATGCTAGGAGGGAGACGGTGCTCAAGGAAGTTCATGGGTATCCGGCGCGTACGCGTCAATTTTTCATCGTGCTCCTCCCAATCCTCGTTACACAGGTTTCGCTGATTGCGCCTGGATTTTTCAATACGGTTATGGCGGGACATATCAGCAAGGAGGATCTCGCAGGCATTGCCGTAGGAGCGAGCATTTTCTTTCCCGTATTCGGGGCTTTTATGGGGCTCGTTTCAGGACTGACCCCCGTGATTGCGCAGCACTACGGTGCGCGCCGCACACTTGAGATTCGGCAGGTCGTTCAGCAGAGCTTCTACTGGGCGACGATTCTTTCGATGCTTTTGCTCATCGTTGGCGTGCTGACCGTGCCATATCTTGTACGGGCACTCGCACTTGAGCCTGTGGTCGAAGATATCACGATGGAGTACCTGTCCTATATTGCCCTTGGGCTCATCCCCGTTGCGCCTGCAATCGTTCTCAGAAACTTTATCGATGCGCACGGGCGGACACGGCTCACCATGTATATCACGATGACGACCATTCCGATCAACATTGTGCTCAACTACATCTTCATGTACGGTGCGTGCGGCGTTCCTGCCTTTGGCGGTCCCGGCGCAGGGCTTGGGGCGGCACTGAGCTACGGCATCTTTTTTATCCTCAATGTCATTGCTGTTCTGCGGATTCCGCAGTTCGCACGCTACCATGTACTTGCCCGTCTGCCGAGGCCCATCCCCGGTGATTGGTGGGCACTGCTCGCCATCTGCATCCCCATCGGGCTTACGGTGTTCTGCGAGCAGAGCATCTTCGGTGCAGTCGGCCTCCTCATGGCGGCGTATGGGACAACCGTGCTCGCTGCGCATCAGGCGGCGATGAATTTTACAACCATCGTCTATATGCTCCCGCTCTCGGTTTCCATGGCGATCACGATCCTTGTCGGCTATGAGGTTGGCGGCGGGCGTGAGAACGGTGCACGCGCCTACATTCGTCTGAGCCGTGTGCTGACCCTCGTCTTTGTCGGTGTGATTGCACTCGTACTTGCGGCGATGCGCGACTCCGTTGCCGCGCTCTATACGACCAATCCAGAGGTGCAGGAACTCCTTCGTGTCTTCCTGCTCTACGCGCTCGTCATGCAGTTCTGTGACTGCGTGAACGCACCGCTGCAGGGGGCATTGCGCGGCTACAAGGATGTCACCGTCACGTTCTGGCTCGCCGTGCTCTCGTTCTGGGGCATCGGTCTGCCCGCCGGCTATGCACTCGCGGCGTGGACAGAGCTCGGTCCCTACGGCTACTGGGCAGGGCTGAACGGCGGCATCCTCGTCGGAGCCGTGCTGCTCATGATCCGCCTGCGCATCATCGAGCAGCGGATGCGGAAGGCAAAGCAGACCGAATCTTTGTGATAGTTTTCCGCTATAATCTCCAGAATAGTATTATCGTTTTTCATGCTACCACAGGGAAATATCCTATTGAATTTCCTGTGAAACGTGGTATCATGTACCTCATGAGGGGAAAGTCACTCATATCATGCTTTCTCGAAAGGGGAAAAAGACCCAACTATGTGATTTTTTTCACTATTGAAAACAAGGAGTGGGAAAATATGGCAGATCAGAAACACGTTGTCATTGTCGGCGCCGGATTCGGCGGTGTGCGTCTTGCGAAGGAACTTGCCAAAGAGAATGTGCGTGTCACGCTTGTAGACCGTCACAACTATCATCTATTTCAGCCGCTGCTCTATCAGGTGAGTACGGCGGTGCTGTCCGCTTCGGAAATTGCCTATCCCACACGTCAGTTCTTCAAGAACAATCAAAATGTAAATTTCTATATGTCCAAGGTCACGGGGGTCGATCAGGATCGTCGCGTTGTCATCACGAAGCACAGCGAGATTTCGTATGATTATCTCGTGCTTGCGGCGGGTGCGACCACAAACTTCTTCGGCAACAAGAGTGTGGAGCGAAACTCGTACGCGATGAAGACGCTGCAGGAAGCGATTGCCCTGCGCGGACACATCATCCATGAGTTCGAGCGTGCCGCGCGCAAGAGTGCGCCTGAGGAGCGTGAGGCGCGTCGCCGTCACCTGAACTTCGTCATCGTCGGCGGCGGTGCGACGGGCATTGAGATGGCGGGCGCACTGATGGAGCTGATTGAGATCTTCAAGAAGGAGTTCCACACAATCGACTTCAGTGAGGTCAGTGTTACCCTGCTTGAGGCGATGGGCTCTGTGCTGCCAATGGTTCCGCCCGATCTGCAGCAGCATACGATCGACGTGCTGCGCAAGAAGGGCGTGGATGTGCGCCTCAATACGGCGGTTACGGAGTACGACGGCAATGATCTCACGCTGAACAACGGTGAGGTCATTCCGACAAAGACTGTCATCTGGGCGGCGGGTGTGCGCGCGCAGGACTTCATCAAGGACTGCGGCGGTGAGGTCGACCGTGCGGGGCGCGTCATCGTGGAGGAGAACCTGCTTGTGAAGGGCAGCGACCGTGTCTTTGCCATCGGCGACTGCGCGAACTTCCAGCATGGCGATATGCCGCGTCCGCTTCCGACGGTTGCGCCTGTGGCGACGCAGGAGGCAATGCAGGTCAAGAAGAACATTATGGCTCTGATCGCGGGAAAGACGCCCGATCAGCTGGAGAAGTTCGTCTACCATGATCTCGGTGCAATGGCGACGATCGGCAAGGGTGAGGCGGTCATGAACGGTCCCATGCCCGTACTTGGATTCAATCTCAAGGCAAGCGGATTCTTCGCATGGTTCGCGTGGATGCTTGTCCATCTCGTCCGCCTTGCGGGAAAAT
>ERZ772960.3704-NODE-3704-length-10150-cov-3.023972_pt1 | contig 10150 bp, 14 predicted proteins | sample MGYA00580678_ERZ772960 | MGnify/ENA primary metagenome ERZ772960 (study PRJEB29015, sample SAMEA2737930) | human oral metagenome | biome: human oral; feature: human-associated habitat; material: dental | place: China | collected 2059 ...
CGAAGTGCTTCTCCAAGTGACTTCTCCTATATCCCAACTCGGGATATAGGCTTTCGCGTAGAAAACGATGCCTTATATGAGACCCCTCTATTTGAAAGGAAACACTCATGACTGAGACCACCGACACCTCCGTTGAGACCAACGAGAAGATCGTCGAGTTCAAGTTCAACAAGGACGCTCTCATCGCCGCTACCAAGCGCAACTCCAAGAAGTTGATTGCTGGTGCCGCTGTTATCGCAGCCGGTACTGCTCTCACCCTCATGGCGTTCCGCTCGGTTCCGGACGTTGACGAGCCCGAAGAGCTTGAGCACGACGACCTCGATGAGATCGACGAGATCGAAGCCTCTGAAGAGACCAACTGAGACCTCATCCTATATCCCGACTTGGGATATAGGCTTTTCTAAGGAGTACACATGTCTAAGGTATTCGACTTCCTGATCATCTGTTTCTACGCCGCTCTTGGGTATCTTATCTGGGACAAGCTCGGTGGCGCTGTATCTGAGAAGCTCTTCATTGAGACTATCGTTGCTATATTCGCAGCTATCACTGTGATGTTCATAGAGATGGAGTTTATGGACTAGCCCGCGATAAAAACCGGTCCTATATTGAAACCCCTCCGTTTGAAAGGACCACATCATGACCCGCATTGCCGTTTCTGTCATCAAGACCGTTGTCTTCTTCCTCGGAGTTGTTCTCGCATCCTGCTTTATTGGACGCGGGGCCAACTCCCGGATGAAGCACGTTGTTGGTGTTCAGCAGCGTTTCATCGCGCGACGTGATCGTAAGATCAACCGCTGGTAATTCGCCCCCTATATCCCGACTTGGGATATAGGCTTTTCTCGAGCTAGAAAGGAGCACACCATGTTCGAGGAACCGCCTATCTACTACATCCTGATCAGCCTCATCTTTCTGATCGTCTTCTTCGCAATCAGCTTCGCAACCTGGCTTGTGTGGCTGACGAACGTGGCCTTATTCGTCAAGTTGGTCGTCACTGCAATCGGAGCGCTGTTTGCGGCCATGACAGTCATCCTCTACACTATCTCGGCGGAGTGAAATGTTAGTCGTACTCCTTGGCCCAAGTTGTTCAGGCAAGTCTACATTCCAGAAGGAGCTGGTTGAGAATGAGGGATACCATGCAGTCCGCACTGCAACGACCCGACCTAAGCGTATGGGAGAGGACGCTTCTGCCTACTACTTCCTCAAAGATCAAAGCTTTGCTGAATGGGAAGTACGGGATGACCTCCTTTGCGTCGAGACCTTCCGAGGATGGAGGTATGGCGTTCCTCGAGACGAATTGGTCCGATCTGCATCCAAGACGAACCGAGTCGTCGTCCTCACCCCGGGAGGAGTCATGGAGCTCTTGGCAAAGCACGCAGACATCGTCGTCGGAGACGCTCTGTCCGTACTCTACCTCGGTGTTGATGGAACAACCGGAGAGGCTCGCGCATATTCACGAGGAGACGACCGACGGGAGTATCTGCGCCGGATGGCTGCCGACTCCATCGATTTCCGACACTTCCCTCGGGAGAATGGTGTCTGGGAGTTTACGCCGGATTATATCCTGGAGTGTATCAACAATCCGCAGAATTACAAACTGAAGCCCCGTCTCAAGCGAGTCGAAAGGAAGCACAAGTGAGCATCATCTGGTGGACACTCTATATTCTCGGAGCCGTCACAATCATCATCGTCTGGCTCAATCTGATCACCCTCTTCATCCGAGGATGCACCTACATCTTCAAGTCTGAGTGGTGTAAGGTTAAGGTTATTGAGGGGCCCCCAGGGCCTCGTGGAGATAAGGGCGAAAAGGGTGATCGCGGTGAGCGAGGACTCCCTGGAACAGCCGGAAGCTTCGTGTTCAATGACCACGCCAAGGCAACCGTTAAGAGCGTTATTCAGGATATGGGTGTCCTGTCTCGCAAGGACATCGAGTCACTGATCCGCATGGAGGTTGCTGCGCATCTGGCTAAGCTCGAGATCTCTCACACGACGTATCCTGGACTACACAAGGAAGTTCTGAATATCAAGACAAAGGAGGACAAGTGATCAATGCGAACGATTGTGCGCGACTTATCAAGGCAAACGCGCCAGCGATTCTCACAGCTTCCGCATGCGTTGGGACCGTCGCTACGGCCATCCTCACGGCGAAGTCTACGACGCTCGCGATTGAACGGATCGCCGATTATTGTGAGGATAACCTCCGGTCGCCGGAGGACCTCACCTGGCGGGAGAAGTTCACAGTATCTTATCGAGTATACATTCCCCCGGCCATCACAGCTGTCGCGACTCTGGTATCGATTGTCGCGGCAAACCGTATCCAGTATGCACGTGGAGCGGCGTTTGCGTTGGCCTACTCGGGTAGCGAAGCGGCGTTTAGACGATATCGAGACGCAGTGGCGGACGTGGTTAAGCCGAAGGACCTGGAGAAGGTTAAGGCCCGCGTTGCAGAGAAATCGGTTCAGGAGGCTAATAAGCCAGTTTCCGGAACTATACTTGTGGCCTCATCAGGAGATGTTCTGTGCTACGATGTTTTCTCGGGAAGGTATTTCAAGTCCGACATCGAAACCATCCGACGTGTTGAGAATAACATCAATTCGCAGCTCAATCTCGAGTGTTATGCATCCCTCAACGAGTTCTACAACGGACTCGGGATTCCCCCGATTGCCGCTGGAGACCTTGTCGGATGGGACGAGCCTAATTCGCTCAGCATCGAGTTCGGATCCCAGCTGACGGAGAAGGGCGAGCCTGTCCTGACCGTCGACTTCCTTGTGTCCCCCAGGGAAAACTACTTCAAGATCAACTGAAAGGAAACCATCAATGTTCTCTCACATCATCCGCATCAAGGGCATCTTCGACGACGAGCCCACCACCAAGAAGCTCTACTTCCACCTGTCTCGCCGTGAGATGTTCGACTTCATCAAGCGGTACGACAATGTCACCTCATTCGAGCAGTGGCTCCAGGCCGCTATGGACAACGATGACCTGTACACTATGATGAAGTTCTTCGATGACCTCATCGGCTCCGCCTACGGTGAGCGTCAGGGCGAGAAGTTCGTGAAGTCCGAGCAGATCAAGGAGTCCTTCCTCAACTCGCCTGAGTACGAGGAGCTCTTCGACCAGCTGATGGACAACCCCTCTCTTGTCCGTGAGTTCTACCAGGGAATCCTGCCTGAGAAGATCATGAAGCAGGTCAAGGAGGACCCGAAGTACAAGGAGCTCGACTCTAAGCTTAAGGAGACGGAGCTCAACAACCTCTGAGTTATATTTGGGGGCCCTGGAGAAATCTGGGGCCCCCACCTCCTTGAAAGGGGCCACCTTGGCTAACGCACCAATCCGTCCGAACCTACCCTCAAACAGCAAGCTCCCTGAGCGCAAGAAGGTTGAGCAGGTTACCACTGCCGCCGTAACCAAGAAGAAGTCGAACTTCGGAACGAAGGCTATCTCTGCTTTCGTTGGAGAGGATATCCACAATGTCGGCGAGTATCTACTCTACGATGTTACTATCCCTGCTATCAAGAACACACTCTCGGATCTGGTCAGTCAGGGCATCGAACGTCTCCTCTTCGGAGAGTCTTCTCCTCGAGCTCGTAGCTCGTCCGGGGGGTCCCGTGTCTCATACGGATCATATTCTCGACCGGGCTCAGCACCAGGCAATCGCCGAGACGCTTCTACTCGTTCACGTCGATACCATGATTTCTCAGAGATCGAGCTCGAGTCCAGAGATGAAGCTTATCTCGTTATCGACCGACTCGGAGACCTCATCGAGGAGTACGGTCTTGCCACCGTCGCCGATCTCTACGATCTCTGCGGTATCACTACCGAATACACTGACGAGAACTGGGGCTGGACTTCGGCCCGGTACATGTCGGTAGTGAGGAGCCGTCGAGGGTATATGCTTCAGCTCCCGAAACCCGACCACATTAATGCACGATGAATCCTCAGCAAGTGCGGCTTGAGCTTATCGCCGCCTACCCATTCTCAGACAAATGGCGTCGCCGTGTTGAACGCATGGAAGACGACCAGGCCATTGCTATCTATCTTCGACTCAAGGAAGCAGGACGTATCAAATGAATCTCGGAATTGTTACCCGTCTCGCTGGACGCGCCTCGCTGGTTCTCAGTAAGCACGCCCCCACCATTCTGACCGCTGCCGGTACCGTTGGCTTTATCGGTACCACGGTTCTCGCCTCCAAGGCAACTCTCAAGGTTGAGGAGACCATCGCTGAGGAGGCTGCACTTCTCGTCAAGGTCCACGAGGCCCACGAGGACGGTAAGCTCACCGACAAGGACGCCACTCGGGACAAGGTTATCCTCTACACCCGAATGAGCACCAAGCTCGGCAAGCTTTATGCCCCCGCCCTGATTCTTGGGGCGGCCTCTATCGCTTCTCTGATCACCGGACACGGTATCATGCTGAAGCGTAACGCCTCTCTCGCTGCAGCGTATGCCGCTGTCGACCAGGCCTTCAAGACATACAAGAAGAAGATCGAGGCCAAGTTTGGTAAGGACGCGGTACTCGACGCTCTCGTGTCTACGGCTGAGGAGGACCTCACCAAGGACGAGATGACTCTCGAGGCTATCACTGCCGTCGATGGAGTATCTCCTTACGGTGTTATCTTCGACGACACCAACGTCAACTGGTCTGCTGATGAGGACCTGGCTATGCTCCACCTCAAGTGCCAGCAGCAGTACGCGAATGATATTCTTCAGACTCGTGGGCACATCTTCCTCAACGAGGTCTACAAGATGCTCGGGTTCCCCCACACTCCTGCTGGGGCTGTGACTGGCTGGGTTAAGGGAAACGGAGATGACTTCGTCGACTTCAACATCTTCGAGGGTACCTTCGAGGGTGAGGACAAGAACGGCCGCACCGTCACCAAGTGGGCGCTGGACTTCAACGTCGACGGCGTGATGTACGACAAGATCTGAGGCGTATATGCTTGAGAAGATCGTATATTTCGGAGCCGGAGCTATCACCGGCGGCCTTGGCGTATATTTCGTTCTTGCTCGTAAGTTCGAGCGGGACTTCCAAGAAGCAACCATTGAGATCAACAAGGAGCTTGCAGAAATTGCTGAAGCGAAGCACAAAGAGCGAGTGGGAGATGGCCCTGATTCAGAGGATCGCGAACCCGATCCTGAGTCGGTGGTACAGGTCCCTGCTGTGGATTACTCTCCGACTCCTGTGGAAAATTCCGACCAGGACGAAGTAGTTAAGCGTACGATGGACCGACAGCACTTCGAGGCCTACCAGATCACCGAAGAGGAGTTCCGGGCTAAGGGTCATCAGGAGCATGTCGAGCTCACGTACTACATGGAGGATGATGTATTCGCTGACAACCGTGGCGTTCCTATGCAGGATACGTCCTGGTTCGACAACATCATCAGCGGGATCTCTGCCTCCGATTCTATCATCTATGTCCGAAGCATGAGCCGCCACGCGGACTTCGAGATCACCATTCTCGACGATTCCTACGAGCACTCGGTTCTCGGGGTTGAGTATTACGAGGACGAGTAATGATCGAGGCGGCACCGGATAACTCATATTTCGAGTGGCTTGTGGATAGGACCGGGGATACTCGCATGGCTGAGTGCCCCGAGGAGTCATATTTGAGCCTTCTCGAGATCATGCACCAGACGCCGTTCAGGGTGACGATCCAGAACGACATCAACCGTGCACAGGATGGTATTGACCTTCGTAGGCAGTTCGTTCAAGAGAACAACGATGTGTCCTACGTCTGGCTTAACGAGCAGTCTTGCTCTATGCTCGAGATGTTCATCGCTTTGGCCGAGCGTATGGACATGATGCTCGAGGATGATGATACACCATATTCTCTGGAATGGTACTTCTGGGAGATGGTGAAGAACTGTGGCCTCTACGACTACACGGACGAGGCCCTGTTCAACCCCCGCCACGAGGAAGAGGTAGAGTCTATTCTCGAGCGGATCAACTCGAGGGATTACACGAAGCTGGGGCACGGATCCATGTTCCCTCTTCGTGCGATCCCCCTTCATGGCGCACGTGATATGCGCAAGGCAGAACTCTGGGCCCAGATGAATGCCTACGCAAACGAACATTACTTGTAAAGGAGACTCATGGATTTCTACCGAATCTGCGAGCGTACCACAAAGAGTGGAAAGGTGGAAATCTACCCTGAGTTCCTCGTCGGAAGATCGAGGGATATTCTCATTCAGGGAAGAGACTTCCAGGCAATCTGGGATGAGGAGAAGGGGCTCTGGTCTACAGACGAGTTTGACGTCGCTACGTTTGTAGACCGGTCCCTCTTCGAGCACCAGAAGAACCACAAGGGTCAGATCGAGACCGTTGTGAAGACTATGTCCAACTACAACACCGGACTGTGGACCAGCTTCCAGACTTGGAAGTCCAGGCTTCCTGACAATGGGCAGGAGCTTAACGCCAAGCTCATATTTGCGGACAGTACTCCTAGAAAGGAAGACTATGCCACGGCCAGGCTCCCGTACTCCCTCGAGGAAGGTTCGCCGGACGCTTGGGGAACTCTCATTGGAACTCTATATGATGAGGATGCTCGACGAAAGCTCGAGTGGCTCATCGGGTCCATCGTGGCTGGAGACAGTAAGCGGATACAGAAGTTTGCAGTCTTGTATGGCCCCCCAGGATCCGGTAAGTCTACCGTCCTCAATATTCTGGAACTTCTATTCCAAGGATACACAACTGCCTTTGATGCAGGAGCACTCGGATCTAAGTCGGATCAGTTCGCAACCAGCACCCTCGGTAAGAGTTCGCTCGTGGCCATCGACCAAGACGGCGACCTCTCGAGGATTGAGTCTAACGGACTTCTCAACAGCATTACAGCGCATGAGACCATTCTTATTAATGAGAAAGGCGTCAAACGGTATCCTAAGAGGATCAATGCGATCCTTTTCATCGGCACTAACAAGCCTGTCAAGATCACTGACTCAAAGTCAGGAATCATCAGACGACTGATTGATATCTCCCCCACCGGACAAACAGTGGGGGTCGATGAGTATCAGACTCTGATGACCCAGATCCGAGACGAGCTTGGTAAGATCGCTAATCACTGTCTTGGGGTTTATCGTAGTCTCGGTAAACACTACTATGACGCGTATAAGCCCCAGGACATGATGCTTAGAACAAACGTGCTCTATAACTTTGTCGAGGAGAATTATCTTCTCTTCAAGGAAGAGGAGTACGTCACGCTCACGATGGCCTATAAGCTGTATAAGGAGTACTGTAGTGAGGGTAATATCCCGTACCCGAAGAGCCGATACATCTTCCGTGATGAACTCAAAGATTACTTTGACAAGTTTCATTCACGTGTACGGACTGGAGACGGTAGACTACGCAATGTCTATTCCGGCTTCCGGGATTACCTACTGGATCCTCCCGAACTCGAGGCTTCTCCAGAGAAGCCATATTCACTGGCCCTCGACTACTCCGAGTCCATTCTCGACGACGTTCTGGCGGACTGTCCAGCCCAAAGAGCCGGAGACCATGGGACTCCGCAGTTCCGATGGGCAAACGTTCGAACCACTCTTCGTGAGATAGACACACATGAAGTCCACTACGTCAAAGTCCCCGAGAACCACATCGTCATCGACTTTGATATCAAGGAGGACGGTCGGAAGGACCTTAATCGAAACCTTCAGGCCGCCTCAGAATGGCCCCCTACCTACGCCGAGACCAGTCAAGGTGGAAATGGAGTTCATCTCCACTACATCTATGACGGAGACCCTACCGAACTGGCAAGGCTCTACGACGAAGACATTGAGATCAAGGTCTTCACAGGTGATTCCTCTCTGAGGAGAAAGGTCACTCACTGCAACAACATCCCGGTGGCTCATATTTCGGAGGGGCTGCCGTTTAAGGAGAAGAAAGTGATCAACAAGACCACCATGGCCAACGAGAAGAAGGTCAGGGAGCTTATTGAGCGCAACCTTCGGAAGGAGATCCACCCCTCGACCAAGCCCTCGGTCGACTTCATCGCCAAGATCCTCCGTGATGCCAAGGAACAGGGAATGGTGTATGACGTCAAGGACCTGAAGCCTCGGGTGCTGGCATTCGCCATGAACTCGACTCATCAGTCTGAGGCGGCCATCAAGGCAGTGATGGAGATGCCGTTCACCAACGAGGACCCTGAGGAGAAGTCCGTTGGATTCCCGACTGGCGAGCTGGTGTTCTTTGACTGTGAGGTGTTCCCTAACCTGTTCCTCGTGAATTGGAAGGTGAAGGGTAATCCGCAGGTACACCGGATGATTAACCCCACTCCCGAAGAGATCGAGGCCCTCTGTGAGATGCGGCTTGTCGGATTCAACTGCCGTAAGTACGACAACCATATTCTCTATGCTCGTACGCTGGGATTCAACAACGCCAAGTTGTATGACTTGAGTAAGCGCATCATCGAGAACAGTGTCACTGCTGGGTTCGTCGAGGCTTACAACCTGTCCTACACTGATGTGTACGACTTCGCAGCTACGAAGATGTCTCTCAAGAAGTGGGAGATTGAGCTTGGGTTGCATCACCAGGAGCTCGGCATTCCTTGGGACGAGAATGTTCCAGAGGAGCGCTGGGAAGAGGTGGCGGAGTACTGTGATAACGATGTTATCGCAACCGAGGAGGTCTTCAACCACCTCCATGCGGACTGGCAGGCCCGCCTTATGCTTGCCGAGCTGTCTGGCTTGACTCCTAACGACACAACCAACAAGCACAGTCAGTTCATCATCTTCGGGAAGAACAGGAACCCCCAGAGTGAGTTCGTTTACACCGATCTCAGTGAGCAATTCCCTGGCTATCAGTACGCTTTCGGCAAGTCTACCTATCGTGGGGAGGAGGTCGGTGAGGGCGGATACGTCTACGCCGAACCAGGAATCTACGTCAACGTCGCACTTCTCGACGTTGCGAGCATGCATCCCACTTCAATCGAGTGTCTCAACCTCTTCGGAGACCGATACACTAAGCGTTTCAGCGAGATCAAGCAGGCCCGAGTCGCTATCAAGCACCACGACGACAAGCTCGCAGGATCTCTGCTAGACGGAGCTCTCAAGCCATTCCTTGAGGAAGGGGTTGACTATGAGGCACTGGCCTTTGCTCTCAAGATCGTCATCAACTCGGTGTACGGTCTCACTGCAGCGAAGTTCCCCAATGCTTTCAAGGACCCCCGGAACGTCGACAACATCGTCGCAAAGCGTGGCGCTCTGTTTATGGTGGATCTGAAGCACTTCGTCCAGGAGCAGGGCTTCGACGTTGCGCACATCAAGACCGATTCGATCAAGATCCCGAGGGCTACTCCCGAGATCATCGAGAAGGTCATGGAGTTCGGCAAGAAGTACGGCTACACCTTCGAGCACGAGGCTACTTACGATCGTATGTGTCTCGTGAACAAGGCCGTCTATGTCGACTACGAGGATGGGAAGTGGAGTGCCACTGGTGCCCAGTTCCAGCACCCCTACGTCTTCAAGGAGCTCTTCTCGAAGGAGGAGCTGGATATTCGAGACGTGGCGGAGACCAAGAGCGTTACCACCGCTTTGTACCTAAATAACGGCACTGAAGAGAAGCCTGAGATGGAGTTCGTCGGTAAGACCGGCGCCTTCGTCCCCGTGAACCGTGGAGGAGGAATTCTTCTCCGCGAAAAGGAAGGAGCATATCATGCCGCATCAGGCAGTACCGGTCACAGGTGGGTACAGTTCGAGTCATTCAAAGATGCCCACTCTGAAGACTGGAAGGAGTACGTCGACTGGGACTACTTCGAGGGTCTTGCTGACGATGCAAAGGCTGCGGTGGGAGAATTCGGCGACTTCGAGGCCTTTACCCTTGGAGCTTGACCCTTACGATTGGAGTCTTGGTACCGATGGCTGAGTTCGTGAACACCTGGGATCCGTACAAAGAGCTCTCAATCGAGAAGGACCGGGATCCGGTTACCGACGACGAGCTCATCTATGGCAGCAATGTCAAGCACTTCACCTTGACGGTATATTCTCCTGAAGGTCGAGTCAGTAAGTACTGGAATGCCCGCATTCTCAGGGACCAGGTGGGTAACTGTCGAGTTGCCTGCCCTCGTGAGGGAAAGATCCTGTGCTTCAACTGGCTGCGCTGGACCGCATATATGTTCTCCCACGATGGGCTGAATGAGCTGGTCTTCATGCCTCGTTCGAACGCC
>ERZ772960.3707-NODE-3707-length-10147-cov-9.377031_pt1 | contig 10147 bp, 14 predicted proteins | sample MGYA00580678_ERZ772960 | MGnify/ENA primary metagenome ERZ772960 (study PRJEB29015, sample SAMEA2737930) | human oral metagenome | biome: human oral; feature: human-associated habitat; material: dental | place: China | collected 2059 ...
CTGCAATAATAGAACAAAACAATGATGAAAATGGTATTATTTGGCCAAAAGAAGTTGCACCATATTTAGTACATTTAGTATGTTTAGATATGAAAAAAGAAGAACAAAAAGAAATATCAGAAAAAATATATACTAAATTATTAAAAGAAAATATAGAAGTATTATATGATGATAGGATAGAAAGACCAGGAGTTAAATTTAATGATGCAGATTTAATAGGATTACCAATACAAATAATTGTTGGTAAAAAAGTATCAGATGGAATAGTTGAAATAAAAATAAGAAGAACAGGTGAAAAATTAGAAGTAAAAGTTGAAGAACTAATTGAAAATTTAGAAAAAATCATTAAAGAAAAAGTATAAGATAACTAAAAAGAAAAATATTTTGCATAGGAGAAATGCTTTTAAATAGGCATTTCTTTTTTGTTTGATTAGGTCATTTAATTTAATATTTTTAGAAATATTAAATTTTAGTAAAAAAATGTAATATTAAATGGTAAAAGTTGAAAAAGGTTTTACCTAATGGTAATATTTATGTATTGAAAAAGGAAAAACAAATAAAAAGGAGTAAAAATATGAAAAAAAGAATAGCAACAATAACTATAGTATTAATTATGTTATTTGGAATACAAACATTTGCGTCAACAAGTATATTAACACCATCAACACAAACAGGTGTAGGAACAGGTAATAATACGACACAAAATCCTACTGGTTCTGCGACTTTAAGTCCAACACCAACAGCGACTGGAAACAATACATCAACAACTGGTGGTACAAATAATACAACAAATACAGATACTACAACAAGTACTCCAACACCAACAGCTTCAAAATCTGATACACCATTACCAAAAGCAGGAACAAGTGATGTTGTATTATATGGTGTTTCAGTATTAGCAGTAGTTGCAATAGTATTATACAGAAAAATAACTAAATAATAGCTAAGAATGATTAAAATAATAAGTGAAAAGGTTCTATAAATTAATTTTTATTCGACCTTTTTTTATTAATGCAAAATGAAAGGAAAAGTAAATTATGAAATTAAATAGAGCGATAATATCTTTTGCAATAGGTATACTTATAACAAATATAGTAGGAATAGCTATAAACATAATATATGGTACAACAGAAAATTATGCACATACAGCACCAGGATTAAACCAAATGGTAGGTAATTCATTTAATGCAACAATATTTCAATTTGTATTATCAGGACTTCTTGGTATGTATTTTGAAGTAACAGCAAAAGTTTGGGAAAAAGGATATGAGCCTTTAAAAGCATTTTTAGTACAATATGCATTTGTAATACCAGTTGCATTACTTGTAGCATATTTATGTTTTTGGATGCAACATACATTTAATGGATTTATAATATATTTTGTGATATACACAATTATATATAGTATTGTGCAATACTTAGTATACTTATATACTAAAAATGCAAGTAAGAATTAGATATTAAATATTAAATATTAAATGAAAATTACAAGCAAAAAAATTTAAAGACTAGGTATATATGTATATCTAGTCTTTTTTAGAGGTAGTTATGATGTTAAGTTTACATGAATATATAGGTAAAGTTGAAAGAAATGAAAAAATAAAGAAAAGAGATATTGTATTAGAATTTATAGGAAATGGTATATATGAGTATTTAAATGATTCAAATATAAGGGAAAAAGTATTAAATACACTAGATAATATATGTTTAATAGAGATAGATATGAAAATTATTAAGGATTATAATATTCGGAATGTTTGATGATTTAAGGAAAAATAGTTATGGTAGTATACAAGTAAGGGTATATTTTGAAGATTTAGATATAGTAGAACATTATTTAACAAGGTTTGAAAGGGCTTTGAATAAGGTACGAATAGTTGGAGATAAATTAAAAAGATATATAAAGAAGAATAAGATAAAAGGTGATATAGAGAAGGTTTGTATTGTATATAATTATATATTTAAAAATATTTCATATGATTATGAATATCTAGAGCTTGATAAAAAATCGAAAAAAGTAGGTTTTGATAATTTAAGTGCATTAGAAAAAAGAAAGATATTTAGGACACAAACTTTAGAAGGAATATTTACTAAAAAAACAGTTTGTACAGGATTTTCATATATATTTAAAATGTTATTAGAATATATAGGGATAGAATCTAATATATGTATAGGATATTTTAAAATAGGTAGAGAAAAAGAAATACCACATGCTTGGAATCAAGTTAAAATAGATGGGAAGTGGTATAATATTGATGTTTCTTATGGTATAGAACATTATGATGAATATATAAGGATAGAAGAAGGAAAAATTCCTAAATATTTTTTTTTATCAGATGATGAATATTACAAAAAATATATTGTATCTAAGATAGGAATGAAGAACAAAAATACAAAGATGAAGGTATATAATTGTGATAATACTTATGATAGAAGTAAATTAAAATATATATTTGAACAAATAAGAGAAATCTAAGTTTAAAAACTTTGAGAATCACTTTAATAACATGATTTGAAAAAAATGTGAAAAAATGCTAAAATATTAAAGAATTAAGTGAAAGAAGGAAATATGAGAAGAAACGAAAAAATAAGAAATATAGCAATAATAGCCCATGTTGACCATGGAAAAACAACACTTGTAAATGAATTATTAAAACAAAGTGGTGTATTTAGAACAAATGAACAAGTAGATGAAAGAGTAATGGACTCAGATGCACAAGAAAAAGAAAGAGGAATTACAATTTTAGCTAAAAATACATCAGTAATGTATAAAGATATAAAAATAAATATAGTAGATACTCCAGGACATGCTGACTTTGGTGGAGAAGTAGAAAGAGTACTTAAAATGGTTGATGGTGTACTTCTTTTAGTAGATGCATATGAAGGAACAATGCCACAAACAAGAACAGTACTTAAAAAATCATTAAGTTTAGGATTAAAACCTATAGTTGTAGTAAATAAGATTGATAGACCAGGAGCAAATCCAGAAAAAGCAGTAGATGGAGTATTAGAACTGTTTATAGAATTAGGAGCAGATGATGATCAATTAGATTTCCCAGTAATATATGCATCAGCAAAAAATGGTATATCAAAAGTAAAAATGGAAGATCCAGATAGTGATATGACACCACTTTTTGAATCAATTATAACAAATATTGATGCACCAAATTGTGATATGGATGGAACATTACAAATGCTTGTTTCAAATATAGATTATGATGACTATGTAGGAAGAATTGCAGTAGGTAGAGTTGAAAGAGGAACAATCAAAAAAGGAATGCAAGTTGCAATTTGTAAAAGAGATGATAAGATAGAAAAAGCGGCAATTACTAAAATTGAAGTATATCAAGGATTAAACAAAGTTACAGTAGAAGAAGGACAAGCAGGAGATATTATAACTCTTTCAGGAATAAATAATATAAATATTGGGGAAACAATATGTGATGAAAATGCAATTGAAAAAATTGATTTTGTAGATATTGATGAACCAACAGTTTCTATGACATTTAGTGTAAATAATGGACCATTTGCAGGTAAAGAAGGTAAGTTTATAACATCAAGACATTTAAGAGATAGACTTATGAAAGAAATGGAAAGGAATATTTCTTTAAGAGTAAAAGAAACAGAATTTCCAGATTCTTTTGAAGTAGCAGGAAGAGGAGAACTTCATTTAACAGTATTAATAGAAAACATGAGAAGAGAAGGATTTGAGCTTATAGTATCAAGACCTAAAGTTATAATGAAAGAAATAAATGGAGTATTATCAGAACCAATAGAAAAAGTAGTTATAGATGCACCATCTGAAACAATAGGATCAGTTATAGAAAAGATGGGAAGAAGAAAAGGTGAAATGATTGATATGAAACCAGGTGAAGGTGATTTTACAAGAGTAGAATTCTTAATACCGGCACGCCGGACTTATAGGATATAGAGCAGAATTCTTAACAGATACAAGAGGAAATGGAACACTTAACCATGTATTTGAAGAATATGCACCATATAAGGGAGATATACAATCAAGAACAAGAGGAACAATAGTAGCATTTGAAAATGGTAAATCTGTAGCATATGGATTGTTTAATGCACAAGACAAAGGGGAACTTTTAATAGGACCAGGTGTTGATGTATATGAAGGAATGATAGTAGGTATAAATTCAAGAAATGAAGATATAGCTATAAATGTATGTAAAGAAAAACACTTAACAAATACTAGAGCATCAGGATCTGATGATGCACTTAACTTAGTTCCACCATTACAATTTTCATTAGAAAAAGCTATTGAGTTTATAGCAGATGATGAAAATGTGGAAATAACTCCAGAAAATATACGTTTAAGAAAGAAAATTTTAAATAATAAGGAAAGAGAAAGAGTAAGTAGAAGTAAAAAATAATAATGGAAGAAAGATATATAAGAAGAGATGATTATATAACTAAATATTTAAAGGAAATGGAAGTGTTTGCTAAAAATAATAATGTACCAATTGTTAGAAAGCAGACACTTTCTGTCATATTAGATTTAGTTAAGAATAAGGTTGAAGAAAAAGAAAAAAATAAAAAAGGAATACGAATATTAGAACTTGGCACTGCTATAGGATATTCAAGTATAAATATGGCAAGTATAGGTGATAATATTTATATAGATACTATTGAAAAAAGTAAAAAAATGTATGATATTGCTAAAAATAATATTGAAAAATTGAATATATGTGATAATAATTTCAAAAATAGAATTAATATGTATTTAGGAGATGCATTTAGATTATTACAAGAAAACACTGAAGATGAGTTAGGGAAAAAAGTAAATATTTGTAATAATAGATATGATATTGTGTTTATAGATGCAAATAAGAGTAAATATTTAGATTATTTTAACATATGTAAAAATCTTTTAAATGATAATGGTATTATTATATTAGATAATGTCCTTTTTTTAGGATATGTGCTTCGGAGATTATAATGAGAAGAAACATAGAACAATAGTGAGACATTTAAGAGAACTTATACAAGAAGTAATATATAGTGGTAAATATAATGCAAAATTATATGATATAGAAGATCGGATATATAATATATAGAAAATAGTATTAGAAATAAGAAGGGAAGAAGTATGAAAATAATAGGAATTGGTGATTTGGTTTTAGATATATATATGAATGAAAGCGAGATTAAAGGAATTACAGGAGGTATGTCATTTGCAAATGTTATATATAATATAACTAGATTATTAGAAGATTATAATAGTAGTTATAATATTAATAATGAAGATAAAAAGATAGATTTTGAAACAATTATATATGGTGTATGTGGTAATGATATTCCAGGTGATATTATTATAAAAGAATTACAATCAGGTAATATAAATACATCATATATTTCAAGAAAAGACAATAAAAAAACAAGAGAATTTTATATGTATTTAGATGAAAATGATAATTTTTTAACAAGTAAGAAGAAAAATTATATTACTAAAAAAGAATCTTGGTATGACTCAAGTTTATTAAAGGGTGATATTCCAGAAGAGTTACTTTCTAAAGATAATATATATGTATTTCGGAAATGTTAGCAAAAGCTTTAGAGAGATAATGTATATGATAGAAGAAAAAGAAGGAAAGATATGTTTAGATTTAGGACATATTGCTGCTTTTAGATATGTATTAGTGCCAGATTTAAAAGAAATGCTTACAAGAAAGTATTATATGGTAAATCTAAATGTAAAAGTTGCTAACTATCTTGTAAAAAGATTCGGATATACAGATTATAAAGAACTAAAACAAATATTTTTGACAGATATATTGATAATAACTAAAGGAAAAGAAGAAATAGAAATAATAGGTAAAGATTATGATTATATACTAAAAAATAATAATATAAACTATAATGAAAAAGATCCAACAGGAGCAGGTGACTTATTGTTTTCACATTATATTGTAGCAAATATTATAAAAAATAATAAAAGGGGTAATAGGGAAAAAAATAAGGAAGATAATATAATATTTACAAAACAAGAATTAGAAGAAATATATGATAATGCAAATAGAGAAATATATAATCTTGTATCAAAATTGGGTGCAAGGATTGGTGTTGAGGTAAAGAAACCTAATGAAGAATTTTAAAAAAATGAAAATAATATAGATGGTGAAGAAAAAATTGCAAAAGAAAAAAATATACATAAGCTTAAAAATGCTATTGAGAAGTTAGAAGAAAGAGTAGAAAGTGCATTATTAAACTATAATGAAAAATCAGAAGCAGGATTAGAATTATTAAAAGATCTAGAAAGCAACAAAAAACAAAAATATATATGTATAGGTTCAGGAGGTTCAAGTATACCATCAGAATATACTAAAACAATAATTAATAATACTTTTGGAGTTGATATACAAACAATGTTCCCTAAAGAATATCTAGAAACAAATACAGAAAAATATATGGATTATTTAAATATAATATGTTTTTCATATTCTGGAAGTAGTCCTGAAATAGTACAATTATTAAATGGCAAATATAATATGGCATATATTGTAACAAAAGCAAATGAAGAAGATTTAAAGATTAGTTTAAAAGAAAATAATGTTGATATATCTAAAATAAGAATAATATCATATAATAATGAAAGTAGTAAAGAAAGAGGATTCCTTTCTATAGAAGGAATAATAGTGCCAGCATTAATTATGCATATGTTAGTAGAAAAAAAGAAAAAAGAAGATATATTGGAATTATTCAAAAAACAATTTGAAAAACAAAAAGAAAAAGTAGAAAACTATTTTAAAGAAAATATTGAAGGATTAAAAAAAGCATTTAAGAAAAAGAATATTATAGACATATATTATGATAATTATACAAAATCTATTATGTGTGATTTAGAATCAAAAATAGTAGAAACAGGGATATATAGGTGTACAACACATGAAAAGAAAAACTTCTCACATGGAAGATTTATAACACTTGAAAAATATCCATCAGATGTTCAAATATATTTAAAATTAAAAAAAGATACTAAATATGATGATGAATTATTAGAATATTTAAGTATATATAGCAAAAATCTTATAATGTTAGAATCAGATGAAGAAAATAATAATGGAATATTAGAACTGTTAATATATTCACAATTATTTATATATGAAATATCTAAACTTTTAAAAAAAGATCTATCTAATCCAGACTATTCTGAAGATAGTATGAAAATATATAGGTATAACAAAGAGATAATATAATAAATAATAAAAGGAAAACCCTCAAGAGTTATAAAGAATAATCTTGAGGGTTTTGAAAAAAAATTATTTTAAGTGTTTTATTTCGTCCAAGACTTTAAGAGCTTGGTTTTTAATTTCAAAAAATTCACCATTTATCATAAAGATTTTTATGTTGCATCTTTTAGCAGGTTTCATGAGATTGATTTCTACTTTAATCTCCTTTATTTGCTTTTTATTAACCCATTTTCCTAACAAGTTTTTGAAACTATTAGAATGCTGTAACTTTTTTAAATCCTCTATAAGAGGATTATTTTTTTCCAATTCTAAAATTGACTTATTGTAAAGATGAATAATCATTTTATTTTTATCTGGTGCAAACCAGAATCTTAATAAATTTTTTTCAGTTAATTTGTTTCTTTCACTCATTTTTTTCACTTTTCCTTTCGCTTCTGGACAGTTTAGTTTTTAATCTTTAGATCTAAAGATTAACCGTCCATAATATATAAATTTATAAATAAATAATATACTATATTTAATATAAAGTAAAGAATTGTAAAAAAATAATAGTAATTGTAATAAAAAAAGCCCATATTTTAGGGCTTATTTGTCAAACTTTTTTTTAAAGTTTTGTAAAAATTTCAAAGTTTCTTTATCATAAGGATAGTATTTAGAAATACTACCTGATTTAAGAATAACTTTAAAAATAAGTTCAAAAGCATCAGCAGAACATTCACCACATGGAGATCTCGTAATTTCAATCCTTTTTATTAAATTCTTATTTACGATGTATTCTCCTAATTTTTTAAAATTATTAGTATCATTTAAAATATATTTAATGATACTATTATTTTGTTTAAAAAATTTAAAATTATCATTTTTATGGAAATATAGGTACATATCTTCCCCTATTAATTCTATTTTATCAACATGCTTTAGGATAAAATTCTTAACTTTTTCTAAAGTATATTCACTATATTGTGTATTTTCTCTCATTTTTCTCACTTTTCCTTTCGAAGCTGGAGAGTTTAGTTTTGATCTTTTAAATATTTGATCCTCTCCATAAATATAAATTATATATATTAATTATATATTATAAGGAAGTAAGAGTCCAATTATTAATATATTTTTTTGTATGTGATGTATATAAATATATATATTTAATGTGATATAATTAAAAATGATTATATATAATTGTATTAATAAGTATAGATTACATTTTGGGGAAGATAGGAAGTTAAAATGAATAGGAAAGAAAAAGAATCTAGTATTAAGTTAGAAGGTAAATTACAAGAGTTAGAAGAAAAACTAGGATATGTGTTTAAAAATAAGAAATTACTTGAAACAGCAACATTTCATAAATCATATGCATATCAAATAGATAGAGAAAGTAATGAAAGATTAGAATTTTTAGGTGATAGTATATTAGAATATGTTATGACAGAACACTTATATAATTTACTTCCAAATGAAAATGAAGGAAATCTTACTAAGATACGTTCATATATAGTTTGTGAAGAAAGTTTGTATACTGTTGCAAGTAATCTTGAATTTAAAAAATATATGAATATATCAAAAGCACAAGAAAATTCATCAGGAAAATCTAAAGCAATACTTGCAGATATGGTAGAGGCAGTAATTGCTGCGATTTCTTTAGATTCAGATATATTTACAGCAAAACAGTTTATAATATCAAACTTTAAAAAGATAATTGAATATGCTATAAACACAGATAATTTAAAAGACTATAAGACAACATTTCAAGAACTTGCAGGTAAGTTTGGAATAAACAAAATATATTATGTACTTTTAGAAGAAAGTGGACCAGACCATGAAAAGAAATTTGTTTTTGAACTTAATGCTATTGTAAAAGGAAAAAATAAGAAGTTCGGAATAGGAACTGGTGGTAGTAAGAAAGAAGCACAGATGGAAGCTGCTAAAAAAGGATTGGAGGAATTAGAAAAATATGAAGAAAACATTAAAGACTATTCTTCAAAATAGTATAGATGAAAAAAAGTATATATTTAAATATCCCATAACAACATTTAAATATTATGATAATGCAAACTTTTTACTTGTAGATGATGTAGAAGAAAATATTAATCAAATAAAAGAAAACAAAGATATGGAAGAAGATTATAATCAAAATATATATGATTATAATGTTGAAAGAGATATTGAAAGATATTTAGAAGAATATAATGATGAAAATATAGCTAATAATTATACTAAGAAAATATATATATTAGGTGGTTTATGCCAAAAAGATAAAAAAGAGATATATAGTGAGTTAAAGAAAATAAGAGAATTTGCTAAAAAAGTAGGAGTAAAAGAAATAGCATTAGAACTTCCAGTAAAATATGTATTAGAAAATAGTATAAGAGAATTAAAGAAACATGGAGTAAAAGAAATAATATTAAATACAATATCATTAGATGATGAAATATTAGAAAAAAATGGTTTAAATTATGGCTATAAGGAAATAACAAAAGCAGTATTTAAAATAGCATTATCTTTTATGAAGATGAGTTTAAGTTTAATAATAGGTTTAAGTAATGATGAAAAAGAAGAATTAAGATCAGTATATAAGGCTAAGGAATTGAAACCTAAAACTATAATTTTTATGCAAAATATTGTTTTAAAAGGGACAGAAAATGCGAAGAAGTTTGTAAGAGGAAATTTAAAAATGTTATCTGTTGAAGAAAACAAATTTACTTGAAAAAGCAACAAAAATGGTATTAGAAAAGAAAATATTAGATATTATATATATAAAAAGTATACAAGAAAATAGGATAAAAGATAAATATTTAACAGGAGTTATATATAATAATATTGAAGAAGAAATAATAACGAGAATGTATTATAATTACTTGTTTGAAAAAATAAAAAATCTTAAGGTTAGAAATGAATATATAACAATAAAAGCAAATAATAGTATATTAAAATATATCAAAGGA
>ERZ772960.3708-NODE-3708-length-10147-cov-4.076397_pt1 | contig 10147 bp, 9 predicted proteins | sample MGYA00580678_ERZ772960 | MGnify/ENA primary metagenome ERZ772960 (study PRJEB29015, sample SAMEA2737930) | human oral metagenome | biome: human oral; feature: human-associated habitat; material: dental | place: China | collected 2059 ...
TGCGAAAGAGCGCGCGCGCCTGACGGGGCGTCCGCAGGCTCTGCCTATTGCAAGCACTTCGCGTCCTATCTCGCTACCGCAAGCATCTAGATCTAGGCTCATCGAGCTTAAGCCGCGTTTCATAGGCATCGCGCATAGGATTAAAATTTCGTTTTTGAAAAAGAGCGCGAGCGAGCCTGGCGAAGGGGTTTTGGCGCGCGTTCGTATTCCACTTTTGATGGAGAATTTCGGTCTTAATGATATTTTGTCGTCCACGGCGAGCTACCAAATGGCGAAAAAGATGGTGCGCACGATCGCTGATCTTTACATCGCCAAGGACCTACGCGGCGTACACATAGGCATGCCGGTGCGCCTTGAAATGGGCTTTAAAAGCGGTATCTCTGACGTCAGCAACCACGCCTTTATCTTTAAGCTCATCGAGGACAGCCTCGTTAAAAACGGCGTCATCGACGATGATAACGCAGATATCGTGCGCGAGATCAAGCTTTTTAAGCAAGACGTTTTCGACGGGGTTTTAGTAAACATCATGCGGTTTGAGTAGAGGCTTTGCGGCGCCTTGCGTATAAATTTTAAAAAATTCGCGTTACCGCATGAAATTCCATCGTTTTCGAGCTTTAGCTCGCACCGCAACAAGCGCTTTTTAAAATTTTTTTGATCAAACCAGTAAAAATTTGAAAGGATTGAGATGCAAAAAGCCTTTTTTAATTCGCCTATTGGAATGCTTGAAATTTGTGATGACGAGATCGGGATCTGCAGTATCGACTGGGTCAAAAGCTCTGTCTGCGGGCCCAATGATGAGATCTTTAAAAAACACGACGCAGAGCTTAAATTCGGCTTTGTGCGTGCAGCGGATGATAAAGGACGCGATTTAAGGCTTAGCGATTTAAGAAAGAATTTGGCTCTTTGCACCGACGAGCTTGGCGCATATTTCAGGGGCGAGCTTGAAAGCTTTAGCGTTAAACTGAGCCAAAATGGCACGCAGTTTCAAAAGTCCGTGTGGAGCGCGCTTTTAGAGATCCCTTACGGCGAGGTCGTAACATACGGCGAGCTAGCCGCGGCTATCGGCAGACCGCGCGCAAGCCGAGCAGTAGGCAGCGCAAATGGCAAAAACAAAATCCCCATCATCGTGCCGTGCCACCGCGTCGTAGCTGCGGGCGGGCTCGGCGGATACAGCGGCGCGGGCGGCGTAGCGACCAAAGCGTGGCTACTAAACTTTGAAAGAGAAAGCCTAGCCAAATTTGGCAAGTAAAATTCCGTTAAATTCTGCCTTGCCGCTCAGGCGTTTATTTTAAAATTTTACCGCGCGATGCTGCGAAATTTCATAAAGCGATTTTGTAAGTTTCTAGTTTTGTGGCGACCAAGGCAGTTAAAATTTTGAAAGAAGCGAAGCCTGCTTGAAGCTCTAATTTGGAATTTATCGCGCCGCAGACATTTGCTATGAGTGGTTGAAATTTTTCGCGGCGGTAAAATTTAGCCTTGCGCAATTCTGCGCTGAAGTTCTTCGATAAATTTTCATCTTGCGTGCATTTAGTGCGGCAGCGCGCGAGGCGGCAAAATTTTGCCGATCCTTTTGCGCAGATAGGCAAGGATAGCAAGGTTTTGCGGTAGAATTTTGCATAGCTTAAAAATAATTCTGCGTCACCGCGCTGCAAGGTAAAATTCAACGCCGCCGTATTAAGGCAAAGTAAATTTTTAATTGCGCTTGCCGAAGCGGGGTAAAATTTCCATAGAAGTAGTAAGGCAGGGCGGAATTATCTCAGCGGCAACGTGACTAAGTAAAATTTTATAAATCCACGAAGCGGGCGGTATCCCAGCAGAAACGGCATTGTCTTAGCAAGCTTCTTGCGAAAGCGGCGGGGGCGCCAAAGATAAAATTTCTCACGGAGGCGGCAAAGTACAGCAGTATGCTGCTAGAGACACCTAGCGAAGATGAAATTTTGCGCGAAGAGAGCGATGGAAATTTTGCGCAAAGATCGCGCTATTTGCTGAAATTCGCGCAAAAGCAGTATTCTTTTAAAAAATTCCTAGTAGCGGTAGCGTTCGTCGGCGAAGCTCGCCTTTGAGGCGGTGGCGTTTTGCTAAGGCTTCTTGCGAAAGCGACGTTGCATAGCAAAGTAATTGTAAAAGCGGCAAGCGTACTGCAGATGAAATTCTTAGCAAAAGCGGCATATCAGAGCGAAATCCCATTCAAAATGCACGGCAAAGATAAAATTTGCCAAGCAGCTACGAGCGAAAACCCTCGCAAATTTGGCGAAGCTTGGCAGAACGCAGAAAATCTACGCAGCTTTGCCAAATTCCTAAATTAGCCGAAATTTTCTATCAGATCGCTAAAAATTTTAGTTAAATTTTCGACGTCGCTAATCTCTACTCGTTCGTTGATCTGATGGATCGTGTCGTTTCGCACGCCAAACTCCGCCGTCTCCACGCCAAACTCCGCGAAGTATCTCGCATCGCTCGTGCCGCCTGCGGTGTTTAGCTCGGCTGCTGCGCCGCAGATCTTCTGCACGCTAGCGCTTAGTTTTTGCACGATTTTGGAGCTTCGCTGAGTTAAAAAAGGCTTTGAGGAGCTTTTTAGCGCAAGGTGTAGCGACGCGCCTGCTCGCAGCTGCGCGGTGCAGCTCATTTCTAGTTTGCCGCAGGATTCGCTTTCGTTGCATAGCGCATCTTTTGCGTCCAATTCAAATAACCCCAGTACATAGTCTCGCACGTCTTCTAGTCCCAGCCCTACGCCGCCGCGGACGTTGAACATCACGCGTACGTCCTTGGGTGTTACGTTTACGACCTGTGAGCCACCGCGAATGTCGGTGATGACTATCTTGGCTGGAGCGAAATCCTCGCTACCCGCGTCCAGATCATGCCCCGCGAGGCTTGCAAGCACCGGCGCTAAAATGTGGACAGGATTGATGCATTTATCTGGGTAGGCTGCGTGCCCGCCGATACCCGTGAGTGTGAGGACGCCGTTAATCGAGCCGCGACGGCCGATCTTAATGGTATCGCCGAAGCGCACTTCGCATGTAGGCTCCGCAACGATTGCGAAGTCGGGTAGGGCACCTTGCTCGCGCAATTTAGAGAGCATTTCGCGCGTGCCGTAGATGCCGTCACCCTCCTCATCGCTGGTTAGCAGCAGGCTTAGCGTGCCCTTAAAATCGCGTGCCGCCGCTAGCGCGCAGATTGCCGCTGCGATGCCGCTTTTCATATCCTGCGCGCCGCGCCCGTATAAAAAGCCATCCGCTTCCACCGGCACAAACGGATCGCTCGCCCAGCCCTCGCCCGGCGGCACGACGTCGATGTGTCCGGCAAAGCATAGATGCGGACCCTGTCCGAAGCGCTTGGTAAAAATCGCGTTAGTTACGCCGTTTAGCTCGAATCTATCCTCGCTAAAGTCTGCCAGCAGCATCGAGACGTAGTTGAAAGCTCCGTCGTCGCTAGGCGTGAGCGAGCGGAATTTGATGAGCTCTTTTAGAATTTCAATCGGTTTCATAAGCCATCCTTTGGTTTAAATTTTAGCAAAAATTATAGCGTATAAAAGCTTTAGTGCAAAAAATGTCAAAATAAACGCCGAGATATATGCAAATGCCCGCACTACTATGTTTGGAAGCTTGCTGCGAGCTAGATATATCGCAAGCGGAAAAAGCGTGATCCAAGCTAAGATTCCGCTTACAAGCCCCACAAGGGCAAGCGCGAAATCTGCTCGCGCGGTGCCGGCAGAGACGCTGAGCCAAAACATAATGACGTATGGATTTAGTAAATTTATCAAAAAGCCTTTGCCGTAAAGCGCCGCGCCTGAGGAAGCCTCGACGCTTGCAGGTTGCACCGAGCTAGTCGCGCCATGCCAGATCGCGTACGCCGTGTAGAGCAAAAAGCACGCGCCAAATACCGATACGCAGGTAAAAACGATCGGGATTTTAGCTAACTGCGATATGCCAAACGCCGATAGCGCTAGATACAGCATATCCGCGCTCATGGCGCCGAGGCCCAGGCACAGCGCCTTGGTGTAGCTTCGCAGCGCGTAGGACATTATCAGTACGTTTACCGGGCCGATCGGCACGCTAACGCCCAACCCCATCAAAACCCCTTGTACGAATGGCTGCATTCCTCTGTTTATATCCCCCAAATCTGTCTAAAATTTCGGCGTGCGGCGCTGCGAAAAGATCTATGGGCGCGGCTTTGCGAATAGATCGATGACGCACAGCTTCGCGAATGGATCAATCCTAAAATTCCGCGCGACCGCCGATCGGTTTTAAATTTAACGCAATCGCCGCCGCAATGCGCATTAGCTTTAAAATTTTAACGCGTGCGGTCGCATGCGCCTCGGCTTTGAAATTTTAACGAGCGCTTCACATACACGCTCAGTCGCAAAATTTCAATATGAGCATTATGTGCTTGAAATTTATACGAGCATTCGTGCGGCGGACCCGCTCACTAGACTTCAAATTTAGTTTTTAAATTTTAACGCATAGATCGTAGTTTAAATTTGCACTTTAAATTTTGCGGCTAGAATTTTGTGAGGCAAAATTTGCCGTTTTGCTGCGCCGCTAAGTTTGCGAGCCAAATTTCACAAGGCAAAATTTAAACTAGCAAAAGATTGGCGACGAACGACGCCTCGCGCAAGTCGGTAAGTTTTAGTCGCGTAAATTTAAAGATCGCGACGATAAAATTTAGCCCACCGAAATTTTACTTTGCGTAATTTCGCGTATTCGCGCTCATAAACGGCTCATGATCGCAGATAAAAATTTTACGAAGCGAAATTTCGCGCCTTAAAATTTTATCCGTAAATTTTAAAAATCCGACCGCGGAGCCCGATCAACGTTTGTCCGCTTCAATTAGCCGCGTGCCGAATTAACCGTATGTGCGTTTGAAATTTAGCCGCGTGCCTGCAATTTGGCTACACCTTCATTTTAAATTTTATCGCCCGCCGTAAAATCTGGCCCGCAAAACAGATGCGCCGCAGAGCATATCTCGCTGCGACGCCAAATCGCGCCGTAAATTTTATCGTTTCGCGGCGGGACAAATTCCGTGCCGCAGAGCAAAATTTGCACGCTATCGGATTAAATCCACATCGCAGAGCGAATTCCACGCCGCAACAGGTTTCGCGAAAATCCGCGTCGCAAGGGCTTTAAGTAGCCTGCTTAGCAAAATTCTGCGATCGCAATAGCTAAATTTAAAACGAAAAATCCCCCGTCGCGCCGTGCGACATGCTCTCATAGACCGCCTTGACGTATTTGTCGCGCACCGCGCAATCCAGCAGCTTCTCGCACTCCAGGCAGCTGGTGAGGTTGTGCTCGGCTTGGCACGCTTGCAGCGCGGCTAAGCTTTTATCCAAAATTTCGTCGTAAACATCGCGCGGCGCGCTGCTCTCGGTATCAGCCATCAGTTTTTCTCGCCGTAAATTTCATGCATCTTCGCGATCTCGTACTTCGAGCCGAAAAAGCAAGGGCTGCTTTGGTGGATTTTTTCAATCTTTAGCTGTAAAAGCGAGCCGTTTTCGCCGTCGCTGGTGGCGCCTCCAGCGCGCTCGAAGATAAACGCAAACGGCAGAACTTCGAAGGTTACGCGAAGCTTGCCGCGCGGATGATCGCTGGTAGCGGGGTAGCTGAAAAGTCCGCCGCCTTTTAATAAAATTTGATGCAGGTCGCTCACCATCGCGCCGCTGTATCGCAGGCGGTAGCCCTCATCAAACAGCGCCCGCACGAGCTTTCGGTGCGGTTCGCTCCAGCCCTTTTGCGTCGCACCCGTGGCGTTTAGTTTACCCTTTTCGCTTAGACGCAGATCTTTTACGAAGCTAAATTTGCCCTCGCGATTTAGGCGGTAGAGCTTCGGCGAGTCCTCGCAAACGACCATCTCAAGGCGCGGTCCGTAGATGCAATAGATCGCCGCTTTTAAGCTTGCGGGCGAAATTTCATCCTCATAGATGCCAAATATCGAGCCCACGGCGAAATTTACGTCCACCAAGCTCGAGCCGTCGAGCGGATCGTAGGCGACGATGAGGCGCGCGTCCTCTCGCAGCGTTAAAATTTCATCTTTCTCCTCGCTGATTAGGGCTCGCACAAGCGGATTTTTGCGAAATTCCGCCTCGATTATGGCGTCGCTTTTTACGTCGAGTTTGAGCTGCGTATCGCCCGTGCTGTTGTGATGATCTGTGTAGCCGAAGTCCGCGTATTTGAGCTCCTCGGCGATTTGTAGCGCGATATTTTGGATTGATTTTACGATCTCTTGCATTTTATTCCTTTACATTTTTTTGGCATTTTTTAAGATCCATTCGCTAATGCCTGTAGCGTCGTTGATGTCGAAATTTACGCGGCAGAACTTATCCATCTGCTCGCCGCTTAAATTTGAAGCGATCGCGTCCGAAAATGGCAGATACGCCGGATCGATCTTGTCTCGAAACAGGCTTATGCGCGGCAGCGGCAGCGTCTTTAGCCCCTCTACGAGCAAGATATCGAAATCTCCGAGCATCCGCACGACCTCGTCAATCTGCATACAGCGCTGCGAAAAATAGCTCGTCCGCGTCGGGCTCATCACGACGGTCTCGGCGCCGAGCTCGCTAAATTTGGCGCTGTCCTTGCCCTCTACGTCAAAGCGCGCCTTATCGCCCGGATCGTGCTTTACGATCGCAGTCCGAAGCCCGCTAGCGATAAAAATTTTAGCGATCTTGCAAATTAGCGTCGTTTTGCCGCTGTTGGAAGGGCCTGAAAATGCGATAACAAGTCTTTTCATTTTTAAAATCCGGCTTTTTAAGATGAGCAGATTGTAGCGAATTTAGCCTTTTAAAAAGCAAAATTCGTTAAAATGCGCCTAAAATTTCAAAGGAAGATCGATGAAGAAATTTTATTTTAGCGGCGCGCTAAACGGCTTGCTAAAAGGCTCGCTCTTAGCCGCGCTAGCGCTATTTTTAAACTCCTGCTCCGCAAACGATCCCCGTCACGATCCGCTTAAAAACGAGTTTCTAGCCTACACGCAAAAATTTGAATCGGTGCGCGCGGGCGATCGCTATTTGGCAGTGGCGACCTATCTAAATCCCGTCGCGCCCGAGCTTAGAAACGCCGCGGAGGACGAGGTGTTTTTGCTCACCTCCTATCCTAAAGAGATTCAGATCCGCGCGGTGCAGATTAACGGCGCAAACGCAAACGTAGTGCCGCTGCACGACGGAGATCCGCTTTTGCAAAAGGAGCTTTTTAAGATCGCGTGGGCGAGCCGCTACAAGATCACCGCACCTAAGAGCGATAAGGACGAGCTGGTGCTTAGCTACCGCACCTCAAATGGTCTGGATGCCACGATGAAATTTCGTAAAATTTCAAAGTCGCTGTATTGGCAGCCGCAGATCGATCTGAAAGATTAAAGGAGAGAGGGTGGGCTACGACATAAGCTACCATGCGATCGGCAAAGATGAAATTTCGCAGTGGTATTTTGAGCCGCTAAAGCTCGCGCAAAAAGGCGATTTTGAGGCTATCGCTAAAATCGCGCGCGAAGCGGGGGTGGATGAATTTTATGTAGAAAAATACGCGGACGGCTTCCGCTCGGCGCTGCAGTACGGCACAGGGGGCATTTTTAATAAAACGCACGGATTTCATATAGCCGTGGCGCAGGGCTATTTTAGAGAGTATTTTTACACGCGCGGCACGGCGTTTAGCTTTTTGGCGGAGCAAAGCTTTAAATTTAAAACCTACATAAGCGATTGGCGCGAGGTTTTGCCGGCGGAATTTCTAGCGGAATTTAGCGGCGAAATTCATAACGAGATCATCGAAAACTACTGCTGCGGCGCATATCTTGGCGCCGATGGCGTGCAGAAACTGCTGCGCGATTATGAAGCGGACGGCGAGATAAAAGAGGCGATAGATGAGTTTTATGCGCAGAATTTGCCCGTGTTTTTAAACGCGCTAAATTCCGCCGCAGAGCTTGGAGTAGGGCTGCTTGAGGCTACCGAGGTGGTTGAGCCCAATCCGATCGATCTGAATAGGTCCGAGTCGTTTTCAAATCTTTTTAATTGCGATACGCAGGGCGCGCTGATCTATGCGGAAATCGCCGCGCAGCAGATCGGCGAGGCGATAGAGCGAGATAAGGCAGGCGGAGGCGGTACGACTGGCGGAGAGAATTTTACCTCGCGTGGCGCCAATGCGACGGAAGCGGATGGCGGTACAATGAAGGCAAGCGGCGGGAATTCCATCCCGTGCAGCGGCGATACGATAGAAGGCGGTAGCGAGAATTCCGTCGCAGAAGATCATAAAGACGCAGCCTCCGCAGGCGACGAAAAGTCGCTTTTCGGCAAGATCAAAGGGCTTTTTAAATAGCAAATTTGATCGCCTTATTCCGCCGAAGCGCGCGCGGAGTTAAGGTCGTAAAATTAAATCATCTTGCGCTCGCGAGCCCCGCGCCGTTAAATTTAGCTAAAACGGTGCAGTCGGCAAGCGCAAATTTAAAATTTAAAACTTGCCGAAATTTTAAAACGGCGGCTTGCATATCCGAAGCTTTAAAGCGTCGCAAATAAGCTGCAAAAGAGGCTAAATTTAAACTTGTCGCAGCCTTTGCGGAGGGTAAGCTGCGGATAGTTTATCTGTTTAAATTCCATAGCCGAAAACGCCCGATTTTGATTTCACGTTACTTAAAATTTCATGCTCGGGCGCTAATTTGATCGCTCACAAAACGCCGCGTTAAAATTTCAATGAATTTTGAATTTTAAAGCTCGTCACCCCAGAAATAAAGCTCGAAAAAAGCAAGCGCAAAGATAAAAAACAATATCAGCGCCGCGCCGCCCACTCGGACGTAGCTATCGTCCCCTACGCCGAATTGCACGCAATACGCAAACGCCATAAAAAACAGGCAAGCCGCTAAATTCGCGGAGCGTTTCCTTTCGTCTTTAAACGACGATACGCACAAAATGGCGGCTATTATGAGAACTACGGTCGCGATAATTTGCATGGCGCGCCGCCTTTCGTGCAGTGCAGAAATAACCTTTGGCTAGCATCAAGAGATAAAATTTAACCACTGAAGTCAAAATAAATTCGCACGATTTTATAGCGCCTTTGCTTACTTGCGCGGCAAAATTTCGCCGCTTTGATCTGCCCGTCTAAGCCTTTGGCGGGCAAATTTTACGCTTTTATTAAAGCGACGGCTTTTAAAATTCCTTGCTCATCGCTTTTTAAAATCATCCTCCAAGCTCGCCGCTAGCTTAGCGAAAGTTATCGCTGCGAGAGGGGATCAGCAGGTCTTGCAGCTCCTGTTGCACAGAGACTTTCGCTCGCGGATCTAGGATCTGCGAGTAGATGATGAAGTTTGCGAGTACCTTTTTGCCGTAGTCCCTGCTCTCGGCATATGGCACGAGCTCCATGCTAAGCCACGGCTCAAATTTGCCTTTATTAAACATATCGTTGCGCTGAAGCATCTTTTTGACGAGCCCGAGCCCGCCATTGTAAGCGTATGCGATGAAAACCGGGCTGTAAATTTTACGCTCCAGCCAGTCGATATGGATGTTAGCGAAGCGATAAGCGACCTCCGGACGGAACATATCGTCTTGATCGAAGCCGTCGATTTTGAGTTGCTTTTTTCCGATCTCGTTAGCCAAAAACGGCATAAATTGCATCATCCCAAGCGCATACGACGTAGATACCGATGCGGGCACGAAGCGGCTTTCTTGGCGCGCAAGCGCCAAAATTAGCGCCTTGCGGCGGTTGTCGCCGTCGCCGATATACTCCATAAACGGCGTCGGATAGAAGTTATCCTTGCCGCCGCTTGCTTTATTCATGATGTATGAGTACTCGCCGATACTTTGCTTGGTGTCGAATTTTTTGGCAAATTCCAAAAGCTGCTCGCGAGACATCCTATCGGCGCTATTTTTCGTGCGAACCCAAGCGAAAGGATCGGTGATATCGTAGCCTTCGATGGAATTTTTAGCGGGATTTGGGATGATTATGTTTAAATTCCTATCCCCTAAGACCTCCTTGGCATAAAGCGCGTAGAGGCTGTAATAATCGCTGCTAGCAAGCTGGCGCAAGACATTTTGATCTCCATTTAGCAGGTAGATCCAAAATTTCGCATTGTGTACATCGTGAGGCTTCTCAAAGCTCGCTGCTGCGCGGCTAAAAAATGCAAGCGCAGCCCCTTCATCACCCTGCATGACGGCATTTACGCCCAGCATAAACGCTACGTCCTT